>Ga0194119_10000755_pt1 | contig 60702 bp, 70 predicted proteins | sample TA2MahC100mmetaG_FD_148620 | JGI IMG/M metagenome (GOLD analysis project Ga0194119, IMG submission 148620) | Freshwater microbial communities from Lake Tanganyika, Tanzania - TA2015018 Mahale Deep Cast 100m | ecosystem: Environmental > Aquatic > Freshwater > Lake | place: Tanzania: Lake... | reverse complement strand
CATGACGCACCTCCTGCGGGGTGCCATCCGCCAGGAGCTGCCGATCGAGCACGAGCACGCGGTCATACGTATCGAGATCGCGGCCCCAGTCATGACTGCTCACCAACAGCGTGAGCCCGGCATCCCTCAGCTGAGCCATCACCCGCAGCAACTCCTGGCGCGAGGGGGGATCAATGGCAGCGAAGGGTTCATCCAACAGCAACACCTGGGCCGACTGCACCAGGGTTCGCGCCAACAGGGCGCGTTGCTGCTGCCCTCCGGAGAGTTGATCCAGGCGCCGATCCCCCAGCCCGGCTAGACCCACCCGCTGCAACGCCGCCTCCACATCGCAGCATCCGGGGCGCCGGGAGGAGAGTCGTCCCAGACCCACCAGCTCCGCCACCGTGATCGGGAAGCTCCAGGTGATCTCCCCACGTTGGGGCATGAGCGCCAGGTGCTGCCGGGCCAAGGCCGGCGACAACACCTGCCCGTTGAACTGGATGGATCCCCCCGCCAGCGGGAGTTGCCCCTCCAGGGCCTGAAGCAGGGTGCTCTTGCCCGCTCCATTCGGCCCCACCAGGGCGGTAAAGCTGCCGGGTTCCAGCACAAAGCTCACCTGATCGAGGGCGATCTGCTCACCTCGGCGCACCCGGATCTGACTCACCTCGAGAGACACCGCAGCAGGGCCAGGTGCCCTCACGCTATCGAGGCGCCCGCGTCACGCCGGAGAAGAGAATCGTTATCGCTTCCTCGACTGTGGTGATGTCCCGCCTGCGGCGCCTGGTCGCCACCGCCCTTGGACTGAGCCTGCTCACGGCGGCCTGCCGCCAACCCCAGCCTGGTGCCGTTCAGCCCTCAGTGGTGGCCGCCGATGGGGCCCTCTGCGATCTGACGCAACGACTGGCCCAAGAGAGTGTGGCCGTGACCTGCCTGCTGCGCCCTGGCGACGATCCGCACCAGCTGCAACTGACTCCTGAGCAGAGCCGTGCCCTTCAGCAGGCCTCAACGATCCTGATCAACGGCTATGGCCTCACCCCGGCCCTCGAGCGGCTGCCCCCGGCGATCCGGGTGGCCGAGCGCGCCGTGCCCAACGTGCAGGACCCCCATGTCTGGCACGACCCGCGCCAGAGCGCTGCGATGGCTGGGCTGATCAGCTCAACCCTTCAGGAGCTGGCCCCAGAAGCCGCGCCGCAGATCCAGCGACGCCAACGCGCCATGGACGAGGCCCTGCTGGCGCTGGACCGTTGGAATCGAGAGCAATTCGCCACCATCCCAGCGCCGCGCCTGCTCGCCACCAGCCATCGCTCCTTGACCAGCCTCAGCCGTGCCTACGGACTCAAGGAACGTGCCCTGGTGGATGCCCACAGCTCGAGCGACAGCATCAGGCCCCAGGATCTGCGCCGCGCCCTCACCCTGTTGCAGCGCGAGCGACCCGCGCGGCTGTTCAGCGATCAACAGCCACCCAGTCGGGCCATGCAGCGCATCAGCAGCCTCAGTGGGATCCCCATTGCGCCTCAACCCCTCAGGGCAGACACGGCGATGCACAACCTGATGGCCAACCTCAGCGCCAACACCTGTCTGATCAGCGAATCTCTGCGGGGCCGATGCGATCGCATCGGCCAACGGGCGCTGATCCAACGCTGGGAAGCGATCCGCTGAGGGCATTGGCGCTCAGCGATCCCATCGGCACGGGCTCGTTGTAGAAAAGCTCATCTGGTTTCAGCGGGGATCAGCCGCTGAAGGAAACGGGGAAAGAACGGTGCAAATCCGTCGCTGTCCCGCAGCTGTGAAACACCGGATCACCGGTGTGAGTCAGAACGCCCGCCAGTGTTTCAACCGACGCGGATCGATGACTTCTTTCTTACCCAAGGCTTTGAGGAGCCTTGGCTCTTTGGGCTGTACGTGTGTTGTTGGGTGGGCCACCCTCTCTCCGGCCCTGGCCCTCGAGAAGCCGGCGGCGCAGCAACAGCTGAGCAGCATCAGCCAATTCTCTGACGTGCAGCCCAGCGACTGGTCTTATCAAGCGCTGCGCACGCTGATCGAGCGTTACGGCTGCGTAGCGGGGTATCCCAACGGTCACTTCGAAGCACAGCGGCCCATCAGCCGCTACGAGGCGGCGGCATTGCTGAATGCCTGCCTGGAGAGGATCTCGGAGGTCACCGATGAGCTCCAGCGCCTACTCAAAGAGTTTGAGCGGGAGCTCGTCGTGGTGGGCGGCCGCGTGGATGCGCTGGAGGCCAGCGCCACATCCCTAGAGGCCCTGCAGTTCTCCACCACCACCAAACTCTCCGGGCTGGCGGTGTTTGTGCTGGGGGGCAACCGCTTTCTCGGCAATGCCCAGAACGCGAACCAAGCCTGCCCCAGCCTGGACGAACCCTCCATTCAATTCGGGGTCGAGCAGGCCAGGCGTTGCTTCGGGGCGGCCACCTTCAGCTACGAACTCGAACTGTCGTTCGACACCAGCTTCACGGGCAAAGACCTGCTGCACCTCACCCTGAGAAACGGAAACTTCGTGTTCGCCAGCAACAGTTTTGGTGGCCCATTCCTCGCCCCCACCAACCTCTCGCAGCTGGAGATCGCGTTCCAATCCGATGGCGGGCCCAACGAAGTAGATATCGATCGCCTCTTCTATCAAGTGCCTCTGGGCGACTTCACGTTCTCCCTCGGCGGACGCATCGGCCAGGAAGACATGCTGGCCCTCTGGCCCAGCGTGTATCCCAGCCAGAGCATTCTCGATGTCACCACCTTGAACGGTGCGCCGACGGCCTACAACAAAAACCTGGGTGCAGGGGCCGGGCTGTGGTGGCAGAAGAACGGCTTCTCAATCAGCACCAGCTACGTGGCGGCCTATGGCGGTGATGGCAACCCCAGCCTCGGCGGCATCGCCACGGCGGGAGCCGGGGGCACCGGCACCGTGCAGATCGGCTACAGCAAGGGCAACTGGGGAGTGGCCGGGATCTACTCCCAGATTCAGAACGAAAACGGCTGGGTGGGTTACACCACCAACTTCATGTTCAACAGCCTGATCTTCAACCCCGGCACCACGGCCGCCTTGGGCCTGAGTGGCTACTGGGCCCCTGAGCAGGCCGGATGGATTCCCTCGATCAGCGCCGGCTTGGGCACTAACAAGACCACCTACGACCCCAACGTGGCCAACAGCGGTCTTGTGCAGAACAGCCGCTCCTGGGGCCTGGGCCTGCAGTGGCAGGACGTTCTGGTGAAGGGAAACACCGCGGGGATGGCGGTGGGGCAGGCCACTTACGCCACCAGCCTCTACGGCGGCGGCACCCCCCAAGACGCCAACTACGTCTGGGAGGGCTGGTATGCCTTCCAAGTGAGTGACAACCTCGCCATCACCCCGGCCCTCTTCTATCTGAGTCGTCCTCAGGGGGGAGTAACCCCCACCGACCAGAGCTTCAATCAGCTGGGAGCCTTGATCAAAACCACCTTCCGGTTCTGATCCAAGACAGCCCGGGGCGGCCAAGCTCCAAACTGAAGCGAGAGACAGGGCGCCACCAGCCGCGCCGCCAGCGATTCCCCATGAGCGCCAACGTGATGGAGCAAGCCCCCTCGGGACTGCCGGTGACGATCCTCACCGGCTTCCTCGGGGCCGGCAAAACCACACTGCTCAATCACATCCTCACCAATCAGCAGGGCGTGAAAACCGCGGTGCTGGTCAATGAGTTCGGCGAGATCGGCATTGATAACGATCTGATCATCGCCACCGGCGAAGACATGGTGGAGCTGAGCAACGGCTGCATCTGCTGCTCGATCAACGGCGAATTGCTCGACGCGGTCTATCGCATCCTTGATCGCCCCGATCCGGTGGATTACCTGGTGGTGGAGACCACAGGCCTGGCCGATCCCCTGCCCGTGGCCATGACCTTTCTGGGCAGCGATCTGTGCGACGCCACCCGTCTCGATTCGATCATCACCCTGATCGATGCGGAGAACTTCAGCGACGAGATTCTGGATGGCGAAGTCGCCCGAGCCCAGGTGATCTATGGCGACATCCTGTTGCTGAACAAATGCGATCTGGTGAGCAAATCGCGCCTGAGCGAGGTGGAAGCCAAATTGCGGGAGATCAAGACCGATGCCCGCATCCTGCGCTCAGTTAAAGGGGATGTGAGCCTGCCTTTGTTGTTGAGCGTGGGCTTGTTCGAAAGCGACAAGGTGGCCGCTGAGCAGAACCACGACGACTGCGACCACGACCATGGCCACTGCGTGCATGAGCACGACCACGAGCATCACCACGACCACAGCAACTGCGATCACGACCACGGCCATTGCGAGCATGAACACGGCCATGGGCACGATCACGGCCATGAGCACGATCACAGCCATGGCGATCCGGATCACCTCGCGATCGAAGGCTTCACCTCGCTTTCCTTCAGCAGTGAAGGTCCCTTCTCCCTAAGGAAGTTTCAGAACTTCCTCGACAACCATCTACCGGCGGGGGTGTTCCGTGCCAAGGGGATCCTCTGGTTCAACGAGAGCAGCAAGCGCCATGTGTTCCACCTGGCCGGAAAGCGCTTCTCGATTGACGACAGTGAGTGGAGTCGCCCCTCGGAGCGCAAAAACCAACTGGTGGTGATCGGCAAGAATCTCGACCACGCCAAGATCCGCAAGCAGCTCCAGGCCTGCGTCGCCAAGGATGCCGGCGAAGGCTTCTCCTGAAGCCATAATTCGGGAGCGGTTTCTCGGATTCAGCCCGAGAAGGCAACGAGGAAAGTCCGGTGCGGTGATCACACTCGCCCACTCCGGCACTGTCCCGCAGCTGTGATGGGGTCGGCCTCCAGGCCGTAGCCCTCAGTCAGAACGCTCGCCGCACTCAAACATCCCCATCAGCCCCGGCGTGGACCGGATCTGCCCATGTCTTCGAAGTTGACCCGATCCCTGCTGGCGAGCTCCGCCGCAGGGCTGGCCCTAAGCCTGCTCTCCCTGCTGCCGGCCCAGGCCCATGGCGGCGCCGATCACGGCGTGATGGGCGGCGCTCTGCATCCCCTGCTGGGTCTCGACCACCTCTTGCTGCTGATCGGTGTGGGGCTGGGGGTCGCCCAACTGGGCCGAGGGGTGCTGGTCGCAGCCCTCAGCGGTGCCGTGGTGGGCGGGCTGTTCGGTGGCTTCGGGGGCTCCCTACCCGGCGCTGAACTGCTGGCGGCTCTCGCTGTGGCAGCCCTTGGCGCTGCCCTGTTCATCAGCCTGCGCAGCGGCCAAGCTCAGGCTGCCGTGGCCCTCACCACCGCCTGTGCGGTGGGCATCCACGCCATGCTCCATGGGCTGGAATCCAGCGGCACGGCCGGCTGGTGGGCTGGAGCCCTGCTCGGCTCCGCGGCCGTGGTGGCCTGCAGCGCCTGGATCGCCCAGCGCTTCGATCAGCGCAAAGCCCTCGGGGCGGCTGCTCTCCTGACCTGCGCGGGCGGTCTTCTGGCAATCGCGCCCCTTTGAAGCTGCATCATCCGAGACAACACGGCTTGCCATCGCCGCTAAGTTGTGTCGAACCGCATCGGTCCGATGTCTGAGCTGATTGCACTCTCAGCGGTTCTGGGTGTGGTGGGCCTGATCTTCTGGCTCGTGAGCAACTCGGATGACGACAACGGTGGCGGTGGCCTGATGGAACCGGCTCTTGTGCCGGTACGGGTTCGCCGCTACTGACTCAGGCTCGTTGCTTCCTTCGCTGCGCAGTCGGGACAGAGTGCGCGCACATTCAGCACGCAGTTGAGTAGGCGAAAACCGTGGTGCTCGGCAGCCTGTTCTCCGGCCTGGAGCACCGGCACGCTCTCAAATTCTTCTGTGTGACCACAGCGAACACAGACCAGGTGGTGATGGTCGCGGTGGGCTTCATCGCTGGCCAGCTCGAAACGCCTTCCCCCCTCCGGGAGCTCCAGCTCACAGAGCAGTTCCATTGAACTGAGCAGGCGCAGGGTTCGATACACCGTGGCCAGTGACACCCGCTCTTCAGCCTTGAGCAGGCGTTGATGCACCTCCTCGGCGCTGAGGTGACTGCCTTCACCAAGCCGCTCAAACAGCGCGAGAACCCTCTGGCGCTGGGGCGTCAGCCGTTGCCCCCTGCCGTGCAGGGAACTGCGGAGCGATTCGGCCTGTAGTTGCGCGGCTGGAGGGACTGACACCACGCACCCAGGACTCTTCTCAACAATAACGGCTGTTGCGAAGCCTCGCCAGATCGGAGCGGGAGGCAACGGCGGCCACCAGATCGGCCACCGAGACCACCAGGCGGTAGCTCAGGGCCAAGGCCAGCAATGGCGCCTCCGGCACCGTTGCGGCCAACCGCAGCACCAGAACGGTCTCGAACACCCCCAGGCCTCCGGGAGCCGCCGGCACCACCAAGCCAGCGGTCCAGGCCAGGGCAAAACCGCTCAACCAGGCACCCCAGCCGAGGTTGAACGAGAGCTCGAAGGCTTCAACGCAGCAGGCAAAGCCGGCGAAGCGCAGCAGCACAAAGCCCAGTTCAGCCAGCAGGGGCTGCCAGGGGTAGCTGGTCAGTGGCGGGCTGCCGTGGGCAGCGGAGGCCCCCTGCCCCAGCAGCTGTTGGGCGCGGCTGTGCTCCAATCGCTCCATCAAGGGATTGAGGCAGCGGGGCAGCAGCAGCCCCAGGGGGAGCAGGGCGAGGAGCGACCAACCCCCATCGAAGGCCACCAAGGCCAGAGCAGCCACCGCCATCAGCACCGGATCCAGCAACACCGCCAGCAGCGCCTGGGGGGTGGAGAGGGGATCGCTCTGGCGTTGCAGGGCACGCAAACGGGCATGCAGGTGCCAGACGCCTCCCGGCAGGTATTTGCGCAGGTTCGAGCTGAGGAACAGCAGCATCACGGCCCACCACTGGGGCCGGCGCCCCAACCAGCGCAGCACCACCCCCCAGGCCAGGCCATTGGCCATCAGGCTCACCAGGCTGAGGCCCAGGCCCAGCAACAACCACAGCCAACCCTGCAGATCCAGCGAGAGCTGCGTGATCTGAGCCCCATTGGTCAGCACCGACGCCAGCAGGAAGCCGGCACTGGCCAGGGTCACCCACAGCCGCACACTGCCGAGACCTTTCACAGTTGCTCCTCCTGCTCCAACCAGCTGAGCATCCGCCGGCGCAGCTCCGGCAACGGCATCTGCAGATGATCGGCCAAGGCCCTCAACTCCTCCAGTTCGGGCTTGCGCAGCAGCGAACCATCGGGGCGCTGAGCGCTCTTGATCTGCACCGTGCCCCATGGGGTCTGGTGGGTTTGCAGCTGCCGGGGCAGGGCCCAGCGCTGCTGAATTTGCTCGCGCACCCCCAGGCTGCTGCCGTGGCGCCACCAGATCTCCCGCAGGGAAGCAGCCTGCTCCGGCCAGGCCAACACGGTGATCTGCGTCGCCAATCGCCCTTTCTTCATCACCACCGGCTGACTGAACACCTCCAGGGCTCCCGCCTGCCGCAACTGATCCTGGAGAACAGCCAGATCCTCGGCCGTGGCGTCATCGATCTGGGCCTGCTGCTGCAGCACCACCTCCAGGCATTCGGGACCGCTGGCGCCGCTGGGCTCGGCCAGGATCAAACGCAGCAGGTTCGGGCGATCCAGCTCCCTAGACCCCAGGCCCACCCCCCGCCGCTGCGGCGTTAAGGCCGGCGGCGGTGCGAAGCGATCCGCCCAGGCCGCCATCAGGGCTAATCCGGTGGGCGTGGTGAGTTCCCCCGGGGGAAAGCCCTCACTGCTGGCCAGCGGAACCCCATGGCGATAGGCCAGCTCCAGCACGGCGGGGGCGGGAAGGGGCAATAGGCCATGGGCCGTTCGCACCTGCCCATGACCGGCCGGCGGCGGCGCACAGACCAGCTGCTGCACCCCCAGGTGCTGCAGCCCGGCGCAGACACCCACCACATCCACCAGGGCATCGATCGCACCCACCTCATGGAAGTGCACCTGCTCCGGCGGATGCCCATGCACGGCCGCCTCCGCTTCAGCCAAGAGAGCAAACACCTGCAGCACCCGCTGCTTCAAGGCGAGGGGCAACGGCGCAGAGGCGATCTGCTCACGCAGGTCGCCCCAATGGCGGTGGCTGGGCTGGGGTTCGAGCGACTCCACCTCCAGATGCAGGCCGCGCAGACCTCCGCTGCGGCGCTCCTCCCGCTGGATGCGGTAAGCCCCCTCCAGGCCCAGTGCCGCCAGTGGTTCATCCACCACCGACTGGGGCACACCGCAGTCGAGCAGGGCTGCGAGCAGCATGTTGCCCGCCAGTCCGGTGGGGCAATCGATCACCGCCAGAGCTGGGGCCACCTGCATTCAGAGCTCCTGCAGCAGCTGTTCGGCCCTGGCCTCCAGCTCAGGGCGATGGCGCGTCAGCCACTGCTCCACCTCGCGCCGAGCACGGCGCTGTTCGTTCTGGGCGGTGGTGACGTCATGGCCCGACAGCCCCCAGAGGCGGCCCAGCAGGGCCCGGTCGTCAGCGCCCCCGCGGGAGCCTCCATAGACCAGGCATTCCGCCGCCATTCCGGCCTGGAGCACCCGACTCCAGCGGCGCAGATCCTCCAGCGGCATCTTCACCCGGGGCGGAGGCTCCAACTCAGTGCTGCCGCTGACCCGCAAACCATGGCGCAAACAGGCGCGGCTGCCCACCAAGACCTGCTTCACCGGCAAGGCGTTGTCGCGGGCCAACAGCAGATGCCCGGCCTCGTGGATGGCAATCCTGCGCAAGCGGGCCCGGCCCAGGCCAAAGGGAAGCGACTCCGCCAGCAGATGGCCCCCGAGCCCACCGAACTGGGAGGCATCCAGGGTGAGGGCAGCGAGACTGCCGCCGGCGGCTCCGGCGATCAACCAGGGGGAGATTCCGATCAGGGGACCCACCACGGCCACTGCACTGACGCCCGCAACCGCAATGCCCGCACCCAGGGCCGCCGTTGATCCCTGGGAGGCCATGCTCAGCGCCGCCCGCGGGGGGGGCGTCCCTTGCCGGCCCGCTGGGGCACGGGGCCGATCACTTCATGCTGCTCCACCTGCAGCACCTGGCCCTGACGGCGCAGATCCAGGGAGACGAAATGGCGCAGGTGGGCTGGATCCACCTGACCTTTGAGCTGGAGCTTGAAGGGGGTGGGACGGCTCCCGTCGGGGCGGGGTTGCTGGCGGATCTTCACCACCAGATCGCCGTCATCCGGCCGGGTGTAGATCAGCTCCCCGCGCACGGAGAAATAGCCATCACCTTCGGGGAGCTCATCGCTGCTGGAGCCCTCCTCGGGGGAGAGGGTGCTGGGCTCCCAGACACCCACCAGTTGAAGGTGAAGCTGATCGGGATCGCGGAAGCGGGGATAAGCCACCCACAGGTGAGGCTTGCTCAGATCGAGATGGCGACGCATCAGGGTCAGCACCCGACCGAGCACCACCGCGTCGATGGCGCTGCCGTCTTCGGTCTGAATCACGCCACGGGTGAGCTGCTCGGGATCCGCTGGCACGTAGGTCCCCCGCACCACGCCAATGGCCCGGTACTGCATCGGCTCTGTGACCGGGGAAATGGGGTGTTGACGCATCGTGGCTGTAACCCTCTGGGCGCTCGTGAGAACCATGGCCCGCGGGCCAATGTACCCAGCCTGGGAAAAGGGCCCAGACTGGGGCGCATTCCTGACATCCACCATGGCCCGCACTGGCGTGCTGCTGTCGATCGGAGCGGTCTGTTTGGTGTCGGGCTCCCTGGCGACCGGCTGGTGGCTGGGGCAGCGCAGCGCTCCTCGCGTCAGCGGCGCCCAAGCCTCGGCTGAACGACAGATTCAGCTGCTGCAGGATCGCCTCACTTCTGGCTCCGCCAGCCCCAGCGATCAGAAACAACTCCTGCAACTGCTCCTGGCCTCTGGGCATCATGCGGAAGCCACCCTGCTGCTGGAGCAACTGGCCGACCAGGAACCGGAGCGCTGGCAGATCCGTCTGCTCCTGGCTGAGCTGAAGCGCAACGGCAACAACCGATCGGCGGCGGAGCGGGAGCTGCGCCAGATCCTCAACCGCCAACCCGATCGCATCGAGGCCCTGCAGCTCCTCACGCTGCTGCAACTGGAGCAGGGCCGCGGTGCAGAAGCCCAGACCCAGCTCAAGGCTCTGATGGAGAAGAACTCCAAGCCCAGCCCGAAACCCCAGGTGCTGCCCATCGGGCTGCTGCTGGCGGATCTGCAGCAGCAACAGGGTCAACAACAGCAGGCCGCGGCCACCTACGCCAAATTGGCCGCCGATTTCCCCCGGGATCCCAGGCCCCTGCTGGCCCTCGCCCTGCTCAAACAGGAGCAGGGCGACAGCAAAGGTGCCCAGGAGAGCATGGCCCTGGCCCGCTCCAGGCAACCGGAAAACAAGGAGCCGCGACTGGATCGGGTGGCGGCCAACTGGGGGCTCGCCAGCCTTGCTGCCCCTAAGGCGCCGTCACCAACGGCTTCGAAGACACCGGAGCCGGCGGCTCCAACGCCTTGAGCGCCGCGTCGATGGCGTCAGAGGGATCGGTGGCGTCATCCATGGCGGTGCTGCGCTTCAGCTTGTTCATCAGATCGATCGGATTGGCACTGTCGAAGATCGATCCGCCCTTCCCCGTTCCACTGCCACCGCCGCCGGAGGGGCCGTAGTCGTAAAGGCGCTGTTCCTGAGTGGACAGACCACTGTTGTAATCCGCCCAGGCCGCCGGCGACACCAGAAGAGCAGCCGCTGCAACGGCAACGCTGGCGATTCGACGGGTCATGGCCTAGGCGCGCGAATGGCTGACGGGAATGCTAGGAGCACCCCCAAGCGTGATGGTCCACGATGCGCATCGCCAGCTGGAACGTGAATTCCGTGCGCACCCGCCTAGAGCAGGTGCAGAGCTGGCTGCAGCAGGAGCAACCGGATGTGCTCTGCCTGCAGGAAACGAAGGTCTCCGATGACCTCTTCCCCCACCAGGCCTTTGAACAGATCGGCTACCAGTGCGCCATCAGTGGCCAGAAGGCTTACAACGGCGTCGCTCTGATCAGTCGGCTTCCCCTCGAAGACGTGCAGGTGGGCTTTGAGGCCCTGCTGCCGAACGATCCCGAGGCGCCGGAGCTGAGCGAGCAGAAGCGGGTGATCAGTGCCCTAGTGGATGGAATCCGGGTGCTGAACCTCTACGTGCCCAACGGCAGTTCCCTCCACAGCGAGAAATACCCCTACAAGCTCTCCTGGCTCGCCTGCCTGCAGCGCTATCTCGCCGCGCAGGAGGAACAGGGTGATCCGCTCTGCATGGTGGGCGATTTCAACATCGGCCTCGAAGCCCGCGATCTCCCCGACCCCGAGCGGCTCACAGGCACGATCATGGCCAGCGAACCGGAGCGCTCAGCCCTACGCGGCGCCTTGGGGGAGCGGCTCAGCGATGTATTCCGGATGTTTGAGCCCGCCAGCGGGCACTGGAGTTGGTGGGACTACCGCAGCGGAGCCTGGGACCGCGACCAAGGCTGGCGGATCGATCACATCTACCTCTCCGAGGAGCTACTGCACTGCGCCACCGGCTGCGTGATCGACAAGCAGCCCCGGGGCAACGTTCAGCCCAGCGACCACGCCCCTGTGGTGGTCAACCTGGCCTGGCCGCCCGAAGAGGAGGACGACGACGACAACTGGCCCTAGAAGACCGCTTTCCCTAAAAGACCTTGGCTTCAGGGGGAAGCGGGCGACCTTCCGCCTGCAGGGCCACCAGGCGACGGGCGGATTCAGCGCAGGTTTTGGGGGTCGGGAAGATCTTGCCGGGGTTGGCCAGGCCGCCCGGGTCAAAGGCGTGGCGGACCCGTTTCATCGTCTCCAGATCGTCCGGGCTGAACATCCAGTCCATGTAGCAACGCTTGTCGCTACCGACGCCGTGCTCTCCGCTGATGCTGCCCCCAACCTCCAGGCAGAGCCGCAGGATCTCGCCCCCCAGGGCAGTGACCCGCTCCTGCACGCCAGGCTCCTCGGCGCGGTAGAGGATCAGGGGGTGGAGATTGCCGTCACCGGCATGGAAAACGTTCGCCACCGCCAGGCCGTGCTCCTCGCTGAGGCGCTCGATCGCCGCCAGAACCTGCGGTAGGGCGGTGCGGGGCACCACGCCGTCCTGCAGGTAGTAACTGGGGAATTGACGACCCAACGCCGAAATCGCACTCTTTCGTCCTTTCCAGAGGCGCTCGCGCTCCTCCGGCGTCCAGGCCTCCCGCACACCACCAGCCCCGGCCTGGAGGCAGAGCTCCCGCGCCAGCTGCACAGACTCCTGCACCTCGAGGGGGTGACCGTCGAGCTCCACCAGCAACACCGCCGCGGCCTCCCTGGGGTACTCATCCACCCCGAAGAAATCGTTCACCGCGCAGATGCAGCGGTGATCCATCATTTCCATCCCCGCCGGCAGCACGCCGGCACCGGTGATCAGGCGCACCGCCTCACCGGCCGCCTCCATCGAGGCGAAGTCAGCCAGCAACACAGCCACACTGGCCGGGGCCCGCAGGAGGCGCAGGGTGATCGACGTGGCGATCCCCAGGGTCCCTTCACTGCCGATGAACACCCCTCGCAAATCGAGGGCATCAAGCTCCGGCAGGTTTCCCCCCAAGGTCGTGATCGAGCCATCGGGCAACACCACCTCCATCGCCAGCACGTGGTTGCTGGTGACCCCGTATTTCAGGCAGTGCACACCGCCGGAGTTCTCGGCCACGTTGCCGCCGATGCTGCAAGCCACCTGACTGGAGGGGTCGGGGGCGTAATAGAAGCCATCCCCCGCCACGGCGCGGGTTACCCAGCTGTTGATCACCCCCGGCTCAACGGTGATCCGCTCGTTCGCCAGATCCACCTCCAGCACCCGGCGCATGCGACTGGTGGCGATCACCAGGGCGGGCTGCTCAGCCAACGCCCCCCCGGAGAGACCTGTGCCACTGCCACGGGCAATGAACGGAACCTCCAGCTCGTTGCACAGGCGCACCACCTGCGCCACCTGCTCCGCCGTATCCGGCAGCACCACCAGGGGAGGCTGATGGCGATGAAGCGTGAGGCCATCGCAGTCGTAGGCCAGCAACTCCTGACGCTTGGACACCACAGAACGCTGCGGCAGAAAAGCCCGCAACCGGCGCTCAAGCAAGCCCCAGTCTGGATTCACAGCGTTCCCGGGAGCACTGCATGACCATAACGAGCTGGAACGCTCTGGACCGCAGGGCCCGTGATTGCGTAAGGATGGGCAACGCTTGATCCCCCATCAGGGGAGCGAAGCCCTCTCCAAGTCTGCGGATTCCGTTTTGACCTCGGCCCCTGTTTCGGCACCTGTGCACAACACCACCCGGTCCCAGGAACTCTTCAGTGCCGCCCAGAAGCTGATGCCCGGCGGCGTGAGTTCTCCTGTGCGCGCCTTCCGCTCCGTGGGCGGCCAGCCGATCGTGTTCGATCGCGTCAAGGGGGCCTACGCCTGGGATGTCGACGGCAACCGCTACATCGATTACATCGGCAGCTGGGGGCCGGCCATCTGCGGACACGCCCATCCCGAGGTGATCGCCGCCCTGCATGAGGCCCTGGAGAAGGGCACCAGCTTTGGCGCTCCCTGCGCCCTGGAAAACCAGCTGGCCGAGATGGTGATCGACGCCGTGCCCTCGGTGGAGATGGTGCGCTTCGTGAACAGCGGTACCGAGGCCTGCATGTCAGTGCTGCGCCTGATGCGCGCCTTCACCGGCCGCGAAAAGATCATCAAGTTCGAGGGCTGCTACCACGGCCACGCGGACATGTTCCTGGTGAAGGCCGGCTCCGGCGTGGCCACCCTCGGCCTGCCCGACTCCCCTGGCGTGCCGCGCACCACCGCCGCCAGCACCCTCACCGCTCCCTACAACGACCTCGAAGCGGTCAAGCAGCTGTTTGCCGAAAACCCTGGCGAGATTGCCGGGGTGATCCTGGAGCCCATCGTTGGCAATGCGGGTTTCATCACGCCTGAGCCAGGCTTCCTGGAGGGCATCCGTGAACTCACCAAGGACAACGGCGCCCTGTTGGTGTTCGACGAGGTGATGACTGGCTTCCGCATTAGCTACGGCGGTGCCCAGGCCAAGTTCGGGGTGACTCCCGACCTCACCACCATGGGCAAGGTGATCGGTGGCGGCCTGCCCGTGGGCGCCTACGGCGGCCGCGCCGACATCATGGGCATGGTGGCCCCGGCGGGCCCGATGTATCAGGCCGGCACCCTGAGCGGGAACCCCCTAGCGATGACCGCTGGCATCAAGACCCTGGAGCTGCTCAAGCAACCCGGCAGCTACGAGCGCCTGGAAGCGATGACCAGCCGCCTGATCGCGGGGATTCTCGAAGCCGCCCGCAGCGCTGGTCTGCCGATCACCGGCGGTTCCGTGAGCGCCATGTTCGGCTTCTTCCTCTGCGACGGCCCCGTGCGCAACTTTGAGGAAGCGAAGGCTGCCGACACCGCGCGCTTCGGCAAGTTGCACCGGGCGATGCTCGAGCGCGGCATCTACCTGGCACCGAGCGCCTTCGAGGCCGGCTTCACCTCCCTGGCCCACTCGGAAGAGGACATCGACGCCACCATCGCGGCCTTCCGCGAGTGCTTCGCGGCGGTGGCCTGAGGATGCAACGCCGGTTCCTGCTGTCGGCCGGAGCCGCGGCAGGAGCCTCCGGGCTGCTTAGTGCCTGCCGCATCCGAAAAGCGGGTGACAACGCCGGCGGCAGCGGGCCCCAGGTGCGCTGGCGGATGGCCACCAGCTGGCCCCATTCCCTCGACACCATCTTCGGGGGCGCCCAGACCATCAGCCGCCGGGTCAAGGAACTGAGCGGCGGAAGCTTTCAGATCGAGCCCTATGCCGCCGGCGAGCTGGTGCCCGGCCTGGAGGTTCTGGATGCTGTTCAGAACGGCTCGGTGGAGTGCGGGCACACCTCCAGCTACTACTATGTCGGCAAGAATCCGGCCCTGGCCTTTGGCACGGCCGTTCCCTTCGGGCTCACGGCACAGCAGCAGAACGCCTGGCTCTACGACGGCGGAGGCAACGACGCCATCAACGGCCTCTACGCCGACTTTGGGGTGATCAGCTTTCCGGCCGGCAACACCGGTGCCCAGATGGGCGGCTGGTTCAAACGGGAACTGTCGGGTCTCGCTTCTCTGCGGGGCCTCAAGATGCGCATCCCCGGGCTGGGGGGCAAGGTGATGGCCTCCCTCGGGGTGAACGTGCAGGTGCTCCCGGGTGGGGAGATCTATCTGGCCCTGGATCGCGGTGCCATTGACGCGGCGGAATGGACCGGGCCCTACGACGACGAGAAGCTGGGTCTGCCCCGCGCCGCTCGCTTCTACTACTACCCGGGTTGGTGGGAACCCGGTCCGACCCTGGCGGCCTTGGTGAACCAACAGGCCTGGCGCCGGCTCCCCGACGACTACAAAGCGATGTTCAGCACCGCCTGTTACGAGGCGAACCTGGCCATGCTCAGTCGCTACGAAAGCCTCAACGGAGCAGCCCTCGAGCGGCTTGTGAGTGGAGGAACGCAGCTGCAGTTCTACGGAGACACCATCCTCAATGCCGCTCGGGAGGCCACCGATCAGCTCTTCGCCGACAGCGCTCGCAGCAACGGAGACTTCCGCCGCGTCTACACGCAGTGGAGCGAATTCCGCCAACAGATCTGGAGCTGGAACCGCATCAACCAGCTCTCCTACGACAGCTTCAGCTTCGGCCAGCCCAACTGATGGCACGCCCCGACCTGCCGGATGTCATTGATCGGATCAACCAGGGCGCCGGCCGGATCGGGCGCTGGTCGATCCTGCTGATGTTGGCCATCGGGGCCTGGAATGTGGTCGGTCGCTACCTGGGCCTGGCCCTCGGCCTGAGCCTCAGCTCCAACGCCCTGATCGAAGCCCAGTGGTATCTGTTTTCGATCGCCTTTCTGCTGGCGCTGGGCTACACGCTCCAACGCGACGGGCATGTGCGCATTGATCTGCTCCACAGCCGCTGGTCGCGGCGACGGCAGCAACGCGTTGAGCTGGCGGGCACCCTCGCTTTGCTGTTGCCCTTTGCCCTGATGGTGCTGCTGGTGTCCCTGCAGCCCGCCTGGCAATCCTTCCAGATCCAGGAGGTCTCCCCCGATCCCGGCGGCTTGCCTCGCTTCTGGATCAAGGCTCTGATCCCACTGGGCTTCGCCCTACTGGCCCTGCAGGGCCTGGCCGCCGCCCTCCGTCTGCGCCGCGACCTGCGCCGCGACCTGCGCCGCGACCTGCGCTCCTAACCGATGGAGATCGAAGCCTTCGGCTACATCCTCACGATCCTGCCCGGCGAGATCCTCGGCCCCGCGATGTTTCTGGCGTTGGTGGCGGTTCTGCTGAGCGGCTACCCGGTCGCCTTCGGGCTCGGTGGAGTGTCGGTGCTGTTTGCCCTGCTGGGCATGGCCTTCGGGGTGATCGAACCCCAGTTCCTCAGCGCCCTGCCCCAGCGGATCTTCGGGATCATGAGCAACTTCACCCTGCTCGCCATCCCCGCCTTTGTGTTCATGGGGGCGATGCTGGAGAAATCAGGCATCGCCGAACGCCTGCTGGTGACCATGGGCCGCCTGCTGGGGGGCGTTCGCGGTGGCCTGGCCCTGGCGGTGGTGGTGGTGGGAGCCCTGCTGGCGGCGACCACCGGTGTGGTGGCGGCCACCGTGACCACCATGGGGCTGATCTCCCTGCCGGTCATGCTGCGGGCCGGCTACGACAAATCCTTAGCCACCGGAGTGATCGCCGCTTCCGGCACCCTCGGCCAGATCATTCCCCCCAGCCTGGTGCTGGTGGTGCTGGGCGATCAGCTCGGGGTCTCGGTCGGTGACTTGTTCATGGGAGCGGTGATTCCGGGTCTGCTGATGACGGCGGCCTTTGCGATCTACGTGGTCGTGATCAGCACGCTCCAACCGCACCTTGCTCCCGCCGCCACCGTGGAGAGCGAGCAACCCCTTAACGCCGCAACGTTGCTGCGGGTGCTGGCACCACCGCTGGGCCTGATTTTGCTGGTGCTGGGCAGCATCTTCTTCGGCCTGGCCACCCCCACCGAAGCCGGTGCCATCGGCGCCGTAGGGGCCATGGGCCTCGCGGCCCTCGATGGGGGCTTCAGCCGCAGCAGTCTGCAAACGGTGTGCGACGACACCCTGCGCACCACCGCGATGGTGATGGCCATCCTGCTGGGATCCACCGCCTTCAGCCTGGTCTTCCGCGGTGTGGGCGGTGATCAGCTGATCAGCGATGTGCTGCTGAACCTCCCCGGCGGAACCGTGGGTTTTCTGGCCCTGAGCATGGCGGTGATCTTTCTGCTCGGGCTGTTCATCGATTTCTTCGAGATCGCCTTCATCGTGTTGCCCCTGCTGCTCCCCAGTGCCCGCCAGTTGCTGGGCCCCGAAGCCCTGCTCTGGTTCGGCGTGGTAATCGGGACCAACCTGCAAACCTCTTTTCTCTCTCCACCGTTTGGCTTTGCCCTGTTCTTCCTGCGGGGGGTGGCACCCGAGGAGGTGAGCACTCGGGCGATCTACCGCGGGGCCTGGCCGTTCATCGGGGTGCAGCTGCTGGTGCTGCTGTTGTTGCTCTGCTTCCCGCCTCTGGTGACCTGGCTACCGGGCTTAATGCAAAGCAGCCCCTAGGGGGCTTCGGGCACTGCCGCCGCATCGAGCCGGCGCGGGTCGGCGACCCCCAGGCTGCCGCTGGAGCGCACCTCCACGGAGTTGGCCGATCCCATCGCCGGTGCCAGCACCAGGCGGTGCCCCATCGCCTCAAGACGCTGAATCGTGTCGGGGCTCAGACCCTGCTCGATACTGATCTGATCGGGCCAGAGCTGGCTGTGAATCCGCGGCACCGCGACCGCCGACGCCAGGTTGAGGCCATGCACGAGGCGATTGAGCAGCACCTGCAACACCGTGGTGATGATCCGGCTGCCCCCTGGGGAACCGGTGGCCAGCAGAGGGCGACCATCGGCATGAAACACCAGGGTGGGGGTCATGGAGCTGAGGGGTCTGCGGCCTGGAGCGATGGCGTTCTGATCACCCTGGCGCAGGCCGTAGGCGTTGGGCGCACCAGGCTTGGCGCTGAAGTCATCCATCTCGTTGTTGAGCAGAAAGCCAGCCCCCGGCACGCTGATGCCGTTGCCGTAGGCGGTGTTGAGGGTGGTGGTGGTAGCCACCAGGCCTCCATCCCGATCGACCACCGAGAGGTGGGTGGTGTTGGTGCCCTCCGCCAGGGGGCTGGGTTCCGCCTCGAGCTCGGTGGCCGGTCGATGACGATCGGCTCGCAAGCGTTGCCGTTGCTCGCGGGCATAGCGAGGGCTTAGGAGACGATCAAGGGGCATCGCCACCTGATCGGGATCACCCAGCAGGCGATTGCGATCGCGGTAGGCCAGATTCACGGCCTCCACCATCGGGTGGAGCGAGGCGGCACTGTTGAGCCCCGTGGCCTGCAGGGGCAAGGGCTCCAGCACCTGGAGCAGCTGCAACAGTGTGGCTCCCCCTCCACTGGGCGGGGGCATGGTCAGCACGCGATAGCCGCGGAACGAAGCCGCCAGGGGAGTCATCCAGGGAGCCCGGTAAGCCTGAAGGTCGGCCCGGCTGATCAGACCGCCCCGATCGCGCATCAAGCGCACCAAGGCCTCACCCAAACGGCCCCGGTAGAAACAACTGGGGCCCTCCTGGGCCAGGCAGCGCAGGCTGGAGCCCAGGGCCGGCTGACGCAGCCGCTCTCCGGGCTCGTAGGGGCTGCCATCCGCCTTGAAGAACTGCCGGGCGCTGGTGGGATCGGCCTTCAGCAGCGGCGCCGCGGCCTTGAGGGAGGCACTGAGCTCCGCCCCCACAGGGAAGCCCTGTTCCGCGAGATCAATGGCCGGTTGCAGCACCGTTGTCCAGGGCAAGCAGCCATAGCGCTGCTGCACCTGGGCCAGCCCCGCCACCGTTCCAGGAACACCGCTGCTGAGCAGGCTGCGCAGGGCTCGCTCCCGGTTCACACTGCCATCGGGATTCAAAAAGAGATCGGCATGGGCCCCCGCCGGAGCCATCTCGCGGAAGTTGAGGGCGATCGCTTCACCGCGGCCGAGGGCCATGGCCTGCGGCAGGGCCGGTGCGCGCCGCACCGCCGGGCAGGTGCTGATCGCTCCGCTGCGCGGCAGCCAGAGCACTAGAAAACCACCTCCACCGAGATTGCCGGCTTGCGGCAGCGTGACTGCCAGGGCGAAGGAGGTGGCCACCGCCGCATCCACGGCATTGCCACCACGGCGCAGGATCGCAGCCCCCACCGCCGCCGCCTGAGCCTCCTGGGCCGCCACCAGGCCACCACGGGATTCGATCGGATGGAAGCGCTGGCTGGCCTCCTGCAACAGATTGGCCCGGGCTGCGGGAGCGCCGACCGCCACGGCCATCAAGGAGAGGGTGGTGGTGACCAGAGATCGCTTCATCACGGCAGCACCCCGAAGCCACCGCCGCCGGGGGTCGCGATGCACAGCCGATCTCCGCTGTCGAGCTCCACCTGCACCGAACCGGGTAGGGATTCGCGGCGACCGTCTGCTCGGATCACGCGGTTCTCCCCGCAGCTCGCCGCTGCACCACCGCACAATCCAAAGGGGGGCACCACCCGACTACCGGTGAGGAGCGATGCGCTGAGGGGTTCGAGGGCTCTGAGCTCCCGCACCACCCCATCCCCTCCAGACCAGCGACCGGCACCACCGCTGCCGCGGCGGATGGCAAAGCGCTCCAGGCGCACCGGCAAACGCTGCTCCAGGATTTCGGGATCGGTGAGGCGCGAATTGGTCATGTGACTCTGCACCGCATCAGCGCCCGGAAACCCCTCTCCGGCTCCGGTTCCGCCGCAGATCGTCTCGTAGTACTGACAGCGGTCGTTGCCGAAGCTGAGGTTGTTCATCGTTCCCTGGCACGCTGCCAGGGCTCCCACGGCGGCGAACAGGGCATTAGCGACCGCCTGGGAGGTTTCCACATTGCCGGCCACCACCGCCGCCGGCGGCAGGGGGTGCAGCAGACAGCCCGGAGGCACGATCAGCTCCAACGGCTCAAAGCAGCCGGCGTTCAGAGGAATCGCCTCCCGCACCAGGCAACGGAAGGCGTAGAGCACCACCGCCTTGGTGATCGCCAACGGGGCATTGAGGTTGCTGGGTTGCTGCGCTGAGGTGCCACTGAAATCGATCCGGGCCCGGCGGGCCTTGTGATCCACACTCAGGCGCACGGCGATCTGCAGGCCGCCATCCATTGCCACGCAGGCTTCCCCATCGCTGAGCCGATCGAGCACCTGCCGCACCGCCTCCGCGGCCTGGGCCTGACCATGGGCCATAAAGGCGAGAACCCGCTCCTGACCCTCGGCCTGCATCAGCGCCTGGAGGCGTTGCACCCCAAGATCATTGGCGGCCAACTGGGCCTGCAGATCCGCCAACAACTGCTCAGGGTTGCGCACCGGCCAGGGCCCCGCGGCCAGCCGCTCGCGCCACTGCTGCTCCAGCAGCACCCCGGAGCACACCAGGGGCACGTTGTCGAGCAGCAAACCCTCCTCCTCAATGCTGCGGCTCCCCGCTGGCATGGACCCGGGGCAGATGCCACCCACATCGGCGTGATGGCCGCGGGAGGCCACGAAGGCGATCGGCTCGGCCCCACCGGCAGCGGGGAACAGCGGCGTGATCAGGGTCAGATCGGGCAGATGGGTGCCCCCGTTGAACGGGTTGTTGGACACCACCGCATCGCCGGGGGCCAGGGGCTCGAGCTCTCCGCGTTGCACCGCCTGCTGCAAGGCCACCACGCTCTCCCCCATGGAACCGAGGTGCACAGGGATGTGGGGGGCATTGGCCACCAGCCGCCCCTGCCCATCAAACAGAGCGCAGGAGAAGTCGAGGCGCTCCTTGATGTTGACCGACACGCTGGTTTGCTGCAGCCGGGTGCCCATCTGCTCCGCGATCGCCATGAAGCGATGGCTGAACAGCTCCAGGCTCACGGGATCAGCCTGGGTGACGTCGCTGCGCCGGTCGCGATCCGACCCCACGGCGTTTGAACGCGACAAGAGAAGGGCACCACCGGGCCAACAGCGGGCCCGCCAACCGGGCAGCAGCAGGTTGGTGCCAGTGGGCTCACAGATCAGGGCCGGCCCCTCGATCGACTGATCCACGGGGAGGCCAGCCCGTGACCAAAGCGCTACCTGACGCCAGGCTCCAGCGACATAGAGCGGAATCCTGTCGGGCTCAATCGCCTCCCCGCGCTGAAAGGCCGCTGTGTGCAACGACTCCCCGGGCCAGGTGAGCTCCAGGGTGATCCGCTCGACGATCAGCTCAGGGTTCGCTCCCGGCCGGTAGCCGTAACGCGCCTGGAACTGCTGCAGAAACTGCTCCTGCAGAGATTCGATCGACCGGAGGCCATCCGGCCAGGCCAGCGGCAGAGTCTGATCCCGCCCGGCCAGGCGGATCTGCAACCAGCGCTGCACCGCTGCGCCCTCAGCACCTTCAGAGCCCTCTGCACCCTGGAGGGCGGCGGCCCTGCGCTCCAGCTCCGGCAACAGGGAATCCTGCAGCGGTAATCCCACGGGCTGCTCGCGCAGCTGTCCTTCATCGGCCAGGCCGATCCCATAGGCGGAGAGCACCCCCGCCAGGGGATGCAACAACACCTTCTCCATCCCGAGCTGCTCCGCCAGGGCACAGGCGTGCTGACCGCCAGCGCCGCCAAAGCAACAGAGCACGGCCTGCCGCACATCGTGGCCCTGCTGGATCGAGATGCGCCGGATCGCTTCTGCCATGCGCTCCAAGGCAACCGCCAGCGCCCCCTCGGCGGCCTCTTCCGGGGTGCACTGCAGGCGATCCGCCAACCGCGCGAAGCGCTCCTGCACCACCTCCCGATCCAGGGGTTGGTCGCTGTGCGGGCCAAAGACCGCCGGGAAGCGCTCCGGCCTCAAGCGCCCCAGCAGCAGGTTGGCATCGGTGATCGTGAGCGGGCCGCCGCGGCGATAACAGGCCGGCCCGGGATCGGCTCCGGCGGATTCGGGCCCCACCCGCAGGCATTGACCATCGAACTGCAACTGGGATCCACCACCTGCCGCCACGGTGTGGATGTCGAGCATGGGCGCCTGAATCGGCAGGCCCGCCAACTCCACCTGCTCCCGCCTCGACCAGGGGCCATCGCAGTAACAGACATCGGTGGAGGTGCCGCCCATGTCGAAGCCCACGATCCGATCAAACCCCGCCGCTGTGGCCGTGCGCACCGCCCCCACCAGCCCCCCGGCCGGTCCGGAGAGGATCGTGTCCTTCGCCCGCAGTTGTGCGGAGGAGGCGAGCACACCGCTCGATTGCATCACCCGCAGGGGCACATGGGGGCCCAGGGCCACCTCCAGTTGCTGCAGATAGTCCCGCAGCACAGGGCCCACCGCTGCCTCGAGCACGGTGGTGTGTCCGCGGGGCACCAGGCGCGGCAACGCACTCACCTGATGGGAGAGGGCGATTTGCTCAAAACCGAACGTCTCCAGCCAGGAGCCGAGTTGCCGCTCATGGCTCGGATTGATGGTGCTATGGAGCAGGGCAACCGCAACACTGCGGCAGCCATCGGCCCGGGCCTGCTGCAGCGCCTGCTTAAGAGCGTGATCAAGATGCAGGGGCTGAAGCTCTCGCCCCTGGGCATCAAGACGGCCCTGCACCTCAATCACCCTCTGGTGGAGCGGTTCAGGGCGCGTGATCGCTAAGGCGAACAGATCCGGGCGGTGCTGATCACCGATCTGCAGAAGATCCGCGAAGCCGGCGTTCACCAGCAGCGCGCAAGGGGCACCCTTTCGCTCGAGGAAGGCGTTGGTGGCCACGGTGGTGCCAAGGCGCACCTCATCCACCAGACCAGGAGGGATCTCTGCGGGGCTGCCTTCGAGATTGAGCCAGTCGCGAATCACCCGCACCGCGGGATCGCCCGGGCACTGAGGCTGCTCGGAGAGCACCTTGCGCACCAACAGTTCTCCCTGGGGCGTGCGCGCCACCAGATCGGTGAAGGTGCCGCCGCGATCGATCCAAAACCGCCAGCCGGATGGCGCCATGCGGAAGCGATCGGTCTGGGTGCAATCCTATGAACCGCCGGGCTCTGGGAACGGTGGTTGATCTCGAGACCCTGGCGGCCTTCGATGGCCTGCTCTGGCTGCGCACCGGAGAAGCGGCCGCCCAGAAGCTCTGCCTCAACCAATCCACGGTGTCCCGGCGTACCAAACAGTGTCAGGCGCTGTTTGCTGTCGCGTGCAGCAAGAGCGATGGCGAGTGGGATCTGCTGGAGGAGGCCACGCTCCTCAATGCAGAACGGCGCGTGCATCAACAGGCCCGCTGGGCGGGCATGGCACCACTGCGGTTGGAGGGCACCTATTGGAGCGGCCCCCTGCTCTGCGACCCCATCCCCGAGGGCTGGATGCTCGGGCTCTGCAACATCGTGGGAACAGCGCGCAACCTCTCCCTGCTCCGGCTTGGGATTGTCGATGCCTGGATCGGAGCGGGGCCCGATCTTCCCGAAGCTGACGACCCGGATCTCACCAGCCTGCCCCTCTCGGAGATGCCGGTGCACTGCGTGGTGGCCCCGAACCACCCCCTGCTGCTGCAGAGCGATCTGAGCTTTAACGATCTCGCCGCCTTCCCCAGCCTGGCCCTGCCAGCGGGGGCCTACCCGAAGGTGGAGCAAGCCCTGAAGCAAATCGGCCTCTGGTCGTCGCCAGTGCGCATGAAGCGCTACGACCGAAACCTCTGGGAGGGCAGGAGCGAGAGCGAACTGACCATCGGCTACGCCACGGCGATGAGCCTTGAGCTCTGCGGAGACAGCCTCCAACGCCTCCCCCTCGACCTGCCAATTCGATCCGGGGATGCCCTGGTGATCAAGCGGGAGTTTGAGGGCTCAGAGCAGATCGCCCAACTGCGGCAAACCCTCCTGGAACGGATCCAACCCCTGGCCGCACGCCACCCGGAGATTGCAATCGCGGACTAGCGGTAGTTCTGGAACTGCAGGGGCACCTCCACGTCCTGCTGCTTGAGCAGCTGGATCACGGCCTGAAGGTCATCCTTGCTCTTGCCGGTGATGCGCAGAGCATCCCCCTGGATCGCCACGGTGACCTTTTTGAGCTCATCGCGAATGGTTTTGCTGAGCGATTTCGCCAGCTCCTGGGAGAGCCCCTTGCGTAGCTTCACCACCTGCTTGATCTTGTTGCCTCCCACCGATTCGGGGGTCTGGAAGTCGAAGATCTTCAGCGAGAGATTGCGCTTGGTGGCCTTCTGGCGCAGAACGTCCTCCACGGCCTGCAGGGTCATATCACTGGCCGTGGTGATGGTGAAGCTGGTCTCTTCGAGATCCACCTCCGTGCCGGAATCCTTGAGGTCGTAGCGGGTGGCGACATCGCGGCGCACCTGATCAAGGGTGTTCACCAATTCCTGCCAATCGAAATCAGAAACGACGTCGAAGGAGTAGCTGGATGCCATGAAGGGCGTCAGGACCGTGCTGGCCACAGCCTAGAAAAGGAGGCAACTCCCTCCTATGGCCGCCGATGCATCCAGCCTTTGCCTGGTCTCTCCTGCTCAGTGCGGGCGTTGTGGTGGCAAGCCTGGTGCCCCTGGGAGCCGCCCGATCCCAGGCCGACTTCCAGATCAGTGACCTGGCGGCACCACGGGCGATGGCCGAGCGGCTACCCGAGTGGGGTAAGCGGGCCAACTGGGCCCATCTCAACAGCTTTGAGGCCTACATCCTGTTCGCACCCTCCGCCCTGCTGTGCCTGATTGCCGGGGTGAACAGCGGCGTGGCCATCGCCGCGGCCTGGGCCTATCCGGCCCTGCGGCTCGCCTACATCGCGGCCTACGTGGCCAACCTGCCCCCGCTTCGCTCCCTCTGCTGGGCCGGCGGCATGGTCTGCGCCGGAACTCTCTATCTCAGTGGTTTGCGTGCGGTGATGGCCGCCTCCGGCTGAGGCTGAGAGCTGGGTCAGTCGAAGAACATCAGGCTGACCACCTTGCCCATGTCTTCGGCGGCGCGGCAGCTGGCCAGCAGCGTTTCGCTGTCGTGGAAGGCGAAACAGATCAACTGATCACAACGGCGAATGATCTCCTGATTGCAAAGGCTGCTGGCCATCGGCAACGGCAGTTCGTCGTTCTCAGGTTTCTCCACCAGGTGCAGCACCCGATCGAGCTGATCGCGGGATTCGCGGGGTTGACGCTCCAGGCTCTGGGGCAGAAGCACCGTGAGCCGGGCCGCATCCACCTCGAGCACACTGCGAATCACCGCAGCATTGACCCCTTGGGCGCCGGAGGTGATCAGGCTGTGGCCCTCCTGGGCCAGGGAGCGGGACACCAACTCCACCAGGTGCACCGACACCACAGGCACATGCCTGCTGCCGAGGATGGCGATGCGTCTCTTGCTGCGGTCCTGCAGCATCGCCAGCTCTTGGGCCAGGGTGTCAATCCGGTCGAGGGCCGGCAAATCAAGAGACCGGGTCAACGCACAACACCTGCTGACAGTTTGAAATTAGCAGTGGTTATGCGGGAACCGGCAGCCGCAAGCGGGTGAACAGGGGCTCGAAATCACAGTGCTCCTCCACCAGGCGGAAGGCATAGGTGGCCTTGACGGATTCGTGCAGGCGTACCTGACCGAAGGCGTTTTCGATCACCTCCACCGTGGTGAGGGTGTCGTGCTCCACCTTCAGGATCGGAACCTCCAGCTCCTCGGCGCGAGAAATCAGTTGCGGCAGAGGATCCCCGGCCCCGGTGAGGATCAGGCACTGGGTGGAGGCCTCGAGGGCCGCCAACTGGATATCGGTGCGATCAGCCCCGGTGACCACCGCCATGTTGCGGCGGCGGCGGAAAAACTCCATCGCCGAATTCACATTCATTGCCCCGATCGAGAGGGTTTCCACCAAGAGGTCGTGCCGTTCGGCGCAGCAGAGGGTGCGAGCATCCAGACGCCTGGCCAGCTCTTCCACGGTGACGCTGCGCAGCAGCGGGGAGCGGGGCATCACCCCCAGCACCGGCAGCCCCAGGCGCTCCAGCGCAGGAACCACCTCGGAGCGCAAGGCGTTCACCTGATCGGGTGGAACTCCATTCAGCACCACGCCAGCCAGGAGATCCCCCAACTGCTCCCTCGCCGCCAGCAGGGGCTCCACGCTGCCGCTGTCTTCCCAGGCATGCACCAACAGCACCGGAGCCTGGAGCCCTTCCGCCACCTGGGCGAGGCTGAGGCCATAGAGGCGCCCGTCGTTGAGGCTGCCGGAGGCCTCCATCACGGTGAGGCCCTCGGGATAGGTCTGCAGCTGCTGCCGCAGCGCCGCAAAGCCATCTCCAGGCAGCAGGTTGCCCTCCAGCAGGCGTTGGCGGGCGGTTTGGGAATCCTTCAGCAGAACCGAAGGCACCAACTGTTCATCCGCCAGGCCGAGGATCTGACCAACGAAGCGCACGTCATCGTCGATCAGGCGGCCATCCGATCCGCCCACAGGAGCACTTTCGGCGCTGTCGGCCAGGGGCTTGCCCAGACGCACCGGCACACCCCGCTGCAGCAGCTGACGGGCCAGACCCAGCACCAGCGCCGACTTGCCGCTGAAGGGCGCGCAGGATCCGATCAACAGAGCTGAAGAGCGGGCGGCTGTCGACGCGCTTCCCAGATCCATGGACCCTTAGTCGTTCGCGGGAATCTAAGTCGGGCCCGCGGAGGGAGCGCTGCCCAGGAGCAACCATTGCCAAAAGCTCTCCGGCAGATCTGCCGACTGGGCCTGCGCTCCTCCGGCAGCGAGCCAATCCATCAGCCACAGCACCAGTTGATAGGTGGCGATGGAGCAGCGGTAGTGGGCCTCGCTGTTGGCGCTGTCCGATCCGGCGGAGCGGGTTGGATCCGCCGCCACCAGAAGCTCAAGCTGGGCCGGCTCCAGGGGGGCCACTCCCGCCTGCCAGCGCAGCTGAAAGGGCCTCTCCCCAGCCGGGCGCAGGGGGCGGACGCCGCGGATCTCCCCCGCCGCCAGCTGCTCGAGCGCCTGCTGCAGACCGTCGGCGCGCACGCTCCCCTGGCAGTAGGGAGCGAACAGGGCCACCAGACCGGCCGACATGCCGTTGCGCATCGCTGATCCGAGGATGACGCATGCTGACGGCAACGCCCAGCTGCGCATGCGCCTCGAGCGGTTCCAAGGACGCACCGTTGCCGTGACCGGAGCGAGCGGCAGCCTCGGCCAGGCTTTGCTGCGACAGTTGCACCGCTGCGGAGCCCAGCTGATCGCCCTCACCAGCAGCTCCAATGCCCTGACGGTTTTGTCTGCCGAGGGGCAGCCGATCCCCTTGGAGCAAGTGCGCTGGCGTTGTGGAGAGGAGCAAGATCTGCAGCCGCTGCTGTCCCGCTGCGACGTGCTGGTGGTGAACCACGGGCTGAACAGCCACGGCGATCGCAGCCCCGCGGCGGTGGAGCGTTCCCTGGAGATCAACGCCCTCAGCAGCTGGAGGCTGCTGGAGCTGTTCGCCTCCCTGGAGCCCAGGGAGCAGCAACGGGAGATCTGGATCAACACCTCCGAGGCGGAGATCCAGGCGGCCGTGAGTCCGCTCTACGAAATCAGCAAACGACTCGTGGGGCAGCTGCTGAGCCTGCGCAGCCTGGATCTGGCGGGTCCCCAACTGCGCATCCGCCGCCTGGTGCTGGGCCCGTTTCGATCAGCCCTCAACCCCATCGGCCTAATGAGCGCCGATTTCGTGGCTGGAGAAATCCTGCGGCAGGTGAGCTGGAACTGCGGGCTGGTGATCGTGACCCCCAATCCCCTCACCTATCTGTTGATGCCGATCAGCACCCTGAGCCGCTGGCTCTACTTCCGGGCCGTGAGCCGGCCCTAGAAGTCGCGATCCGTGAGGATTTCGCAGCCGTCGCCGGTCACCGCGATCGTGTGCTCCCACTGGGCCGAAAGGCTTCCATCCACGGTGACCACAGTCCAACGGTCCTTGAGGGTGCGGCAGGCCTTGCTGCCGGCATTGAGGATCGGCTCCACCGCCAGGGTCATTCCTGCCCGCAGCTTCATGTTGGGAAGCTCCCGGGTGCGGTAGTTGAACACCGAGGGCTCCTCGTGCAGGTTCCGGCCCACGCCGTGACCGGTGTAGTCCTCCACCACCGCGAAGCCATGGGCCTCAACGTGATCCTGCACCGCCCCAGCCAGATCCAGCAGGGTGCTGCCGGCCTTCACCGTGGCCAGGCCCTTCATCAACGATTCCTGGGCCACCTTGGCCAGGGCCTTGGCGTGATCGGGAGCGCCCTCACCCACCAAGAGGCTCACGCAGCTGTCGCCGTGGTAGCCGTCGAAGTAGGCCCCGGTGTCGATCTTGACCAGATCACCGGCCTTAATCACCCGCTTGTTGCTGGGGATGCCGTGCACCACCTCGTTGTTGATCGAGGCGCAGATGCTGGCGGGGAACCCGTGGTAGCCCTTGAAGCTGGGCACGGCGCCCATCTCTCGGATGCGCTTCTCCGCGTGAGCATCAAGGTCTCCGGTGGTCATCCCCGGAGCGGCCATCTCCATGATTTCGCGGAGCACCGTGGCCACGATGCGGCTGGCCTGGCGCATCGTTTCGATCTCGCGGGCGCTCTTCACCTCAACGCCGCGGCGGCTTTTCTGAATGCGGGGTCCGGTCTGGGTGACCACCGGCTGCGCGCTTTGACCCTGCTGTTCCTTCTGGGTGGCGGCCAGCAAATCGGCGAAGAGGTTCATCCCAGCGGTGCAGGCCTGCTCTTTGCAAGTTAGAACCTGATCCCGAGTTCCTGCCGCCAGGCTCTCCCGCGATGAGCAAGCCCTTGGTTCTGCTGCGCCGCCTGCATGCGGCCGCGGCCCCTGTGGTGCTCGCCCCGTTGCTGGTGACTGTTTGCAGCGGCATGAGCTATCGCCTGCTGAAAGACTGGGGAGGGCTCAGTCGCGATCAGGTGCACTGGCTGATGGTGCTCCACGAAGGGGAGTGGCTGGGCCCCGCCGCCGAGCCAGTGGTGGTGCTGCTCAACGGGCTGGGACTGCTCTGGATGCTGGTGACCGGCGGCAGCATGGCCGCCCAGGCGCTGCTGCGGAAATGGGGCCGAGGGGAAGCGGCACCTTGAGCCAGTACACTGGTTGTTTGGCCAGGCGTTTTACGGAGCTGGGATGGCAGCGGAATCCAAAGACATGACTGACGACATCCAGAACGTCGAGATCCAGAGCGAAGAGGTCAACGAAGCTGCCAGCGCCGAGGCTGCGCCTGAAGCTCAGGCCAGCGTTGCTGTTGCCGAGAAGAAGCCTGCTGCTGCCAAGGCCACCGTGGGCAAGCTCAGCGCCTACGCGCTGATGCAGGCCTTCGAAGCCGAGCAGATCGCCAAAAATCCCAAGGAGCTGCCTGACATCTACGTGGGCGACACCGTCCGCGTGGGCGTGCGCATCACCGAGGGCAACAAGGAACGCATCCAGCCCTACGAGGGCGTTGTGATCGCCAAGCGCCACGGCGGCCTGAACGAGACCATCACCGTTCGCCGCATCTTCCAGGGCGTGGGCGTGGAGCGTGTGTTCATGATTCACAGTCCCCAGGTGGCTTCCATCAAGGTGGAACGTCGCGGTAAAGTGCGCCGGGCGAAGCTCTTCTATCTGCGTGACCGGGTGGGCAAAGCCACTCGCGTTAAGCAGCGCTTCGATCGCTGAGGCCTTCGCGGTTACAGCACCATCGCCACAATCTCTGGGTTGTGGCCCGCTGAGGCACCGGGCTCGCCAGGTGCCTCGACTGAGGGGACATCGGCCCTGCGCCGTTAGTTCAGTTGGTAGAACGCAGGTCTCCAAAACCTGATGTCGGGGGTTCAAGTCCTCCACGGCGCGTTCGGTGCCCCCTCCTTGCAGTCTCTCGTTTCCGGACATGGAGTTGGATCTACAGCCCGGTGATGTGGTCAAGGTTCTGGAATCAGCCGCCCTCGGCTGGGTTCGTGCCCGGGTGATCCGCGTCAAATCCGGCGGTCGCGTGGTCGTCCAAAGCGACCAAGGCCGCGAGTTCACTGCTCGTGGTAACCAAGTGCGCCTGATTGAACCCGCAGGTTTCCGTCCCTGATCACATCCTGATCACACGTTGCTTCAGCCTCGCTGGAGCAATTGCATTCCAAAGCCCGTCTTCGGACGGGCTTTTTTTGTGCCATTCCGGAGGCGTTCCCGCTGAGGTTATGGACGGGGTTGTTGACGGGGTTGTTGACGGAGGGCAGGGCGACAACGGATACTTTTGAGGTCGCGACAGCGATCCAGGCGAGGCCGCAAAGCCCTGACTGGGAGAGCTCTTTGAGCGCTCATGGGACTGTAGTTCAATCGGTTAGAGCACCGCCCTGTCACGGCGGAAGTTGCGGGTTCGAGCCCCGTCAGTCCCGTTCTCAACATTGAGGCAACACCAGTGTCAGGAACTGGAGCGGCGGTCCGTGTGCGTCTCGCCCCCAGCCCGACGGGGACGCTTCACATCGGCACCGCCCGAACGGCAGTGTTCAACTGGCTGTTTGCTCGCCATCACGGCGGGCAATTCCTGCTGCGCATCGAAGACACCGACAAGGAACGCAGCAAGCCTGAATACACCGCCAACATCCTCGAAGGCCTGCAATGGCTGGGGCTCCACTGGGATGGCGAACCGGTGATCCAGAGCGCACGGATCGACTCGCACCGAAGCGCGATCCAACAACTGCTCGATTCCGGCAAGGCCTACCGCTGTTACGCCAGCGAAGCGGAGCTCACGGAGATGCGCGAACGGCAGGCTGCCGAAAACCGCGCCCCCCGCTACGACAACCGCCACCGCGACCTCAGCGCAGAACAGGAGCAGGCCTTCATCGCCGAAGGGCGCGAAGCCACGATCCGCTTCCGCATCGATGACGACGCGGTGATCACCTGGACCGATCTGGTGCGGGGCGAGATGCGCTGGTCGGGCTCCGATCTGGGCGGCGACATGGTGATCGCACGCCGGGCCCCCGCCGACCAGATCGGTGATCCCCTCTACAACCTGGTGGTGGTGGTGGATGACGCCACCATGGCCATCACCCACGTGATCCGCGGTGAAGACCACATCGCCAACACCGCCAAGCAACTGCTGCTCTACGCCGCCCTCGGGGCTCCCGAACCCGAGTTCGCCCACACGCCTCTGATCCTCAACAAAGAGGGCAAGAAGCTCTCGAAACGGGATGGGGTCACCTCGGTTAGCGATTTCCGTGACCAGGGCTACACCGCCGAGGCCCTGGCGAATTACATGACCCTGCTGGGCTGGTCTCCGCCGGAAGGCATGGAGGAGCGCTTCAGCCTTAGCGAGGCCGCAGAAGTGTTCGGCTTCGATCGCGTGAACAAGGCCGGGGCGCGCTTCGACTGGGACAAGCTCAACTGGCTCAACAGCCAGGTACTCCACGAACGCAGCCCGGAGCAACTGCTCGAAGACCTGCAACCGCTGTGGAGCGCCCAGGGTTGGAGCGCCACCGACAGCTCCTGGCTGCTCGAGCTCTGCGAATTGCTCGGCCCCTCGCTGGTCACCCTTCAGGACGGCATAGCCCAGGCGCGGCCCTTCTTCGAGAGGCCGGAGCTGAGCGAAGCGGCCCTGCAACAGCTGGATCAAGAGGGGGCTCGCCCGGCCCTGCAGGCCCTGCTGCAACATCTGCCCTCCGGGCACCTCAGCGCCGAAGCCGCCCAGGAGCTGCTCGGCAAAGCCGTCGCCGATGCCGGAGTGAAGAAGGGGGTGTTGATGAAAACCCTGCGGGCCGCCCTACTCGGCAGTCTTCAGGGGCCCGATCTGCTCACCACCTGGCTGCTGCTCCAACCCAGCGGAGAGGCCCGCTCCCGGATCGAGCGCAGCCTTTAGACCGAGTCGCTCAGCCAGCAGCGGCGCCGTGAACCCTTGCAGGGCCACGGTGACCACGATGGTGAGGAACACCAGCCCCTTGAGTGCGCCGCCACCGGGCAGGCCGGCGGCGCTGAGCTTGAGGGCAAACAGGCTGGCCACCGCTGCGGTGACGATGCCCCGCGGCGCCACCCAGCTGAGCATCAACTTGTCGGACCAACGCAAGGCCGGCAGCCCCAGCCCCGCCACCTGCACCACAGGCCAACGGAACAGCATCAACGCCAGCACGCAGGTGAGGCCGCCCCAGCCCAGGGGGCTGAGCTCTCCCCAGGACAGATCCGCCGCCAGCAAAGGGAAGAGCACCGTGATCGCCAGCTGGGCCAATTGGGCGATCCATTCATCGAGCTGAGTCGCCTGCTCATCGAGTCGCAGACCCACCACCACGCCCGCAGCCACCGCCGCCGGCAGACCAGCCTCCGGCAAGAACGCTTGGATACCGCTCACCAGCAGGAACAACACCCCGAGCGTGAGTTGCAGCTTCAGGGCGTCCGCATCGGCGGGCAGGCGCTGAAGCCCCAACACCAGCAGCCAGCCCGTCAGGGCACCCAGCAAGGCACCCCCTCCAAGCCTCAGCAGCAGAAGAGGGAGCACTGCATCCCAGTGCTGCAGATCGCCAAGAGCCAACTGCAGCAGCACCAGGGCCAGCACCGCCCCGACCGGCTCCAGGATCAGGCCCTCCGCCTCCAGCACCCCGGCCAAGCGGGGCACCAGGGCCATCTGCCGCACCATCGGGGTGATCACCGTGGGGCCCGTTCCCAGAGCGATCGCCGCAAACACCCAGGCCAGGGGCCAGCTCAGACCCGCCAGTTCATGGGCCAACACCGCACCCCCCAGCAGACCGAGCAGGCAGCGGGCGAACACCAGCTGAATCACCCTGCGCTGCAGCTCCCGGCCCGCCAGGCGCAGGTTCAAGCCGCCATCGAAGAGCACCAGGCTCACCAGCAGGCCCACCAGCGACTCCAAACCACCCCCAAGGCGCTCAGGGTTCACCAGATCGAGCCCCGCCTGGCCGATCAGCAGACCCACCGCCAACAGCAGAACCACCGCCGGCAAACCGCTCAAGCGGGCCGTGAGCTGCGCCAGGGAGCCTGCAAAAAATGAGGTGCCCCAGAGCAGCTCTGGGCTGTTCCCCTCAAACGTCATCGTCATCAAGGGCGCCGTAGATCGGCTCCACCCGGATTCCCTTCACAGCACTGGGCCGCACCACCAAATACTCCCCCGGCAGGTCGGTGATCGGAACGTTGATGAAGGCATCAGCCGGCCCCGCGTTGAGCACCGTGCCGTACCACTGCTGAAAGGCATCGAGGCTGGGGAACGACACCACCTGTTCGTGCCCCCCCGAGAGCAACAGGTGGATGGCGTAGCGGCTGGGGGTACGGATCATCGCCAGCGGGAACGAGGCCGAAGCTCATCCCCAGGATGGGTCAAGGCCAGCGGCTGCGCAGCCTTGGGGGCATAGAGCGGATGGCGGGGCTGACCGCTGGCGGTGAGGCCGATCGCCACCAGTGGACTCTCACAAGCCTGCAGCACAGCCAGCACCTGCTGATCACGATTCTTCCAGCAACCTCCATTGCCCCAGCCGAGCCACACCGCCCCACCGGGCTGTTGATCGAGATCCCGCAACCGCCTGCGCAGCCAATGATCGGTCTCCTCCCCCACCGGATCAGCGCTGCGGCGCAGCACGGCCGGGGAAGCAGACAGGCGTGAAAACAGATTCAGCACCTCGAGCCGTCCGAAGTCCCAGGAGCGGGCAAACCCCTGCAAGCGCCGAAGGGTGGGGTCATCGCACTCAGCGGTGGCCCGCGAAGGATTGAGCCCGATGAACAGCAGGGGCGGCCGGGCGGCATCCCAGCGGCGCTCAAGCCACCAGCGATAACGGCCACAGCCACTGAAGGCGGCCTGTCCTGTTCTGTCAGTCTGGGGCGACTGCACCCCCAGGGCGTTTTGACCGGCGGCAACTCCACCCTCAAACCCCTGCTGCTGCTGGTGGATGGTCACTCCCTGGCCTTCCGCAGTTTTTACGCCTTCAGCAAGGGGGGCGAGGGAGGGCTCAGCACCAAAGAGGGGGTCCCCACCTCGGTGACCTACGGGTTTCTCAAGGCCCTGCTGGACAACTGCAAAGGTCTGACCCCCCAGGGGGTGGTGATCGCCTTCGACACAGCTGAACCCACCTTCCGCCATGAAGCTGACGAGGCCTACAAAGCCCATCGTGACGTAGCCCCGGAACACTTCTTCCAGGACCTCGCCAATCTCCAGCAGATCCTCGAGCAGGCCCTCGACATTCCGCTCTGCATGGCTCCCGGCTATGAGGCCGATGACGTGCTGGGCACCCTGGCCAACCGCGCTGCCAACCAGGGCTGGCGGGTGAGGATCCTCTCCGGCGACCGGGATCTGTTCCAGCTGGTGGACGACCAGCGCGACATCGCCGTGCTCTACATGGGTGGCGGCCCCTATGCCAAAAGCAGTGGTCCGGTGGAGATCCGCCGCGAGGGGGTGGTCGCCAAGCTCGGGGTCACGCCCGAAGAGGTGGTCGACCTCAAGGCCCTCACCGGAGACAGCAGCGACAACATCCCTGGGGTGAAAGGCGTGGGCCCCAAAACCGCCATCACCCTGCTCCAGGCCCATGGAGATCTCGATGGCATCTATGGAGCCCTCGAGCAGCTTGAGGCCGCTGGGCCGAAAGCGAAGGATCCCAAAGGAGCGCTGAAGGGGGCCCTACTCGGCAAGCTCAGCAGCGATCGGGAGAACGCCTACCGCTCGCGGATGCTGGCCGAAATCCTGGTGGACATCCCGCTGCCTGCCGAGCCGCGGCTGGAGCTCGGTGCCGTCAAGGCCGAGGCCCTGGCCGAGAGCCTTGAAGAGCTGGAGCTATTCAGCCTCCGGCGTCAGGTGAACAGCTTTGCGGAGGTGTTCTCCCTCGAGGCACCGGATCCGCTGCCATCTGCTGGGAGCTCAGGTGCGGTGAATGGGAGTGTCCAAGGTGAGTCGACTCAGTCGACCAACCTCGGACAGCCCGCAGACGCAGAACCAATGGCCTCCCCCCCCGAGGCCAACCTGCCGGCACTCAAACCGGAACTGATCAACAGCGAGGCCGCCCTGGCTGCTCTGGTGGATCGCCTGCTGGCGAGCGTCGAGGCGAGCAAGCCCATCGCCCTTGATACCGAAACCACCAGCCTCAACCCCTTCCAGGCGGAATTGGTGGGCATTGGCCTCTGCTGGGGTGAGGGGCTGAGCGATCTGGCTTACATCCCGATCGGGCATCAACCGGCTGCGGGCACTGAAGACACGCCCGATCTGCTCAACCCGCCGCCCGCGCAGCTGCCCCTCGATCAGGTGCTCTCTGCTCTAGCCCCCTGGCTCAGCAGCGCCCAGCACCCCAAAACCCTGCAAAACGCCAAATACGACCGCCTGATCCTGTTGCGCCACGGGCTTTCCCTGGAGGGCGTGGTGATGGACACCCTTCTGGCGGATTACCTGCGCGACGCCAACGCCAAGCACGGCCTCGAGATCCTGGCCCAACGCAACTTCGGCTTCCTGCCCACCAGCTATGGCGAACTGGTGCCCAAAGGCGCCAATTTCTCCGCCGTGCCGATCGAGCAGGCCGCTCTGTATTGCGGCATGGACGTGCACGTCACCTACCGGCTGACGCCCCTGCTGCGCGGCCAGCTCACAGAGCTCGGACCACAACTGCCGGCCTTACTCGATCAGGTGGAGCTGCCCCTGGAGCCGGTGCTGGCGCAGATGGAAGCCACTGGCATCCGCATCGACACCGATTACCTGGCCGCACTGAGCCGCGAGCTGGGGCAAACGCTGGAGCGCCTCGAGGCTGAGGCCAAGGCAGCCGCCGGCACCGAGTTCAATCTCGCCTCCCCCAAGCAGCTGGGGGAGCTGTTGTTCGACACCCTGGGGCTGGATCGCAAGAAATCCCGCAAGACCAAAACCGGCTGGAGCACCGATGCCACCGTGCTCGAAAAGCTGGAAGACGCCCATCCCGTGGTGCCCCTGGTGCTGGAGCACCGCACCCTGAGCAAACTCAAAAGCACCTACGTCGATGCCCTGCCGGCGCTGATGGAAGCGGAAACCGGCCGGGTGCATACCGACTTCAACCAGGCGGTGACCGCCACCGGGCGACTGAGCAGCAGCAACCCCAACCTGCAAAACATCCCCATCCGCACCGAGTTTTCGCGCCGGATCCGCAAGGCCTTCCTGCCGGAGGCCGGCTGGCAACTGATCAGCGCCGACTACTCCCAGATTGAGCTGCGCATCCTCACCCACCTCTCCGGAGAAGAGGTGCTGGTGGAGGCCTACCGCAACGGCGACGACGTGCACGCCCTCACCGCACGCCTGCTGCTGGAAAAAGACGAGGTGAGCGCCGATGAGCGCCGCCTGGGCAAAACGATCAACTTCGGCGTGATCTACGGCATGGGTGCCCAGCGCTTCGCCCGCGAAACCGGCGTCAGCCAGGCTGAAGCCAAGGAGTTTCTGAGCAAATACAAGCAGCGCTACCCGAAGGTGTTCGCCTTCCTGGAACTGCAGGAGCGACTGGCTCTGTCGCGGGGCTATGTGGAAACGATCCTGGGCCGCCGGCGCCCTTTTGCCTTCGATCCCTCCGGCCTCGGCCGCCTGCTGGGCAAAGACCCGCTCGAGATCGATCTGGAGGTAGCCCGCCGCGGCGGCATGGAGGCCCAGCAGCTGCGGGCCGCCGCCAACGCTCCGATCCAGGGTTCCAGCGCCGACATCATCAAGCTGGCAATGGTGCAGCTCCAGCACAAGCTCGCCGCCAGTGGGCTGCCGGCGCGGCTGCTGCTGCAGGTGCACGATGAACTGGTGCTGGAGGCGGCGCCCGAGGCCCTCGAGCCCGTGCTGCACCTCACGCGTGCAACCATGGAGCGCGCGGTTGATCTGTCTGTGCCCTTGGTGGTGGAGACAGGTGTCGGCCCCAACTGGATGGAAGCCAAGTAAGCAGCAGCGCGATGACCCTCAAGCTCACCAACACCCTCACCCGCCGCGTTGAGGAGTTCCAGCCGATCGAACCCGGCAAGGTGAGCATCTACTGCTGCGGGGTCACGGTCTACGACCTCTGCCACCTGGGTCATGCCCGCAGCTACATCGCCTGGGATGTGCTGCGCCGCTACCTGCGCTGGAGCGGTTATGCGGTGACGTTCGTGCAGAACTACACCGATATCGACGACAAGATCCTCAACCGCGCCGCCGAAGAGGGCAGCTCGATGGAGGCGGTGAGCGAGCGCAACATCGAGGCCTTTGTGGCCGACATGGCGCGGCTCAACATCCTTCCCCCCGATCGCATGCCGCGGGCCACCCGCAGCCTCGATGCGATCCGCGCGCTGATCAGCGAACTGGAGGCCAAAGGCGCCGCCTATTTCGCCGATGGTGATGTGTATTTCGCCGTGATGAAGCACGCCGGCTACGGCAAGCTCAGCGGCCGCGACCTCGAGCAGCAGCAGGACAACGCCGCCGGCCGCGTGGCGTCTGAGGAAGAAGCGCGCAAGCAGCACCCCTTCGATTTCGCCCTTTGGAAAGGCGCCAAACCCGGCGAACCCAGCTTCCCCTCCCCCTGGGGCCAGGGGCGCCCCGGTTGGCACATCGAGTGCTCGGCAATGGTGCGAGAGGAGCTGGGCGACACGATCGACATTCACCTCGGCGGCGCGGATCTGGTGTTCCCGCACCACGAGAACGAGATCGCCCAATCAGAAGCCGCCACCGGCAAGGAGCTCGCCCACTACTGGCTGCACAACGGCATGGTGAACGTGGGCGGCCAGAAGATGAGCAAATCGCTCGGCAACTTCACCACGATCCGAGCCCTGCTGGATTCGGGCGTGTCGCCGATGACATTGCGGCTGTTCACCCTGCAGGCCCACTACCGCAAACCGCTCGACTTCACCGCCGAAGCCCTCGAGGCCGCCGCCACCGGTTGGAAGGGTCTCAACGCCGCCCTCGGCCTCACCAGCAGCACCCCTGAGTTGCGGCTCGGGCTCGCCGGCGACGCCCGCGAGCGCTTCGCCGCCGCGATGGACGACGACCTCAACACCTCGGCGGCCCTGGCAGTGCTGTTTGAACTGGCCAAACCCCTGCGGGCCCTCGCCAATCGCCTTGAGCGCGGAGATGACAGCGCCAGGCTGGAGTTGAAGCAGCCCGAGAGCCAGCAGCAACTGGCCCTGCTGCAGGAGTTGAGCGCCGTACTGGGGCTGGTGCATGAAGAGCAAGCTCCAGCCGATGGTTTCAGCGGTGGCCTCAGCGATGGGGCGATCCAGGCCCAGATCGAAGCGCGCCAGGCCGCCAAGGTCTCCCGCGATTTCGCCAGCGCCGACCGCATTCGCGATGAGCTCAAGGCCCAGGGCATCGAACTGATCGACAAACCCGGTGGAGTGACGGACTGGATTCGCAGCTAACCCAGGTCGGCGGCGGGTGGGAATGCTCTGTGTGGCGTGTGTCTGTGGTTGGTCGACCAAGTCGACTCAGCTCAGAGAGGCGCCAACACACACCACCACCCCTCCATCACCGTGCGCCGGGTCAACATGCATGAGGCCAAAACTCAGCTCTCTCAGTTGGTGTCTGAGGCAGCGGCCGGACAGTCGTTTGTGATCTGCAAGGCGGGCCGGCCGATGGTGCAGGTCACCTCCATCGCAGAGGCCGTGCCTCACAGCCGCCTGGGCCGGCTCCGCGGGCTCTGCTCGGTGCCCGATGACTTCGATCGGCTGCTCTGATGCGCTACTTGATCGACACCCATCTGCTGGTCTGGGCGATGGCCTCCCCCGAACGGCTGCCATCGGCTCTGGCAGCCCTGCTCGAAGCACACGACACCACCCCAGTGTTCAGCGTGGCCAGCCTCTGGGAACTGATGCAGAAAGGTGCTCTGCGGCGGCCCGGCTTCCGGCTGAACGTTTCGGTGTTGCGGCGTGCCCTTCTGGATTGCGGTTGGGATGAGCTGCCGATCCTGCCGGCCCATGTGCTGGCCCTCTCCGGTTGGTTGCGCAACACCACGGATCCGTTTGATGGCCTACTCCTGTCGCAGGCCAGCTGCGAGGGAATCCTGCTGATCAGCTCAGACCCGCAACTCGGCCGCCAGCCGGGACCCGTGCGCTGGATGACCTAGCGGGACAACACCACTCCTAACCCTGAGGGCCCTGTTGATCGCGCATCATCTGCTCGATCTTGCGGATGCGCTGGGCGGTGGTGCTCCAGACCTCCTTCTGGAAGCCCGGCTCGCACTGCTCCACCAGCTGCTCGATCGGCTCACCGCGCTCGAAGGCATCCCAGAGCTGACGCTCCAGCTTGGCCCGCTCAATGAAGTTGAAGCGTTGCAGCCACTGGGGTCCGATCGCCATGGGGGGACGAGAGCTCGAATCAGTTAAGCGCCAGAAGCGCTCCAGCTCCGCGCCAGATCCACGATCGAGATCACCAGCCCACAGGCAATCACGGGCACCGACACCCAGCGCAAGGCCAGTTGCAGCAAGCGGAGCAGCCCCGGCGAGGTGCCCGACTCCTGCAAATCCGTGCGCAAACGATCGGGAGCACGCCAGCCCATCAGCAGGGCCATCAGCAAGCCCCCGGCAATCAGGCACACCCCTCCAAACAAGGCATCCATGCGCTCCAGCACGGCCACATCCAGGGCCGACGGCAAGCCGATCACGGCGATCACCAGCACCATCAGCCAAACCGCTCGCGCCCGGGGCCATCCCAGGCGATCCATCAGTGAGCTCACCGGCACCTCCAGCAGAGACACCGAGGAGGTGATCGCAGCGATGTAGGCCAGGAAGAAAAAGGCCGCGGCCACCAATCGCCCCGCGCCCCCCAGGGAAGCCAGGCCCGTAGGCAGGGCGATGAACAGGGTGCCAACGGTGCTGCCGCTCACCACATCGCCAAGGGCAAAGCTGGCCACGATCGGGAAGGTGACGCAGCCGGCCATCAGGCCCACCGCCGTGTCCATCCCCACCACCGCCACCGCCTCGCCGGGGATCCCGCTGCGGCGATCGAGATAGGAGGCGTAGGCCAGGATGCAGCCGATCCCTGCCCCGATCGAGAAAAACGCCTGGGTGAAGGCGTTGCGGATCGTGGTGAGGTCGGTGAGTTTGCTGGCATCCCAGCGCAACAGGAAGTCTTGGTAGCCCAGGTGGGCACCGGGCAGAAACGAGGCCCAGACCAACAGGGCAAGCAGCAGAACAAACAGCAGAGGCATGCCCCAACGGGAGAGCTTCTCGATCCCTCCCCTCACGCCAGCAGCCACCACCACTCCGGTGAGGGCAAGGCTGACCAGGTGGCCCAAGACGGCATCACCCCCACTGCTGATGCCGGCGAAAAAGCCCTGCGCTGCGGCCATGTCGGCCGGCAGGGGAGCACTGATGGCATGCAGCAGGCTGCGACCGGTCCAGCCCATCAGCACGGCGTAGTAGCTGAGGATCCCCACGGAGGCGGCGATGTAGAGCCAGCCCAGGGGAGCCCAGCGGCGGCCTCCGGCGGTGATCGGCGCCACCAGAGGCGCGTGTCCGGTGCTGCGCCCGAGCACCATCTCCGCCACCAGAACGGGCAGGCACACCAGAGACACGATCAAGACATACAGCAGCACAAAGGCCGCTCCGCCCCCCTGGGAGGCCCGGTAAGCGAAGCCCCAGAGGTTGCCGAGGCCCACTGCGCTGCCGGCAGCGGCCAGCACAAACCCCAGGGAGGAGCCCCACTGCTCGGGGGGGTGTCCGCGATCGCCGGAGGCCGAATCCACCATCAGGGCTGCCGAGTGCAGCCCCTAGTTTCCCTTCTCCAGCAAGGGGTCTGGATCAGCCGCCCATCTCAGCGCTGCCCACCTGCTCCTGCAGGCGCTCCAGACCCACCACCAACAGCACCCCCAGGCCCATCAGCAGCAGGGCCAGCGCCAGGGCGGAGGCACTGGTGGGGGCGGCCAGGGCATCGCGCAGCACGATCACCTTGCCCTTGGCATTGACGGTGCTCTCCAGAACGGTGCGGAAGGGCCAGATCTTCCAGAGGGATCCGACCATGAAACCCACGAGCAGGGCCACGGTCTGGCCATGCCAGCGCTCGAGCAGCCATTTGAGCAGGCGCACGAACAGCAGCAATCCGGTGGCGCAGCCCAGGGCAAAGGGCACCAGGGTGCCGAGATCGAGGCCCTTCACCGACTCCATCACGTGCTGGTATTGCCCGAGCACCAGCAGCAGGAACGATCCCGACACGCCCGGCAGGATCATCGCCATGATCGCCACCGCCCCACTCCAGAAGAGGGTGAAGGGGTCGTGCGGCATGGTCACCGGGGTGCTGGTGACCAGCAGCAGGGCTCCGAGCACGCCGGCGGCCATCGCCACCAGACCGGATCGGCCCCAGTGGGCGTGCCTGGCAATCAGCAGGATCGAGCCCACGATCAAGCCGAAGAACAACGAGAACAGCTCAGCCGGCTGGTGCTCGTACAACCAGGTGATCGGGCGCACCAGCAGCAGCACCGATCCCGCCAGGCCGCAAACCAGGGGAATCAGAAAACCGAGGTGAATGCGTTGGGCCGCCTGCTGCCAGGCACCGCGGCGCAGCAGGGCGAGCAGCTCGAGATCAAAGCCGGAGATCGCCTCCAGCAGCTGCCCGTAGATGCCGAGGATGAAAGCCATGGTGCCTCCAGACACCCCGGGCACCACATCGGCGGATCCCATCGCCAGGCCGCAGCCCAGCAGATAGGGCCAGCGCGCCTGGGGAGGAGTGGGCTGCTCAGCCATCACACAAGAGAGGGTGCCCAGCACGCTAGGCGCCCGGCAATGGGAAACTTGTGGCCCAGATCAACGGAGCCTCGCCGTGAAAGCCCTCTCAGTGCTCGGCTCCACCGGTTCGATCGGCACCCAGACCCTCGAGATCGTGGAGGATTTTCCCGATCGCTTCCGGGTGGTGGCCCTGACGGCCGGCAACAACCTTGATCTGCTGATCACCCAGATCCAGCGCCACGCTCCCGAAGTGGTGGCCCTGGCCGATGCCGAGCGCGTGGCGGAGCTGCGCGCCCGCCTTGAAGCCCTCGAACCTGCCGCACGGCCCGCCAAGCTGCCCGAACTGGTGGGCGGATCCGAGGGGATCTGCACCGCTGCCGCCTGGCCGTCGGCCGATCTGGTGGTGACCGGCATCGTGGGCTGCGCCGGCCTGCTGCCCACCCTGGCCGCGATCCGCGCCGGCAAGGATCTGGCCCTGGCCAACAAGGAAACCCTGATCGCCGCGGGCCCGGTGGTGCTGCCGGAGCTGGCCAAGAGCGGCTCGCGCCTACTGCCTGCCGATTCCGAGCACTCCGCGATCTTCCAGTGCCTGCAGGGCACCCCCTGGGCCGACACCGCCCGCCTCAGCACCGGCGTGCCCACTCCGGGGTTGCGCCGCATCCAGCTCACCGCCAGTGGTGGAGCCTTCCGCGACTGGGATGCCGCTGATCTGCATAAGGCCACGGTGGCCGATGCCACCAGTCATCCCAACTGGAGCATGGGCCGCAAGATCACGGTGGATTCCGCCTCCCTGATGAACAAGGGATTGGAGGTGATCGAGGCCCACTACCTGTTCGGCCTCGATTACGACCACATCGAGATCGTGATCCACCCCCAATCGATCATCCACTCGATGGTGGAACTGGCCGATTCTTCGGTGCTGGGGCAACTGGGCTGGCCCGACATGAAGCTGCCGATCCTCTATTGCATGAGCTGGCCCGAGCGCCTGGAAACCCCCTGGCGCCGCCTCGATCTCACCGAAGTGGGCTCCCTCACCTTCCGCAAGCCCGACCCGGCCAAATACCCCTGCATGGAGCTGGCCTACGCCGCGGGCCGCGCCGGCGGCACGATGCCGGCGGTGATGAACGCCGCCAACGAGCAGGCGGTGGCCCTCTTCCTCGAGGAGCAGATCCACTTCCTCGATATCCCCCGCTTGATCGAGGTGGTGTGTGATCGCCACAAGGCCGATCTCAAAGCCGATCCCTCTCTGGGCGACGTGCTGGCCGTCGACGCCTGGAGCCGTACGGCGGTGCGTGAGGCTGCAGCCCGGCTGAACGCCCGCCCGACTGCGGCACTGCCGGCTTGATCAGCCACCACCTGCTGCTCTGCGCCACGCCGGCCAAGGCGCTCTGCTGCCCCGATCCAGCCCTGGGTGCCGCCAGCTGGGACACCCTCAAGCGATTGGTGCGGGAGTGGGGCCTGGAGGATCCGGCGCGGCCCGAGGGGATCGTGCTGCGCACCAAGGCCGACTGCCTGCGCATTTGCGCTGAGGGGCCGGTGCTGCTGATCTGGCCCGATGGGATCGTCTATGGAGGGGTCAGCCCGGAGCGGATCGCGCGGATCCTGAGGGAGCACCTGATCGAGGGGGTCCCGATTGAGCCGTGGATTGTGAAGCGGATGCCACTTGCCGCCTTAGCCAGCCGGCCGTGAGCTGATCGCCCCAGCAGCCCTCGGGGGCATGGAAGCCGTTATGGCCGCCCTGGGGGGTCAGCAGCACCTGCAGACCAGGGATCCGAGCCTCCAGCAGCTTCCGAGCGGGGGCCACCGGCACCCAGGGATCGTCCTCGGCGTGAACGATTAAGCAGGGGGGAAGCTCCACCGCTCCCTGCAGCAGGGCGGCGAGGGGGCTGGCCTGGCGGTAGTACTCCTCCACCGAGGGATAGCCCCAACGGGGTGCCGTGATGGCAGCGTCAAACTCCCGAATCGTGCGGGGGCCGGGCTCGAGCAGGGCACGGCGCTCCTCGGGGCTAACGCCGAAGGGATCGGCCAGGGTCTGATCCACCAGGCGCTTCAGCAGCCAGTGCTGGTAGAGGCGGTTGCGGGGCAACTCGATCTGACGCGAGCAGCCCTCCAGATCCAGAGGGGAGCTGATGGTCACCAGGGCATCCAGCAACCCAGGGCCACTGAGGAGGGCATTCAGCAACTTGGTGCCCCCCAGGGAGATGCCCATGCCCAGCAAGGGGCGACCCTGCGCCAGCTCCCGGGCCTGATGCAGCACCGGCAGCAGATCCCGATTGCTGTTGGCGGCATAGGTGCCGCGGGCCAAGTGCCGCCCGGGCCCCGCCCCGCGCATGTTCAGGCGCAAGACGGAAAAGCCCGCCTGCTGCAGGGCCTGCCCCATCCGACGCAGGCCCTCACGCTCGCTGCTGCCGCCCAGGCCATGCATCAGCACCACGAGCCCGAGGGGGTCAGCCCCCGGGGCAGGGTCGAGCATGACCAGCAGGCTCTCAGAGGGGCCGATGGGGATGGGGATCGGGGTGCCGCAGTCCGGTCCAAGGGGATCGCGGCGCAGGGTGTCCCGCAGGGTTTGCAGATCAGCCCCGATCCAGGGGAAGCGCTGGCGGAAGGGCTGAAGATCCAGCTCCTGCAGCAGGTGGGTCGGCTCCATCGGGCCAGTCTCAGCCGGCGCTGCGCACCTCCGAGCAGAGCTGCTGCAGCACTGCCTTGGCATCACCGAAGACCATCGCGGTCTGCGGCAGCTCGAACAGGGCGTTCTTGATGCCGGCGTAGCCGGCCCCCATGCTGCGCTTGACCACAAACACCTGACGGGCCTGATCCACCTCCAGCACGGGCATCCCGTAGAGGGGGCTCTGGGGATCGTTCTTGGCGTCGGGGTTCACCACGTCGTTGGCCCCGAGCACGATCACCACATCGGTGCGGGGGAATTCAGGGTTGATGGTCTCCATCTCCAGAAGCTGCTCGTAGGGCACATCGGCCTCCGCCAGCAGCACATTCATGTGACCGGGCATGCGTCCGGCCACCGGGTGAATGGCGTAGCTCACCTCAGCTCCCTTGGCCTCGAGAAGCTTGGAGAGCTCGCGGAGGGCGTGCTGGGCCTGGGCCACCGCTAGGCCGTAGCCAGGCACGAACACCACCCGTTCGGCAGTTTCGAGGGCCATCGCGCACTCTTCGGCGCTACAGCTCACGATGCGGGTGTAGCCGGCTTCGTCACCGCCTCCGCCGACGTGGGCACTGCCACCGAGGGCACCACCGAACAGCACGCTCACTAGGGAGCGATTCATGCCTGTGCACATCACCTGGGTGAGGATCAGGCCCGCCGCTCCGACCATGGCTCCGGCCACGATCAGCAGCTGGGATCCCACCACGAAACCGGCGGCCGCCGCGGCCACACCGGAATAGGAGTTGAGCAGGGAGATCACCACCGGCATGTCCGCCCCGCCGATGGGCAGGGTCACGCCGATCCCCAGCAGGCTCGAGGCCACCAGCAACAGCCAGAGGGGTGAACCTGTGGGGTCAGCAGGCAGATAGATGGCGCTCACCAGGGCGGCAATTGCCAGAGCGATGTTGACGCCGTGGCGCACGCTGCTCTGGGTCCAGCTGGGGGTTCCGAGCCAACCCTGGAGCTTGCCCATGGCGGCGATCGAACCGGTGAAGGTGATGGCACCCACGAACACCGAGATCACAATCGACACCTTGGCCACCAGGTCGGCTTCGCCGCTGTCGTAGAGGGCCACGGCCATGGCCACCAGGAGCGAGGCCATGCCACCGCAACCGTTGAACAGGGCCACCGTCTCCGGCATGGCCGTCATCGGCACGCGACGGGCGGTGATCAAGCCAAGCAGTCCACCAACGGCGGTGCCGACAGCGATCCAGAGCCAGCCGGTGAGGCTGGGCTGCTCCTGAAGCAGAAGTCCGATCACCGCCAGGCCCATGGCCAGGGCCGCCAGTCCATTGGCGGAGCGGGCCGAGCGCACGTTGGACAAGCCTTTGAGACCGAGGGCCAGCAGCAGAACTGCCAGCAGATCGATCAAGTAACCAAACAGATCGAGCAGGTTCATCGGCCGCCTCCGGATTTCTTACGGCTGAACATGGCGAGCATCCGGTCGGTGACCAGGAAGCCGCCAATCACGTTGAAGAGCGCGAAGCCCAGCGACACCGAGCCGAGGATCAACAGCGCAGGGTTGCCATCGGCCTTGGTGATCAAGGTGATTGAAGCGAGCACCGTGATGCCGCTGATGGCATTCGCTCCGCTCATCAGAGGGGTGTGCAGGGTGGGGGGCACCTTGCCGATCAACTCGAGCCCCAGGAGGCTGCCGAGCAGCAGAACCCAGAGCGCTTGACTCAGGCTGCTCATGCAGCACCTCCAACAGCAAGGGGGGATTGGGTAAACAGACAGCCCGAGACGATCTCATCGTCGAGATCGAGATGGAGACCGGAGGCCTCGGCGGGCGTTGCCTTGAGGATGTGCTCCAGCAGCGCCGCCAGGTTGCGGGCGTAGAGCGCACTAGCGTGGTTGGCCACTGAGCAGGGCAGCTGGTCGGCACCGATCAGCTGAACGCCATGGCGGAAGACGGTGGTGCCGGGCTGGGTGCCTTCGCAGTTGCCCCCCTGAACTACCGCCAGATCCACAACCACGCTGCCGGGGCGCATGTGCTGGAGCATCGCGTCATCGATCAGGCGCGGGGCGGGGCGCCCGGGCACCTGGGCGGTGCAGATCACCATGTCGGCCAGGGCCAGCTGCTCGGTGAGCTGCCGGCGCTGCTCCGCCAGGAAAGCGTCGGTGGCCTGCTGGGCGTAGCCCCCGGTTTCACCGGGCTTCTGCTCCAGTTCGGGGGGATCGATGAAGCGCCCCCCCAGGGATTCCACCTGCTCCTTGGCGGCGGCCCGCACATCGCTCACGTAGGCCACTGCCCCGAGGCGGCGCGCCGTGGCCAGGGCCTGCAAGCCAGCCACACCAGCCCCGAGGATCAGGGCGCGGGCGGGCTGGATCGTGCCGGCGGCCGTCATCAGCATCGGCACATAGCGATCCAGTGCCGAAGAGGCCAGCAACACGGCCTTGTAGCCAGCAATGTTGGCCTGGGAGGAGAGCACATCCATGCTCTGGGCCCGGCTGATGCGCGGCAGAAGCTCCAGGGCCAGGGCCTGGAGGTTGCGCTGCTGCAGACGCGTTTTCAGGGCGTCGTTGCCATGGGGTTCGAGCAAGCCCACCAGCACGGAGCCGGGTTTCAGATGGTCCAGTTCGGATCGGCTCTCCACCAGGGCAGAGCCCTGGACCGCCATCACCACATCGATCTGCCCCCAGACCTCGGGGCCCGCATCCACCAGGGAGGCTCCAGCCTCCTCATAGGCAGCATCGGGAAAACCGCTCGCCTCGCCTGCACCACGCTCGATCTGGAAAGAGCAACCGCGCGCGGAGAGGCGGCGAACGGTTTCAGGGGTCGCCGCTACCCGCGTTTCGCCAGGGCGACTCTCCCGCGGCACCAACACACGGACCAATACTGTTCGCCGTCACGTCACAACCGAACCAGTGTTCGCCGGAGAGGCCTCTGGAGGCAACGGATCCAGAGGCCGTGTGGGCACTTCCGCACATGGCCTAGGCCAGCCAGGCCGCCAGGGTTGCGGGTGCTTCTGGGGTGGTCTCAGCCTCGGAGCTGGAGGTGATTTCCACGATCCGACCGATGCTGGCTGGGGTTTCCAAGGCGTCGAGGCAAACCTGAGCCACCAACCGGCGGGGGATGCTGCCATCGCGCTGTTGATCGGCGCCGGAGAACCGCAGGCGCTGTTGGGAGAGATCGTTCTCCGCTTCCTTCAGCCCTCCGGGGCGCACCACGGTGACCTGCAGCCCGCTCTGCTCAAGCCAGGCTTCCCCTAGTCGCTTCCAGACCAGGATCAAACCGAACAGGTTGAGGGGATGCCACCAGCGCCCGGCGCAGAGAGAACTCACCAGCACCACCCGCTGGAGCCCCACCGCCTGGCAGGCCTGAAGTTGTTGGCGCACCCCAAGGGCATCCACCTTCATCGGGCCGGTGAGATCGACGCTCGGGCGAGCACCGGTGGCGATCAGCAGGGCATCGCATCCCCGCAAGGCGGCTTCGAGGGCTGAGCGATCCCCCAGATCCAGGCGAATCAGCTCTGCGGCGCCAAGACCCTCGGGGATCTGGGAGTTGGGCCTCACGATCGCGCGCACCTGATGGCCGCGACGGAGGGCCTCCTCAACGAGGCGCCAGCCGGTTTTGCCGGAGGCGCCGGTGACAGCCAGATGCATGCGGCTTCAGAACAGGGGCAGAAGCTCCTGTTCTAGGCAGCGGGCCTGGGGGGCTGAGCCCTGGCGCCGCAGCTGCCGGGCCCGAAGAATCATCGGATCGAGATCACACTCGAGTGCCAGAACCTCCTCAAGGTGCTGGCGGTAGTCGTCGGGGTTGATCGCAAACGGCGAACGCTCATCCATGGGCTGAGGGGCGAAAGGCCCGGGAGCGGGGTGATGGCCGGACGGTAAGGGTTTCCGCGCCAATGCGAATAGGTAGAAGTTCCCGAATCTGTCTTGCCAGTCGCCACACAATGGCGAGATGCCCTCCCTGTCGTTTGACCTGCGCCTGCCACGGCGTGCTCAGCCCTCCAGCAGCCCCACACCGCTTCCACTGCCGCAACTGAAGCCACGCCAGTGGCAAGTGCAACTGCTTCAGCTGCTGCGGCGGCGCTTGGAGCTCGGGGGCAGCGGGGATGTGTTGATCAATGCAGGTCCGGGGGCCGGCAAGACCCTGGGGGCTCTGCTGAGCTTCGAGCGCCTGCAGCGGGAAGGGCGCCTGCAGCGCTTTCTGGTGTTCTGCCATCGCAGCTCGATTGCCTCGCAGTGGATCGCCTCCAGCGAGCGCCTGCAGCTGAAGCTGAAGGAGTGGCAACCGGGCCTAGGGGAGAGCGATCTGCACGCTGCCCACGGCCTGCTGATCACCTACCAGGCGGCGGGCCGCAACTTGGAGAGCCTGCTGCTGCAGCTCAAGGGCTGGGGCTGGGGACCCTGGCTGGCCATCGCCGATGAGGTGCACCACCTGGGGGTTGATCCCGAAGAGCCGGAGGCCACGGCCTGGGGCCATGCCTTCAGCCAGCTGAGCCAAGGGGCGACCCTCCGGCTCGGCCTCACCGGAACCCCATTTCGCGCCGACAACCTAGGCTTCTGCGCCGCCCGGCGCATCCAGGTGCATGACGGGCAGGAGTGGGTGGAGCAGATCGCCCCGGATCTGAGCGTGGAGCCTCGGGAGCTGATCGCCGCCGGCGATGTGCGGCCACTGGAGTTCCGATTCCAGGATGGCTGGGTGGATCACGGCCGCCAGGGGGAGCTCGGCGACACGGAACGCTCGCCGCTCTCGCAGGAACAACGGGAGAGCTGGCGGGCCCGCAACCTGCGGCGGGCGATCCGCCTGGGAGACGACAGCAGCATCGCCTTGCGCCTGTTGCTGAATGCCCGCAAACGCCTGGAAACGGTGCGCCTGGAGCACCCGCAGGCCGGGGGGCTGGTGGTGGCCCGCGACATTGCCCACGCGCGGCAGATCTGCGGATTGCTGGAGGAAGAGGGCGACCGGGTGCAGCTGGTGCACTCCCAGGATCCGGAGGCCCCCCAGCGCATGCAGGCCTTCAAGGCAGGCGACTCCGACTGGTTGGTGAGCATCGACATGTGCGCCGAAGGCTTCGATGCACCCCGCCTACGGGTGGTGGCGTATCTGACCACCGTGGTGACCCGCACCCGCTTCGTGCAGGCGATCACCCGGGCGGTGCGCATGAGCGGACAACGGGCTGAACACGAAGGTGTTCCCAGGCAGCCTTCCTATGTGTTCGCCCCGGCGGACCCCCTGCTGATGCAGTACGCCCGCACCTGGTCGCTCAGCGAGCCCTACGTGCTGAGAGCGCGCAGCAGTGAGAGTCCCGAGGAGCCCAGCGGGGCGGGGCGGGGAGCTTCCTTGCCCCTGCAGGCGGTGGAAGACGGAGCCGGAGCGGTGATTCGGATGCGAGGCCCCGCCTTGCCGAATTTCCTTATGCAGCAATGAATACACTCTGATTGCAGCAAAAGATGCGAACTTCTGCGAAACAACTAGCCAATGCGGCCTACGGGTCGCCAAGCTCGTTCCACGCGCAAGCGACCCATGAAAGGCTCGATCCAACGCCGTCTAACGGTGGCGATCAACTGGTCCAGCACCCGCATCGCCTGTCTGGATGATCGCGAGCAATACGAAGACAGCTACGCCCTGACCGAGGAGTTCCGGGAATGGATCCTCTGCGTTGACGAGCACCCTGAATTGCTGGCCGAGCAGGTGCTGATGGTTCCCGATCTCAGCGCATTTCCGGGGATCGAAAACAGCAACGAGCCCGACGGACTTCTGGAAATCTAAAGAGAAACTTAAGAAGCCAATTCAATTCGAGTTGACCTCTCCGGGCTCGGTCCGTCGACAGCTCGAGCGGGCTGATCCCTACACTCAAAGCGAAGTCATTCCGCTTAAGCAATGGCAGCTGGTGCTCCAGGGCCCGTCGAAAACCTTGTGATTGTTGGCTCCGGTCCTGCCGGATACACCGCAGCGATCTATGCCGCGCGGGCCAACCTCTCCCCTGTTGTGATCACAGGCTTCAAGGATGGAGGCATCCCCGGTGGCCAGCTGATGACCACCACCCACGTGGAGAACTTCCCCGGCTTTCCCGATGGAATCCTCGGGCCGGAGCTGATGGATCGGATCAAGGCCCAGGCCGTGCGTTGGGGCACCCGGCTGGTGGAGGCCGATGCCGACCGGATTGATCTGTCCCAACGCCCATTCCGGATTGAAGCCGAGGGGCGCACGATCGAAACCCAGGCCGTGATCCTGGCCACCGGGGCCAGCGCGAACCGTTTGGGCCTGCCCAGTGAAGAGCGGTTCTGGAACGCGGGCATCAGTGCCTGCGCCATCTGCGACGGCGCCACCCCTCAATTCCGGGATGTGGAGCTGGCGGTGGTGGGCGGGGGCGACTCCGCCTGTGAAGAAGCCGTGTATCTGACCAAATACGCCAGCCGCGTGCACCTGATCGTGCGCGGCGACAAGCTGCGGGCCAGCAAGGCAATGGCCGATCGGGTGCTGGCCAACGCCAGCATCCAGGTGCATTGGAACCGTCAGATCTCCGACTGCAGCGGGGGCGACTGGCTCGAGGCGATCGAGCTGCGCAACAGCGTGGATGGCAGCAGCGAACGCCTGCCGGTGCGGGGCCTCTTCTACGCCATCGGCCACACCCCCAACACCCGCCTGGTGCAGGGACAACTGGAGACCGATGCCAAGGGCTACCTGATCACGCGGCCGGGCCATCCGGAAACCAGCCGGGAGGGCGTCTACGCCGCCGGGGATGTGGCCGATGCGGAATGGCGCCAGGGCATCACCGCCGCTGGCAGCGGCTGCCAGGCCGCCCTGGCGGCGGAGCGCTGGCTCACCGAACACGATCTAGCGGTGACCGTGAGCCATGACCCGGTGGATCCGGTGGAGGTCGGTGAGCGTGTGCGCACCGCCGTGAGCGATGAGGCCAACTTCAATCCCGAGGCCCTCTGGCAGAAGGGAAGCTTTGCCCTGCGCAAGCTGTACCACGACAGCAACAAGCCCCTGCTGGTGGTCTACACCTCACCCACCTGCGGGCCCTGCCACGTGCTCAAGCCCCAGCTCAAGCGGGTGCTCGACGAACTGGGTGGCCGAGCCCTGGGCGTGGAGATCGATATCGAGGCCGAACAGGAGATCGCCCAGCAGGCCGGTGTCACCGGCACCCCCACGGTTCAGCTGTTCCTGAACAAAGAGCTCAAGCAGCAGTTCAAGGGGGTGAAACAGCGCAGCGAATTCAAAGCTGCGATCGAAGCCCTGCTCTAACGCAGGGGCTCAGCGGCGGCGAGGACCGCCGGGGCGGTTGCCACCGGGGCGAGGGCCAGCATTGGCGTTGCGTTCCCGGTAGGTGATCCGCCCGCGGCTGAGGTCGTAGGGGCTGATCTCCACCAGCACCTTGTCTCCGGCGAGCAATTTGATGCGGAACTTGGTCAACTTGCCCGCTGCCCGGCAGAGGCATTGGTGGCCTGCAGGCTGCTCGAGGGTGACCAGATAGAACCCGTTGCCCTGTTCCTTCTCGATGACGCCGGAGGTCTCAATCATGCGTTGCTGCTAGGGGCCGACCAATCTGAACTCCCCACACCTTAGGTGGCCTCCGAAACCGCTAAGGTCCCGGCTCAGTGCCTCGATTCGCTCCCATGGTTCTTCCTCCCATCTCGATGGACCTGGGTCTGCTGATGATCTCGATCGGGGTTGTGAATCTCTGGAAGGCTCGCCAGTCTTCCTGAACGGCGCTGCAGGGCCCTGACCACACTGCTGTTCAACAAGCCCTACGGGGTTCTCAGCCAATTCACTCCGGAAGAGGGCTCCCGCTGGAGCTGCTTGGCGGAGTTCATCGCGATGCCCGGGGTCTATGCGGCCGGCCGTCTGGATGCCGACAGCGAAGGGTTGCTGCTGCTCACGGCGGAAGGTCGCCTGCAGCAGCGCCTCACCGATCCGCGCTGGGGCCACTGGCGCCGCTACTGGGCGCAGCTGGAGGGCATCCCCAGCGCCAAGGCCTTGCAACAACTGCGCGATGGCCTGACCATCCAGGGGCAGCGCACCCTCCCGGCGCGGGCGAGGCTGCTGGAGGATCCCGCCCTCCCGGAGCGGGATCCTCCGATTCGCAGCCGCCTGCACATCCCCACCAGCTGGCTGGAGCTGGAGCTGCGGGAGGGCCGCAACCGTCAGGTGCGCCGGATGACCGCCGCGGTGGGCTTCCCAACGCTGCGACTGCTGCGGGTAGGGATCGACCTGATGGATGGAGGCCCCTGCCTCAGCCTTGAGGGACTCGAACCGGGGCAATGGCGCGAGGTCAATCCCACGGAGAGGCAGCGTCTGCAAGCGTTGCTGCAGACCAGTGCTCACTCCCCAGGCCGGGGGGGTCGCGCGGGAGGCGGGAAGTCAGGCCTGGCAGGAGGGGGCGCGAAGGGCGGCTTGGCACGCCCCTGAAGATGCCATCTCTGGATTCCGGAGATAAGACAGGGCAAAGAAGAGGTGCCGCTCATGGACTATGCCCTTCCTCTGCTGGTGGGTGGAATTTTGATTGGCCTGGCGCTCTATGGCGTGCGCGAGCTGATCCGTGAGCTCGCCATGGCCATGCACAGCAGCGTGGATCACTGAATCGCTCAGCGGCGTTGGTGATGCGAAAGCTGGCGGCTGGTTGTTTTTGGCTGATGTTCCTGGTGGTGGGGATTCTTTCTTCCCAGCTGCGATGGCAACCGTCAAAGAACAGAATTGAATTCTGCGATGAGCGCAGTGTCAGCAAAATCTGCGGCTTGCATTCGATCCTGAGCAACTCCGAGTGAAACAACTGCCCGGGCAAAGCCCGCAACAGAGGCGTTGGCTGGCCTTGCTACTGCAGGGGATCGCCGCCGTGGTGATGACGATCTGGCTGGCCAGCCTGCTGCCCTATCTGCTGCTGCTTGCTCTCGTGGTGAGCCTTCTGCTGATCCCGACCCTGCGCAGCCTGCGCCATGAGGCGCAGCAGATGCCGGTGAACCCCTTTGCGGGTACGCCGTTCGAGGCGCTGTTCAGCCAGCTGCAGGCGCGCAACACTCCGCGGCCAATGGTGGATGTGACGCCGCCCCACCGCAAAGTGATCCGCGCCTTTTGGCTGTGGCGGCAGCAGCGGCGCCCCTGATCCGGGTCGGCATCGCTACGGTCTGCCCATGGGTGATTCCGAGCAGTTCGTCAAAGATCTGGTGGGGGATGTGCGCCCCTTGCTGCGGGCCCCCGCCGCTCTGGTGAAAGCGGAACGGGAATGGTCACTCTCGAGCATCTGCGCCGTGATCGATGCCCGCAAACCCACCCCCCTGGTGGTAACCAGCGCCATCGGCACGATCAACTCGGTGCTGGTCGCCAGCAGTGCCCTCGACCATCCGCTGCTTCAGGCGTTTCTCCAACGCGCCCGGGAGCTGGATGCGGAGAGTGCCCTGGCGGAATTTCTGAACAGCGATGACGCCGAGGCTTTCTCCGAGGTCTACGCCCGCTACAGCGAAGAGCGGGAAGAAAAAGGCCATCCGGTGTGGTCTGTGGGGGATTCAGCCGCCTTTGCCGCCAAGTCGAGGGAGGCATGGCACGACCGGGAACTGGCCTGCGTCGCGATCACGCCGGGCCCCACCAGCAGCACCCATGGGGTGCTGACATTTTCGCTGCCCCTGGATTGGTTGAGCTGAGTTCGCAGCTCGCGGCTCAGGCTGAGATCACTCCCTTTTGGGGGTAGAGGAGTCTGCCGGTTAGCAGCAGACTGAACCCAACAAAACGGAGGAGGTGTGCGCGATGACGACCCTCAATCAATGGACCAGCGGAGAGAGACAGCGCACTCAGGACTGCCTTGGCTCCACCTGCATGAAATGGATGCCGAGCGGTGAGCTCTCGGATGTGGATCAGGCGCGGATCATGGAGCGCCTCGCCGAGGTCGACGCCAACTTGAGCGCGTGCAGACAGCCGAGCGCCACGCTGCTAAGACAGCAGTAGAACCGTGCTCAGCGATGGTGTTTGGCGTCTTCCGCAGGATCAAGAAGCGTCTGATCGAATCCGCCTCCCGCGTTCGTGGGCTGCGCCCTCAGCGCTCCATCCGCAAGCGAGCCATCCAGATCAGGGAAGGAGATGACTTTGAAGTGGTGTGCGGCGTCGCCGGCTGCGTGGTGAAGAAGAAAGATCCCCTCTCCAAGGGCTAATCGATAAGTCGTTCTACCTATGGCCGGGCGCCCACATAGCGTTTCGATGGGGCCGGGTTTATGGGAGATACCCGCGGGAGGCAGCGTCCCCGCGGGTCTTTTTTTGAGCAAGCCCTAACCCAGACAGTCTTTGAGCTCGCGCACCACCTGCAGCTGCCCGTAGTAGTAGTTGGCGCGGGCACGGCGATCGGGATCCTCGAGGCTGTCGAGCGCATCGGGGCCGATCGATTGCCAGAGGTCGTGACCGCAGGCGCGGCTCACCTCATCAACGGCCTCCTGCTCGAGAAGCCCAAGGCGGCGCTGCAGGTTCTTGATCTGAGCGATGGCCACGGGTCAACCCAACAGGAAACTCAATAGTACAGGCGAACCACAAGCGTCCGCCAGTGCCGCCTAGAAGGGCAGCTTCTTCTTGGCGTCTTTATCGAGATCGGCCTCCATGTCGCGCAGGCGCTTGAGGATCGTGTCGTAGTACTCCTTGAGGTAGTCCTCCAGCTGGGTGGTCTCCTCGGGATCGAGTCCGAAGGCGGCATAGCTCTCCTCCATCGGCGCGGTGAGAGGTTCGCCGCCACCCACCACCTTGTCGAAGGCGAGGCGCTCGGCCACGTTCACCGAGGGCTCAAAGAACGCGGTCACCGACTCCATCAAGCGCAGCAGGAAGGGCTGCACGCGAATCACACGGGCGCTCTTGCTGGTGTATTTCTCGCAGATCTGGGTGATTTCACCGGTGTTCCAGGCGCGGGGACCCACCACCGGGAAGGCCTTGCGGCTGGTTTCAGGGCGCTCCAGGGCGGCGACCGCAAAACGGGCCAGATCCTGGGTGTTCATGTAGGCGATCGAGGTGGGGGTGCCGCTCACCCACACGGTCTGGCTCTCGAGCACCGGAATCGCCATCTGGCTGATCAAGCCCTGCATGAAGGCCACGCCCCGCAGGATCGTGTAATCGAAATCCGACTCGATCAGGGCGCGCTCGGTGCAGTATTTGATGTCCATCAGGGGGACATCACGGTGCTTCTCTGCCCCAAGCAGAGAAAGGAAGACAAAGCGCTTCACCCCGGCCCGCTCGCAGGCGTTCAGGAGGTTGAGCTTGCCGGTCCAATCGGTGTCGTAAACGCTGCCGGCATCGGTGGCACGCGCAGTGGCGGCATCAATCACCGCCTCCTGCCCCTCCAGGGCGTAGTCGAGGCTGTCGGGCTCCAGCAGGTCGCCGCGGGTGAGCTCACAACCCCACTCCTGCAGGAAGGAAGCCTTGCGGGGGGAGCGCACCATGCAGCGCACCTGGTGGCCGGAATCGAGGGCCTGCCGAGCGATTTGACGACCCAGAGTTCCGGTCGCACCGATCACCAGGACCTGCATCAGGCTGAGTCAGAGAGGCACGAGCCTAGAGGTGTGGGTGAACCCACGGCGGAGAGGGCAACCCGAAGATCTCGCGCCTCAGGCTTGGCGGGCTCAGTTGTCGCCCTGAAGCTTCAGCAGCAGGGCACCACCCACAAGGCCGATGGGGATCAGAACCCAGAACAGCGCTGCGGTGCCGAAGATTTCCGAGGCCATGACCCTGTGCCGTAACGCCTACCTATTTAGCGCAGAAGCCAGCTCGAGAACGCGCTGAAACGGTGCATTGCAGCGGAACTGTCCGGCCATCACCGCTGAACGATCCGCCAGGAAGCCCTCCGAGCGCAGCAACTCCAGCAGGCGATCGAGCGCTGGGGGGCCTCCCCCCAGGCGCCGGCCCAGCTCCGCGAGCGACCAACAACTCAGCGGCAGGCCAGGGTCGGATCGAAGCTTGGCCGCAAGGCGCAGGCTGGCTGGGCTGATGCTGCTGCTGGGCAGCTCAGCTGCGGCCTGCTCCATGGCCTCGAGCGTGGGGGCGTGCTGCAGGGGCCCCAGCCAGAGCGGCCCGGAAATGGAGAGCGGCGAGGCCTCCGAGCAGGCACAGGCTGACCATTGGCGCAAGTGCAGCAGGCTTTGGTGCTGCTGATCGGCGCAGCGATGGCAGTAGGCGAAGAGCCCCATCTGCTCCTCCTCCCTGGGCTCAGGGCGCCGCCTCAGCTGGATCGCCGTGCGGAAGGTGCGGCCCTCACTGAAGCTGAACAGCGGGCGAATGCCGCGCCCAAGCGCCCAGGCGGTGCGAGCCACCACGGCGATCTGCAGGCGCAGGGCCAGCTCCCAGCTGGCGGGATGGGCCCGGGCCGCAGCCCCGAGCGATCGAATCGCCGCCGGCCGGTCGTGGCCGGTGGGAGAGCGCCCATCGGTGCTGGCCAGATAGAGCACCCCATCGAACGCGAGGGCCTCCAGGGCCAGGGGCACCAGGCTGGTGGGGCATCCGAAGGCATCGAGATCCATAAGGGCAAAGCGCCGCTGCTGCATCAGGCAATCCGCCAGCAGATGCTGGGCCGTGCGGGCACTGGTCTCCAACTGGCAGCCCTGCCTCTCCAGGGGCTGAAGGTTGTTCTTCAGCAGAGGCAATCGATCGGCATCGGCATCGTTGGCCCACACCTGAGCCGCTCCGCCCTCGAGGCCGTAGCGAAGTGCCCGGATCCCGCAGCCGGCCATCAGATCCAGGAGCGTGAGGGGCCGCTGGGCGGCGATCACCCGGGCCAGCAACACCCCGAGGTCGCGCGACGGCCGTGACTCCGGCCGGAAAAACCCTGCTCCCAACTCCAGTTGGGCTGCGCCTTCGCAATAGTGAGCAGGGTTTGCCGTGTCGGCCACCGTGTCTCCGCCACTGCCATCTCAACCCCAGACTGCCGCGACGGGTGCCCACTGGGGCGAGCCGGGGCTGTGGCATTGGGAGGGGCACAGCATCCATTGGCGGGTTCTCGGCTCCAGCGATGCCCCTGCCCTGGTGCTTCTGCATGGCTTCGGAGCCGCGAGCGGGCACTGGAGGCACAACGCCGGAGCCCTGGTGGAGGCGGGCTGGTGCGTGTACGCGATCGACCTGCTGGGCTTCGGGGCCTCGAGCCAACCCGGGCACCAGCGCCACCGCCCGCTCGACAACCGTCTCTGGGCTCGGCAGCTCGAGGCTTTCTTGCAGCAGGTGGTGCAGACGCCAGCGGTGCTGATCGGCAACTCCCTGGGAGCATTGGTGGGCCTCAGCTGCGCCGTGTTCTCTCCGCAGTGGGTGCGGGCGGTGGTGGCCGCCCCCCTGCCCGATCCAACGCTGCTGCTGCCAGTCCAACGGCGCCGCGGGCGCTGGGAGCGCCGTCTGCAGCGCGCTGTAGTGACCATGCTCTGCCGCCTGCTGCCCCTGGAGCTGCTGCTGCCCCTGATCGTTCGCTCTCCCCTTCTGGATCTGGGCCTGCGCAGTGCCTACAGCGATCAGTCGATGGTCGATCGTGAACTCAGGCGCCTGGTGGCCATTCCGGCCCTGCGGCCCACGGCGGCTCGGGCGCTAAGAGCGATGAGCATTGGTATGACCCTGCGGCCCCGGCAAGCCACCGCCGCTTGCCTGCTGCGGCGGATGCAGCAGCCCCTTCTGGTGCTGTGGGGCAGCCAGGACCGCCTGGTGCCCATCGAGGTGAGCCAACAGTTAAGACAACACAAGCAGGATCTGGAGCTGCAGCACCTGCCGGGCGTGGGGCACTGCCCGCAGGATGAGCACCCTGAGCTGTTCAACACCGCCGTGCTGCGCTGGTTGGCGCGTAACTTGGTGGTCGGTTAGCCACGCAAACAGCCCTGGGCATGAAGCACACCCTCTCGGTGCTGTTGGAAGACGAATCCGGTGCCCTGAGCCGCATCGCCGGCCTGTTCGCGCGGCGTGGTTTCAACATCGAAAGCTTGGCGGTGGGCCCGGCCGAGCAACACGGCCGGTCCCGCCTGACGATGGTTGTCGACGGCGACGAGCAGACCCTCGAGCAACTCACCAAGCAGCTCAACAAGCTGGTGAACGTGATCGGGGTGACCGATCTCACCCGCATTCCCGCTGTGGAGCGGGAGCTGATGCTGATCAAGGTGTCGGCACCGCCTGAGCAGCGTGCCGCGATTCTCGATTTGGTGCAGGTCTTCCGGGCCAAGGTGGTCGATGTGGCCGACACCGCCCTGGTGATCGAAATCGTGGGTGATCCCGGCAAGTTGGTGGCCCTCGAGAAGGTGCTCTCCAGCTACGGGATCCTCGAAATCGCCCGCACGGGCCGGATTGCCCTGGAGCGGGAATCCGGCGTGAACACCGCCTACCTGAAGGTCACCAGCCTCGACAAACGGGTGCCGGCCTAGTTGGCATCCTTCACCAGGGTTCCGCCCTGGAGAACGGTGGCACTGATCAACTTGTCTCCCTGGTTGATCTTGTCGACCACGTCCATCCCTTTGGTGACCCGGCCGAAGACGGCATAACGACCATCGAGCTCGGGGAGGGCGCGCAGGGCGATATAGAACTGGGCGCTGGCGGAATTGGGGTCGCTGGAGCGGGCCATTGCCAGAGATCCGCGCTCATGGGGAAGCTTCAGACGCTGCTGCTGACCAGGGCCGGCCGTGATTTCTCCATAGCGGGGCGCGGACTCCCCATTGAGGAGCAACTCCAGGGGGATGAAACGGGACTGACCGGTGGACGGGTCGTTGAAGCTGCCAGTGCCGAGCTCACTCACCGGTGTGGAGGGGTTGGCGCTCTGGGGATCACCCCCCTGCACCACAAAGGGGATGGGCTCTTTGACCACCCGGTGGAACACGGTGCCGTTGTACGTGCCGCGGCGCACCAGATCCACGAAGTTGCCGGCGGTGAGGGGGGCGGCATTGCCATCGAGGCTCACCTCCACCACACCTTTGCTGGTTTTGAGTTCGACAACGGCGGTGCCTTTGAGGCAGGGGATGCCGGAGGTGCCGCAACCCACCTGCTGGGTGGGGGGCTGGGCAGCACAGGCCACCAGACCCAGGGGGCTGAAGGCCAGCAGGGCCGCAAGAAGCAGAGAACGCCAGATCGGCATCACACGCCCTCCAGGGGAACACCCAGGAAACGGGCCAGCTCGGCTCCGCCACGCTCGAGGTCAGCGAGGGGCATCGGTTCGCCCACGCTGGTGAGGGGCAGATCGCGGCGCCCCTGCACCCGCAGCGACAGGCGGCGGCGAGGGCTGAGGCCATCGCGCACATCCACCTTCACCGCCTGAATCTCCTTGAGCGGCGTGGTGATGCTGATCAACTGGCGAAAGCCACGGCGGGTCACCGTGAGGGTGCCGGCCTTCTTGTCAAAACTGTTGGATCCAGCCCCCACATCGATGCCGATCACCGCCCAGAGATAGGTGGCGAGCAACACTGCGGCAACGCCATAGAGCCCCATCACCAGGCCCTGCGGCACCCAGCTCAGGGAAGCGGGGTGTCCGATCGGGAGCAAATCGGTGCCGAGGTAGCTGGAGAGGCTGGTGAGCAGGAAGCCAAGGCCACCGGTGCTGACAACAGAGGCCACCAACACATTGGACAGACGGCGGGACCCCAGCACCGACTGCTCCAGCAGATCGGAGGAGGGAGCTGCCTTGGCGGCGGAGGCCGATGCCATACGGGGCTGGGATCCGGTGGGCCTGCCATCTTGGCGTGCCCCGGTACCCGTTGAGCATTCATACCCAAATCGCAATGGTGACGGGCCGTGTCAGCCCGTCAAAACCCGCCTCGCAGCGCCAATGAACGTTGTTACCATCGCCCGGTAACCCACAGCCCGCGGTTTTTCCCACCCATGACGATCGCTGTAGGGCGCGCGCCGCAGCGGGGATGGTTCGACATCCTCGATGACTGGCTCAAGCGCGACCGCTTCGTTTTTGTCGGGTGGTCGGGTCTGCTCCTGTTCCCCACCGCCTATCTGGCGCTGGGTGGCTGGCTGACCGGCACCACCTTTGTCACCTCCTGGTACACCCACGGCATTGCCAGCTCCTATCTGGAGGGCTGCAACTTCCTCACCGCTGCGGTGAGCAGCCCGGCTGATGCCATGGGCCACTCCCTTCTTCTGCTCTGGGGCCCTGAAGCCCAGGGCGACTTCGTGCGCTGGTGCCAGCTCGGCGGCCTGTGGACCTTCGTGGCCCTGCACGGCGCCTTCTCCCTGATCGGCTTCATGTTGCGTCAGTTCGAGATCGCCCGTCTGGTGGGCATCCGCCCCTACAACGCCATCGCCTTCTCCGGCCCGATTGCGGTGTTCGTCAGTGTTTTCCTGATGTACCCCCTCGGCCAGAGCAGCTGGTTCTTCGCACCCAGCTTCGGTGTGGCCGCGATCTTCCGCTTCCTGCTGTTCCTGCAGGGCTTCCACAACTGGACGCTGAACCCCTTCCACATGATGGGCGTGGCCGGCATCCTCGGCGGTGCTCTGCTCTGCGCCATCCACGGCGCCACGGTGGAGAACACCCTGTTCGAAGACTCCGATCAGGCGAACACCTTCAAGGCGTTCGAGCCCACCCAGGAAGAAGAGACCTATTCGATGGTCACCGCCAACCGCTTCTGGAGCCAGATCTTCGGGATCGCCTTCTCCAACAAGCGCTGGCTGCACTTCTTCATGCTGTTCGTGCCTGTGATGGGCCTGTGGACCAGCAGCATCGGCATCATCG
>Ga0194119_10000754_pt1 | contig 60779 bp, 45 predicted proteins | sample TA2MahC100mmetaG_FD_148620 | JGI IMG/M metagenome (GOLD analysis project Ga0194119, IMG submission 148620) | Freshwater microbial communities from Lake Tanganyika, Tanzania - TA2015018 Mahale Deep Cast 100m | ecosystem: Environmental > Aquatic > Freshwater > Lake | place: Tanzania: Lake... | reverse complement strand
TGTATAATTATATATAATTTGTATATAATTATATAATGAGTTGAAATAAAAAATGCTATGTAAATGAAATTAGTAAATTGACTTTGTCTATTTTATGTTCCAGCGAGATCTCCCATTAAACTACTACTACCCGATGATCTAGAGGCTGACGTGCTGCTGACTTGGGCGGCCGTAGATGCAACATAGCATCTACCCTGTCTGAATTCGGTGCCAGTTGCACAACACACTCCATTCATGCAATTACTTGCATCCAATAAAAACGAAGTATCGCCTGAACTTACTTTCCCATCCCCAACTTTTGAAGGATCAAATTCCCATGCGTATTCATCAAAATTGACTTTGTCTCTTTTATTTATATCTTCAATTCCCAAATAAATAAAGATTGCACCAATCAAAATTGTTATGATTATCAATATTCCAGCAATATAGGTTGGAAATAGTTCCGATTTGGTTAGTATCAATAAAAATAAGATAGGGATGCATGTGTAAATAAATATTCGTAAAACACCAGTTTGGGCCATAAAACGTTTACCATAGTAGGTGTTTAGCTGAACTTGTCTGTTTTTATTGTTCTTTATGATTATATTTTCTTGCCTTATTCTTGCTTCTTCGGCGGCATTCTGGGCTTGGGCTTGTGCAGTTCGTTGTGAATTTGTTTGAGTAATTTCTGCATCTTTTGTAGCGGTCTGATATAGAGTTGATAATTGTGCTTGATTATTAACGAGGTCGTTATATAGTTTATTCACCTCTTTTTTTGTTTCAGCTGCTGCAGTTTTATCTGCTGATGGTACATTTGGATCATTTATTATTTTGTCTAAAGACCCAGAATATTTATGCAAAGCATTTAGTACATCAGTAAAAGTCATTTTTGTTCACAAATTAACTTTGTATTATTAAAATAATATATTTTTTGTTGTTTTGTATAATAAAAAAAGTGATATTGTTCCCAAAATTGTTAAATAAAAATTGTATCGGGTACTATTATTGAAAAGGCGGCTGAATTCTAATGCAGTGTCAAGTTGTGAAATTGGTTTGGGCGTCGTTGTCGTCATTCCTTCTTTGACACTTACCCTCTTAGCTTTATTAAAATTGTCAACCTCTTTATTTATCAATTTGTTGAGATTATTGATTTTCAATTTTTCATCAGTTACATCAAAATTGTTATTCAAATTATTTGAAATGGATGAATGCAACTCATTTGATTTGTTTTTATTGTAGATATAATCACCGATTGCGTCGCTTTTTTGAGAAAGATTCATTAAACTTTCAACCATGTTTTGATGAGTCCGCATTTGTTGACTAACAAGACGTTGATGTTCTTTTTCAGCATCACTCAAAACACATCCTCCTCCCATCCTCCACCAATATTTTGTGCCGTTTATAATATAAGAAGGATTTGCGACATCATACTGTTTGACCATATAATTACTGATTAGGCTAGGAGTATTTGCGGGAATGGTTCCACCACCCTTTATGGGATTACTTTTTGGCAAATTTGTGCATGCAAATACTCCCGCATCATTACATGGTGTACAATTAGAAGGAGGCCCGTAAGTTGCCATTTCTTATTTTTGAATGTTTAAGTTCTATATTATTATTTGAATAATAAAAAGTTTTTATAATAAATTTGTGGCTTCTTTTATGTCTTCAAATTGTTCGGCTAAATTATCAATTGTTTTATTTTCAAAAATGCTTTTAGATGTTTCTGTTCCGTTGCTTGAACTAGTTGAACTTGAACTTGATAAAATCATATAAATAAAAAACATCATGCATAAGCCAATAAAAATGCCAATATAAAATTTGACTCTAGCATGTAAGAGAAAAGTTTTTGAAGAGTTCATATCATCATAATTTTCAAAAGATTCAATAATCGGAAATTTCAAATTATTTGCTGAAGTATTGATTTCATTACTTAATGCTTCAATTTCTTCATTTATTTTATACATTTTTTTCAAAAGAATAACTCCTTCTAATCCGCCGGGTTTGGTATAACCGGAAGGAGGACTATATGTTTTTACATTTTGTTCTGCCAACTCATTATTATTTTGTGGAGCGCCTGCAACTAGTCCATAACACCTTTTTGCGAATGTTTTGCCTCCATTATTTGGATTATCATAAGAAGAGTTGAAGTATGTTACTTTGGAATATACAAAATTTTCATCCAAAATTGACGCGTTTTTGCAATTGGTATCATTCTCGTGAAGTCCCAAAAACCTCCAACTGGGGGTTGATAATTCAGGAACTTGCGGTGGAATTTTACCATACATTGCATTAACCCTTGATTCATCCCACTTTTTTTTTTCATATGCGGAAAAGTTGTATTTGAACTCGGATTTCAATTTATTAAGTTTGATTATTTCAGCAGCCCTTAATCCATCTACCGTTCCTCCAGTGGATGGGTTATCACTGCTATTCCACCTCATGGTATAGCCAAATCCAGATCCAATATAAGAAACTCCTGTGTTTGAAACAAATTCATAAGATGCAGGCCATGAACCGTACGAATATGTGCTGATGCTATTTCTGTTGGAACCAGCGTAACTCGAGCGTCCCGGCAACATTCTGATATAAAGTATTTTTGTTTCTCCGTAGCGGAGCACTCCTGCATGCACCGCAGAACTTGAAATCCAAGAATCATCTGTGTATATATCGGTGCCCCAAACAGCTCCTTGCGCTGAACCGGTTACGGTCATTGAAAACGTCTTTCCAATATCCCCACGATAACCGACCATATGTACCGAAGACCCAATTTTTATGGCATCATTTTGAGGTCTGCTTTCTATTCCAAATGCATAAGTGCCTATAGGCCCTTGACCACAAACAACAGATGTTCTTCCATTTGTTATATTGTATGCATTGAGCCAATACTCTGCAAAATAGCGAAATTGCAAACTAATTTTATTGGCTGGTGCATAATTGACCATGTAAAATTGAGGATCAGGATTCCACCATTGAATATTGTTATTATTAGGTTCCGGCTGCGATAACAAAGTTTTCCAATCAGAATCTCCAGTTCTAACAATCATTGGTGGTATTGTTTTATTTGCAAATGGATCCTTGAATCTTTCACACCAATTTTTTATTTCATTTGGTTCAAGGGGGCATTTTTCTAAGTTATTTTTGTTTTCCGAAACTTGTTTGATTCCATCTGCTTTTTCATTGTAATGAATACACTTATTGGGATTGCACTCAATTCCACATCCAGAACTTGAATACAATGCATAAAAACAATTGGGGTTATTCAAACATGAATCAAAACAAGTTTTTTCATTAACATTGTCAGAGAATTTAGTATCTATTCGTGTATTAGCATTATCATTATTTACATAATATGGATAAAAATTGACATTACTAATGTCCTCTTTATTAATGTTTTTTTTTACTTCTTTTATGTATGTGTCGTAAAGTTGCATGTAAGTTTTTGTCAATTGATTTATTTTTTCAACATTTTTTTTGTACTTTACTAAATCATCATCACCAAGTGTTGGAGCTTTTGTCATTCTTATCTATTAACCGGAAATACTGAATACTGAATACTGAATGATGTATATTATATTATATAATATAAATATTTTATAGAAAAACTTGATGATTAATGATTTAAATGTAATGAACCTTGATTACTGGTACTTTAATTGAAATTGGGTTAGATGGAAAAATATTGAGCGATCCATTGAACCAGTAGTAAATGTAACCAATCATTACAATAATAAAAATAAATAGAATTATGCAAGAAATAATATATGCAGGTGTGGTTGTTGTTTCTGATGTCAAACTGCTTATTGTGATGGAAGCAACAATCAACGATGCGACAATTAAAACAATTATTTCATAATAATATGTGCGGTTTACGGTAACTGTGCTTTGTTGTGAATTTGTGGAATTATTCAAAATATTAGTATATGTCATGATATAATATGTATAATATGTATATATATAATAAGTTGACAAGTTGACAAGTTGACTTGAAATATCTTGCAATTGAGAAAAAAAATTATTTTTTGATAGTTGTTTCCAATGAATTGGACGGAAGCACCTTATCTTTTATGTCTTCTGCTTTAGTTTTTATATCATTTATTATCACAGAATCTGATTGCTTGACTAATCTGTAAATAAAAAATGAAATAACAAGAATGCCGATTAAAATATAAATAATATTTAAAATTGCGATAATGTAAATTCGTTTTCCAGTTTGAAGTCTTTCATCATCAGTAGTTCTCGCTGGTTCAAAGGTTTCAATAAAATTTTCAGGAGATTGTATCATTTGATTTGCGGTTTCGTTAATTGTCTGATTTATAGAATCGGTTCTTGCCTTTTTTGCAAGTGCGATTGCATTTTCTTTTGTTTTTTGCTCAAGAGTTTCATATGATTCTTTCATTTTTTTATCCAAATTTGCCTTAAATCTGAACATGCGATCATATAAAGTTTGTAGTGTCTTATTTTTTTTGTTGTATTCTGTTTCAGCATTTGGATTGTTGGGCATCATTTTGTAATCGGCATAAACTTGAGAATAGTTTTCAGTTGCGGCAGAAAAGTGATTTATAATATCATTTAATTCAGAATCCATTTCTGTAAATTTATATGTAGTAAGTGAATATAATATTATTTTGGTGTGCAAACACGGTAATACGGAGTAGTAACAGAAGTTTTGCTCATCCTATCAATTCTGCATATCTCTCCTGGTCGCATGCCAATTGCCATTGCAACTGGGTCAAATCTTGAAATATTTGGTAACATGTCCAGTCGTGAAACGTTGTAACGCGTCAGCATAGTTTTGGTTTCAGCTTCATTTAAAATGGTGTGTTTTGGAACATATGAATGTTCCAACAAGTTGAACTGCAAACGATCAATACTAAAGACAACTAAATAAAATCCTTCTTGTTCCCATAACTGACTCAAAATTGCAATCGTTGGATCATTAATTTCTGTTTTTGTGATAATAATCAAAGCATCTGTTTTGGTGAGAATTTTTTCGGTTTTAAATAAGTCATTAACATAATCAATAATGTTGTCCTTGCGCAATGGTTTTCCTAAATGATACTTTACGTATGCCTTTTCTCCGGTATCTTTTTCAACCGTCATGTCAAGTTGTTTATTTATATGCATGGCATGCACTTCATTAATGCCAAATTGTTCATATTCATCTACCTTGAAACCTTGCAGTTTCAACAACGACAACAAGGTTGTCCGTGATTTGCACAAAGTAGTTATGGTACCACTGGCATTTCCGGTCAAAATGCTCATGTTTATATTGGTTGCTATTAAATAGTTATGATAAATATTTAATTCAATTTTTTGAATTATATATGAATTGATCTTAATTAATTTTAATTTATTAAACTTTGAGGACATTACCAGGGAATCCAACAAGGTTAGCGCCGATGCCAAAACCAGCGCCACTCCTTGCAGAAACTGCAAGAGTTGGAACGAATGTGTCTAAAATACTAAAAGTTGCAGCGGCAACAATTGCAATGAGACCTATTTCATTAAAATTCAATCTTGCACGAGGAATGGAATATGCAGCAAGTGCGACTAAAAGACCCTCAATGATGTATTTGTAAGCACGTCTAGCCAATTCACCTAAATCTAAAACTCCACTAAACATAGTTTTATTATATAATAATTCAAGAAAAAAAAATGAAAATAAGAAATAAAAATAATAATTATCAAAAAATTGGCTTAAAATCACATGAACAGAAATAATACAAATATGAGTGTAAAACCTAAAGGTGTTACTTTGCAAAAACTTCCAGATGGAAGTGATAATCCAAAGTATGTTGACTTGCTTGAAGAAGATAAACCAATTGCTGGTCAAAAATTTGTGTGTATGTCGTTTATTTCACCGGAATCGTTAATCAAACAGCGTGACCAATATTTATTTGAAGAATTTATAAAATCATGGGATGTCAACAAATCATTAAATATTTTTTCACAGTTTTTGGGGTTTGTTTCCTACAAGTATGGTGTAAATTTAGAAAAGATGAATCAAGATTTTGAACAATTCAAAGAATCTGAAAAAGAAACGATTATAAAAACAGGAATAACAGATGACTACAAAACATTTTTAGATAACAATGAAGATAGATTGGATGAAGAGTTCAATTTGAAACATGAGTTTCAAACATCAATTCGCGGCGTGAAAGTGCGTGGAGTTTTTCAAACTCAAAAAGAGGCCGAAATAAGATGCAAAATGTTGAGGGAAGTGGACCCGAATCATGATGTGTTTGTGGGACCAGTTGGGTTGTGGGTTCCATTTCATCCAGAAGCATACAAAACTGGTAATGTGGTTTATATGGAAGACACCTTGAACCAACTCATGCACGAGAAAAAGAAGAATGAAGAACAAGCCAAGTCAGAGTTTGACAAACGGGTTAAAGAAGCAAAACTGAAAGCAATGGAGGAAAATAAAAAGTTGGCAATTGAAAGTGGTAACAAACTGACTCAGACATTGAATGAACAAGGTGAATTGGTTGGTGTTTCACAAAGTCAAGGCGTACATTTTTCAATAAATGATAATTTGAACGAAAACTCAACCATTTCAGACATAAGAAATACTTTGTTCAACTCTGAAAACGTGGTTCTTGATCCATCCAGATCTGATAGAGGTTTATCAAAATTAACTCATCCACCTAAAATGACTAATGATGAAGAATAATTTCATATTGTGTATTTAAAATTTATATTTGTATTATTTATAAAATCGGACTGTATCATGCATCTTGAAGAACGGTGTTATGTTGTTTATGGCAAGGGGTTCAAAGCACAGAAAATAAAAGGTTTTGAAAATAGAAATAAACTATTAGAGTTTTTAAAGTTGAAAGGGTTCAAACCAAATACATCTCTACTCAATTGTAATTCGGCAAATGGTAAAAAGTGTAAAACTACCCCCACTCTTTATTGAATTGATTAATTAATAAACACAAGGAAACCCATTGTGTTTATTCAAGAATATTCAAAAATATATTAAAAATTTTGAAATTTTAATTTGGATTGAGTGGAGCTAAATAATATGACTCATATTTCTTTGAAACCACTTCAACTGATTTCACAATGATGCTGGGAACAAAGCCATCCGTGTTGCTCATGTTGATTTCAAGAAAAACTGACTCTAAATAAAAAGCGCTGGTGGATGAAGTGAGTGCCGTCAAAATTGTATCTAATTGTTCGCTTGGAGTACCAGTGCTAAAAGGAGGAACTATTTGGACGTGATTTGCGCTAAGACCATTGGACTTGGTGGTTGGCATGGAAATGCACTGGTATCCACGAGAAACAGGAGGATATGTGAATGGTCCAACTTGATTGGTGTTTTTACGCAAGCCATTTACAAGCAATAACTGATTGTTTCGTTGCCTCCAGATATCTGTTCCTGCAATTGCATTTATTTGACCAGACTGACCATCAGCTGTTTGGCCAGAAAGTAATAAACTCAATTCACTGTTTGCGAAATTTTCAACGTTGGCCGTTAAATCAAATGAGCAAAGCAACTGAATGTGGGTATTATTGTAATTAAATTTGACAGTTTGTCCAAGGAAGTTAACCACTTCCGCATTTTGATTCAAAAATGTGGCACTGTAATTGAAAGTAACTGATCTATTGCCATCTGTAAATTTGACAACCCATTTTGGAAAATTGTTAGATTTTGGCAAAGAAGTGGTGGATTGCCAGTTGTTTGGAAAGTAAACATGAGCATTCAAATAGCGCATGTCGCGATAAACAATTTTGTTGGTGGGGCTGATGTCATATGGTGTAAAATTAAGTCGGACAGCTTGTGAATGAGTGGGGTATGAGTAATACCAACCGGTGAACGGCAATGTGTTTATTGGCATTGGAATGGGCTCAAAAGAGTTTTCAGTAACCTTGCTGTAAACACTTGAGACTGCAACATTGTTACTTGGTTTGACAGCCATGTATAAATCATAATTTGAATACATGTAATCGGCTCCATATGCACCACTGACTGGAATGACATTGGCGTTTTGACTGGGTTGATTGTACAATGCTCTTGCATGGTCCATAAAATTTGAGGAACCAGAGTTAAAATCTTCAACCATTGATAAACGAATCAAGTAAGAACGAGGTTTAACAACAACCGGCGCCTGGTCACTTGACAAAGAAATTTTATTTTCGTTCAATGTGAACGTGAAAACAATTTGATCACCAGGTAAAAATGGTAGCTCGTTTGGAACAGAGCTGTTGTACGACATTGAACTGACACGGTTGGGATCGTTGCGATTGATGATATTGAACAACTTCATGCACAAATTTCCTTGTTCAGGAGGAACAGTTTCTGGTAGACCCCACCATTTGTTTGCATTTTCAGGAAAGTTGGTGGATTGCACAAGGTTCGGATTTGAGTTGGGATTAGTATATGAAACTGAATTCAGAAGTTCTAGTATTGAGTAAAGTGTACCGACATTGGAGAGATTTTTTTGAAGAGAATCAACATCGCCATTTGGAACTAGTGGCATTAATCCTGCAGATGCAACCATGTTTTCCATCATTTCAGTGTCATTTGCAAATAATGTAACCCAATCCGCAGAGTTGAAAAGGGTCAATGCATAATAACGCAAAACATCGTCCTTCAGAAGCTGTTCAAATTTGGCAGAATTGGTGTTCTCAATGCCACCCTGAACAACACTTGCGTTAGCAACGTTGAGGAATTTGGGAAAAAATTCAGGAAGAACAAAGAAGATACGTTCATGTTCAACCGCAGTATCAGTTGAAGCATTGACATTGACGTATGAATCGGTAGAAATGCGAAACACTTTCCTCATGTCAGATGCTTTGACATACACGTTAGCTTGTGCATCCGTAACTGGAAGGGGATCAGTTTGCAAGGTTTCTTTGCTTGGGTCAACAATTGTGATGTTTTGGTTGAATTCTTTAAAGTAAAATACAATGTTTCGGTTGTTGACAACAATCGTTAAATTATTGAAAAATATTGCACGTGTGGGAGTCCAGTTTGTCGCACCGCTTTGTATTTGTATAGTCCCACTTGGAGGATTGGTAACACCAACCCCAAGACCACTGCATCCTGAAAAACTATTATTAAAATCATTTGGATTTGTGCTGGGTGTTGCTAAGACCGCTTTTTTCACAACATACTGACCTGACACATTTTTGGCAAAAAATGAAAATGCCAACGTTACGCGAGTCAATCCAACACAGTCCTTGAAAACCATTTCACCAAATGAATTTGCAGACGTCAACCCGGAACCAATATTAACACTTTGAATTTTAGCACAGTCTTGAAATGCGCTATCACCGATGGATATGACATTGTTTGGAATTACGAGAGTATTTCCAGCAATCATAGTGCTTCCAATCAACTCGGAACATTCGCGGAAACATCCAGCACCCAAAGAAACACCAACCGTATTAGCAGATTGGCTGACAGTTGAAGAAAGAAAATTTAAACCAGTTATTTTTGAACACCCTCTGAAAGATTCAACGCCAACGTCAAGAAGAGTTGCAGGAAATTGCAATACACCAGATATATTTGAACACTGTTTCAAAGAGTTGTTTCCAATCTTTGTTAGAATGTTGGAAATCAATAATGAAGAAACAAAAGAACACTTGTGAAATGCAAAATCTTCAATGGTGGTGATGTGATGGAGAGATGTTAATTCAATGGCACCAGTAAGCGACATAGGAACATTGGGGTAATTTGTTGTTAATACTGCGCCAGATATGCTTCTTATGACAGCATCTCCAGAAGAGAATGTATAAGGCAACACATTTTTGTATCCCGCATTGATAGGTAAACTCAATTTTCCATTCAATCCACTGCAACCCATGAAAGCACATGCCCCAATAAATGAAATGCTACTGACAAATGCACCATTGACGTTTTTGTTATTGAAATTAAGTGCACCAGTCAAACCAGTGCAACCAAAAAATGCACCGATTCCAATTCGTTGAGTTTCAACTGGAATATATTCACTTCCACCATTCAACTGAGGACACTGCAACTTGACACAACGCGCAAATGATTGAACACCAATTTGAACAATGTTACGATTTAAGACTAACTTATCTATGCTGTTGCAACCTAAAAATGACCAGTGATTGATGAATGAAAAGGTGGAAGGCAAGTTGGGAAGGGATAACGTTTTCACATTTACACAATTCAAAAATGTTGAAGGCCCTAATGATGCAACATTGTTTCCCAAATTGATTTCTTTCAATCCACTGCATCCATCAAATGCATTTGAACCAATTTTGAGGGAATCAACCAAAGTTTCACTTCCTAATGTTAATTTGACCAGTTTTTGAGAATTCGCAAACGCGTTAACTCCAATCACTTTTATTCCAGATCCAATCGTTACGCTTCCAGAAATTGTAATTCCGTTCAAATGACCAGAAGGATTGTTCGCAACTTTTTGAAACACTCCACTGGGTTGGTACATAGTAACAACTGGGGGAGAATTAGTAAATGTTTTCATCAGTCCATTTGCATAAAGCACTCCTGAATTGATGCCCATTACATCATATGAGTAAAGGGCCACATTAAATTCAGCGGCGGAACCACTTATTGGATTGATCGTCATGACAAACGCAGCATCATCGCATAAAGTGGTCATGTTTGATTGAATGTTTGCCAAATTTACAGGTATAGTATCGTCGGTTGTTCCTGCGTAAAAAACAACCACGCGTTCACTCGCATTCAATTTTGACCATGAGTTTATCAACGTATTAGGTTGTTCATGACCGTGATAAAACACACTATTTACTTTGAATCTGTAACGCACTAAGTCAGTCGTAGTGGGTTGAATCGTTGAAAATTCTAAGGATGTTAGCACTTGTGACAGCCGTTCGGTTGGTGTTTCTGAAACAGAATGATATCCAATATTAGTCACATTATAAAGCAATGTTCGTTTAGAGACTTCCAACTGTGCACTTTGTAAGCTTGCAGGATTTGCAATTTTGCTTGCTAAATTTGTGGTTGATATGGGAGTGGACAAAGACGTTGCATATTCAGATGGTGTGAGAATGGCCGGCGTTACAGATGATGGTTCACTAGGTAATGTTCTTTGGACCTGAGTACTTACTCCATTAATCGTAACAGTAAGAGGAGGAAGGGTATATGCCGTAAATGGTATTCCATTTGTTGTGTCATTGGAATTTGAAACGGCACTAAGAAAGCTTAACCCGTTTGAAATGACTTGATACAAAAAGCCAGATGTATCATTTTCCCCGAACCAAGAAATAACGACATTGTTTACCTTGAGAGGAAAACTTTGATCAGTGTATACGGTGTTATCAGTTATGTAAACAAAATTGAATAATAATCCTTTCAACTCATTAAATACGGCATTTTTGTTGCTGCTTTGTTTCCATTTTTGCAACAAAATCTGAAACTCGTTTATTTGATTTGGTTTCAATAATACTCCACCGGAGTGTCCAGCCGAATATGCAGTGACAATTGCTAAATCAATCAATGATACATATCTTGCATAAGATGCTTTGCCATAATTATTATTTGCAATATTCAATGCGTCAGTGGCTTTGACTTTTTCATTAGACTCATATAAAGCTTTATTGGTTTCAAGGTCTCGTCTGTAAATGTAATCAGTAATACGCGTTGCAATCAAATTTGCAAGTACAGTCTTGTTTGTGCTTGTTTTTACAAAAGCTGGAAATAAAATCATTATTTTTGAAGCATATCCACTGATTGAAGCTGTCAATAATGGCAATTTTTCACTTGGAGGCACTAGTGCAATGTAATAATCTATAATGGCTTGCTGTCTTAATTCTCGTTGGGTTTCAAAAAGAGCATTTGCATTAGTGTAATCCGTGGTTCGGGATGCTATTGATGGTTGAGCTGTCAAAGAATCATTCCAATATTTGGCAATCCTATCATGAAACCATTTCAATTCATATGAGGGTAAATTATTCACGTTTGGAGTTGCATTCAAATTTCCATTTTTCTTATTGTCTAATGCATTTTGTAAAAGTTCAAGTTCGCGAACAAGCATATTTGCAGAGTTCAAATCAGACAAAGTGTTTCCGTTGCCAGATTCAACCCGCACTCGTGTTGTTAAAACGTCTTCTGCAGAATTTACGCTGGAAGCAAGACTCAAAATACCCGAATTACTTGAAACTAAATTGTTCAACTCGCTCAACTTTTCACCAAGCGTTTTAGTAGTAACCGTTAATAAATTAGTAACTTTTGTAAGATACTGTTTGATTCCAACCACAGAGGCATTGTTGTCTAATTCATCTGAATACGTTTGATTGTATTTGGTAAATACAAATACATTTAAACTGTCCAACTTGCTCAAAATGTGAGGTGATTCTGTGTGATAAAAACCCAGAGTCAAAACAGCCTGATCCGCTAGACTTGCTCCAGAAACATACACAACATGCAGCTCATAATAATTTGCAGTTTTATTAATGTATCTGAGAGAGTAGGTCAAACTATTGTTCAACACAACGGTATCTGCATATCCCACTAAATTTATGTTTGCAGCATTTCCATCCGCTAATGAAACTATGAGGACAGTGGCTTGAGTTTGATTGGGGTCATTGAAATACAGCTGTCCATTGGAAATCGCACTGAATGTCGCAGTGTTGACTTTGACATTCTGCGATGAAACAATCTTATTTGAAACCACTCTGACTGCATTTATATAAGCAGTTTTACTAGCATTTCTTGCTTGATTTAAATCAGTTGCATTTGTTTCATAACTACCAATAGAAGCTCTAATGTTTTCTAGAGATGGAACCGAGTTATTTTGAAGGAATTGCGCGTACACGGATGTGTTTCCAAAATATGGAAACACGTTTGTTTCGGCCCAAGCCAAAAGTGAGTTTTTATTTGTTTCATCATTATTGACTCCAGTAACTTGAGCAACTGAATACAACCCGGTTGGAGGAGTTGAAAGTTTGTTGCCCCAACCAGATGATCCAGCTGCACCGTCACCAGAACTTAATAGCCAAAAATAAAACAATGAAGCAGTATAATCAAATAACACTTTTTGTTGAATGCTTAAATTATTGTAATTGTTTAACATTGGGCTATTTCCAGGAGATGTTAAAAATTTTGAGTTATTTTTGACAGACGGCACAGTCAATGTAAGATAGTCAGCCACCGACACTGGAGTATTGTATTGCACAAACAAAATTTCTTTAGCAAACTGTTTTATTTGGAGTGTTATAAATTGAATATCACTTGCAAGACTTTGAACATTTTCTGTCAATGCGTTTGAATTATAAGTATTCAGTCTTTGAAAATTGTAAAGTCCATTTGTTTCATCATTCAACGTTTCGCTCTGAATACCATACAAACCAGGTTTGTCTGCAGCAATTTGTCCAGATAACAATTTTTTGAAAACATTGAGAACACCCGAATATGAATCACTTGAACTAACATATGAATTGTACTTGAATAATAATGATTCAACATTAGATGGGTTAAATTGGGAATTCAATGCGTCAACACTATTCAGAAATGCAGTTCCACGTTCCTGTGAATTGATGACTCGGTTGAGTGTAGATAAAGAATTAACTTGTAGTGCCAATTTTTGAATATTTGATTGTGTAGAATTCATGAGTTTACTCAATACAACCAGATTATTTGTGTAATTCAAATCATTTTGTTTGAAAATTGTATCGGATGAATATTTCAAATTAACAAATTTTGGATTGCTGTTATAAAGTGGAATGGATTCTTGTACAAGTTCATTTACGTATGTGGTTGTGGTGTGATTTGAACCTGAAATTCCATAAAGAATGCTACAGTTGCTTGAATTGGATTGACCTTTCACTATTCCACCATTTGGAAGAAGATAAACAATGGAATTGTTTAAGGCAGCATCTGATGATTCCAACTGGTAATATCCCGACGTTGGAATAAAATCACTTCCACTTTGAGGTTTGAATCGCAAAGATTTGGCCACATTTGATCCCGACAAGGTTTCATTTACAAAATAATAACCACTTGACGTAACGTCTCCAACCGTGTTTGCCACTGTTATTTTTATCACATCCTTTCCTGGAACATGGATGTCACCACTTTGATTTACATAAATCACCCTCCCTTCATATTTGGATCCAGATGTAACTCCACCACTCAATGAAACCTTGGCCACAAAATACGCACCTGCTTGGGCATACAACGTATCAAAGTACAATTTGTCAAACGAGCCAGAAGCGCCGGTCACTATGGTGTACCCTGAACCAATCCGTGCAGTAGTCACGCCAGTGTCATTGTAGAGAGCTGATGTAGGTGAATTCGCAACACCATATCCAATGGGAGTTATATGAGTGTTTGAAATCGCTCCATTAGCATCAACAGAAATCAATTGATTATTGAACATTAACAAATCAGACTCTACTGTGGTTACGAACAAAGTAATATTTTTTACTAACTGGGATTCTTCATTATTATTGGCAGCATAATATAAGAGGCTGTTGTGAACACCATACCAGTTGGTTTGAGTGGAAGTTTGGTTCGCTTGTGTGGCCTTCACCAATGAAATTGGAGTATTATTCGTTCCCATCTTTACTACAAGGTTCCTTCCATCAAAATATCTCAAAATATCATTAATCTTGAGTTCAAGATTGACAGTGTCTGACAAAATTGAATCAACCTGTGGAGTAATTGATTTTTCAAATTGGGTTTCAAGTGCGCTTAATGAAATCTTATTGTCTTGTGCCGTAACAATATTCAATCCTCTCAAGGTTTCTGGAATATAAACATCGTTCCATGTAAACCCATTTGTTGGAATTGCAAGTTCAGTGTTTTGTCCGTCCTTGTTAGTGTAGGCTTTGAATGATTCATAATTTTCAATGGTTATATCTCTTGAAATCTCGTTTTTCACATATGTGTTGAAGTCAATGTACGACAATTGAACCAGCGACTTCATCCCCTGAGGAACAAAATTACGGAAAACATTATTAATGTTAATGGTTGTATTTACAGTGCTTAGGTTGACACCATTCCAACCATTTTCTGTGAACACATTGACATGAAGAGTAGTATTGGAAGGATTTGTCAGTCCAAAAATCAAAGTGGACTCATTGAGTGCAAATGGTGGAGCATTCAAAAATGTAACAGAGGTCAGGTATTGACAACCAAAAAAAGAACGACTACCCAATATGGTCAAATTTGATCCCAATGTAAGAGGTCCTTTCATTTCACTGCATTCTTTGAACGCTTCAACACCAATGTACGATACGTTGGTTAAAGCGGGGACATTCTCAATCTTGTTGCATCCCATAAATGCAGCATCATCCACATGCGTTACACTTAAAGGAATGATGAGTTGTTTTAAGCCCACGCAGTTTTTGAACGTTTCTTTGTTTATAGTTGAAATGTTTGGAAAAATTAATTCCGTAAATGAAGAACAATTTGCAAATGCAGCATCACCAATGGATTGGATAGAATTGTGGAAACTGAGTTTGCCCTCAAATTTTGAACAATTCATGAATGCTTCATTTTCAATTTTATTGACATTCAAGGGAATCAACAAACCATTTGGAATGTTTCCACCCAAACTGGGAGTGGGCAATGGTGTGGGAGTGGTTTGTGCAGAAATATACTGTAAACTTGTGCCATTTCCAGTGTTGTTTGAAATTCCAGTTAAATTTAAGCATCCTGCGAAGCATCGTTTCGCTATGGTTGTAAAATCAGAATTGACAGGAAACACAATTGTTCCATTCAAATTTGAACAGTTTTCAAATGCAGAAGTTCCCAGTGACTTCAATCCTTTTGGAAAATACAAATGATTAGTCAATAAAGAACAACCAAAAAAGGCACGTTCATCAATATGTTCAACGCTTTCAGTTGCACCAATAGCAGAGGAAAATGATAAACTTCCAGTTGCTTTTGAACATCCTTCAAACGCAGATTTTTTGATGACACGCAAACCAAAAGCTTCTTGAATGTCTATTCCAGTAGCATTAGAACAATTTTTGAAAGAATCAATACCAATTTGAGTTACATTTGAGGGAATCACCAATTGGTGGTTCAATGAACTGCAACCAGAAAATAATTCATCATTGATCTGGTTCAAATTTACAAGCAGGCCAAAGTTGACGATTTCTTTAATTTTTGTGGAATTTTTAAAAGATTTAATGCCCATGCTGAATCTGGTTTTGAAATAATGTGAAACAACATCTCTGAAAAAACTTCCTGGATTTCCTGACACATTCATCAGTTTGGTATTTACCAGTTCCTTCTTGGCAGTCAATGCTGCATCATAGGATTGAAATGCAAGTTTAGTTGAAACATAATCACTTGAAGTCTGTGTGGTTGCTTGAGTTATCACTGAAACAACATGATTGCTGATGTTATTCAAATAAGGCAAATAATTTGCATTGTGCACAACTCTCAAGCTGTTCCACAAAGTGAACGAGTTATTGAAATTAGATTTACTCAACGAGAACAATTCATTAGATATGCTAACCACCGCGGGAAGAGAAGATGTAATTCCAGCTGGAAGGGAATAGTTACGAATTTCTGTGACAAGGCTAACCAAATCGTTGTTAGTTGAAATAAGACTAGCAGTTGAGGACAAAAATAAAGTTGAAACGGTGTTTGCTTTATTTGCCATGTTTGTGAATAATATTTTTACATCTCCAGTTGGATTGTAAGATTCAAAACTACCGTTTACTGAGAGTGGCTTGAATGTTATCACAAATGAAGTAGTGCTTGGATAAGATATTTCTGCAATGGGTGCAGAATTGAAAGAAGAATTGGCATCATATAAGAACCGACTTGATCCAACCGTATTGTTTTCTAACAAATTAGACAAATCATTTGAACCAGGTGTCAAATAACCTTTGCAGAACGAAGTTGGTGCCCCCACCGTCCCTTTGATGATAACGTCTCCATCAGAGTAACTTAATTCACCATTAGACAAAACACCTGGTTTAAATCCACCCGTTGATTCAAGGGCATTGCTTTTATTGAAAACAGTAACCAAAGGGTTTGTTGGTAGCGTAGGATCCGAAGGATCCGCATAATTTTCCAAAATGTAATACAAATCTGGAAGTAAGTTGTTTCCAAGGATCTCCATTTTCGTTACAATTCCAATTACGCTGTAGTCAACATTAGCCTTTTTAATAGTATCTGGTAACGGGACACTCAAAACCCCGTTTTTAAGCGCATCAGACGTCAATCCCGTAACAACACATTGGTTTATTGAATTTGTCGTGTTATTTGAAGCAATAATGCAATACTCAAAATAATCCCCTGCAAATTGATTGATTGACGTAATGACATTTCCGGTAACAACTGATGGAGAAGTAACACCACTGATAACATTCAATATTTGGGTGTATGAAACTGCAAGCGGGACATTAGTACCACTTGTCAAATTGGTATTTATTGCATTAATTTGCTCCTGAGTAACATTTGATGTGGTTGAAAAATTGATTGCAACTTGAACAGGGGCATTAGTATTTGGATTTGTCACAAACATTTCATTCAACTCATTGGCACTGGGGATAGTGCCATTGAAAACTATAGTTGTAGTGTTTCCCGTAGAACTAGGTGGCAAAACAATTGACCCAGATTGAAAAGTCACATTGGAAGATGAAGGCATAACTAATGACAGTGGAATAGTGGTTGAACGGTCTAAGTTCAAAGCATTGGTCACAATTGGAGTAGTAACTTTGCTTAGGTCAAGAACTTGTAACGCGGGCAAATTTTGCAATGCGTTTGATTGAATCACCGTTTGGGCTGGAAGAACTAAAGATTGTACTGGAAGTCCGCTGAAACTATTTGCACCGAGTGTTATTGGAGCTGAATTTTCTGAAAAATTTATAAAATTGATGGCTGCGGTTGCAATTTGCACTCCATTTGGCAAAACTCCCGATGTACTAAATGCATTTGAATTCAACACCGTCCCAGGTCCAATTTCAATGACTAAATTTATTTGTGAGTTTGGAGGAAATGCTGAAAATTGACTGCTAAACAAATTAGCAAATGCATTTGCTTGAATTACTGTGTTTGGCACAGTCACCGTAACTGTATTGGCCATTTTCTGTATATGGTTATAAATTTATTAAATATTATATTTTATAAAAATATTTGTTTTCCTTAAAAAAAAACTTTTTTACATGCAACAAATTGATTTGTTACATGAAATGATATATTTATTATATTGAATATGTGACTATTTCTTGTTCTGTCATTTTTCTTATTGTGATTGGATTAAAACTAGATCCTTCAAAACAATTCTCCCCAATTATCAAGTCGTTGTTGGTTATTATCAATAATGCTTTTCCGCCACCAAATGAATTTTTAAAACAATAATTTCCAATGCTGTTCAACTGGGGACAAGCTATAGTAAGATCGCCCTGTAATTGATATTGTTCTTCAAACGCATAAGAATCAATTGATCTTAATGTGTTGGGCATTGTGAGAGTCCCAATCAACATAGAATTATCTGAAAATGCAATATTTGTTTTATTGAATGCACCATAAAATCGTGTGGGTTGTCCTGAAATTGATTCTATTTTATCAACGAACGGATAACTTATTTCAGTTACTGTATAAACAGTTTCATCTGTCCCCATTATGGTTGATGGTATTATCAAGTTATTGAAGTTTATTAATTCATCATGCACCACAAAGCCATGTATTGATGCAACTTTCAAAGGCAAATCGGAAGTATTCAACTTGGTTGAATGCAAAAAAACTGGAACAACATTGATGTTAGTTGAATTGAAAAGGGTGGACAGTTGGGATTTGTTTGCATTAATGGTCCATCCATCACTTGACAACACAGTTATGGAGCAAGTGCTTGGAACAATTGTTTCTACAAATGTTCCAGTTTTTGTTAACCCATTCAACCGTTGTTTTACCGAAAAATTAAAATTTGTAAGCTGCAAACAATCTGATAAAGCGTTTGATCCAATTGATACTAAATTGCTATTTGATGCTGCAAAACTTGTATTTTTGTGAGATTCCATTGTGACAATATTAATATTTGTTGCACGCATTGATTCTTCGGCAATCTTTGTTATATGCGCAGGAATCATCGCTTCTTTTGTCACCCGGTATTTGCCAACATATGTCAACAGACTTGGCATGACAAGTGTTATCTGCAAGTTATTCTGTATCGTTTTTATGGTTCCAATGTATTTTACAGTTCCACTGGAAGATTCAGTGTAAAGCATTTGTCCAGGAAGTGTTTCACTTAAAAATTGAGATGAAGAACCGTTGATAACACTTGATCCCAGCGTTGCATTTATGGTTCCCACTGGAAGCAAAACTGCAGTATTGTTTGACATGTTTGAATTTGAATTGGTAACTGTGTTTATTGTTGTCAAGAGAGAACACGACTTGAAACACCCTTTTGAAAAAAATTCATTCCATGAATTGTCACTTGACATCCTAACAGACCTTAAACGGATACAATTTGAGAATGCGTTTTCTCCCATAAATTTTTTACCAGTAGTGGAATTTACGCTTTTTGAAGAATTTGATACACTGATGTTGCCCAAATAATCCATGGTTTGCAAATCATTCGTTGATGGTTGTGACAATAATTCTGACATCGTTTTTGAGGAAGAAACACTTGAAACACCCAATAAATGCGATTTTACTATTGTTTTTGTGGTTGGAATCCCTTTACCTTTGGTAAATACATTCTGCGTGTTGAAGCTTTTACTTGTGCTACACTTATGATCCCACCCATCGTCTTCCAATACATTTATTACAACATTGTTGTTCACTGAAGATAAACACATATCTTCTAAAAATAAACCATTACAATTGATATATGCACTCACGCTCGCAATATGACGAGTGATATCACTGGTTGATGACTGTGTAATATTATTTGCAAATGCTTTTCGTTTTAATGTCAATTTTTTATCAGCATCACGTAAAAAATAAGGACTGCTTTTATATTTAGTTGAAATCATTATTATTTTTATTATTCTTACATATATTTAATTTTTATATTTTTTAAATTACCAGTTTGGTTGATCCGATAAACTAAACATTGTTGCACCTGTCCTAAAATTAGATGGTGGTTTCACAATAACATTGGAAACATTCCATCCGCCAATGTATTGATTAAACAAACTGGCATTTTGAAACATTGATTCCATTGTAGTTGCAGTTGAAGTGTTCCATGAACCAATATCTTTGTCAAATTGGCTGTTATTTTGAAACATGCCATCCATATTTTTTACATTTGAAACATTCCATAAATTTATTATATTGTTGAAAGAAGATCCGTAAAACATGTTGCTCATATTAGTTACATTTGACAAGTCCCACGATTCTATTGTTCCATTGAATCCTACCAAGTTGTTAAACATTGAACTAGTATTGGTCATAAGGGTTGTTACAATATTATTGAACCCAACTGCGGTTGAAGTGGACGGCGCTACAAAAACTGAACTAGCATTCGCAACATTGTTTGAATAATTGGTAATATGATTTTTTGAGGTATCATTTACAACTGCAAACCATTCAAAATATCCTCTCGGATTCAAGTAGTAAAAACTTGGACTCTGGGAAATTGGTCCGCCCGTAAACATCAATGTTACCCCATTTGCATCCAGCATTATTGGAGATACCGATTTAATTGATATTGGCAATGAACTTCTGCTTTGCAACCCATTAGAATTTCCATTTGCAATCACCACCAGGTTGAACGGAGCACTTGAACTGTTGTATGTCAATTGAATTTGTATGCGTGTGGGAGAAATAACCACTTGGGTAAATAATATAGTTTCTGCTAATTTATTTAAATCTGATTTGAATCCGCTCAATGAAGTTACCCCGGACTGAACCCGGAACGTCATCGTTGCAGTGTATGGACCTGTTCCAGTACCGCTGTATTTTATATTACCATCTAAAACCGGCGGAGAATAATTTGGAGGAGGAATATAATCAGGTTGACCTACAGATTGATTCATGCTTAAATAAGTGCTCAATTCCAGTATACGACTTTGTAATAATGTTACATTTACACCATTTGAACTGAGATTCGCTATTCCACCAGTCGTCTGCAAATTTACGGTGGTTGAAGACATTGATGATACACCGGTTCTTAATGTGGAAATTGTTTGACGTTGCTGACTTAATGTTGTAGAATCCCCTTTACTGCTTACTACAACCGCGAGAGAATCCAAATCATTTGTAGTACCTTTTGTTAAAATTGCGGTTGACAACAAATTCGCGTTTGAAATTGTGTCCAATGATCCTAAAACCGTGTTTAATGAATTGGCAAAACTTGGATTGTTTCCAATTGCAGCTGCAATTTCAACCAATGTATTCAAATTGTTTGGAGCATTGTTTACAACGCTTGATATTGTTGAATTCAAATAACTATTCGTTGCTTTTGTTGCTAAAACATTTATGAAACTTGTGACACTCGTCATCATCGTGCTAGTGCTATTTTGAATTGATATGTATGCATTAGATAATGACGTAATATTTGCATTTCTTGATGAAACCGTTGTACTTAATGCAGTGCTCAATTCAGAGTTTTTAACTGTCAATGAAGATGAAGCGGTTGACAACATTACACTCAATGAATTTATTTCACTATTTCGGTTACTAGTTTCATTTGATACGGTTATTGACAATGAGCTTAAATCATTATATAATGGAACAACATTGTTTGAAATTAATGAACTAGTTGAAGACACCACAGAATCAAGACTAGTTTTCTCATTTGACAACAACAATGATTGTTGAGAGATTATTTCGCTGATTGATACCGCTGCAGCAACTACATTTATAGTTCCCACCATACTTGAATGATATCCACATTGGTAAAAATATGTTCCAGGCACAACCCCAAAAGTGTTCCAAGAGATGGTTCCAGTAGTTGACCCTTGTGTTCCAGTTATTGTACCAGTTGTCACCAAACTTCCACTACCAGTCACTGCATGTGTTTTTATATAAAATGGATGGCCATCCACATTCAAATTGAAAACTAAAGTATCTCCCACTACAACGTTCAATGTCACATTAGTTCCATTTGCGTCACCCTGAAATGCGTATCCACCAGAATAACTCACACTGTAATTATAAGTACTTGCTAATACCACTGGATTATAATAATTATTTACAGCTGATGAGAGTGAAGTAATTGTTTGGTTACGCAAAACAGTTTCATTGGAAATTGAAGTTGTCAGTGCATTGTTATTTTGAACCAGAGTTGGAATCCCGGTGTTACTTAAAGATTGAATTCTACTTATCCGTGATACTGTTTCATTTGACACATTCGTGTTCAACAAAGACACACGAGATAACATGCTGTTATTGACCGTTAGACTTGGATTAGTTTGCAACTCCGATGCAATTTTTCCAAGCGTGTTGAATCTTGTTGATACTTCACTTACTACATTCGCAACTCCGAGAGATATATTTGAACTTCTGATTGAAGGTTCAATTGATAAATTGGACAAAACAACAGACACCATAGTTTCCAATGATGCTACTGCATTTGATTTAGTTTCTAACACCGAATTCAAAGAACTGTTTCGTTGGCTTGTTTCATCCGAAATAATTGTGCTTTGAGATGTTATGGATTGAACCAGGTTCTCGTCTTTATTTGTTATTAGTGAAGAAGTTGTTGATTTCACACTGTTATGCAATAACGACTGTTGTATCAAGTTTGAACTTAATTCACTGTTGATTGACACAAAACTTGATTTTAATCCACTTACATGACTTGAAAGAGATGATACTGAAGTGCTTCTCCTACTAGTTTCAGTAGACAATTCAATAGAATAATGTGCCATTTGCATTTGAATTTTATTCACTTCACTTGCAAAAGACTGAGACACTGATGCTACATTTTGAATTCGCGTGCTAGTTTCGGTAGATAACACCGAAGATAGTGTTTGATAGTTTGAATTGAACGCAACAGAGTTCAATGGAACGATTGAACCCGCAGTTGATATGCGATTTACAGTTTGATTGGAAACCATCAACTTCAAATTATCATTGATTTGTTGAATGCTTGAATAAGAATTACTCATCAAAGAACGCAATGTGGATACCTCTATTTCACGAATGCTTTGTTCACTTGTAAGACCTTCACTTATAGTTGAATCAATCAGCGAATGAGATATCGTCATTGAAGACAATGCGGTTGAAAGAGCATTGACATTTGCTGAACGTACAATAGTTTCGGATGAAACCAAACTTTGCAACGACGTGTTGACCAACCCAATTGACGATTGTTCATCAGTAAGTTTTGTTGATAATGACGAAACTGATGTATTACGATTAGAAGTTTCGGTTGATATCACACTAGCCAGACTAGAATATGCAGTAGTTAATGAAGCATTTGATGTACTTAGTTGCGATGATAAACTTGATGTTGAATTACTCAAACTTGTTGATTCATTTGATATTTGATTGGAAAGTGAAGTGTGTGAATTGAATATATTTGTTGCAAATGCAGCATCAGGTCCTATCTCATTTTTTAAGCTGGTCAATGTTGACAAAGAAGATGTGAAATTTCCAATTTCTGCAATTTTTGAATCAAAATACGTTTGAATTGCAAGCACATTTGAATTGTATGTTGGAGCCCTCACAAAATTCCATTCTCCACTTGTTGATACATTTCCATTAAAGGACGCTTTTCCATTCACATTCAAATTGGTTATGCTAGCACTTGCAATTGCTGCAACAGCTATATTACCTTCTGTAACCGACACATTGTTTATGGAAAGAGTAGTCAATGATGCGTTTGGTATCGTGGTGTTTCCTGTAAAAGTTGGATTATGTATGGGTGCTTTCAATTGATTCAATTCTGCATCTTGGGTTGAACGAGCTGTAATCTCTTGATTTATTATGGATGTCAATGAATTCAATTTTGAAGCAATAGTTGATTCACCAATAATAACATTCGTTATATTTGTCTTGTGAAATGCCTTAACTCCTATAGATTCAACTGTATTTGGAATTGTCAAAGTTCCTTTAAGGTTTATGTTTGCAAAAGCACTTTCACCAATAACTTTCAAAGTGCTCGGCAAAAAAGAAGGGGTCAAGGTTGTTTCTGCAAACAATTTCAAAGAATCAAATGCAAATGCACTAATTTCAACAATTGTGTGATTGTTTCCGCTACCTTTGTAACTTGTATTTGAACCAGCATATATTGATGGAATCGTCGGAAATTCTCCCCAGCTTGATGAAGCGGAATTGGAATATGTTGAATTTGTACTATTTATTCCAGTCAATTTCAATGTTTTTTGTGCGAAAGATAACACTTCATATGCAAAATGTTCATCAACTATCATGGTCATTTTTAACTTTACTTATATCATTTATTTATACAAAAATATAAATAAATATTTTACACTTATTCAATTCGTTCAAATTTTTCGTTTTATTTGTAAAGTTGCAAACTTGGGGAGCTATCATGACTTAATAATAAAATCTCTCCTCTGTTATTTATTGCAATATCTTTTGCACCGGTTTGGGTTATGCTGAATACGGTTGAACTTCCATTTGATGTTAAAGCGGTTATTCCGGTTGTAGTGGCCAACACCAAGGTTCCATTATTATCAATCGCCACTTTATTTGGGTTGACAGAAATTAATACATTTCTTATTTGAACTGGTGTTGTTGTTGTATTTACCTCAAATTCGGTGAGAATCCATTCGGTATTATTACTGCCTTTGGAAACAACCACAAGAGTACGATTTGGAGTAAACGCTATACCACTTGCATTTGAAAAAGATCCAAATATTGATTGATATGTAAGGTTGCCATTCGTTTCAATATTATATAATACAATAGACCCCCACAAGCATACATACAATCTTGTATTTTCCCTATTTATTGCGATACCCCGAGTTAGCGCTTCAGGTACAGTAATGCTTGTTGAATACTCTTCTACACCGGTCATACTGTATCGTCTCACAACAAGTGATGTGGGATTGTTACCCCCGTCACCGGTAACATACAGTTTATTATTTCTATCAATTGTAGCATTGACTCCACTATAAAAATTGGTCGACACTTGAAAAGTTGATATGAAAGTACCATCCACATCGTATATATTGAAATTGACAGACGCATTATTTTTTTGAAAACCATGAACAAGATTTCCATTTGTATCATGCATTATTAAGTTTACATTATTAACATAGGTTGAAGATACCAAAGCAATATTTGAACTATTGTATGTTGTGCTAGTTTTTAATTTTCCGTTATAAAATATTGGTGGTAATACTTCTCCAAACTTAAAAACTTTTGCATACCGGGTCCCACTAGAAGTAGTGTTATAATTCAGAGCAAATATATTCCCACCATAGTCAACAGCAGGTATTCCGTTGAATGAATTACCAACACCGACCCCGTTTTGTAATACCATTATTCGGTTATCATCCGTTTGAGTTGTCATCGATGGCAACTGATACATTCCTCCATTTGTGGTAATTGCTTCATATGTTGTAAGCCCCGAAATTGTGGGATCAGGAGTACCTACAAGATTTGAAAAATCTACAATATATGTACCAGTAGCATTATTAGTGGGGGAGCTCACTTGATCACTTGTTATCAGTATTGATCCATTGGCATCTGCTATTAAATACTGTGGCTTAATATGATCACTAGTGGTAAGATAGCGGGTATAAACTCTTCTTGATAATACACCATTCGTAATAATATCAATCCGCTGACTGTGTTTTGGAGAAAGGCATATCTCACCCAATCTAGTAATTGCAAGTCCTCTTCCTGGGTTGTATCCGTAATCTGTTAAGTATCCGCCCGACGTAAATTCCAAAAGCTGACTAAATTGATTTGTATTTAAATTTAATACAAGTACTGTACCCGTCTCTTCAAAGGCGTCCGTACTAATAGTCATATATAGGTCTGTTCCATTTGGATGCAATGCAAGTTGTCCTATGTTCAAAGGCATAGCCGGATTATTAATATATTGTTTTTGTCCAGTTATGGCATTATATATATAAAGTGTGCCATTGTATGGAATAGTGATATTTTGTTGGAAAACAAGGGAACTTGATAGTTTATAAATGCATGCTGATCCCACTGCGCCGCCAGAGGGACCGGGGGTGAATTGAATAAAATTAGCCGCGTATAATGTGTTATTACCAGTCATTACCATTGATTGGAATGCCATCTTGGAAGTTGTGTCTAAATAGTAATGAGCAATATATGTTCCATCTGACGTCATTTTTACAATTTTACTACCAGGACTCGTGACCGTGATGCTACTCATAGTGCTGTTGGCGTTGTCACTAACATATATATTTCCAAATGTGTCTAACACTATACACCGTGGTCCAGCCCAAGTTAATGAACTAGAATTGTATGTGGCTGTTGTTGTGTTACGGACGCCGCCAACTGTATAAATGTGTCTAGAAATTGTTGGAGCAGTTACCTGAACAGATGATATACCACCTGTAATTGCTGTAGTAGTGTCGGGAGCATTATTTGTAAAAGTAGCTGACGCCCCACCTCCATTATGCTGCCAAACTTGAACACTAAATCCATTCGGAATTCTTATTGATCTCACGTTGTCATTTAACCCGTTGTTGGCCAATGTTCCATCACTTGTAAAACCAGGGTTTACATCCATAAAATACCCTTCATAATTGGGTTCACTGAATAACCGGACCTTAGGGGTTTTAAACCTATTGACAGTTGACCCAGAATAAAAAGCTTTGGAAGTTAACACTGTTGGTGCCGCTGGTGCCGCTGGGGATGGTGTTGGTGTTGGAGTATTTGTAGGCGTGGGTGTTGGTGTTGGAGTATTTGTTGGAGTATTTGTTGGCGTGGGTGTTGGTGTTGGAGTATTTGTTGGAGTATTTGTTGGCGTGTTTGTTGGCGTGGGTGTTGGCGTGTTTGTTGGCGTGGGTGTTGGTGTTGGAGTATTTGTTGGCGTGTTTGTTGGCGTGTTTGTTGGGGTGGGTGTTGGAGTATTTGTTGGTGTGGGTGTTGGCGTGTTTGTTGGTGTGGGTGTGGGGGTTGGCGAGGGACGAGGTGGAGTTTGTAAAGTAGTCAATGTTGGGTTGCTTTCTCTACCGCTGGAGTTTTGATTTGCAATTACCGCAATTGAAAACGGCGATGAACTTTCATTATATGTTATTGTAATTGATGCAGTTGTTCCAACAATTGAATTGCTAGTTACAATTATACCAGATGGTAAAGGAGACAAATCACTGGATAACACAAGAATCTGAGTAACAGCAGATTGAACTTGGTATGACATAGAAACTGTTCTATTTGTATATTCTGCAACATCGGTTGGTGGATCGTATGTTGGTATACCAATTAAAGTTGGAGCAGTGAATCTTCCCAATAAAACTTGATTGTTGGCCGATACACTTGTTTTACCATAACTGTTTACGTTTGAAAAAACTCCAATATTGAGTGGAGATATTGAATTTGGATATGTAAGAGTTAACAATATTGTTTTGATAACACCAACGGTGTTAACTGTGGATTGTTCAACTGTTACTATGTTGGACAAGGGGCTACTAAACTGGTCAAGTATTAATAAACTATCCACACGATAATTCACATTGTAAGTGAGCTGAGCAACATTGTCAGAATTTGAATCACTATAAACAATTGATCCAGTTAAAATTGGTGTGGTATGGAATGGAATGTCAATCCCTACAATGTTTATCAAGGCACTTTCTCTCAGATTTGAAGTGGCTTTTGAGGATAATATGAAGGCAGTGTTCCCAATTTGTGCAGCAGTGTAGGTTTTTGTTATGGTAATTGGGTTTGTTCCAGTTACGGTGGTGTCAAATTCATTGTTACTGTTATAGACATTTATGCCATTAGATGACGATGTGTTGTAGTTTGCAGAATAGGTGTAAGTCTCGTTTGTACGAGTCACGAGTATTGAATTATCATTTGCATACTCTGGAACAGAATGAGGATTGGTCAAAACAAATGGATTGGAGGCAAGACTTTGCATGCCATATGAATTTGAAAGAGAAATTACGACAAATGAGAATAAAAATGACGGGTTGTAATTGATTGAAAACGTTACGCTTGCATTTGAAACTGCTTGAGAAGAAATATAAACTGCAGAGGTTGATGGATTTATAACTGTTATGTGAGTTGAAGTTGCATCAACTTGATAAGTGGCAGTTATAGTATGTATTGATTCGGATGAAATGCTGTAAGAATGAGTAGTCAAGGTTGGTGTGACAAAAGTAATTAATTCTGCATTTGAAAATGATGTAAAATTACTTAATCGTTTATTATTACTGGTCAATGCTTTTAATTTGAATAATGGTTGACCAACTTGGGTTAAGGGATACGTAAAAACAAGTGTAACTTCCCCAGCAATGACATTGTAATTGTTGCTGACGTATTCTGAATTGGCATAATATTCCACCTGAACGCTACTAGCAGTTGTTTGATAAACAACGGTGTATGTGTATAAAGATGTTGATGAATTGTATGTGATTGCTTTTGAGTTTGGTTTTTGGACAGGAACATCATGCTGTGGGTAATCATTATATACATTTGAAAGAGTCAACGACTGACTTTCTAATTTGGTGGTGGAATTCAATATTTTTATGACGAGAGGACTTGATGGATTTGCTCCAGGCAAATACTCCAAAGTGTGTACATATTGTGTCGTTCCTGAGACATTATAAACAATTTGATCAATTTTCAATTTTTGAACACCCAATTCGTAATTGATATACAACACTTGTGAAATTTTTCCTGTTGAATCATTCCAAGTAGTTGCACTGTATGGTGTTTGCACGGTGGGAATAGAGTACGTAAAATTAGATAGCTCCAGTTTCAAAATAACGAATGGTGAGTTTGAAGGTATGAAACGGGTTGAAGATTCATTTGCAACAACCACTATGTTTGTTGCGTTGTTTGTATAATCGGTTGTGTTATTTGAATCAATATTGATAGTGTAAAGTTGTTGATTTGTCAATACAAGTGGATTAACTGAATATTGAACGCCCCGACTTGTATACGTAATGCTCGGTTGATTTTCATCAAATCTTAACACAATATTTTGTGTAATTTTTGTAATATTATTTTCATTGTTTTCATCAACCGTGAATGTTAACACGGAAGACACAAGCTCAATGTTTTTCAAACGATTGATTTTGTCTGGATACATTATTGTGGACCCATCATTATTAATTCGCAGTAATCCGTGATACATGTACATGGTGTCAACCCGTTTTACGGTTTCGGATAAAACAGATATTATGGAAGATCCAAGGGTCAAATTATTTTTCATGGATTGTAATTCATTTGAAATACTACCACTGATCAAATTATTTAATGAAGTGATGCTTGTTTGTAAAATTGAAATGGAGGTTTCGCTTACTTTTGTGCTAACAACATTTATCAACTGACTAATGCTTGTTTGGTTTGTTTTTTGAAGAAGAATGGTGTTCAATGAGGTTGACGTTGAAACCGTGGCTTTGGTTGAAATAATGCTGTTCAAAGTGGTTTGAATGGTTGAGTCATTGTTTATTGCACTTGCGATTTCATTTAAAGTGTCTAATGCTGAAATTGCCCCCACACCAATTAATTGCGCAATTGCAGAATTGACAGAGGTTGTGTTTGCAAGCAAATTCAAATCATGGGTTTGTAAACTTGAAAAACTCGTGGAAAAGGAAGACAAATTTTCTACATTGTTTGAAATTTGATTTGAAATGAGAGCGGATAAAGAATTTGTATTACTGATTAGTAGTGAATCGTTGGTTGAAATGTTATTTGAAATGAGTGACTGAGTTGAAATGTGGTTTGAAACACTGGTTGACAATATAACTGATGCAGAAAGAACTTTGCTGATTCTTGTTGACGTTGTATTTGAAAGATTTATGGTTCCGGATGACAATGAAAGAGAATTGGAAACTTGAGTTGAACTCAATGAAGATGTCAATGTGTTGATTATTGAAATTCTGGATGAGGTGATGCTTGAAATTCTATTTGAAAGCGATGCATTATTGCTATTAGTGGATGAAATATGGCTGGATAACTGGGTTGATAATGATGATGTTACTGACACTCGGTTTGATGTGGTTAAACTACCAATTGTGGAAAGAGATACGCGAGTGCTTTCCAAGGATGAAACCGATGTTGAAAACAAAGTTGATAATGAATTGACAGTTTGATTTCTGGAATTGACGGCTGAGCTCAAAGATGCTTCAATGTTAGAGTGATTTTCATGAAGAAGCGGGCCTGCTGTGAGTTCATTTGAAATTTCAAACAGTGTGTTGAGATTGGATGGAGCATCTCCCACAACCAATGATTGAATGGTGCTGAACACATGAGACTGATGCTGAGAAATGTGAATGCTGATATGATTTGAAGTTGATTGAACACTCGACAGTGCATTTGAATGATTTGTTGAAACAAACGTGGACAAGGATGATACATTTTCAGCACGTTGAGAAATATTGTTTGTCATTGCAACGTTTATTGCAGATGCATTATTCTGTATTGAACTCATTTTTGAAACATAATCATTTGTCAGCGATTGTGTGTATGAAATAACCGCAGTTGAAATGGATGCAGCATCAACTACATTTTTTGAAATGATGGATGATAATGAGCTGGTTTCATTATTTGCGATAACAGAAAGTGAATTTATCTTTGAAATGCGTACATTTTGTAATTCTCCATTGGTGTCAATACTTACTAATCCACTATTGTACGAAACTTCATACCCTTTTATAACAGTATATGCATTATTGTCTGAATAATTTATCAATACCTCAACAGTTCCTGTGTTGAATGCGATTTGTTGTTTCATATTTGTGCTGTTTTTCAGGATGAATGCCGTATTAAATACATGAGTTAATGACGTCTGCGTAGAATTAAACGGTTCATCGTATAGAGAAGTTGCAATATTTTCATTTGAGTTATTTAACAACCTCACACGATATGTGCCATTGTGTGTAGATGAAAACACAGTTGCAGTCATTGAACTTATCACATAGTTGTTCAATGCAGTGAAGGTGGGACTTGATAAATCAAGAGTAATTGTACCAGTAGAATTTGGAGTAGAAACCCCGTGTGGTCCAGATGTGCTGTATAGCGTGGTTTCGTTTGCAGAAGTTTGTTTTTTCAATACAACAAATGTAACATTAGGCCCATTTACCTGAGTAACCTGTCCTTTTATGTAATCAGTTGATGAATATGCTATTGTTATGAATTGCCCTGTTGAAAATTCTGCAGTTCCGCTAGTTTTTACAAAAGTAAGAGTATCATTTACATTTATCGTTAATAAATTGAAAACACTGTTAGTTAGTGTGTTAGGTGTGGTACTTCCTGAAACCATTGGCAGAATTTGAGTGCTTATTGATTGTGCATTTGATATTTGATTATCAACAGAATTGGATAAAAATGAAATGGTGGATAAGCGATTGGATACTTGTTGAGAAAAAACATTGCTCATTGAGGTTGTTGTGGTGTTGATGTAATTAGTTGTTGATTCAACGACCGAAACGATATCACTTGTAACCGATTGATTAGTTGATATTTCATTTTGCAATGCAAGTGATTGATTTGAATGCAGTGACTTCAACCGCGAAACGTCGCCAACCAATATGGATGTTTCTCTTGAAATGTTTGATGAACGTGTCTGAGTTATCACGCTTAAAGTGCTTGATAATAAAACATTTGATGCTTGCCCTAACGAATTTGCGGTTGACGTTTCTAATGATAAAGAATTGTTTTGTGAAATGCGGTGAGAAATGTTAGATGACACCTCATTGTTTAATATTAACTGGTTGGAATTTATGTTTGAAACCATAGATTGCAATATAGTGGAAGCAGATTCAATATTGATTTTTCGTAAAGAGGTTGCCTGTGATATTAACGATAGCATTCCTTCTTTTCTTGAGTTGAGGGTTCCAACTTCATTTTGAATAAATGAAGAAACGGATGCCACTGCACTTGCACGATCAGCAATGGTGCTTGTTATTGATTGCAATGTGGTAGATTGAGTGTTTGACGCGGTTACTTCAAAATCTGGGTTTTGTTTAAATACGCTTGTTATGGTTGACAACGTGGACGCAGTTGATATTAATTTGCTACTTTCAAGTGTATTGATAAGTGACGTTGTGAATGATTCAGTTGCCAAGGTGTTATCATTGTATTTCGGTTTTTGATTCAGAAACGACCAATCATTATTAACGGTTGTATTTCCAACAATAGTTGCCAAATTGTTTACTTTGAGTAGTGGAAAGTTCAGGTCAACAACCAGTGGAAGTAATGATTCCATACGGTTTGCATAAGTTATTCCAAATGCACCAGCTGTAACAACAGAATTTATGGTTTCTTGTGTTGTTCCCCAAATTTTTGAACTGTCATACAAAACTCCATTAATTGTGTATATGGTTTTGATATAGAGGATTGGGTTTGGATTTACGTTCAATATGGGAACTGGAACCGTGCTATTATATCCTACTTGAATTTTTTTAGATGATGCATTGAATGTGACTGACCAGTAAATAATGGATCCATTGGACCATTTGACATTTGTTTGACTCAATTTTGAGAGAATTTCGGAAGCAAGGGACTCCCCCGTTTTGTAAATGTTGTTTGAAAGAATGATTTCAATGTTTTCATTCAACAAGATATTTCCGGTGTTTGAAATGATTGTAAACCGGTTATTTTTCAATGTTTCGGATACGTTGTGTTCAATATGATCAATTGTCATTGTATTCACCCTGGTTGCATTCATGGTTGCGGTTCCAAGAACGGTTGCCCGGTTCATATTGGCACTTGTGACGGCTGCATTTGTCATGGTGGTTGTTCCAGTAAAGGTTGGATTCAAAATTGGCACTTTTATGTTATTCAAAGTTGAGTCGCTTGAAATTCTTTCGTTGGTTTCTTTGTTTGTGACGGTAACTGCATCAACCAAACTTGACAGTATATCGGAGACGGTTTCATTCTCAACTAGTAGTTCGTCAATGAGGGTATTTGAAAAACAGTTATTACCAATATGAACAACACTAGCAGGAATTGTTAAAACCCCGCTTATTTTTACATTTTTGAATGCATTCTCTCCGATTCGTTCAATTGAAGACGGCAATGTTAATGGACCTTCTAAGAATTGTGTGAGTCCATTGAATGCGTTGTTTGCAATTTCGGTTATGGTAAATGCATTTTGGGTGAATCCAAAGCCATTATGCGCTTGAGATGAACCGGTGTAGCTAGATGAAATAATTGGAAATGTTCCCCAGTTCAAATTAGATGAATTGTATTTATTTGTGTTGATACCAATAATCTTCAATGTGCGATTATTTGTGGATACAACTTCATATACAAAATCAGTGTCAGATATTGACATAATATATATATCTTGATTATATCATTAAGGTATATAAAAATGTGTAAAAATAATTCATGATTAATTATAAAGACATTCTAATTCTAATGCAATACTATAATCATTACCATTCAAATCAATTATGTTACCATATTTGTCTAAAACTTTTATGTTCAATTTGTCCAAACTGACCGGTCCCAAATATTCTCTCATCTTGAATATCATGTCACTAGAATTGTCATTGATAATGGTTAACTGTCCGCTGCTGACTGTTATCCTTCCTAAAATGTTAAGTCCCAAATATGAATCACCAGTTTGAGCTATAATGCTGTTTGTTATAAAATTTTTGTTGTAATCCTCTACTGCGATATAAATGCAATTTAAAATTGAACTTCCGAATGAACTTTCACTTTCCAAAACAGCATACATTTTTAAAATTGGAGTTTGACCAATCATATTTATTTTGGTGTTATTCCATGATCTTTTGTAAACAATTTCTTTAAAGCCCATCATCCATCCAGCAGTTTGACTGATAGTCTTAATATTCGCTTCATAGTATTCTTTGTCATACTGTTCTTTAATTTTTTCAATGTCACAATCTGTGTAAATACAATCGTTCGTGATGTATTTAGAATATTTATTTGGATCGTCAAACATGATAACATATTCAAAATTTGGACTATTCTGAGGTGTAATGAATGATTGATTTACATGAATGGTTGTTTTGCTAGTGTGTGAACTAATGGAAATCAAAAAAAATTCCATACCATTTTCAGTGTTTTTTAACAAATTATTCATCATTTCCATAAATTCATCAGTCAAATAGTTCCCATCTGGTATCTCAATTTTATTAGTGTATACTTCATGTTCAGTATATGGAGGAAAATTTAATCCAGTCATCATTACAGTGAAATAGTTGTTTTTTTTTTTTCCAGAAAAGGCAAACCACATGTTTGGAATTTGAAGTGATGATATTTTCATTGAAACTACATTTTCTACTGGATATGGTAATTTCCATGATGCATTTGTTGACGTGGTTGTTTTATAGTTTGTCCGAAACAATGTGTCCATTGATAGAAGTCTTTTTATTGTACGTCGTTCAATTGGATTTATTACTCCAGTTGGTAATTTATGAGAATGGGTGTTGACAACTGTTGGAAGGTTTCGTTTTATATATGAACTTTCATCATGAAACATTGAATCTCTTTTTAATTCATTATAATTCAATGGGGTACTGGAATAAGTTGAAAAAATTGTGTTTTTTGGGTTTGAATTGTCGTCATTTGGGTTATAATTCAAGTTGTCTTTTGAAATTTCATCATTATACGGTTGTGTCTTTTCACATATTGAAATTTCTAATTGACGTTTGCAATTGTCAATAAACACTACCGCGTCCTTGTTTTCACTTAATTCGTATTGCATTTTATTTGCTTGTTTATGCAATTCATCTAATGTGCAATTTGTGTTCAATTTCAGCAGATTATACATTTCATCAATGGTGTAATTATTGATATCAAAATCATATGACATGTCTGGTGGAATGTGTTTATTTATTACATGTTTACAAAAAATATAAACATGAAAAACTTATGCAAGGTTTAATTCTTTTAAAATTTCGGCCATAAATTCAGAACTGAATGCACCATTATTTGGAAAGCCATATCGTTCAATGTAAAGAGCGTATTCTGGACGTAGTTTAGGTTTAGCAATGGTAGATTTTTGTTCACCAAAAATGTTATATGTTTTCTTTGTAAGTGTTTGTAAATATTGTGTTAACAACTCAACATTATACAGTATTGAGTTTTCATTTTTTAATTTTGTAATTTCATTTTTCAAAATAACCATTTCTTTGCCGACATTTACTTCAATCACCAACAATGTTGTTAAACACGAGTTCAAATAATTCAATAACCGAATGTACACTGGCTGTGAGTTTGTTTTCAATGCGCTTAATTTGATTGCCAAAATTTTAAATGTTTCAATTGAAAAGTTGTCTATCAAATATTGCAAATCACCCAAATCTAATTTGGTCATGTAGTCATTCAATTCAAAGAAAGGATCGCTACTAGCTAACTTGACTAATCCACTTTGTGTTGATGAAAACATAGAAACATTTCCAAATAGTACATTTCTTGAAAAAATACTTTTTGTCATAAATCAATCTTGCATTTAATTATCCCGAATATTAATTTAAAAAAATAAACAGTCTTTAAAAAAATGTTTCCCAAATCAATAATTCAATCCAATGAATATGGCATACCGGAACATGTCAAATGTTACATAAAAGATCATTCTAATGAGTTCACTTATAAACACTACAGCTATGAAGAAATTATTTCATATTTTTTAGAAATAATTCAAAAAGAGACTGATGATGATTGTAAATGGTTGTGTGAAGAAATATGCAAAATTCACGAAGACAACTCAGAAGAACTAGTGAATGGAACGATCAAAATGAAAGACTTGCTTAATGTGCATGAAATATTTGCATATTATTTTCTTTATAAAAATGGAGGAGTTTATATGGATCACGGGTTGGTTATGAGTGAAACCATCCAGTTGTCTGAAATAATTGAAAAAATTGTCAACGCTGCTTCATTGAAAGATTCAAGCGATTGTCTTATAACGGTAAAATCATGTTTGAGTCCAATTATTTTCAATGGAATTATGATATGTACCCCCAATCACCCTGTTTTAAAAAAGGTGATCAACTACATACGTGGTTATGTTTCTGAATTCAAAGAGTGTTGTAAAAATAACAAAACGTTTGATGCGTCGGTCATAAAAACTTTAACATTTATGCATACATGTTGTGAGGAATGTTCTTCATCAGTCATTCTTTTGAATGAAACAATATTGTCAAATGAATCCAATGCTGTTATATTTGATAAAAATCAAACTGAGGGGGAAACCATTGTGCCGTTGTTCTATCATTATTTTGTTGATAAAATTGTGCAAAAATCAAAACCAAAAAAAATGCGACACGTTCAAACAAATGACGTCTCTCAAATAAAAATTGGAATAACGGCGGCAGTTCCTTCCCATATGTTCAACAATGGAATACATCAGAATACGTTATATTTTTACGAAGTTTTGAAAAGAATAGGATACGTGCCTTATTTGATTGTTACCAATTCAGATTATATGAAACTAAAGAAAAAAACGCCGGATGGATGGAATTCATCTGATTATGAAAACGTGGTAAGTTTTTCTCAATTTTATGAAATTGAATTCAATGCAATTGTTACGTTTGGAGTTCAAGTTTCTCACATTGCACTTCAACAGCTGCGCACATTGGGGGTCAAGTTGGTGTCATATGTATGCGGAAACGAATATTTAATAAATTCAGAAGCAATCATTTATAATCACGGAGAATCAGGATCATATGAACAAGATAAAACTAATGTGCGCCAATCATTATTTGATGAGATCTGGCTTATACCACAAATGATGGATTTGAACCACTGTTACAAAAGAACGATGTCCCGGTGTGCAAAAGTGATTGAAGCTCCATTTATATGGTCGCCAAGAGGCATTCAAACAATTGCTGAAAAAAATGGTGCAACTTTGGATGATTACCTTTATGTAAAAAAAACAAAGACAAAGGCAAAAAAATTAGCAATATTTGACCCAAACATCAGCATAATGAAATGGTTTCTTCCATCTTTTGTCATAGGGGAACGTGCCTACCAGTTGTGTCCTACTTTGATTGATCGGATTTATATCACCAATACGTTCCGAGATAAAATTGGAGATACCCTTAATTCAAAAAAAATAGAAAATACCGTGAGATATACTGATATATTCATGGATAAACGATTATTTTTTGAAAAACGGTTCATTACAATTGAATTTATGAAAATTCATGCTGAAATTGCTATTTTTCATCAATGGGGAAATCCTCTAAACTACATTTATTTAGAAATGGCATGGCTTGGATACCCATTTTTGCATAATGCTCATTTGTGTTCAGATCTTGGCTATTATTATGAAGGGTACCAATTGGAACAAGGGGCTCAAACTCTATTGCAAATTATTATGAAACACGATGAAGATGCGATTGAATATTTACGTATCAACCGTGAACGGGTGCAGCGTTTTCTTCCAACCAATCTTGAATTACAATCCAAATACAAAAAAATGTTCAATGATTTGTTTTATAATCCAGAACAACCACAAAATTAAATATTCTTGAATAAATTAAATAAAAAAATTGAAAATGTCCACATATCATTTATTATTGACCACACACACAACAATGCACACATTATATTTTGATGGTTGTAGCAAAGGAAATCCGGGACGAGCAGGTGCCGGTGCAGTAATATACGATGACCAAAATGTTGAAATATATTCAGAATCAGTGTTTGCTGGATACAATACAACTAATAATGAAGCTGAATACACAGGTCTCATTTTGGGTTTGAACACCGCCTTTAAAAAAGGTATATCTGAGCTTCGTGTTTGTGGAGACAGTCTTCTTGTCATACGACAAATGGAAGGAAAATACAAAGTTTCTTCTCCGAATCTTGTACCATTACACAGTTGTGCAACTAAATTGACTTCAAATTTTTCTAAAATTGAATTTGTGCATGTTTACCGAGAAAAAAATAAACGAGCCGATTTTCTCTCAAATGTGGGGGAGAAGGGAGTTATGGACCATGAGGAATGAATATAGAATCGTCTGGAGTTGGAATTGAGAGAGAAATTGGATTTGATAAACGAAACAAATTGGAAAATGCCAACATGTTGACAATACTCCATGCGTGTTTTGTAATGTGATGTAACTGATCAAACGAGTCACGTGGATTATTTTTTTTAAAAAATTGTTCAACAAGTATAAATTCAAGGTTTGAAACATCTGTTTGAGTTATGTTCATTGGTTCCAATAATGCTTCAATTTCTTGATTGAGTTTGCTTGTTGCCAACAATATTTGATAAGAGTGTCGTTGTTCAGTTGTCATTTCATCTGGTAAAATGGTTTCTACATTTTTTGAATCAAATGAATAGTTAACATATAAAGAAGAAACGATTCTTACTTGATTTAGGATAGAGATCGTTGAAGCACATTCATTTATGAATATTTCTGCAAGAACATTTGAACCCCCCGTATCAATTTCGTTCAAAATGGAACAATTAGTTTGGACATTTTGATGCATTTTATCAGTTACGGAATGAAGGATTGGGTTGACTGGTGAGAGAAACCGAAGACGAGCAAGCATACCTTTTTGAATAATTAAAAAATAGTTTTAATTTATTTTTTACAATCAATAAAATGTGGAGTATATATAATATAAATTAACAAGATATATGAAAACATTAGATGAATTAGAAGAAGCGCTTGTAAAAGAAGCGGTTGAAAAAATTGATGCTACAAATGGTGCCAAAAAAACAAATGACCCCAATATAAAAAATATATTATCAATTGTTGAACAGTTTATCAAAAAAAAAGAGTTGATTTGTTATGGGGGAACCGCCATCAACAATATTTTACCAGAAGAAGCACAGTTTTATGATAAGAAAAAAGAAATTCCAGATTATGATTTTTATTCTCCCAATGCATTAGATGATGCTAAAGAACTTTCGGATGAATTATATGAAGAGGGATATTCCGATGTGGAAGCCAAATCAGGAACGCATTATGGAACTTATAAAGTGTTTGTAAATTTTGTTGCAGTTGCAGATGTTACACAGATGGAGGTTAACCTGTTTCAAAACATAAAGAGCAACACTATAAAAATAGATGGGATGTTGTATGCTCCTCCTAATTTGTTACGAATGGCAATGTATTTGGAATTGTCACGTCCTGCGGGAGATGTTTCTCGCTGGGAAAAAGTGAGTAAACGTCTCATTCTTTTAAATAAACATTATCCATTGAAATCTGATAAGTGCTTTTCAAATGATACCAAAATGATGCCATTTCAAACACCAAATAATAAAAAATCTCCAACACGGGACCAATTAGATGGCACCAAAAATGATGTTGAAACAAAAGAGGTTCAACTTTTTAGAATTATTCGGAATACGTTCATAGAAGCAAATCTAGTTTTCTTTGGAGGATACGCCATTTCACATTATTCACGACATTTGCCGTATTCTGATAGAGATATTTTTGCACAGATTCCGCATTTTGATGTGTTATCCCTAGATCCAGAATCAGTTTCAAGTAAATTGAAACAACGGTTGATGGACAACAATTTTGAAAACATTGAAATAACAAAGCATTCAGGTAGTGGAGAAATTGTTCCAGAACATTATGAGATTACAGTTGATGGAATTTCAGTTGCTTTTTTATACAAGCCATCTGCGTGTCATAGTTACAATATAATTACAGTAAAAACAAAAAAAATAAAGATTGCAAGCATTGACACAATGTTGAGTTTTTATTTGGCAATGATTTACACAAATAAACCATACTATGATGTGAAACGAATATTGTGTATGTGTGATTATTTATTGAAAATTCAATTGCATAATCGTTTGAACCAGCGTGGACTATTGAGACGGTTTGGTGCATTATGTTATGGTAAACAAGAAACATTGCAAGACATCAAAGCATTGAAATCTGAAAAATTTCGTCAACTTAAAAAAAGTGATTCTGAATATGAAAAATGGTTTTTAAAGTATTCTCCGATGGAACACTTTGAAAAAAGGTACAATATAAAAAAAAAACACATGATGACAATAAAACGCTCTCCAAATGCAACAATATCAAAAAGTTCAGCAAAAAATTCGGCAAAAAGTTTGTCAAAAAGTTTGTCAAAAAGTCCGGCAAAAAGTTCGGTAAAAAAATCAGTTTCAAAAAAAAAAAATAATTACTTTTTCAATCCATTTAAAATGATAAATTTATAAAGGTGTAAATATGCAAAATCACATAGACGATGTTGAAGTTCCAATAGTTGTTTCGTACTGCAACAAATTTGAAGAAATGAATTATGAAAATACACGCAGACTTGTGGAAACATTGAAACGAAATGAATGGAACTATGTAATTCTTGGTAAAGGAGAAAAATGGGTAAACTTCATGACAAAAATCAAGGCTTGTCATAAATATTTGAAAACACTCAACCCAAATAAGGTTGTGGTAATAACAGATGCTCATGATGTGTATTGTTTAAGAAATGTGCATTATTTTATGAATGAGTTCAAAACATTAAATGCATCAATTGTTACAAGCATGGAGATGTTTGCGGAAGGAAAACTAGAATATAACTCCAATGAAACGTATCAGCAAGTAGAATGGCTGGGTCCTTATTTTGAACACCATGACATAAAAATTACAGAGAATGACATTTCAAAAAAATTCATAAACGGAGGATTAATTTGTGGATACGCAAAAGACTTGATTCATTTGAATGAATGGATGCTTGAACACGGATACACCGATGATCAAAAAGCAATCGGGGCATATGCAAACACCTATCCGGATACTGTCTTATTGGATTTTAATTCAAAGTTGTTGCACACATGCACCTCTAGTGTTAACTTTGGTTTACATACAGATGCACAACGATTAGACAGTCCATCAATTGGTGAATTATTTGGGCATTCTTCTTATTTCATACATATCCCTGGATTGAATTGCGGAGGAGGTCAACCTATTTTATATGATGTTGTATATGATGTAATAACCAAATACAACTCAAATATTGCAAATAGCATTCCATCGTATCAATACGACTATGTCCGGTTTAAGAAATACCATAATGAAAATAAAATATTAACTGATTACATGTAACCTAATGAAAAACTGGATAAATTGGACATTTGTTCTTATAATTTTTTACATTATAGTAAAATTCAACTACAAACAACTGAATTTGGAAAACTATGAAAATTGGACGGACTGCGTGAATCAAGGGTATCCGAAAGACTGGTGTTTGTTTACTCCTGATCCACTAAATCCTTCTCCTGGATATTGTAACTGCGGAGGGAATCGGTACAGCGGTTACCGGGTTAATGGCAACTGCAACTGTTATTTGCACAATCCACAACTGTCAACAATATACGTTGATAAATTGTTTCATGATTTTTTAAATTGAATAAATTTTAAATTTACAATTCAAAATCAGCTGGTAATTCCGGAATGTTTGTTTCATAATACGTTTCAATTTCTTTCATTTTGCGATAATCGCGTCTTGTAACAAAATTCAAACCAGTTCCTTTTCTTCCCCAACGACCAGACCGACCAATTCTGTGCAAGTAAACATGAACACACTTGGGTAAATCAAAATTGATTACAGTTGCAACTTGTTGAATGTCAATTCCACGTGCAGTCAAATTAGACGAAATAAGAACCCGATGCATACCACGGCGAAAATCTTGATACACTTTGTCTCTAGCAAGTTTATCCATTCCACTGTGAATGCTGCAAACAGGGAACCCATCATTTAACATTGCTTCAGCCAAGTCACTTACTCTGCGAATGCTGTTACAATATATAATGCACTGAGAGAGAGAAATTCTTGCAAATAAATCTTTCAATGTCAAATATTTATGCTGATCCGTATCAAGAGCAATATGGTACTGACGAATACCTTTTAGAGTCAATAATTCATTTTTTACAAGTATTTTTACTGGGTTACGCATAAATTTTTCTGAGAGAACATGTAATTCATCTGACATTGTTGCGCTGAACAAACAAACTTGCACGTTTGAATTCAATTGTTGAAAAATGTTGTATATTTGCTCGTTGAATCCAGCCGATAGCATTTCATCTGCTTCATCTAAAATCAACATTTGAATTCCAGGTCCAATAGTTGGTATACGTCTCAAAATATCATGTACTCGTCCTGGGCATCCTATCAATATTTGTGGTTGTTTTGCTTTGAATTCCATAATGTCATCATCAGTTGATGTTCCACCAATCAACAATTGAATATTCAATTTCATTTGAATACTCAGTTCTCCTGTTACACTACATATTTGTTTTGCAAGCTCTCTTGTTGGAGCCATAATAATTACTTGAGGTTTTTTCAACGCAGCATCAATGCGATTCAGTGCTCCAATTGTGAATGCGCCGGTTTTTCCACTACCGGATTGTGCTTGCGCAATTACATCCCTTTCCTGTATAATAGATAAAATTGATTTTTGTTGAATGGGACTGGGATCTTCAAACCCGTATCCATATATTCCTCTCAATAAATCGGGGTCCAACTCTGGAACATCTTCCCACTTTGAAAATTCTGGAACGTCACCAGATGCAATCGTCGTCATTTTTTCGTTTGGATTTGCTACTTTATTTTGAAGAGCTGCATTTAAGCAGTTTTATAAATTAATTATAATCCATATAATAATAATTTTATATTAGATATTTTTACGTCTATAATTTAAATTAATAACATGCGTGCTGCGTTTCCCATACCTCCGTAAATCGTGACCGCAACGCTGAATGTGCACGAGTCGGCATACACATTGCCGTCATTATTGACATTGTATGTCAGAAATAATATAAATAAATGAATGAATGAATATAAATAAATGCAATGTTAAAGATATAGCACCACCAAAATGAATGTTGCAACCACGCCCGTTTACCCTATCCAGTACATTAAAACTTTGACATGGAATGGTTTTGATTGCACCTTGCCTGATGAAGTGGTTGATTTAGTTTCACAAATTGCTGATCAGGTGGGAGCTCCTTCTTATGTAAAAACCCCCATTTTTCCAAAAAGAGAAAAAGAAGAATCTAACACAGTGCCAATACAACGAAAAAAAAATAACTCAACCGAAATTACAAACACTGATTGGGAACTAATCCGTTCATTTCAAGCAACTGAGCTTCAAATTCGCAACGGGATTGATGCTGAACTTGACCAAATACGTTCAGATTTGAACAAAATATCAGAAAAAACGTTCAATGATGTATTAACTTCATTGTGTGCTAGAATTGATAAATTGGAAGCGTGCCATTTGTCAGTGGTTGGAGAATACATATTCAACACTGCAAGTTCAAACCATTTCTTTTCAAGCCTTTATGCCAAATTATTCAACCATTTGTTTAAAAGATACAATACCGTGTTTGACACCATATTTCAAGCAAGCTTCAATCAGTATATTTTATTGTTTGACAAGATAGAACGCGGGGACCCAAAAAAAGAATACACCAAGTTTTGTGAAATAAATAAAAACAATGATAAACGTCGTGCAATGAGTATGTTTTTGACAAACTTGATGAAAGAAGGCATCGTTGAACCTTTCAAAATAATTGATATTGTTCAAAAATTGCAAACAATGATCAATGAACATTTACGCAAAGTAGATTATTCAAATGAAGTTGAAGAGTTGACTGAAAATTTGTTCATTATCATTAAAGATGCGCATTCAGAATTGAATCAAAGCGATGAATGGAACAGCATATTGTTGGAAATTGAGTTTATCAGCAAATTGAAACCAAAAAATGTAAAATATCCAAGTATCACCAACAAAACCATTTTCAAACACATGGACATGTTGGATGAAATTAATAAATAAAGTTCAAAGAAAAACATAACATAAAAACAAATCATCAATTGTGTTTATGTGTGTACCAAATGACGACAACACCATGTGAATTATACATTGTAGAAGACTCCACGCCGCAGTTGACTTCTTCTGCATCCAGTTATGACAGTATGATTGAATCATTAAATGATGAAATGAATACTGCATTAGACCTTGAATTTATATCTATTGAATGCTCAAATGATATGGTGTCAGCAATGATTTATGACTATGAATCAAACTATACCATAAAACAATTGAAGCATATTATTGGATACTACGGCATCAAATCCAAAACCAAAAAATCAGATATAGTACAAGATATTATCTCATTTGAAACAAACCCAACCAACACTGAAACTGTATTGCGTCGCAAACAGTTGTTTTGCTACATTGATGTATTGAAAAATGATGGTTATTTGAAAGATTACATCATCATTTAAATTTTTTCATTTTTTTTTGAATTTCCACCACGTTTTTTTGTTACACGAGAGTTAGACGAAATCAATACCTTTGAACTTGGTTTTGATGCAATTTTAGATTTAAATAAAAAGGGTTGAGATACTGATACGGGGCGGGTTGAAACCGAGGTTGGACGGGTTGAAGCAGAGGTTGGACGGGTTGAAACCGCAGTGCGACGGGTTGAAACCGCAGTGCGACGGGTTGAAACCGCAGTGCGATTAGTAAACCGTGACCGCAAGGAAGAAGGTTGCTGTAGAATGATACTTTCAATTGCTGATGATTTTTTTTTTTCAAAATAATCATTTGCACATATCAAATGAGAAGCCATGAAACTTGGTAATATTTCTCTCAATAAAATAATAAAGTGTTGATAATAATTACTAGATGTATTTGCAAAGCTGTTTGAGGTAACAACATATATTCTTTTAGCACCGATTTGCTTGAACATTTTTTGCATAGTTCTGAATCTTCCATTGATTGGTTCAAATCCACCCTTAATTGAAACATGATTGGAGAATAAATATTTAGCGTATAATTCCAGCTGATGTTTCAATTCTTCGTCTTCTTTGATAAATCCAAAATTCAGTCCACCGAACTGATTCAACAACATATCAAAATCAAAAAAATATTGACGTTTTATTGAAAATTTTTTTTCATTTTCAATAATTTCATTCATTACAGTTGTATTCAGACCTGATCCAACTTTTTGTAAAGAATCATTTTGTAAAAAACTTTTGAACTCTTCATCAAATAAAACATCTTGGGTTTTTTGAAAAATGTATTCATCGTCATCATAATATTCTTTCTTTATGTCACCAATGTAAAGTTCCTTCATTTTATTTGGATAACAAAAAATGGATTTTATATTCAAATTGATTTCACGCGCGCGATGTTGCACATCTAAAATATGATTCAAAGAATCATCAAAAAATAAATTGGTGTTTGAATTTATTTTGGATATTTCAAAGTTCGGCAAAAATACTATTCCGTATTCTTCCATTATTTCTGAAATGTTTGCATCTGATTCATTTGAAACCAATCCAAACTTTACCATTTTTTTTTTAATTTGCGAATCAGTAAATGAACCTGATTTCATTTTCAATTAATCAATTATTTATTTTATATTCAATACATATTTTAATCATTTTTACTTTGGAACAAATACATAAGTGCACTCTTCTGTCTTTTTCGTTTCAGATGCGCTTTTGATTCCTGGACGTTTGCTATTCACCATTCTAAAAATAGAATCCTCCAAAAGCGTCCAACCATGTTTATCATGTATGTTGACAACGTCATCAAATAAGTTGTACTTTTTGTCGCTTTTGAAGTTTTTAACACTCCAACAACTGTATTTCACACCAGTTTTTATGATTTGTTGAATCACCGGTTTTAAAAACGCCTCCAACCACTCTTCATAAGACATTCCCGTGCCAACACTTTGTGTTGACTCATTTGAGTATATTTCTAAATTATAATACGGCGGACTTGTCAAAGCAATGTCGTGTTGATCAACATGCGTTTGAAGAACAATCTCCGCTTGACCCTGAATTAACGTTACATTAGTGAGAGAGAGCTCAGTGCGAATGGCACACAATGAATGATATGTTTTTTCACAAGGTTCAATTCCTGTGTAATGCACCGTAATGTCATTTCCCACACTTTTGGCACCAATCATTCGGCCACCCCAACCAGCACAAACATCCAAAACCCGCACATTTTTTGATTTCAGTTGTGTTGCCAAAAATGTCACTATTTTTTTTGCCATGCATGGACGATACATGGTTACTTTTCCTAAACCATTTGTAAATGAAACAGACCGAATTATTTCGGACATATAAGGAGTTGAATGTTGTGCACGATTGAACCGCAGCGCCTTTTCCAAATGTATTTTTGTCCAAAGTGATGCAACAGAAGTTCCTTTGTAATTACAAACATTGTGGAAATGCGACATGTGCTTCCGCATTACTTTCATACCTGCTATTTCAGTTGCAGAACTAGTTAATGGAGAAAGTGTTGCGTCTTTTTTCAATAGCAGTTCCCAGTCCATCTTTATTTGTTCGTTAGTGTAAACAGTGCTTATTATCCCATGCAATTCCAACTCGCTTGCCAACTCTGGCAAAATTTTTTCAAATTCCTGGTCTGACAAGGACCGTAGTGAAAATTTTTTGTTCAAATAGTTTGATAACTTTGTGTTTGATAACATTCAACGCATCAACCCCTCATATGTATCATTACATTTTATATAGTTAAATCAATTTTTAAATTTAATTAAATAATATTTACAGGTAGAACCATATAAATTTTCAAAAATTAGAAAATCGTCTAGGCTAGCGAATGCTACGACGCGTATTGGTAGCGCGTCTGTTTTTGTATTTTTTAGAACGCGATTTCTTCCGTTTGCTTTTGCCGCCTTTATTGTTCAAATTCAACTCGCTGAATTCTCGAACCACAGCATCAGCAGCAGCATCAGGAGGAGCAGCAGAAGCAGAAGCAGGAGCAGCAGGAGGAGCAGCAGCAGCAGGAGGAAGAGGAGGAGCAAAAGACCGTATCTTAATTATAGCAGCAGCCCTATTCTGACGAGCATCTGGTCGGCGAATATGTACGAGACCACCATTTTCAATTTGTAAACCGTTATCTCTTAGTAAGTTCTCAAACTCTGCATCAGTTAATACACGCTTAGGCTCAAACTTATTAGTAATACCGCCTTTTCCTTTTTCTTTTCCTTTATCAGACATTATAAAGATGTATATTAACATATTCATAATATATTATTTTCAAAAATAGAGCTAGTGTTTGGGGGTTAGCCCCTTTTTGAAAGGGGCTTCTAGCAAAATCTGCTAAAATCAATTTGTGGTCCTCTTATTATAGTTATAGGCAACCACCGCAAAGCCGATGGATTACACAATTCTTTAGAAAAAACACCAACACCGATTCTACCACAAACACCAATCGCAAAATTAGAGGATATAATCAAACGGTTTATTTCCGCCGATAATTCTGCTCGTACGCCAACATTTGCAACACCAATTTCAAATGAAGCACCAGGAATTGGCAAATTAATTCCAAATGATGTTGTCCATGTTCTTCCAACTGCCTGGCTCGCCCCAAGTAGAGTCACCCATGCTCTAAATCCTAAATTTGCTGGAGAAGCACAAGGCAGAATCCATGCAGAAGCCCCAATGGAAATATAATTTTGAAGACCCACTGTGCAACTAAGTTCACCTCCTAGTGGAGCATTCCTACATGTGCAAAAATTGGGAAGGCGGAAATTATTGGTGATTGGACCACAAATACTCAGAGCAGTTGGCATAATTCCCGATCCGAAATCACGGAATTCCGCCACTTCAAATGCATCTACATTGATGACTGCATCTGTTACTTCTCCAGTCGGTGATATACAAGTTGAATTGTCAGAACATAAATTATGCGTTGGGCATGAGAAGCGTGCATCCATACAACGAACCGCACTGGGAAGAGGCGAACAAGCGTATACTAATCCGGCACCAGTTGCATTACTCATACAGGTTTGGAAATTAGCGCAAGAAATACCATTCCCACAATTTTCTGGATTGGGGGCAATCATGGGGAGGGCGTTTGAGGCTAAAAAAAACATTGCAAATGTTAAAAGCAAATAAGGCTTCATTTCTATTATATATAATATAAAATTCTTAAACAATCACTTTTACTATATGTTTATTTCAATTTCGTACAACATATTTTATTATATTCTTTGTCCTAATACTGATCCGCCGCATATCCCATTCCCACCAGCAATAATGAATACACTAGCTTCTCTCTATAACTTGAATTCCTCCATGATTTGTACAGATTTTGGGCGATACTATACAATCGCTGTCATAAATTGAATCATTCAAAGAACAACTTTCTTTTTTTGTGATGAACTGGAACTCCATCATTAAATTCCCCTTCATGAATTATGGATCCACTTTCATCATATAATTTTCCATGACCAGTCATTTTGCCATTTTTCCAATCTCCGTTATATTGAGTTTTATTGCGAAATTTCATGATTCCTTTTCCTTCCATGGTTCCATCAACAAATGAACCCGTGTATTCCTTTAATTCACCCCTATTGTATTTGTAATTTCCCATTCCATGTTTGAACCCCATATCCCAATCACCCTCATAAACGTCACCATTCTTATAACGGAAAGTTCCTGTGCCATGCATTTGATCATTATCCCATTCACCATTATAAACACCACCATCAGAGTATACCATTCCGCCGTACCCCGATTTTTTGTTTTTAACAAAGTCTCCATTATATGAGAGAGTATATTCATTCCCCTGTGATGGTTGAGTCAGTTTTCCTTTACCATGCGACACATTATCCTCCCAGTTTCCTTCATAAACAGTTCCGTCTGGATAATTCATAGTTCCTTCTCCGCTCATCACATTGTCAACCCAGTTTCCTTCATAAACACTTCCATCCAAAAATTTGTATGTTCCGTAACCATTTTTTTTTCCATCCAAAAAGTTACCTTCATATACTCCATTGTGCGTTTTCAAAATAACAGGACCATCAATAACTCGGTATGAAACCACCGGTTTAGAACCACACCGGGGTTGAAACACAACCGCAACTGCCTTCCCACGAAACTCATATGGATATGGAACAGAATCCGTTTCCAAAATGTCATAAATTCTTCCATCAACTGCATCTTCATGCCATTCCAAATTCAAATTGTATATATTTGTACCTCCTTTTTTTGAACGTCTTTTCAGACTTCTTTTTATTTTGTTGTTTTTTTTGTTTCTGCATTTGGTTTTCATTTTATATTATTTAGTCAAAAAAACATTCAAAAATTGTTTAAAATAATAACACAAAAAATGAAAAGTAATGAAAATATAACAAATGCGATATACATTAATTTAGATTCACGGAATGACAGACGTATTCATATTGAATCTCAGCTGAATGTGCTTAAAACCAGTCCAAATGGATTGATCAATTTGACAATTGAGAGATTCAGCGCATTAAAAAATAAGTATCCAGCAATTGGATGTAGTATGAGTCATATGGCTTGTGTTAAACATGCACAAAATTGCGGATGGGATCATGTGTTGATTTGTGAAGATGATGCTGAATTTACAAATATTGAATTATTTTTAAATCAGTTGAATCATTTTTTGAATACCGTTTCTGTATGGGATGTTGTTCTTCTGGCAGGAAACAATATGATGCCATTTCAAAATGTGAATAACTCATGTGTAAGAGTTTTTAACTGTCAAACTACAACTGCATATATTGTGAAATCCCATTACTATGACACGCTTATTAATAATTATCGGGAGGGCATAAAAAATTTAATGAGGGAACCAACCAAAAAAATTAATTATGCAATTGATCGTTATTGGTTTCATTTACAGCGCCGACATTTGTGGTTTTTAATTATTCCGTTGAGTGTGGTTCAACGGGATGACTACAGTGATATTGAAAACCGTTACACTAATTACAAAAAATTGATGTTGGATTTAGATAAAAAATATTTGATGCACCGGTAGTACCAGATGTACTTACTGTTAAAAGTTATCAAAAAAAAAAATTGATTTGAATTTTTATTTGTCTACAATGATTAGTGTTCATATCAATCCACGTCGTCAAGCATGTCAAGGATCGTTTACATCGTTATTGAAAATCAAGAAGTGTACCAGGAGCTGTACGCTTCGTACGAAGCTGCACGCGACGCAGCTTTGGAAAAATATAAAGAGCAACTTGATGAGGAGAGGGAATTTGTTATTGAATGCAAGGGGAGGTCGACAATGGCGTCTCAGGTGGATGTTGCTGAGAACACCGAGACCGGAGAAACTTCACTCTACGTCGAGAAGAGTATCTTCATAACCATATATCGGCGATACGTCAACTTTTGAGCCATCTCAGGTATAACTCTGGTAAGATAAAGGTAAGTATTTTTTATTTTTACTTTTCGGTTTTTTTTAATTCACATTCAATTAAAGCCTCACACCAAGACCATCGACATCTGTGACGTTGGACATTCAGCAATTTTATTTCTTCATGCTCGTGCCTCTTGCAGCCAACGCAATACCAAAACCCACCAAAACCATACCCATCCACATGGAATTCGTAATCGGTTCGTTGAAATACCATGACGAAAGTAATCCTGTCACAATCGGGTAACACGAGGTAACGACCACGATAAACGCAATGTCATTCGCATTGTGGTATGACTCGATGAGGGTGGCAAACAGCATATTGGCCCACAAGAGACAACATGTAACAAACACCACAAAAAAAATCATTTGAGTCCAGGTCAGCGTTGGCACCATTTGTGAGGTGTCCTTCAAGCGCCAACCTTTGAAGTATGATGACATGGATAGGTTTATGCCTAAGGTCATGAGAATGACAAAAAGTCGCGACTTCATTGACTACATGGAGGAAATCCAAAATGAAACTCGCGAATCATATGAAACTATTGTGGAAAATTATGTGAATTCTCAAATAATGAAGAATATTAGACAATGGCTTGATAGTGATTCTCACTTCCTATTACCACCATTACATTTGATGGATTTGATAAAAAAATGCAATTATTATAAAGAAGTGTATGAAGATATATATAAAGATATATATGAACAATACCTTGCAAATCCAAGGAGGCTCGCCTATATCAAAAATGCCATTTCCAGAACACTTGGACGACCGCGTTCAAAACAACCAAGGCAAACAACAGGTGGCAGGCACAAATCAAGAAAGTGTAAAAATGGCAAGACTAAGTACAGGCATTAATTTATTAATCTGTTTGCGACTCGACATATAATTTTGACAGGTTCATTTGCGACTTCCACTCACTGCATCCCATACGGCAGCTGCACCTTCGCGCACTGCCATTCCTGGACGTCCATGATTTGCGTAATAGTTTGCATTCAGTCCATGACGCATAACACCTGAGTTGTTCAGTGCTGCATTAACTCCTGACTGTATAACAGATTGCTTAATGTTTCCAACTATTCCTTTAGATGCAGGAACCGAATCAAAACTGATTGACGACATTTTTATATTTCATATGATAAAAAAATGTTTTTTGTTTTTTGTTTTTTGTTTTTTGTTTTGGGTTTTTATGCATCTCACCTATTGGGCCCACACGACATCGCGGCTGCAGTTGCCTTCATGACATTCGTGGCATTGACACTGGCGACACGGAGGACAATCGCACCTGCAATCATCTGGCACGTGGTTGATGTACATTGTGCAAAATTCCGATTCCGTGTATTGTTTGAATAATTGCATGTGTTTTTGAAGTTTGGAAAGGCGTTTGTAGATGCGCGCGACCAATGGCTCAATCAGGTTGGGAATCGCATCCTTCATGTCTTGGATAACTCGCAGCGTCATTTGGACCATGGTTTCCATGGTGACGGATTCCAATGAAGCCGGCGCACCACGTTTCACAGTTTTGCGCCCATCACGAATGCTTTTGCGGTATTTGTTGATTTGCTCGTGTTGAACCTGAACCATTCGAATGACCATTTTGCGTTCATCACCAATTTCTTTCATAAGAGCCAGAATCGGTTTTGTGTGTTTGCGACGCATGTGTTGATACGGGGTTGCCTTGGCTGCAACTGCATCCAGTTCATCAAAATGACGTTTGACATCATTGAGATGCTTGGATAACAACGCAGGACTTTGGGCGATGACACGAAGTGCGGGTTGTTTCATTTTTAAATCAGGAACAGTCGATTGTCGAAAGAATTCTTTGAAATTTAAATCTGTTGGGAAGCCTGAACACAACAAGACAAATGAAAAAAGCATTTCAATTTTTTTTCATTTTCATACATTTTTGGAATGACATCTTGACTTTTTTCTTGGTTTTATTTTCATATCAACTGCTCTTACTGGATGAAATATCCGGCAGTTTGTCCATGTAGTATTTATTCACCTCTCGGAGGGTAAAGAATGAGAACGATAGAATAACAGATATTGGTGACAAAAAGAATATTGTACTTGCCATGATGATCAAGTAAATTCTTCTGTAGAACAGGCATAGTTCCCCATAACAATGTGATAAAAAGAACAGGCAGCAGAATCGATGTATCCATGGTTTATTAATTCAATTGCGTTAATATTATTTATTTACAATATTTTTCCATCATTTTATTGAATTCGTCAGTTGTCCAATCTAGCTTGCCATGAATTCCACAAGCACAAGGGTTAAAAATACTTTCCATGCAAAATTGTTCGGCTTCATCTTTACTTGGAATAATGGAATTTGTTAACCTTAACCAATATGAAAAATAAACATCTTCTGGCATTGAACCATTCCATGAATATGTATTGACAATATTCAACATTTTGGAAACTCGGCGTAAAGATAACCCCCCATTTCCAATTAACATAATTACTGATTTGTTATTAATTGTAATGAATACAGGTTCTTTCCATGGGGCACCAACATAGTCATATTTAAAAAAAGCATCATCAATTGGTTTCAAAAGAATGACATCCGATTGGAATATGAGTGCATATTCACAATTTAACATTTGCATTTTTTCCCAAAAGAATGCACTACACAACAGTTTATTGTAATCATGAATTGTAAAGGTGTCACACATAAGAGAAATATAATGCACGTCAAAATTGGACAATTCACTTTTCAACATGTTTTCATTTTCTAATCCGTGCCACACAACAAACTTCCAACCGTGTTTTTTCATTATATAATAAAAGTTTTTGATTACACGAATTAATATGGGATCACTACGGGAATCAACAATGACACAAAAATTGGTTTCATTGTTTGATTGATTTTTCCCAATAAAATCAGATTCAACTTCAACATTGTCAAACAGACTCAAGTATTTGTTTCTAAAAATATTCATTTAGTTTGATAATATATTTTGATTTGTGAATTTACTACGTTTATTTTTGAGTACGAACAAATTGCAATATATCTTTCAAATACTTATCAATACGTACAGTTTTACATATTGTTGTTCCACATAGAATTGCATTTATAATATGTTGAGCCGCTTCTTTACAATTATATATGCCTTGTTCATTCAAAATGTCATCAAATGCATAGTTTTTATAAATATTTTGCCATTCAGTTAAATCTAAGTAAATTCTTATTATTGTATAACATATTGTTTCAGCATAATGTTGCATTCCATGAGTAATAACTGATCTCAATATTATACCATTTGACAGTAATTCCATTGCTAATTTTTGTGCAATTTTTTTTAGCTGCGGATAATTGAATTTTCTCCAATCATCACGATAAATTCGTGGCCCTTCTCTATCATAAATCGCGTTTGGATATTTGGAATAAACATTATACAGGGTTGGAAAACGAACTAGCACTTGGTTAATACAATAAGAAAGATTAGTCCAAACCGTTTCATATAAGGATTCATCATATTGATACTTCGTTTTCATGTGGTCATCCAAACAAATAAACGGTGATATATATGTATTTATTCTGATAGGTTGTTTATTTTTATATCGTCTTTCACGCTGGAGGGGTGCATAATGATCAACTGCGCTATGGGTGTTATCAGTAATACCATTCTCAAAACATTCGCTACATATTCCGTATGGATGCTTCTCGTACTCTTTCGCATAATTTGAAATAGCAGTTCCCCTGTCTACTACAGAAGGATTATATACAGGATATTTTACGCTTTTTGTGATTCCCCTGTTTTTGCGTGTATAAAACTTGGATTGTTTGACTGGTTGCTTACTACTAGTAAAGCTTCTAAAAAAAGATTTAATTCTTTCCATATAGTTAGCGTATATATATAGGTATAATATTAAAAATCAGCATTGCTTGTGAAAACTGGAACATCCTTTGAAAACAATTTTTCATTTTTTTCTTCAAATTGAGTAATAAGATAAAATCCAACGAGACAGGATGTGTATACTAACACCGTTTCTTTGAAAATTGGTTTGAATGGTTTTGATTCATCAGTGTTTGAATTGTTGAAACGCAATTCAATAACTTTAATGATGAAATAAATTAATGAAATAACACCACTAATAAAATATATATTATTCATTTCTAAATAGTATATATAAACATAAAATGAAAACATTTCATGTTTATACGAATTCACAATTCCATGCATTTGATTGGGCTTAAATGATATAATAATAAATATTTTTATTTTATTTAGCGTTCATTGCTGCTTGAGCAACAAAAACTTCAAGAGCTCTACCAGTCATACCTTGTGCAATTCCGTTTGCTCTTGCAGCTCGGGCAGCAGCAAACTGAACATTATTAAGAGCTAAATCTGGTCTTTGACCAGGGACAAGAGCTCCTGGAGGATTAGCGGGGCGAACTGGAGTAGTTACGGGGCGAAAAGAGAGAGTAGAACGGGACATCAAAGGGTTTATATATTATAATTATAAAAAAATTTTTTAATTTCTGAAACTTATTTTTTTTGATTTTTGGAATTTGAATGGGTCATTTCTTCGAACCCGGACGGAAGACGAATACCGCCACGACCTTTGTTTGGCGGGCAAAACCAGACACCATTTTCATTGCGGACACATTTGTCGGCTACGACACAATTTCTTTTATCACGACCTTCACAGAGACCTTGTCTCTGGATTCCAACTTGATGCTTCGGAGAAGACTCAGATGATGAAAAGTTCAACATTTATATTTATATTAGAAAATATTTTTTTATGTAAAAAATAAACTAAATCTATGCGCGCGGGGGCCTCGTCGCCCTGCCGGTTCTTCCCGAGCTGCTCAGACTATGCCGACGAGGCGATTCGCCTCCGCGGCTTTTATTAATTGATTAATATTATGCTGATTTCTTGATTCATCAGCATATACATATTCCCCAACAAAATTATATTTTTCATCAAATGGTATTGGAAAATCTTTTGCATGCTCTTCATATTTAAAAAAACTAGCATGTATTATTGAATTATCTTTTATTTTTGGATATATATATTCTTCTAAAAACAATTGGTCATTTCCATAATTTAATACATTATTATGTACAAAATTATATGATTTTTTTACATCATAATTATCTATTAAAGTTTTCCAATTTTTTATTTCTGGTATCTTTCTTGTTCCAAACATTCCACCAAGAATTTTTGGTTGATGTAAAGGATGGTCTCTCATTATATGAAATAATTTATCAGAATTTAACCATTCCTGAACAGCTAATTTTTCACGTAACCAAAAACGACTATCAGTATCTCTTGACATCATAATTTCAACTTCTGGGTCATCAATTGCTTCAAATCTCCACATCATTGGATTACATGTATTTAAATCTCCATTTTTCAAAATAATTTTAACATTATCAAATTTTTGTAATTCATCAATAATTTTTTGTGGCACAGTTTTTTGATGTATATAAAACCAACATTCAAAATCTGGATAAATTTTCTTAGCTTGTTCTGCATTTTTAATTGCACCAATAGTATAAGTTGGATTATTTCCCCATAATGAATAACTAATAACTTTTTTATTATTAAAAACCATAATATTATACATAATTATTAGAATATATTTCTACATTCAAGAGAGAACTTCTATTTCCAAATCAGGTAGTTCATTATTTAAATTTTTAATTGAGTTATTATCAAGTGAGTGTACATCTAACACATCAAGTTGAACCTCTTCTCCAATTTGTATGGTTGCAAGTTCTTCATTCTCTTCTTGTTTTTTTCGTTGTAAATATCTCTCATTGCTAATTTGTTCCAATCGTTCGTCTGTTTTGGGTGCATGAATGATATGTTCAGTGTTATTGCTGTCAATTGCATGATCCATATCTTCAAATTTAATGCTCGTTTTTTGAGTGAGAGAAGGGGGCATTGACTCGGCCAATTGAATCTTTGGAAATGCATCATTTGTTTTTTTTGTTGTTGGGTTTGTTTGTTGTTCTTGTATTGGGGGTTGGGTTACATTGGTAGTACTGATTGAAGAATCATCCGGTATGTTTACTGGTTCTTGAGAAACAATTTCTTCTTTGTAGTTTATTTCGGTGTGATCTTCAATAGTTTCATCCATGTAAGTTTTCAATATTTGATCAATCGGAATGCTATCACGAATACTATCTAGAATGCACTCTTTTATTATCAAATCCAATTCTCTATTATTTTTTTGAACAGACAGTGGAGGTATTCCGCGTTCAAACAAATACACGTTTGAATACAGTTTTCGGGCGCAGTTAATGTAGTTTTTGTGAATGAAGTCATTCAATGAGGGGACATCAATGTCCACTTTTTTTTGTTTGCTTCCAACCCGCATGCAAGTTAAACTTTTCAATTGTATAATATGAACACATGTCACCAAATCTGCTAAATACCCGCAACCACTCTTTTCAATGATTCTATTGACTTCTTTTTCAATGATTGAGGTGTTCCATTTCGGAACACGAGAAAGCATGTTTTGAAATGTCATCAAATACTTGCCGACTTCCTGGTTGTCTTCACATAATTTGAATGCTTCAGTGAAAATAGAGACGAATCCTTCTAATATCAATGGGGCTAAAATGTTGATTAATCTGCAACACCATTCATTGCGTGAATCTTGTAAATTTCCAAGAGTGAAATCATCCATTGGGTTTTACATAAATGAAATATTTTCTAAATTATCATTGGAACGAAGTAAAATAAAATGTAGCATAAACAACATTATTAATTTTTCATTCTTAAATTCATGCCTAATTTTTTCAAATGAAATTAATTTTTCATATTTTTGTTCGGATGATATTTCAGATTCACTTCTTTGTTCTAACCATTTCAATAAATCCATACTGTTGTACGCCTTTTCATACAATTTATTTGACAAGTTTATAATATCATCCACCGTGTATGATTGTTTTAACAAGAGTGTTTTTTCTAACCAATCATTGCGTTGTTTGGTTAACTTTTCCAAAGATGGTCCGGAAAATGTTTTTTCAATAAAATATTTATGTAAATTGATTTGGGATCCATTTATAATAGGTTCTTCTACATGAATTTCACAAAAACGCGATAAAATTGGACGCAATAGTTTACATTTGTCTTCCACAACTATGAAAAACCGAGTCGTGTGACTGAATAATTCAATGCACCGTCTCAAGGCTGATTGAGCATCTGTTGTCAACTTATCAGCATTCAGTAATATTATGCTTTTAAAAATATCACCATCTTTCAAATCCACATTCGTTTTTGCAAAAAATTTTAATTCTTCGCGTACAAACCGTATTCCTTTTCCATGAGCACAATTCACATGCATTACATAATCTTTCATTATTTTATCATTATTATATATCGCCTTTACAAAATTCCATGCAATTGTGCTTTTTCCACATCCAGATACTCCGTGAAATATTATGTTTGGAATCTTTTTATTTTCAATAAAAAAATTTAACTTTTTACATATTTCCGCATTCACTGTTGAGTGTTCTAGCTCATTAGTATTCATCTGTACCTTGTGTGTGTTTACACCTAAACTTGAAATTAACTTTAATTAATATTAATTCATTTAACATTTAATATTATTTTCTCTCTATTTTACCATTTGGTTTTTTTCACATTTATTTTTGGACCTTTCTTTCCGGAATTTTTTGGATCATATGACGGTTGTTCTTCATCATCTGAATTCATGTCTTTGGAAATTTCCCAAAATTCTTTTGACCCTAACTTGAATGGGCCATGTGACTGTGCTTTGTACCAAAAAATTTGTTCTTGTAACTTGTTTGATTTTGCATTATTATTTATAACCAAACATTCAAAATTCTCAGTGCATTGATCCATGACTTGACAAAAACTCTCAAAGGTGGGAAACATTCCTGCATAATTTTCATAAATTCTTTTACGATTTGCAATGTATGGTTCACGTAATATGAAAACATAATCAATGTTTGTTCGTAAATTTGGTGGAATTCCTAATGGGTATTGCATGGTAATCACTAACATAATTTTCCAATGACGCCCGTTCATGAAAAGTAATCTCATCATGACATCCTTTGTCCATTTGTTATCGTACAAACAGTCGTCAAGAACAACAAATGTGCGAGGATCAATTGTAGATCGTTTGTATGATTCAATCTCTTTTTTCATTTGCTTGAGAACTGTTTTTTGGCGTTTGAGAATATTTTCAATAATTGCTGTGTTGTAAGAATCATGAATAAACAATTTTGGAACATGGGCTGCAAAAAAACCATTTCCAGCTTCTGTTCCTGATATTACTGTCCCAATTGGAATATCTTGGTGATGATACATAAGATCCTGCACCAAAAAACTTTTTCCCGTGTCACGTCGTCCAATTAAAACAATCACCGGTCCCTTATTTTCATCCGGTTTAAAACTAATAGAACGCATGTCAAATTTTGTCAGTTCAAGATTCATGAATGTGTTTTGATATTATTTTTTCTTTTTTTATATTTCATTTTAACGCATGCGAATTTATTGTAATGTTTTCATTTGGGATTCAATGATGGAATGCCTCGCACAACGAGACGGTTCCGCTTTTCTAGCGTTGGATACGAATGATAGTTTTTTGTGAATGATAAATTTATCTCCGGATTGTGTCGCAAGCTATTTGGCACGGGCTGCCCTGTAACATTACTTGAAGGAGGTACATGATTTTTTTCAATAAAAAAAAGAGGTAACGCTGAGCACCAGCTACATGTTGGCGAGTGGCAGTTTGAGGTGCACGCCCAGGTATTATTTGAATAGGTTTTTACACTGCGCGCATGCATGATAAAAAAGAAATCAAACAGTGTCTCCTTTATCATGGTGGACATCCACAACCAATCCTTCTTGGTGGAATGCAACAAATGAATGCGATTCGCCAAGTGCGGACGAACCTTGCTCAAATACGTATTGAATGCGTGAGAATCCGAAATGATGCGGGTATCATGTACAACGGTTGCGTCAACCAGTAGCAGAAGCTCATCGTTAGATTGTTTCACTAACTCGGAATCCCCCAACCGAAAATACAGGATGGAATAAGGTGATGCAATTTCGTATTTGGTGCAAAAGGTATTGAACTGCACCCTAAATTCGTCTGTTGGAGTCAGAAGGTTTTGGATGAATGATTTAGCATACTCGCTGAAGTTCATATTATTATCTCCAATGTTTGAAATCAATAAAATAGGGTCAACCGTTTGGGCCATCACTGACTTAACAATGATTTTTTTATCGGCATTCACAAAATTGAGAACGCGATGCTTGTTATTACGCACGTACTCCGAATATTCATGCTCAGTTGATATCAAAAAGTCTGACACGGGGTGTAACTGCATATCAATAATAAGTCTAAAATTCAAGTGATGCGACAATTCACACAAATACACTGTTCCTCGCAATAAGTCCTCCAGCTCGCACTCCGTTTCTTGCATCCAAACCATAATGACTGTATTGATATACATTGGTGTGGTTTACAGTATTATAATATTATTTGTTTATCATAATACTACAGTCAGTATTTAATAGTATTTAATATTGTGATTATCCAAATATTCAATAAACTGCAAATTTGTTGAAGCGTACACTTTTGCAATGAATGCCAAGTCGTAATCACTTATACTTTGTTTACCATATTGTTTCAAAATGTGTTGTCTCTTTATTATTCCAATGTTTTTCAATATTTGTTTCCATTTGTAACAAGTGGTGTTCAATGCAATTTCATTGTTTGAAACCACCGAATAACAAATGCATCCTGTTTTTAACATATGCATTGTAAGTTTCAGTTCATAATATGATATTGACTGATCATGATTCATTGGAATTCCACTTGATTTGAAAAATTCAATAATATGATGAATTGCGTTTTCATTAAAATTTAAGAAGTATGACTGTAAATGATACGTGTTTTCAATGCTACTTGTCAACCCAGCAAAATCACATTGCTCTATAAACAATTTTTCAAGTGTATTTTCAAATACACCAACGTCCACAATCAAAAAAGAATCATTCACAATGCACAATTGCTTCAACGTTTTCAATTGTTCTGACATTTGACAAATAAACATATAGTAATTACGAAAATCACTTTTAAAATTATAATCATTGAACACGTAATACTTATTATTGTTTTTAAATACAAAACCATCAGTATTTGTTAAAATTATGATATAATCAAACCATTTATCCAATAATTCAAATGTTAAATAATTATAATTTTCAACTGTTTCTTTTTGTGAAAAATGAGAATAAATCAACACTTTTTTGTTTTTCAAATCAATGTTTTTAAAATATTCCATTTTTGTATTGTTTTTGTTGATACATTTTGATATGATTGTTTTAACATTGGTCATTTCCATTTGTAGCTGGTTAACTGTATGGTTTTTTTCTTCTTGTAGTTTATTCTTTGTTTCTGCAAGAATACGTTCATTTTCCTCTTTTTCTAATTTCAATTCTTCCATTTTTTGAATGCATTTCAAACGATACGTTTCCATTTCCGTTTCCATTTCCGTTCGTAATAGATTCATCAGATTCATCTCTTCATGCAATGCTTGGTTTTTTTCTTCTTGCAGTTTATTCTTTGTTTCTGCGATAATACGTTCATTTTCCTCTTTTTCTAACTTTAATTCTTCCATCTTTTGAATGCATTTCAAACGATACGTTTCCATTTCCGTTCGTAACCGATTCATCTCTTCATTCAATGCTTGGTT
>Ga0194119_10000748_pt1 | contig 61093 bp, 50 predicted proteins | sample TA2MahC100mmetaG_FD_148620 | JGI IMG/M metagenome (GOLD analysis project Ga0194119, IMG submission 148620) | Freshwater microbial communities from Lake Tanganyika, Tanzania - TA2015018 Mahale Deep Cast 100m | ecosystem: Environmental > Aquatic > Freshwater > Lake | place: Tanzania: Lake... | reverse complement strand
TTTTCGTGATAATTACGCACGATGGTCTAAACAATGGAAGCATTTTGTGTTGATTGAGGCTGGTATCATTCATGGTAATAATTATACGTGGATCACACAAATGATGGACAATAACTATCATACTGTGGCGCTGTGTGAAAATTATCATAGTAAGTTCCAATCTGATTTTGTGAGCATGTATTACTACGATGAGACACATGACCTACACTTTTGGTGGGAACAACCAAATAATCACTGGAGATGTTATGATTGATTGGGCAACAGAATTTGAAGCACTGCCTGATGTAGAGAAAGATAAACTCGCACTGTTGCGCGTGATTGAGTGTACAAATGGTGTCATTCAATATTCCTATCGTAATGGTGAAGATGATACACTGACGGTCGATGAAGTCAGAGATGCAATGAAGTTCTCTATGGGATGTATGAAGCGCATGGAAATACCTGTAGGAGATAAAGTGGTTACGTTTGCTCCTGATACTGCGGAACTCTTTACTGAAATGCGGAGGTTGTATATCTCTGGCGCGAAACAGAATAATCAGGCAGATTTTAATGAGTTTCTCAAAGGTTCTAAAGCAAATCTACTTGCGGTAGGTAAAGAACGTATCCTGGAAGCAAGACGACTTGCATTCAATCATATTGACGAATTACCACCTCATACGCTAGAATGGGGACTTGAATACATCTTTAGTTTTGCTGGGTGGGAACAATGAAACTCTTTGATTATGAAACCTACGAAGATTATGGTAAGGAATGGTTCTTACAAGTTCTTCAATTTTATCCGCACTTTGCCCTATTTGATTTCACACTTCAATGGGATGAATATGGAGGCAACGAACTCTTTCCGATAATTTTCTTTAGTATCGGCAATCGTTCTTTATTTGGTGTTTCAATCAGATACAAGAAATTCTATTTTGATGTCGATGTAATTGTTAGTGATCCACGCGATCTTGAATGGTATAAGAAAGAAAATCATACACTGACCAAGCATCAGGACATTGATTTGGTGACACTTGAACAACCGTCACAGGAATTCACCAAAACCGACCTGGATGCCCTATAATACACTCATATACACAGAACTCTAATGTCTAACTTCTACACTTTGCTTCCTGGAACTGATGTTCTCCGTTCCAAGATTGATGTTTTCACCTGGACTAATCCTGAAAATGAAAATGAAACTGAACGAGTAGAACTCACAGTAGATAATGCTGGCATCTTCATTACTTCTTGTTCTGGTGGTGCTCGTGAGGATATGACTATCGAACAAAAGGATTTGGCAATTGCTCTCGCCCATGCTATTCTTGAAGCATATAATGTGATTGTATGACTGATAAAGAACTTTATAATCCAGATGAATTTGTCCTCGATGACATCAAAATGTATCACTATGAAGTGATGGAGGAAGGTCGTCATGTATGGATGGCATTTTATCTCAACAATAGTAACGTAGGACACTTGAATATCTTTCTGAATGATGGTAAAATAAATACAAGGTATGAAGAATGGACACCTTAAATCATGTATGAAGATCTAGATACATTTGAACGTGCCCTACAACATTTTGGCACAAGAGTTGATATTATTATTGCCCTTGAAATGGGTGATAAAATAGACAGTGATACTGCATATAAAATGATTAAAAGTGAACTAAAAGAATTAAAGAAAATTCGTAAACATCAATGAACCTCTCTCAACAACAATACCAAACACTCTTTACAGCAGTTCGTTATTATCAAACTTATGTCTCATTACCTAATAATGATAAAGAACTCTATAAAACATGTGATGATATCCTAGATGAAGTTTATTCACTTGCTTATCCTCCATATGCGGAATAACACTCTCCAGTAATACCAACCCTTCTTGATTTAAAGTTTTCCACAGTCTTTGAGGAAATTGTGGAAAAACTTGTGGAAAACTTAAAATAAAGAAATGGTTAAAAAAATATAGGTAGTCTGCATTAGAGTTCTTTAAGGTGCGGTGGAGATGTTGTCTTAGCGGTTATCCTAACGAATGTCAACAATCATTGTGCCAGTCCTCAAAGTGTCACACAGACCCTCGGAAACCTTCCAAGATGTCCTATATTACATGAAGTGGAGAAACAGGAGCACTTCCAACGCCTCTACATTCTCGGAAATTTCTAAAATCTCAGATTTTGCGATTTTTAAGATTTCTGAAAAACTGAAAAATTTCAAAATTAAGAAAAGTCAATTTTTTAAGATTTTGAGATTTTTCTAAAACTTTAAAATTAACCTTTAACACTTTTCAATGTTTTTTAATTCTTTCAACAGTTCTGCAGTAAAAGAGATTGAAGTTAATGATAATATTGTTAGTATTATCTTTAATACTTCAGATAAACAGTATAATTATGAAGTAAAAGATGAAAATTTCATCGATATGCTTCAAAATGTAATTACAAATGAAGAAAGTATTGGTAAATTCATCAATATTAGTATTAAGAATAGTGCAATTGTTCAAGTTGTCACTGAAAATAAATAATTTTACCCCTAAACTAATATAATAGAGGAGAAATTAGTAATTACAATGACAAAATCACGTAAATCGCCTGAACGTTATACCGAAATCGTCGAAGACTTTGAGGATTTCGGATACGAAGTTCAAAATCAAAAACGTTACTCGTCTCGATCAAAGAGGCAAGCAAAGTTTAAAGATAGTGACGAATACTTTGATGATTATTCACATTAACTTACAAGCTTAATATTTGGTAGAATGGTGGACGGTTTCTGAACTGTCCACTTTTTTGGTTTTTGGGGTCTGATCGATGCCATACTACTCAAGTCGTCAAAATTTCAAATGAAAGACATCCGAATCGAAGTGCAAACCTACGACGGTTGTATTACTATCTGGTATGAGCGTTCTAAGTTAAAGAATGCCTGCGATACTATTCACGATCGTGTATTGAATCAACTCGCTGGTTTGAATCTTAAGCGTGTCGAAGTTTCTGTGATCTAGTTTGTGCCAGTCTAGGAAGTGGCACATACCCCCTAGACTTCCCCCCGAATCCCTGCCATACTGTATACATCAACCGAAACGCCTCTCATGCGTAAGATCGAACGACTGATGAACGCTGCCATCACCAACGGCACCGAGTTCAAACTTGCCAACACTCGTGTAGAGCACGAGGATGGTCTCGCAATTGTGTTTCTTCATGGTAACAAGATTGCTGAGGTTGGTGACACCTTCATTCGTTTGTTTGATGGTGATCATCCTACTGTCACCACCAAGTCTCGTCTGAATGCTATTCTGCAGGCACATGGCGAACCTGGAGATCGAGTGTTTCAAAAGGGTTGGCAGTGGTTCCTTCAAATGAATACTGTTCAAGGTCTGTCTACTGTTCCTTTCTTTAGTTCTATGCGCCTGGGGTAATTCCCAAAAATTGAGAATTCTCAAAAAATCAAAAAATTGAGAATTCTCAAAAATCTAAAAATTTAATATTTCAAAACTTTACAATTTAATATTTAATTGATAAAATAGTATTGTAAGAGTTAACTACTATGACATTTCAAGAATATATTCTAGAAGAATTACTATACTATAATAATGAGAAAGAAGAAGTTGAATTGGAAGATAATTCTATAGAAATTATTGTTGAACTTGATTACACTACTCAGGATTGATTATGTCTACTAAATTGATGATTTCTGCTCTTCGTCGTGGTAAGAATGGAAAGCAAATTCTTTCTATTCTTGATAATTTGATTGGAGATGTTTCTCAGTCAGTTGATAGCAGTACTGCTCAACTTCCTGATCCTGGATATATCATTACCTGGGATGGTCGCCAAGTGGTATTCTGATATGCCAGTTTGAGAAGTGGCACAAGGTCACTTGATTGTTGCCCCGTTCCCTGTTACATTACATTTGTTCCTGAGATTTTATGCCTGACACTTACGGATTTACTGGCGATGGTGTGACAGTTCTAGGACTGGTCGGTGTCATCTCCACGGGCATCATTCTGGTGCTATGCTTCACTCGTTACTTCAATTCTCCATTTCGGAAATGACACTAACATTTGAGCAGGTAGATGCTCTCCTCCAACTGATTGAGTTCCACGATGATTGGGATGAGGTTAGTGAGATCGTCGGTGCTAATGTTACCGAACTCCATGACATCCTGACCGTACTTCGTGATGAGGTTGCCTGATGCAATTCCAGATTACTTCTATCGAGTTTGATTGTAGTTTAGATGATGATGATTGGACTGAGAAAGATCAACTTGAAAATGAAGAGTTCCTGCCCACTCGTTACATCGGCAGTATTTGGGAAGCAAACAATGAAGAGGATTTAATTGAAGAGATAAGTTGTGCATCAGGTTGGTGCATCAAATCTATCGACTATCGTATCATTCTGAAGTGAACATCATGAACCGCACTGCACTCCAAGAATCATACATTCAACAGGTGATTGATAGTATGGACTTCAAAACGATGGAACGTTTTGTATATGATGCTCTACAAGATAATCTGCAAGGTTATAGTGATGAAGACCTGATTGCAGAGGTTGAAGAGTACTACCCCGAACTGCTGGATGACAATGATTGATAAAGATTTCCAGAAAACTATAGAGATCATGCTGTGCTGCTCCGTTGGTGTGGTGGCGGTGTCCTGGTTAGTCCATCTCCTGCCCGTCAGCGACTATCGTGTGCCACCTCCCAAAGTGTCCATTGGTGCCCCCATCGGCGGACAGTGACCCTGTAGAATTACAGCATGAACAAAACCAAGATGACCCACGACGAACTCCTCGCCACCGTGATGGCAGAGTACACCGCCAAGGTGATCCGCGAGGAGCAGATCCGCCAGGAGATCCGCCAAGGCATCCGCCCTGTGCCTGCCCCCATCACCAACTGGAACATCAGCGATCGCCACTGATGAAAAAGAACATGCGTACCATCGCCATCTGTGCAGCGGTCATCCTACTGTGGGGACCGCTTGCCCCTGTCCGCAGTGTGACAGCTCACGCACTGTACACTACAGGCGACCTGATCGCTCGCTGACCCTGTAGACTAACCACATCAGCAAACAACCCATGACCGCCTACCTCGAATCCAACCTGCTGCCCCTGGTTCTCTCTATTGAACCAAAGCAAACTGAATCTCACATCCTGCAGGCACTTGGTCTCGATGACCGTATCTCTCCCCAATCTATTCTGATTGCATTTGGTGAGCGGATTGAGCGTTTCTGGAATCAAGTGATTAGCGACAGTAAAGCAGACAACCTGATCGAAGAATCGAACCTGCTCGACATTAACGGTCGCCAACGCCAGATTGATCACTTGTTTAAGATTGATGCCCAGAACTATTACCTGGAGAGCAAGTGCAATCTTAACTTTGACAGCGAGAAGATTCGTGCTAGCAATGACAAAGTAAATGCCATTGCCTCTCACCTCGGCAACATCTATGCTGCTTACTTTGTACCTGTCGTCGCTACAGTGAGCAACAGTGAGCAGACAAAGTATGCCAACAAAGGTATGAACGTCTGGGGCGTGAATGACCTGCTCGCTGTCATCGATGCCCCCTTCACATCTGACGAATACTTTACATTCCTTCGTGAGGTTGTCGCCCCTATTCTTGAAGAGAAAGGACTGTGACACCTGAGGCACTGTCCACCAACTGCCCCAAACCCCACCAAGGGGTGCCATACTAACAGCATCAACCAAACGAACCAAACCTATGTGGGATGAGATCCAAGACATGCCTGGCGAGATCTACGACGTGAACCCCTACGTTGCTCAGATCCTCTCCCAGGGCAAGGAACCCAGCAGGGCGCCTGCCCCTGTGGCGACCTACCCTCGCACGATCCACGGTCGCACCTATCAGACCGAAGCAGAGTATAGGGAGGATCTGCACGACTTCCTGAACGGGATGTGACAGTGTAGGGGGTGTCCACCAGATGCCCCCATTCTCCCCCCTGACCCTCTAGACTAACCACAACAACCACCACACTATGCTGGACTTCGCCATCGATCACCTGCCCGTCTTCATCAACGTGCAGCGCCCATCGTCTGCCTGTGAGCGTGTCATCCTGTCGCCACTGACTGGTCGTGCCATTGTGCAGTGGCACTCGGGCAGCGTGACCGCCCATGACTGCCGCCGTCGTGACATGCTACGCCTGATGGTCAACCCTGGCGCTTCGCTGGGACAGTGGGTGAACCGCACACTCCTGCAGCGCCACCAGACCGTGACCCTGTAGACTAAACCCATCAACCAAACGAGACAACCCATGACGACCTACAACGGTTGGGCAAACTACGAGACCTGGAACGCTTCCCTCTGGATGCAGAACGATGAGTTCCTCTACAATACCGCTAAGGCGTGTGTGACCTTCTGCGGTGACAACGAGACCCCCTGGCAGAAGTTCCAGCGTTGCATGATGCAGGGACAGATCGGGCGGATGCTCGGGCAGACCCCCGACGGCGTAGCGTGGGATGACGATAAGATCGACGCCCAGGAGATGGTGGACATGATGGTCACCCTGTGAGGTGTCCACCAGGGGGCAACGCTGCCCCCCGACCCTGTAGACTGACAGCATGAAAAACAACCAAACCCGCTTCACCGTCTTCGTCCCGTCTGACCCCTGGGAATCCATCGACTGCCAGACCTGGGCAGAGGCGCAGCGCCTGCTCGCCATCAAGGCAGACGAGTTCGTCTACGCTGAGATCCGCAAGGATGGGGTGATCCTTGACGACCTGCAGATCCTGTGACGGTTGGGGCACTGTCCCCACCTGACCCCAAATCGACCGACCGACCCTGTAGACTAACCACAACAAGCAAACGACCCATGCCCAAGACCATCCTCACCCTTGCCCTCGGCGCCGCCTTCTATGCCCCCATCACTGCTGCTGGCGCTGCTGTCATCGAGTTCGCTGCTGACACCGTGCAGAGCGTGAACGCTGCCACCGAGCGCCGCTGTGACACCTACAACAGTGTCCTCCCTGGCGCCTGCCAGATGCCCTGACCCTGTAGACTGATCACATCAACCAAACGAAACAACCCATGACCACTTCCCAAGGTTACCGCTCCCAGTTCGCCCCCCAGTACGATGACCGCTTTCTGGACTGTGAGCACGACGACCTGATGGATGCAGACGACTTCGATGCCCGCCGCTGGGAGCGTGACGGTTGGGCAGATGCCTGCTACGATCGCCAGCGTTGGTGACCCCCCTGGGGGGACAGTATAATGCCCCCCTACCCGTCCGATCGGCGGGGCCGAGCGGGTCCCATATTTGACCCTCTCTAACCTACAAAAGTATCCAGACGACCGATAAATATTTCAAAGGAACCCGAAATAAAAAATTTCCGTGGGTATTAGAGTATGAAAAAGTCGATTTATGGGACGACGATAACGCCGTTCGATGAATTTTGGTATATTTCAATATGTGTGGGAGAGACATTTAAGATAATGGGTTCCCATCTATTCAAAAAATTTCCCCAGGTAAAAAAAGGTAAAAAAAGTTATGCAGCACAGGATTAAGATTAAAACACCAGACGGTACACTCAAAGAGCAACTGTTTGATGATTTCAACGAATTTGCCGAGACCATCGAAGATATGGCACTTGACTATTATGCAAATGGTGTGAATACGCCACAGTATGATGTTGAAACGCTTTATGATAATATGACTAGAACAGAGAAGGTTACAAATGGATTTGACACAGAAGATTTTGGAAAAGCTGAATTCATTGGAGAGTAGGATCGAAGCATTAGAGAAGCGAGTGGAACAAATTCCAATTCCTTTTCAATTAATGTATAAGCGTCCAACAAAAGAGGATTACGAAAGTTTATCAAATACTTTAGATTATCTTCATAATAATATTGAAGGAGTGAAGGAAGATGTATATCGTTTAGCGACACGATAATGGCAACATTACTGACAGATAATATAACCGTTGGAATACCACCGATCACTCCACCAATTAGAACTTTACTGAGTGGGGTGGTTTCCAGTCAGTATGAGTTCAAACCAACACTCGGACCTGCAGCAATTGCAAGATTACTGCAGGATGGAGAGATAGCGAATAGCAATGACTATATTTCACCGTATCAGGACTTTAGTCTAACAATTTCGGCAATTCCTACTGATCCATTAGAGGTTATCACAGCAATCACTCTTACAATGAATTCATGCGTACTTGAGGAACCATTGCCAGGGGCAGATATTACTCGATCGCAGGACACTGAGTTTGAGATACCTGTGACACCATATTGGGCGCCTCCATTGTTTGTAGAGCCATTTGTAATTATTACACCGTCTGGTCCTACAGTATCTGTAAGTGGTTATTTTACTGAGAGAAACTTTTATGATCAGGAGTGGATTTTACAGTACGAGAATGCGATTGCGAAGTTTAGTGCTACTGGTATTCGGTTTACTAGAGATAAGAAAGGTTTTGTGAAGTCTGTGAATTTCTTAGAGACTCTGACTGGTATAATTCCAGCGGGGATTAATGTGAATAATTTTTATCCTATGTCGATTGCTGCCGCATATACATACGGTCCTGAAGTAATGCAGTCATATATACTCTTGTCTGAAAGAGTAATATCCTACAAACCATCGGAGATCAAAAAACTTCGATTTTATTTTACGGGAAATATTATTAGTAATCGCGGAACATTTCCATTTACCGCGCACATGACAGTGCAAAATAATAAAAAAGCAGCACAGGAACGATTACGTTACGCATTAAATAGAAGAACGTTTGGTGGTTTATTGCCAGGTATCTAAATGTCAAATACAGTTCCAGCATTGTATTCTCCCGCTGATATGACAACAGGGCATGGTCCTTGGCCTCCTGTCGGGTATCAGGCACCTCCAACAGGAGCATCAGAAGGGGTCTTTATAGAGGGCAAGAATGTACATAGGGTAGGGGATAGTACCTTACCACATTTTTCGATGCTTCCAACGCCTCCTGACCTTCACTCAGACACAATTTCAACTGGTTCTCCGACAGTATTTGTGGACAAAAAACCAATGGCATATATTGGTAGTGAGTTAACAAGTCCTGTGGGTCCTGCAGGACAAGTAGCAGCATTTGGAGCAACGACTGTACTGATTGACAGTCAAAAATAATTCTTGTATAATATTATAGTTCATTAAATAAAATTTATGGCAAAATCAAAGATTGGTCTTGTTAAATCTAATTACATTGAGGGAGCCCCAAAGAAAACTCGTCAGGGTCGTTCTAAGAATACTCATTTGGGTGCAACAGCTCGTAATGGTCGTAAGAAGCGTTATCGCGGACAAGGAAACTGATTAAATAGTTTTAGGCGGGATAGCAACCCCGTAAAAAGTTCTGTTTAACCTTAATTGGAAAAAACAGATGGCAAAGTACCAAGTAGATCGAAATGCGAAATATATGTACGAAAATTGGGGCACTAAACGATTAATTACCGATTATGTACCTATAGAAAAACAAAAACCAAATACTCCTCCAGATAATAGGTATTCTAGACCTTGTGGTGGCAAAGGAGGTTTTGATGATTTTGTTGAAAGATGGCATGAGTAACGACAATAAATAAGTAATAATATTGTCTTTCACTAATGCCTACGTTCAGGACGTTTAAAGATTTAAGCGTTACATTTAAACCACATCCTGTTACTGGCGACTTGATCACAATCAAGGATGAAGCTGCCATCAAACAGGCTGTGGTTAATTTGCTATTGACAAACAAAGGAGAAAGATTTTTTAATTCTGGTATTGGTAGTGATATTCCCAGATTACTTTTTGAACCTTTAGATTACGGTACTGCATCTTTACTTCAAAATGAGATAAGAACAGTTCTCGGAAGATACGAACCTCGTATTAGAGTTACTGATGTAGATGCACTTCCTGATGAAGTAAATAATGGATTTGAAGTTGAAATCGTTTTTGAAATCATTGGCAGAGAAGACAGACCAGTAAATATCAACTTCTTTCTAGAGGGATCCCGATAATGCCATACGCTCAGTTACAAAATCTAGACTTTGAAGACATTAAGATTGCTCTTAGAGAATATCTAAGGGCACAGAACGAATTTACCGATTTTGACTTTGAGGGATCGGCATGGAGTTCTTTACTAGATGTATTAGCATACAATACTTATTACACAGCATTTAACACCAATATGGTGGTAAATGAACTGTTTTTAGATTCTGCTTCATTGAGAGATAACGTAGTAGCAATCGCAAAACAATTAGGATACAGACCAAAATCAAAAACTGCGCCGATTGCAAATATTAGTGTAGATATCACATTTACTGGCGGAACAGCACCTAGTACAATTTACTTGAAAAGAGGAACTGGATTTGTAAGTCAATTTGATAATAACTTATATCAATATGTTGTAATAAATGATCAGAAAGCGATCGTAAATTCTAGTACAACTACTTTAAATGTAAATGTCTACGAAGGAACTGTAATCACAAATTTCTTTACTGTAAATACAGGACTTCAATCACAGAGATTTGTACTGGAAAATAGTGGAGTTGATGTTAATACAATTAGAGTTAAGGTTTATCCTTCTGTTGCATCTACAAACTATGAAACATATCAACTATCTACAAATATCTTAAGTGCTGGTCCAAACTCAAAAGTTTTCTTTGTAGAAGAAATTGAAGATGAGAGATATGAAATATTCTTTGGTGATAGTATTATTGGTAGAAAATTACAAAATAATGAATATGTAGAAGTATCATATCTTGTAACAAATGGTCCAGATAGTAATGGAGCAAGAACATTTACTTTTGCTGGTGTATTAGAAGATGAACTTGGAAATAGTTCTTATACTATTGTTGCATCAAATATTAGAGTGAATTCTATTGCTGCAGGTGGAGAAAATATAGAAAATATTAATAGAATTAAAAAGAATGCGCCTAGAGTATTTGGAGCACAGAATAGAGCAGTAAATGCTGCTGATTTTGAAGCAATTGTTAGAAATGTATATCCAGCAGTAGCAGACATTATTGTGTTTGGTGGAGAAGAGGCAGTTCCGCCAGAATATGGCAAAGTTAAGATTGCCATCAAACCTACTAATGCATCTAGTTTATCGTCAATAACAAAAGCAAAAATACGTGATGAACTTAAACCATATATGGTTGGATCAGTTACTCTTGAGATCGTTAATCCTTCAATTCTTTATGTTGAACTTACATCAAAAATTTTCTACAATTCATCTTTAACTACAGAATCTCCTGTTGCCATAAGAAATAAGGTAATTACTGGAGTTGAAAAATACATTGCTTCTTCTGATACCGAAAAATTTAATGGAAAATTTAGATATAGTAAATTTGTTGGAGTAATTGATGAAGTAGATAGATCAATTAATTCTAATGAGACTACTGTAATGATGAGGAAAGATTTTTATCCTGCTATTAATTCAACATACTATTATGAACTTTGTTATCAAAACGCTTTTGATAAAGAGTGCGATGGTTCAACTTTAAGTTCTAGTGGTTTTACAGTTTTAGAATTCCCAGATTCTATTGTATATCTTGAAGATAGGAACAATAAAATTGTTCTATATACATTAGATCCATCATCAGGAGAAAAAATAGTTCTTGATGATTTTGTTGGTGATATTAATTATGAGACAGGCGAGACTAAGTTATATGATCTAACTATCATCAAAGGTAGTTTTTATGATAATAGAATTGAAGTGAGAGTAAAACCATTAAAGAATGATATTGCTGCATCTAGAGAAGTTTATCTAGATGTAGATATTCAAAATAGTAAGTTTTCCGCATACCAAGAGTAATCTAGATGCCTACGAAGAACAGAAAAATTTCTGCCCTGATCGAAAGTCAATTACCAGGGTTTATAAGTAGCGAGTACGAAAATTTTTCTTTGTTCGTAGAAAAATACTACGAACACTTAGAATCTCAGGGTGGTCCACTTGATATTATCAATAATATTACAAAGTATCGTGATATTGATTTTTATGAGAAGAACTTACTTAATCAGTTTACTATTTTAAGTTCAAATATTACAAATACTGCAACTACAATTGCAGTATCTGATGCGTCTTCTTTTCCAAAGAAAAATGGTTATTTTAAAATTGATGATGAAATCTGTTTCTATAAAGAGAGAACTGATACTCAATTTTTAGAAGTATCTAGAGGGGTTAGTGGCAACACTATTTTGGGTGATCTTTACACTGATAGTGTTTTTGTAACTACTCAAGCAAACGCACATCTTGCTAATGCTAAAATATATAATGTTAGCAATTTATTTTTGTATGCGTTAATTAAAAACTTTGAAACTCAATACTTATCTGGCATTCCTGAAAAGTACTTAAAAGGAGAAATTAATAAAAGAACTTTAATTAAAAATATTGGAGATTTTTATAAAGCAAAGGGAACATCCAATTCTATTAAATTTATCTTCAATTCTATAATTGCAAAAGAACCTGGAGACGTTCCAGAAGTTTATAATCCAAAAGATTTTACTTTAAAATCTTCTGTATCTGATTGGCAAACAACATATTCATTAAAAGTTAAAATTTTATCTGGCAATCCTGCAAATTTGATTGGAGAAAGAATTGTTCAAGATTTAGATCCAACAAAACCAGATGTTCTTTTTGCTTCTGCTATTGTCGATAATATTATTCCTAGAGGCGGGGTTGGTGGTGATATTTACGAAATTATTCTAGATCCTTCTTCGATTAATGGATCATTTGAAATTGCATCTAAAACAAAACTAACAACTCCAATTTCAGGTAGTGATACTTTAGGAAACAGAATTGATGTAGTATCAACTCTTGGTTGGAGAAAACAAGGAAGACTTTTAGTTAATAATGAGCAAATTTATTTTGGCAATAAAACTGTAAATCAATTTATTATTGAAAGAAGAGGAAGCAATACTTCTCATAATACTGGATCTGACGTTTATAGTTTTTCCACGGTTAATTTTGAAAATGTAAATCTTCTTGTTTTAGGAGTTCTGTATAATTTTAATATTGAAAATCCTGCTCCATATTCACAAGAAGGAGATCTTGTTCAAATTACATCTCCTGGATTTTCTACTCTAGATCCAATCATTTATGATAGATTAAACAACAAAACAAGATGGTTTATAAATGAAAATAATGCAAGACCTACTTCTTCACTAAATCCGACAATTACTTCTGCTTTATCAGAAATAAATGCTGATGTCTCTGGTGTATATGAAGACGATCAGTACTACTATATTTGTTCTTCTAGTTATCCATCTACAAATATTTTAAATGCAGGTGTTACTTTAACTCCAGAAGATTTAAAAGTTCTCAAGATTATTAGAAAACAACCAACTACAACTACTGAAGTATACGAAACTGGAACAAGAGATGTAGGTATTTTTGTAGATGGAACTCTTGCATTTTCTTCAAAAGATCCAGAGTACGTAAATTATGGAAAAATTACAAATATTAAAATTGCATCAAAGGGAGATGGTTATAAATTTCCTCCCTATGTATTAATTAATAATCAACCAGGAAAAGCAAGTGCGGTTTTGTCTGGAGAAGTTGTTGAAAAGATTAATATAGAAACTGAAGAAATTTTTACTGATGTACCTACTATCACTATTACTGCTGGAAGAAATGCTCAAATAACAGCTATTGTTACTTCTGGAAGAATTACTAGTTTGAGAATTGATAATCCTGGAGAGTATTATTCTGCACCTCCTGCTATTATAATATCTGATCTTGCAGGAAAAGGAAGATTTGCAGAATTTAATGCAATTGTTTCCAACGGTAAAATAACAGGATTTGATAAGATTAATGAAGGTAAGTTTTATACTCAAGAAAACGTTAGAGTTGAAATTATAGAAAATGCAAAATCTAGTCCTGCCGTATCTACAGCAGAATTAAGAAAATGGTATAGAAACAGATATTCTAAGTACTCTGCTCAAATAGATTCAAATAATGGATATTTGTTTGAATCTTTTGCGTCTATTGGTAGAGTTGATAAAGATTATGGATATGGTGTAATTGCAAATCCTAAAAGATTGAGATATAGAATTTCTGATAATATTACATCAACTTTTAACGAAAGTGTTTCTTTAACGCACTCACCTATTATAGGATTTGCTTATGATGGCAACCCAATTTATGGACCATACGCATATTCAAATCCACTTAACAGTTCTTCTTCTATAGTTAGATTATCCAGTGGATATTCATTAAAATCAACTCGTACAAATGGTCCCAGCACAACAACGTATCCCTTAGGTACTTTTGTGGATGATTATGAATGGATTGCAAATGTAAATTCTGGTGGTACAATCTTAGATAGGAATAATGGTAGATATTGCGTTACTCCAGAATATCCAAATGGAACATATGCATACTTCTTAACTTTTAATGCTGCACAAACGCCACAATTCCCTTATATTTTAGGAGAGCGTTTTTATTCATTGCCAGTAGATTCTAATTATAATTCTATTATTTCTCAAGATGATCTTCCTTCAAATTCTAAGGTTCTAAATTCTGCAATTACAGAAAGAAACGGAGATGGAGTTATAGCACAGATTGAACAAGTAAATTCTGGTTCTGTTTCTGAAATTACTGTAGAATCTTCAAGAAATACTGCTTTTGTAGATGCAGATCTATACATTAATAATAATCAAACATCTGGATTTGGTCTTGCAGCAAAAGTAAGATCAGTAAAAGGAAAGCAAGTTACATCAATTGAAGCATTGCAAACAAAGTGTTTGGAACTATCGACAACAAACACTGCATATCTATTTGCTGGAGATACTATCACGCAAGCATCTACTGGTGCTACAGGAAGAATAATTGGTGATGTTTTCAGTGATAAAAAAATTGTTTTGAGAAATGTTTCTGGAACATTTAATACTACAAATTTAATAAACTCAAATACTTCTGTAATTGTAATGTTGTTGGATAATAATGCTACATTTACAAAGGGGGCAAATATTATTTTAACAGATGGTGTCAATTCTCCAGTAGCATCTGGTGTTATACTAGAATCAATTGTAAATCAAAATTCGTTAAAGGTTCGTGTAACAAGTGGAAATTTTGTATACCCATCTCCACCTCCATCTCCTGCTATCCCTCCAAATTATACTTTAAGAAGCGATAATTTAAATGATAGCACTGGAATAAAGTTTTTAAGCACTACTTCTTTAAGTAATAATTTAAGTATTAGCAGCATCAATGAAAATATTGCTTTAGTTACAACATCAACACCACACAACATAACTATTGGCGATGATGTTAATATTGATATCTTGCCAAATTCTGCTACCACAGAAACAACATATCAGGTAAGAAAAAGAAATTATCAATCTGTAATTCTTCAAAAACAGCAAATAGAAGTAGTAATAAATGATACTGGTGCTGGTAGAGTATCGACATTAAATTCTGGGATTGACTATCAAACTAATGTTTATTCTAATATAGAACTGATCTTTCAAAATCAATCACTAAGAAGAAATGGAATTGGTGCTGCTGGAGACTCTGGTAATGCTAGAGCAACTATTACGGTAAGTAACATAGGGGCAACGGGGTATGGAGCAGTCACTAGTGTAGTAATTACAAATAAAGGATCAGGATACAAGAGAGGAGATATACTTACAGTATCTGATGCATCTCTTAATCGTTTAGTGGCAAGCACTTCTACTCAAAGACTTTTATTAGAAGTGGTTCATGTTGGTATTTCCTCAGCAAATACATTATTTAAATTAGATAATGTTGTTGGAATATCACAAGGAGATATTTTACGAGTTTCAAATGAATTACTACTTGTTTCCTCTGTAAATGAAACTGAAAAAAGTGTTACAGTTGTTAGAGGTTATAATTCTACAAGACCAGATAATTACTATAATAAAAATCTTGTAACTTTAGAAAAAACAAAATATAACTTTATTATCGGAACACAACCAGTAGGTAGCACATCTAATGATCCATATGTTCATTCGTATAATGAAGATACTCAAGAATTAATTTTAAATTATGGATATGGAATAAATTCTCCTAATGAATTAGATGTTAGTAACACATTCTTTGATACCAGTGTTCCAAGAAAACTTGTAAAAATTTCTTCAGTTACTTCTCCAGAAAATAAATTTGAGTTTTCAAAGAATGGAACTACATTTAATATAAATCCAGTTATTGATGTTCAAAAATACTATCAGTATAAATTTGATACTAGTCATTCATCAATGATTGGTACATTTCTTGAGTTTTCTCCAAGTATAAGAAAAAATATTATAACTGTGGAAGCAATTAGAAATTCTATTGCTCCAGGATCCTCTGGATCATTTACTACTGTAAAATTTGGTGTTAAAGACGGATATAAAGTTGATACTAAGTATATTAGATATTATTATTATGATAAGAATGATGCAGTTCAAACAAATGGATCGTATTTAAATTTAATAGAAGATCCACTACAAGGTCTAAAAAGAATTACATATGTAACTCCAACAAGATTTGTATATCCATACACTACAAGACCTCAGTATGATGGAAGTGGATCAATAACTTATACAACCACGTCTAAATTTGCAGTTGGTGAAATTAATTCTGTATCAGTAGAAAATACAGGAGAAAGTTACAAGAAGTTGCCAATTATAGAAGGTGTTGAAGTTCACTCTTCTTTTGCTGCTAAACTTATTGCAAATTATGACTCTGTTAATAGAAATGTATTTTCAGTAACAGTTGTTAATGGTGGTTCTGGTTATTCTAAACCAAAAGTTGTTGTAGAAACTGGAGATGGAATTAATTTAGAGTGCGAGGTCTTTTTAACATCGGGAATTATTAATAGAGTTCTTGTTACTAATAAAGGATCTGGATTTACATCTGCTCCAACTCTAAAGGTAATTGAAACTAATGTAAAAGTATTTGCATCTTCTAAAGATATTGGCACTCCAAAAGTAATTTCATTAATTGAAAATGGGTACAACTTTAATGCCGATAAGACAAACCTATCATCTTATAGATCACATTATGTTTTATTATTAAAAAATACTACGAATGATTATTTTTTCCCTGGTGAAAAAATAATACAAGTTCTAAATGGCATTCAAGTTTTTAGTGGATATGTATCAAAAGACGGATGGAGGCCAGGATCAAATATTCTTAGAATTGAAAAGACTACTGGCATTGTAGATAAAAATTTAAGAATTAGAACAGAGACTAATAGAAATTCTGGAGATATTATTAGTGTTATTTACAGTCAATTTAATTCTGATATTAAAACGTATTTTGACAACTACGGATATTATACGTCAGATAAAGGAAAAATTGGTATTAATTCTCAAAGACTAACAGATTCTTCTTTCTATCAAGATTTTTCTTATGTGATTAAATCTAAAACTCCAATTGCTATTTGGAAAGATTTAATCAAAGAAACGGTTCACCCAGCTGGATTTAATGTATTTGGTGAAGTAATTGTTGAATCTAGTGGCGTTACTAGAATGCCACAAAATCAAACTCCAACAAAAAGCATTACTATATTAAATCTGTCTCCTCAACAAATAACAGTTGTTGATACAAAGAGACAGATTACTCAAACAATATTAAATCAAAATAATTTAAATGTCGAAAGAGGATATGGATCTGTAGTAGTAGATACATTTAATTCTTCCGAGACATTAGTATATGAATTGAAATTAAATTCTGTTTTTAATGGATCATATAGTTCAACTACAGGACAAAGAATTGGAACAAGATCATTTAATTTAATCGAATCTTCTTCAGGAACTGTATACACCCCAGCAAATCAAAATCAATTAATTATTACTTTAGATGGCATTTTGCAAGAACCTGGAGAATCTTTTGTTCTTTCTGGTTCTCAAATTACTTTTTACGAACCTCCTCTCTCGGGACAAAAGTTTTATTGTAGAACTATAAATTTTAAAAATACTGCGCTTAACTCTAGATATTTTAGAAAGTTAAAATCCCTTTCACCTAATTTTGATGGTATCACAAAAGAATTTAATCTTTACTATGAAAATGGAGATCTTGTAAAAACGGATTTGGACGAGAATTTAATAGTATGTTTAAATGGTGTTGTTCAAAAATCAAAGAATGAAATTTTTAAATTTAATGACGAAGGTAATATTCAAGGTTTACCTGATGGATTAGAAGCAAATTATTCTTATAGAATTATTAGATCTTCTAATCCAAGCACTCCAGATAAAATAGATTTTTCAACTCCTCCAATTAATCATGATGATTATTATCGTGGTCAAATTCCAGACGATTTATCAGGAGTAGAAAAATCTTTTCTATTCTCTGTTGGATCTTATATAAGATTAACTATAGATGTTGGATTAAGTCAATATTTAGAAGGTGGACCATATTTAATAAAAGATGCAAATACAGGTAAAGTTTACAATATTGATAATCCAAAATATGCTCTTGTATTTGTAGATGGCGTTTTGCAGGTAGAAAATGAATCTTATACTATTAATGGTGCTGTCATAAGGTTTAGAAAACCACTGACTTATAATATTAATGAAAGCGGAGAAGCAACGTATCAAAAAGTTAATATTATACTTTTATATGGAAGATCTATTCCTAGTGTTTTAACTTTCCACAATTTTGAACCAGATACGTATTATAATGAAATGTTATTAACTATTAATCTTGCAAATTCGTATAGCAATTTTAATAATTGGTATAGAAATAATTTGTATTCACACATTTATGTTTTTCAAAACAGTGGATTATTAGGAACTTTAGTTGGAATTAATAAAATTTCATCTAATAGTTGGACTATTAATTTAATAGGAAATAATGCTGTATATAATCCTTCACAGTCGATTAAATTTACTACAAATGAAACTTTACAATCACATGAATTTGAAATTTCTGGATCTACAACTAATTTAACTTTTAAATTAGATAATGAAGGTAACAGAATTGTAAGTAGAGTTTCTACAAGATCTCACTATGGATCTTCTCAGTCATTATCTAATTGGATACAAACGTCTAAATCTTTTGCCAAACTTCTTCCAGGTGATAAAGTTCAAATAGATGGAGAAAAATCATTTAGAGAAATTAAATCTGTTCCATATGATGCAAAATCTAAAAACTTTATAGATTATCAAACTCCATCTACAAGTTTTTACGCAAAAGTAAATGCAACTGGTTATAATGATATTTCCAGAGGAGAGGGGTTATCGGTTACTTCTAGAATAGATTCGTCTGGAAAAGTTGTTGGTCTTGATTGGAATAGAAGAGATCTTCAATTATACTTTGAAGAAAACATTTTATTGCAACCTACGGCATATCAATATTTTACTACTCCATCTCTTCAGTTTATTCCAAAAGATGGAAATGGTGGAGGAGCACAAGGTCAAGTAATAGTATATGGGGGAGATGTAATTGATATTGTCATTACAAATCCTGGAAGTGGTTATACACAACCACCGTTAGTTGTTGTGACTAGAGGATATAATAGAATAAAAGAATATTCTAGAAAAACAACTAGTATTATTAATGTAAGTGTACAACCAAATGCAAATGTTGGTTTTACTTTAATTTCTGCTCCAACTCAAATAATATTCATTGGTGCAGGACAAGCTCCGCAGAGTATATTCAGTTTAATTACTTTTGGTATTAATGTTAATGCGAATACTTCAAAGACTATTACCAGTATTATAGAACCAGCGGCCGCTGATGCTGGAGAACGTGGATTTACCACAAAGATTATTACAACATCAAATGCATTTGCAGGCGTTGCGGCAGTTTCTGTTGTAGATGTTATTTCTTCTATTACTAATATTATTGATCCAAGAGTTGAAACTATTTCTCAATTTACTAAGTATGAGACTAATAGAGAAATTACTGCACGTGTAGAAAAAGTAATTAACGAACCTCACATATATGTTCCAAGAGAATCTGTAAATGAAATTGGAACTTTCTTAGATTCTCCTCTTGGAATTTCTGATACTATTGCATACGTTCCAAATACCATTAGATTTGCCGCATATGGCAAATTAATGATAGGTACTGAAGTAGTTACATACTACAATAAAGGATTTAACAAGTTTGAAAATCTTGTTAGAGGTTATGCGAATTCTCCAATACAAAATCATCCAGCTGGAACATACTTAAGAACCTTACCAGAATTTGTAAGTTTTGCAAGTGTTGGACCAGAAGTTGAAGTACAGACAACAGTAACTGTAAGAACTGTATCCGTAATATCTGCATCTACAAGTACAATCGCTTCTACAGTAAGTACTGTCAAATCAGTTACTATTGAAAATCTAAGCGTAGCAATTAATAGTACGTTAGAAGTTGATACTTTTGTAGATACTAAGATTACTAGAGAAGTTACTACTGTGGGAGAGAAGTTAAGATTTACATCTTCTTTCTCTGGATTTGCAAATGTCCTTTACTTAGGTCTAGTACTAGAAAAATACATACATTTAGAGACGCAATTAAGTTCAGTATCAAGTATTAATGCATCTGTAGTTGGTTCATTTACAATTCAAACTGATGCAAAGATAGTAAAAGTCGAAGAAGAAATAACCAGAAGAATTGAAGAATTTGCAACTGCTGGACAAGTAATTTCTACAAGTTATGTTTCTGCAAGAACAAATATTTGGTCAGATGCTGTAGTAACAACTGTACAAGAAAGTCAACTTGTTGTAACTAAGTTTTATAAGACTGGTGTTCTTGATTATTATCAAGAAACTACAGTATTGCCAGAATCTGTTTTACAGAGAAATTTAAATCAAGTTGTATTAGTCAATAGAACTGAAGTTGTAAGAAGAAATGGTACATCAATATTTACTATCAATCTATCTACTTATTCTAATGACTTTTTCTATTCATATTCATTAGGTAATGTTGGTAATACTATTGGTATGTTCGATAGTTCCGCATTCATTTCGACAGGATCTACATCTTCTTCTTCAATGAGTTTACAAGATATTGAATTAATTTACCCAGCAATTACTCTTAATGATTTTACGGAAAGAGATAATTCTGCAATTACTTTATCTGGTGAGAGATGGAATTTAGCTATTCCTTCTATTCAAGAGCCCGTTGCTATTTCTGCAAGTTCTGGAAATATTACAACAACTATTAACGTTCAAAGTACCACAAACTTCTTATCTAGTGGTTACTTATTTACTGGAAATGGTGGTGTAGTTCAGTATACTGGAAAAACACAAACATCGTTTACTGGTTGTAGTGTAGTAAGAGGTTCTAACTCATTAAATATTGGAACCGAAATTGTTCCCCATGCGATTATCTAAACGCTTATAAATATAAATAACTTAAGAAAATTTTCATAAGAGAGAACATTAAATGGCTGCTATTATCTCGGAAAAGTTTAGAATTTTTAATGCGACACAGTTCCTAGAATCACTTTCAGAAGGCGCTACCGATACTAGCGTTGAAAGAACTAGAATGTACTTTTTTGTTGGTCGTCCCCAAGGATGGGATGCATTTGTTGAAATTTACAACAGAAATAGCACTGCATTTGCTGTTGGTAATGAAGTTTATGTTGGTTCTTCATACGCTGCTGCTACTTGGAAAGCAACAATTAGAAAAGTACTTCCAAATAGTCTTCTAGTTTTCAACGTTGGTCCTGCTATTACTTCATCTCCTGCTGTTGGATCAACAATTAAAGGATGGAATGGAACTGCAGACACTGGTGCTCAAGCACTTAGCGGTGTATACAGATATGCCGATGAAAATACTCCACCTGTTCCTCTAGATAATCAAACAGAAAAGTTTGATATTTATGATGATATCATTGCTGCTAAGAGAATTACAGATTCATTTGCAAGATCGGTAATTCGTCGCTACAATTGGGATCTTGTTGCTAACCCATACTTTGATATGTGGAAACCTGACTACTCTGCAACTCCTGGTGGGGGCGGTCAAATTGGTAAGCCAACAGCAACAAATGCTAGTTCAATTGCTGATGCAAAATATTATGTAATTAATAGCAACTACGAAGTATTCAAGTGTTTGTATAATGGACAGTTTAATTCGACTGCTTATGCAAATGCTCAATATGAACCAAAAACTACTCCAGCTGCAGGTCAAGGAACTTACTCTGCTGGTATATTCAACGAGCCAGGAGCAAATGGATATGTTTGGAAGTATATGTATACCATGCCAACTGATGATGTGCTTCGCTTCCTCTCTACAGATTTTATGCCTATCGTATCAAAAACGAATACTACCCGTGTTGCTGTAGAGGCGGCGGCAGTAGCAGGTGCTATTGATGTTGTATTGGCGGAAAGTGCAGGTGCAAATCTTCCAAATGGTACTCATTATGCACCAATTATTGGGGATGGTACTGGTGGTAAAGTTAGCATTGTAGTTGCTTCTGGAGCAATTACAAGCGTAACAGTAACTGCTGCTGGTTCTGGTTATACTTATGCTAGTGTACCTCTTGTAACTGGTACTGGATCTGGTGCCACTGCTCTCGGATTATTCTCAAATACTGGATTAACTACAAGTGTTACCGTTGGAGCTACTGCAACTGGAGCACTGGAAGTAGTTCTTCCTCCTCAGGGTGGACATGGTTCCAACTTTGAAGAAGAACTAAATGGTAAGCGAGTAATGCTTAACATTCGATTAACCTTTGCAGAAGGTAGCGGTGATTTCCCTGTAGATAACGATTTCCGTCGTATTGGTTTGATTAAGGATCCATATAACTATGGAACTACTACTTTTGCAACGCTAGATACTTTGAACGGTCTTTATTCAGTTAAGATTAATGCAGCAACTGCTAATTATTTCCCCGATGAAAGAATTTCTCAGACTGTAACTGGAGGTACTGCATATGGTACTGTAGTATCTTGGCAGTTAGATAGCGGTTCTACAACTGCGGGTGTTTTAAAGTATATTCAAACACCTTCTGAGCACGCTGATAATGGAGTTGTAAGAGCATTTGAAAGCAATGCCTCTAATGCTATTGCTGGAGCAACTTCTCTTGCCTCTGGAACCGTAACCACAGCACTAAATGGCAATGCTCAGAATGTTACATTTGTAAGCGGTCTAGCGACACCAGAAATTGCAAATAACTCTGGAGAACTTATATACATAGAGAATAGAAGACTAATCACACGTGCTCCTGACCAGATTGAAGACATCAAACTAGTTATTGAGTTCTGATTAGTTACAATATTCTCCAGGTTAATGTACAATGCCACAGAAGACTAATCTCAATGTAGCTCCATATTACGACGACTTTGACCGTGCAAAAAACTTTTATAAAGTTCTCTTTAGGTCTGGGTATTCTATCCAGACCAGAGAGTTAACTTCGATTCAGTCTATACTTCAAAATCAAATTGAAAGTTATGGCAGATTTCAGTTTAAGCAAGGAGATTTAGTTGTTCCTGGAGAAGTTGGTTTAAACAAGCGTTTAAATTATGTAAAACTTTCTTCTGTGTCAGAAGTTCCTCTTAATGTTGACGGTGAAATAGTATATCAAAAATATGATATTAAAAAATTAGTAGGGACAAGACTTCAAGGAGTAAATTCTGGAGTTGAGGCATCTGTACTAGCAGTAGAGTATGGTACAGAAACACAATCTGAAGTTATCTATGTTAAGTATATTGGTAGTGGCAACTCTTCAGACGAAAGAACATTTAGGCAAGGTGAAACTCTAGAAGTAATTGATGGAGTAAATACTCCTCTATTAGTAGTAGGAACAGATGGAAGTGTTCTTCCTACCAGTATCAATTTGATTGATCCAGAAACTGATGAAGTTTCATCTATAGAAAGTCTTGCTATGGGTTATGCTTCTGCTGTAAAGGTAGAAGAAGGAGTATATTTTGTAAATGGATATTTTGTTCGTTGTAATGAAGAACTATTAGTTGTAGACAAATACTACGATCAACCATCGGCAAAAATTGGTTTTAATATTGTAGAGGAAATTGTAACTCCAGAAGCAGACAAAACTTTATATGATAATTCAAAAGGATTTTCAAATTCTTCTGCTCCTGGAGCTCATAGATTAAAAATTTCTCTTTCATTAGTAAAGTATGAATATAATGCGCCCACCGATAAAAATTTCATTCAAATTTTAAAAATTAAACAAGGAGAAATTGAAAGGCAAATTAGACCTGCTGATTATTCTTTACTAGAAACAACATTAGCAAGAAGAACTTACGACGAATCTGGCGACTATGTTGTTAATAATTTTCCACTAGAAGTTCGAGAATACTATCAGCAAGGAGATAATCTAGGAATTTATCGTATAGATGATGAAAATTTAGTAAATGGTCTAACTCCATCTGTAGCATCCAAAAAATTAGTTGCTGCTCTTGGTCCTGGAAAAGCATACGTAAAGGGTTATGAAATTGTTAATACGGAAACTAAATACGTATCTTTTGATAAATCCAGAGATACTTTAACTAGAGACAATGTAACTCTTAAATCAAAAGGAGTATCACAATTTAAGATTACAAATGTGTATGGATCTATTCCTTTAAATGCAGAAGGTTCTGATTTAACAGGAACACCAACAATTTATTTAAACTCTTTATTTAATGATGGATCTATTGGATTAAACAATACTGAATTATCTACTGATCATAAGCAAACTAAGAATAGAAGAGGATCTGGATTTAGTATTGATGATGGTATTAGAACAATATACATTCAAGTAACTAGCACTACAAATACTTTAGCATCTGTTACTGAAACTACTCTTAATACTACATTTAGTACACTTTGGTTTATTAAAACAAGATCTGGAACTACTCCATCTACAGTAGATAGTGTCAATACTCTTTCTTTTTCAAAGGTAAAACGACTAGAAGTAGATTCTACCGCTCAATATTTAGAAATTACTGTTATAGGTAAAAAGAATATAATAGAGCAGTTCTTAAAAGAATATGATGATCAAGCAAGTACTTATCAAAGAGATATATATCTTACCGAATCCGATGCTTTAGCAGCTGCTAATAAGTTTGGTCATATTGTAGATTATAACGAAACCATAACACCAATTATTGGAGTTACTAAACCTAAAAACTTTGCTTTAGTATCAAGGGGATCTGGATTTAATCAAAATACTGATAAGGTTATTTCTAAAGGAAGAACTTCTTCTGGAACATCTACATATAATACAATATTCTCACTTAATCATTTCAATCCTGTTTTCTTTACAAGACTACTTCTTGATAGTGTAGTACCATCCAATAATTTTACTTCAACATCATTTACTTCTGGTAGTTACATTTTTGGTTCTAGAAGTGGAGCTTACGGAGTAATTGAAGGGGGTCTTACTAATTTTTACTCTGCAGGCAATTATTTGTTTGTCAATACTCTTTCTGGAACATTTGTGCCTGGAGAAACTATTGTTGATGAGAGAGGTAATAGTTTAAGAATTGCTAACGAAAATACTATTTCACATTTTGTAGTTACTAAAAGAGGATCTGGATATACATCACCAACATTAAGAATAGATGGAGTTGAATTTGATAATTCCAACATTCAAGTTACTGCAGTTGGAGGAGGTATTTACAAAGTTATAATTAACAATAGAGATGCAGTACAAACAGTTTACTCTCAACCGCCAGTTTGCACTGCTTCTTCTACAACAACTCCTGGAGTTTTAGCAGAGATAACTCCAGTAATGTTTAGAAATGTAGTTAGTACATATACTCCTCAAAATGTAAAATCATTCTTCTCTCAATATGGTTCTGGTAATGCTTATAAATTCTCTGCAGATTCTGAAATTCAGAATAATTCATATGCAGAGATTGTCGCTGTAACTAATTCTACTTTTTCGGGAGAAGAAGGAAGAAAATATCTAGAATGCAATGGTTTTGATGCGGATGCATCTAGATTTTTAATTCAGGGTGATATTGTTCAATTTAACGATTCGACAGGTCGTAGTAACAAAGTAATTGTACAATATGCAACTCCTCCTATTGGACCAAAAAAATCAAGAATATATCTAGATTCATCACTCCCTGCAATTGCTACCAATGTTAGTGTTGTAAGGCTTAGACCATTAGTTTCAAATTCTGATACTAATAGTTTAATTTTCCCAACTGGAAGTAAAGAAGTTAGTTCTCTGGTTAAAACACAAGATGATTCTAATATCAAAACTTATATTCGCAGAGATTTTGTTATTAATGGATCATCATCTGGAGGTCAATTAACCTTTGTAGCACAATTGACTTTTGGAACACAAAGATTTACAGAATTTACTGAAAATAATTATATTATAACTGTTTTAAGCAAAGGAAGTTCAACAGTAGTAGAGAATGGCGATATTGTTTATATTGATCCTTCGTTCGTAAATGTTCGAACTTCTTCATCTACAACTAGCACAGTAAGTGCTGGTAGCGTCACAATTAATCTTCCAAGCGACTATTTTGGATCTATTAGTAGCAATTTCCCTGTACTAAAACTAAGTGCTACTATTGAAGTTACTAAAGCAAAACCAAGATTAAAAACTTCTGTTAAAAATAAGAGATTGGTTATTGTCTCTGGCGGAGACAAAAATATTCCATTAAGAGGTCAAGATTATGATACTTCCGATGTAAACATTTATTCTTTCTCTGATGTTTATAATCTTAGATATGTTTATGAAGGATCTTCAACTAATCCTCCTCAAGTAGATACAAATGGAAGACTAATTTCTGGAACTGATGTTACCAATAATTTTATTTTTGATGATGGTCAAAGAGATACTTTTTATGATGTCTCAAGAATAATATTAAAACCAGGAAGTCCTGCTCCAACTGGGCAATTAGTAGTAGCATTTGATTATTTTGAGCATTCTCAAGGAGATTTTTGCACAGTAGATAGTTATCTACATGAAGCAGGAGTTTTAGCTGAAGAAGTTCCATCTTTCAATTCATCAGTACACGGAATTGTTTCATTAAAAGATGTTATTGATTTTAGACCAAAAGTAGACAATGATACTTTAATTTCTGGTTTCCAAAATAGCACCATACTGTCTACTTCTGATTATGCTAATTTCAATGGAGATGGTGGCGTTTCTTCTAGTTGTCCCGCTTCAGATTTAAATATTTCATACACATTTTCTTTTAGCGAAACAAAATATCTTGATAGAATTGATGGGGTATTCTTAAAAACCAACGGTCAATTTGAAATTAGATCTGGAAATTCTTCATTAAATCCATCAAAACCAGAAACAATTGAGAATTCTATTCCTTTATATTATTTGTATGTCCCAGCATTTACAAAATTAAGTGAAGATGTTCGCCTAATTCCAGTTGATAATAAGCGTTATACGATGCGCGATATTGGAAAACTAGAGAAGCGTATAGAGCGTTTAGAGTACTATACAACTTTGAGTATTCTAGAACAACAAGCATTAAACATGCAAGTTAAAGATGATATTGGATTAGACAGATTTAAGAGTGGTTTCATTGTGGATAATTTTGAAACTCATTCAGTAGGAAATATTAAATCAAATGATTATAGATGCTCAATAGATACACAGCAATCTACTTTAAGAGCACAATCAAAAGAAGATTGTTTTAATCTAGTAGAATTAAATACTAGAGAAGATGAGAGAGTAACAAATCATTATAAAAAATCTGGTAGTATTGTTACTTTACCATATACTTCTACAAGACTTCTTGGAAACAATTCTGCAACAAAAATTTTGAATCCAAATCCTTTTGTTATTGTTCAATTTGTTGGAGATGGAAAACTATCACCTTCTGTAGATCAATGGTTTGATACTTCTGTAACACCTTTAGTATCTGAAGATAATACAAATTTATATTCTTTCTATACAGCTAGAAAAGATAATTCTAAAGAAGCTATCGCAAGTTACTTTAATTCATTTGTTGTTAATTGGATAGGATCAAACAGATCATTCTTCAATATCACACCACTTAACAATACTAGTGCATCTGCTGCGACAACAGTTATTGTTGCTTCTGTTGCGAGTTCTTCAAATATTAGTCCATATAATAACGAAACTGCTCGTGGTGTCTCAAATGAGACTAGAAATGGTAATTCTATTATTTCCTCCGTACAATTCTTTATGAGAAGTATTCCTGTTAAGTATAACTTAACAAGATTGAAGCCAAACACTCGTTTCTACGTTTTCATGGATGGAAGAGATATTGGAAGATGGATTAATCCTGATATTAGGTATACTGGTGTTCCTTCAAATTCATTATCTAGTTTCGGTAATAACATTACCACAGATGCTAATGGCAATGCAAGTGGTATTTTGTTAATCCCTGCTGGATATCCTCCAACCGCAGGTGCAACTTGGACTGGAGATGTAAAAACAGTAACATATGATACTGCTGCTACTCAATTAAGATATACAACTGGTATTAGAACACTCAGATTTACATCTAGTTCTACAGATGAAAGTAAAGATACTGTCGAAAGTTATACTGAGATTAAGTATTATGCAACTGGTGCTCTTCCAGAAAATCCAGCATCTATTGTATCTACTGTTCCTGCTGAATTTAAAGCAAATGAAGGAACACAAATTGTCGATGTATCAACTAGCAATAGACAAAAACCAAATCCATTATCTCAAACATTTACTGTTGAGGGACAAACTGGTGGATGTTTTGCAACTGCTGTAGATCTTTTCTTTAAGAGGAAGAGTGCAACTGTTCCTCTACGTGTTTATATCACAGATACAAGTGTTGGAAAACCAGGAAAAAATATTGTTCCTGGATCTGTTTGTGCAAAAAATCCAAACACTTATTTAAGAGTAGTTGCAAGTTCAAACTTAAATATTACAATTGGAGAAAGAATTACAGGAAGAAACTCTGGTGCTGCTGGTCCACTATTACAAGTATTAGATAAAAATTTAAATGTTGTAGTTCCTTCTTCCACAGGTGTTGTAGCGTTGTCATCAGATCAAGTTTACACACTTGCTTTAAACAATCATAATGGAACTACATTTATTCAAAATGAGATATTGGATATTGCTTCTCTAATTGCTTTCAATGCTGCAAATGGAACTTCTTTGACATTAACTATTACTAAAAATTCTGGTAAGGTAGTAGATCTTAAAATTACTAATGTTGGAATAAATTACGACAGTGGAGTAATTACAATTGAAAGTCCTCAACAACCAGGATGCAGTACTGCTACAGGATCGATTAATGTTTCTGGAGGAAAAATTTATAATGCAGAAATTCAAATTTCTGGAAATGGTTATACAGAACCACCTTCAGTTGTTGTAAGAGGAAATGGTGCTGGAGCAGGTGGAGCAGTAATTGAATCTGTCATTGAAATTACGGATTATGCTGTGAGAATGGGAATTGCAACAGATGTAGTTGGTGTAACAGCATCTACTGTTCCTACAAAATTTGAATTTGAACACCCCGTATATTTACAAAATAATACAGATTATGCTCTTGTAATTGAAACAGATTCTGTCGATTACGAAGTTTATGCATCTAGACTTACAGAAACTGATCTTGCAACTGGAACTGCTGTAACTGTTCAACCACTTCTAGGATCTGTTTATAGATCGCAGAATACTAATAACTGGACTGAAGATCTTCTAGAAGATATTAAATTTACTTTATACAGAGCTAGGTTTGATACAACTCGTTCTGGAACTTTGATTGTTACAAATCAAAATCTTGGATATGAACAAATAGATAGCGATCCATTTGAAACTTATGCTCTTGCTAATACAAATGCGACTTCTCCTCTATTTAAGAACAATAATTCTATCGTAAGAATTTCTCATAGAGATCATGGTTTTGAAACTTCTGGAAAATCATATGTTTTCTATAAATCTACACAAGATGTTGGTGGATTTACATCTACTGTTTTGAATAATACTTTGTTTAGAATTTCAAATTCTGGATTAGATAATTATACAATCGTTGGTCCAACCAGAGCAAGCGCAAATGCTATTGGTGGAGGAAAAGCAGTATTGGCATCATATAATAGAAAGTTTGAAAGATTATTTGCTCATGTAAGTTATATTCAACCATCAGGTACTTCTATCAGATCTGAAGTTAAGACTACTAATATTATTCCTGTAGATTCAAATACTACTAATTACTTGACATATTCTCAATCTGATTATGAAACTACATTCTTAAATGAAACTCATTACTTCTTAAATCAAAAAGTAATTGCATCTAGAATAAATCAAACTTTAAATACTCTACAGAACTCATTGCTTTATAAATTTAACCTTTCATCTACTGCCGATAACTTATCCCCAGTAATTGATTTGAGTGTTTCTTCTATTAAAACAGCAACCAATAGAATTGAAAATGCTGCAGGTAAAGAAGATAGATTTGGAAAGAGATATCAGGTATTAAAATTCTTGCCTGTGTATAGAGTAAATATCAGTGGTAATTCAACTACTGCTGTTGATGCAAATCAAACTGTACAAGGAGCAACTTCTGGTACAAGAGGAAAAGTTCTTGGTTATGTATCTACTGGTAACTATATTTGGGTTCAACTTACTACAGAAGGAACTTTCTTAACCAGTGAAAGACTAATATTTGGAACACAGTCAGCAACTGGTGGAAATTTACAAAGTTCAACAGTTACAGTTGTATCTACTTTGCAAAAAACATTTTCATTTACTGAAGGAACTACAGTTGTTGCTTTCAATCCAAGTGCTGTTACTCAAAAATATGATAATGTAATTACTGGAAAAATTATTGATTGGGATCCTGTTGCTAAGCAACTAACTGTTGAAAATGATAAGTTACCTATTAATTCTGATTATACCAGCGAAATTACTTTAGGTAGTGCTTTCTCAAGAGCACCAGTTACAGCAAATCAATCACCAGACATTTTTAGAGTTGGAGATATATTATATTATGACGGCATTTCAAGTGGTGAAGAACAATATGTTAAAGTTTCTGCTATGAACTTCACAACTGGTGTAACTTATGTTCCAGAGACCGCATCTAGAAATAGTTCTGCTCTTGCAAAATATGTTACTAAAGAAGTTGTAATTAATAATCCTGGAACTGCTATTGATGTTAGAACCACAGTTAATGTGAAAGATATTGATAATATAAAAATTCTTTACAAAATTAAAGAAACAGGATCACAAAAAAATCTTGAAGATATTGATTGGACATATTTTAATAACGATGGATCTCCAAATAATGATGTAGTTGCAACACCTGCTAATAATGTATCGCCAACTACAGATAGACAAGAAGATTATCAAGAGTTAACTTATAATATTTCGGAATTGCCAGAGTTTAATTCTTTTGCTATCAAGGTGGTTATGAAGTCAGATGATCCAATTTTTGTTCCTAAAGTTCAGGACATTAGAGCAGTAGCTTCTTATTGATTATGAAAGATTATTTAAAAGTAGAAGGTCATGATAATTTGTATCGTGACCCAAATACTGGTGCTATTATTAATATAGCATCTCCTCCCAAAAAAACTCTTACTACGCAATTCGCTTCAGTAATTGACGACATAAATACATTGAAAGCAGAAATATCTGAAATTAAAACACTCCTCAAAGAGATTGTAGCAAATGGCAGTTCTTAGAAACGTCTCTAAAACAGACACATTAGAAACACAGAGGCAAAAAGTTAATGCTCTGGCTAGTGATGTTTTTGAAATTACTGGGGGTTCTGGAAACCTTACATTTACTAGTTTAAAGTTAGCAGATGGCACAAAAGAAGCGCCAGCACTTTCTTTTGCAAGTGAAACAAGAACTGGTCTTTACAAAGCAGATAACAAATTAACTTTTGTAAATTTAGCAAAAAAAGTTTTTGATATTGATGATGATAATATCAATTCTTTAAGAGATTTAAATTTTTATACTTCTTCAATCTCTACGAGTGCAGTTACTACCAGAGGAAGTGGATATTACACTGGTACATATGAAGGAGTAAATTTACTTGGCGGTGCTGGCGATAGTGCAGTTGCAACTATAGTTGTAGTTGACTATTTTGTTAATATTACTAATCCTGGTTCTGGATATCCTCAAGATGGATCAGTATCAGTTGTTCTTACAAATGCATTTACGAATACTTATGTAGTTACTTTATTTGAAACCAAACCTGCAGATTTTACCGCATTAACACCTCCAGAATATGAATATAGAATTGGAGGTACAAATACTGGATTTGCTTTAACTAGAGGAAATACTTATAAATTTGATATTTCTGATGCTAGTTTAGCACTGCAACCATTTCATTTTGAACTAGATGGCGGTCTTTACATAAATCCTACATACGCTCAGGTAAATATTTTTGGAAATTTTGGAGAGGCAGGATCATTTGCTCAAGTAATTATAAAACCAGCATTCCCAAATTCTTCTGTTCTATCGATTGTAAGAAATACTTCAGCAGCGGTTGCCACTAGCATAAATTTAACTACGCAATCTGGAACTTTAGGTTCATATGGATCAGGATCTTCTGTAACTGCTTTAATTACTGGAGGAGTAGTACAAGATTTATCTTTTTCAGATTACGGCGATGATTTTAAAGTAGGAGATGTACTAGGAATTGCAAATAGTGCAATAGTATCGGCAGCAACGCCAATTACCAATCCATTTTCAGGAACAATTACTGCCTTAGGCGGAATTAAAACAGTATCAATTACAAGTGGTGGGAATGGTTATGAACCAAATGATACTTTAACAATTTCAAATGAAGAACTTCCTTTAAGATCTTACTGGCAATTATCTTTAGTTGATCATTATCAGTTAGTTCTTCCATCTGGACAAACAGATTACTACTGGAGAGTTGGAGATACTGTTTCATATAATTTAAATACTCCAACTATAGCAAAATTAATCTATTCTCCTGCGGTAAATACTGGTGTTGCAACAGTTAGTATTGCGTCGCAAGGAACTTCATATACAAATGGAACTTATACAGTTACTGCAAATAGCACAAGTGGTAGCGGATCTCAATTTGTCTTAAGACTTACTGTAACTTCTGGAACTGTTTCACTTTCTAATATTACTATTTTAAATCCTGGTGTTGGTTATGCTATTAATGATACATTAACTTTTATTGGATTTAATGTTGGCAGCAATAACGGTCCTATTAAAAATGTTGTTGATACTAGTGCTTCTGACCCAGCTAGAACAAATTCTATTAATAATAATGTTGCTGGAACTGGTGGTACTGGAACTGGAGCAAGATTTAATGTTCTAATTTCTACTGGTGGTATTACAAATGTATCAATTGCAAATCCTGGTACAGGATACACCACAGGAGATGTAATTACTATTCCAGCATCTTCAATTGGAGGTACTGGTTCTGCAGTTACTTTACAAGTGACTGCTTTTACAGATTTAGTATTAAATGTTGCGACCACTCAAAATGTAACTCCTGTTCATTCTTTAGTTGTTACAAATGCATCAAATTTATTATTTACTCCTGCTGAAATTGTAACTTCTGCAGTTACGGGCACGTATATAGCAACAGTTGCTCCTATAGTCAGTGCTGTTAATTCATCTAAACAATATTATTTAAACGATGGTATATATCCAACATATACGCTATCGGTAACTAATAGTGGAGCTTCAAACTATGTTTTTAATGGATCTGATAACACTACTGCCCATTATGATGCAAACAATCCAACTATAAATGTATCTAAAGGAGATAAGTTAGTTTTAAACGTAAATGTATCTGGGCATCCATTTTATATTGTAAGTGCATTTAATGGAGTATCTTTCTCATCAGCAGATGTAGTAGCAACTGTTCAAAATAATGGTGCTACTTCAGGAACAATTACATTCGATACAAAAGATGTAAGTCCTGGAACGTATTACTATCTTTGTGCTAATCATCCAGCAGCAATGAATGGTCAAATTATTGTTGGTGAAACTGAGAATTCTTACTATATTGACAATGTAACTTTGCTCAAAAATAGAAGATATCATTTTGATCTTTCTGCACCATCTAATGTTGGATATAATTTTGTTTTTAAATCAAGCGCAGCAGCAACTTCTAAACTAACTGCAGATTACATTACATATGATTATACAAATAATCGTGTAATTATTCAACCAAATGATAATACACCTTCTACATTATATTACAGTGCAGAAATTAGTGGATCAATTCCATCTCCTGATTACATTGGAGGATTTCCAGAAGATAAAGGAATTTTTTCAATTTCTGGTCAAGAATCTTTTTCTGGATCTGGTGTATCTATTGCTGTAAACACTGTCAATAGAAATGAAACTGTAAATATTGAAGTAAATCAAGGTAATATTATTGCAGATAACTCTGTTACAACTTCTAATGTTAGTGCTTCTACTGGCACATTTACAACAGAACTGACAGCAGATAGATTTAATTTTGAAAATTCTACTCTAACTATAATTGGTAATTATGATTTAAATATTGCAACTAGTGCTCTTAATGATATTATCTTAGACACAAGAAAATTATCAGTAGGAGATTTTGATGTACTTTCAACTGGTGAAGTTGAGACAACTAAACCTATTACGGTAACAGATGCTAATTTAATTTTGGCAGGATCTGGATCTTCATTGAGAGTTAATCAACGTCTTTTTATAACTGATAATACTATTAGTACAGCATCTACTGTGAATTTAGTATTATCTCCAGCAAGTAATTCTCTTGTTAAGATTACTGGATCTAAAGGTATAACTATTCCAGCTGGAACTAATTTAGAAAGACCAAATGCTATTCAACGTGAAAATGGAACTATTAGATTTAATACTGACACAAACCAATATGAGGGATATAATGTTGCTACTGCTGCTTGGAGTTCACTTGGAGGAGTAAGAGATCTTGATGGCAACACTTATATCTTACCTGAAGCATTTGCTGGAGCAAATGATAATACATTATACTTCTATAATGATTCTGTCAACAGTTTGAGATTAAGAAGATCTGCTTTAGATTTCTGGGAGATGAAGACTATATCTTCATCAAATATAACTGCTCCAACTTCTACTGTCTGGACAGAAAATACGCCAGTAAGTTTAGGGGAGTATTTAAGATACAGAAATAATATTTATGTCGTTAGCGTTGCTGGCATTACTGATGGTCCTGTCAATCCTCCAAGACATACCACAGGTGCTGCAACTAATGGAACTGCTCAATTAACATGGAATGCTCTAGCAGTAGACGAATTAGTATTTGATGGTATTAATGTATTAAAAGTTGGTCCAAATGCCGACGTACCATTGCAAGTTTCAAATGAACTTCAATTACTTGGTTCTGAAATTAAAACTCTATCGAGTGATCTTTCTATTACACCATTTACTGGAAAGAAAGCAATAATCAACACCACAACATCTCTAGTTATTCCATCTGGTACTAGTTTACAAAGAGGAATACCAGCAAGAGGATCGATTAGATATAACAGCACAATTTTACAATTTGAAGGATATGATGGTGCTAACTGGTCTTCTCTTGGTGGAGTTCGTGATGTAGACGGCAATACTTATATTATTCCAGAATTATCTGCTGGTAGTAATGAAAATATTCTATATTTTTATAATGATGGAAATAATAGTTTAAGACTTACTCCATTTGAATTAGTATTTGATAATGTCGATACAATTAGAAGTGTTGGTGGCAGTTTAGATATTAATGCTACTACCATTAATATTAATTCTGCTAATGTAATATTGCAATCATCGGCAACTACAACTAAATTGACAACTACTGCAGATGCGATAGAATTTGCAATTTCCTCTGGAATTTATGCAGATACTATATCTAAATTTACAGATACTGGTGCTTTATTATGGAATAGAACATGGGGAACAGGCACACCAACTTTTGTTGAATTATTCAAAAATGATTTGTCTGAATTTAAATTACGAGATCTAAATATTATAACAAAAGACATTCAACTAGTAAAAGGAACTACAGATTTTCTACCAATCTCTCTATATGCGCCAAGTAGTTCATATGGAGCAAAAGTAGTAATTTCTGCAGATAATGTTACATCTAATCATAGAGAACTGATTGAATTTACAGTAACTCATAAGGGTACTGATATATTCCATACAGAGTTTGGAAACGTAACAACTGGATTAAATATCTTTAGTTCTGATTTTTCTATTGATTCAAATAATGGTGATGTAGTTATTACGCCAACATTAACTTCTAGTGTTGCAGCAAGTGATGTTGTAAATATTACAGTAGTAATCACTCTTCTAAGAAAGTAAAATGGCAGTAAATAAAAAAGAATTCAGTTCTGTTGGAGGATTTTCAGTAGACGATGTTACTGTAATTAATTCTAATAGAGACTTTGAAAATATTAACACTCTGGAAATACAAAATAGAAATTTTTCTGATGCTTTCACAAAAACTTATATCTTGAGGGGAACAAATACTCAAGTATTAACTATTGATGGCATAGAAACAATTATTCTTCCAAATAATACTATGAATTTTGCTACTGCAAATATTGTAGGGGTAGATGATAATTCTGGTTCTGGAAATTATTCGATTAAATTAGAATCTGCAGTGAAAGTTGATGGCGTTGGAAATGTAACTTCTTTATCTACGTTATTTACCATTATAAAAGATACAGTACCAGCTGCTCAAACTTGGTCAGTGCAACCATTTGATTCGGGTTCTGTGAATAGATATAGTTATTCAACTTCAAAATCTGGAGGAGTTCAGACTGTAGTTTGGATTGCACATGTTGTAATCACTACTGTAGCCTTTGCATAGTAATAAATAAGAATAGTAGAATTAAAGTAATCTAGAGGGGCTCTTCGGAAAATGAGTTTACAGATTAATTCGGATAAGCAAATTATTCTTGGTTCAAATCCTTCTGTAATTGGAACTAACAATTACACAATTAGAGCAGGCGAGGGGGCGAATCAAAAAGAAATTTTCCGAGCTCAGTTATCAAATACAAATCTTCCCAGAATTGGTATCAACAGAACTGGAGAAAGAATTGAAAGAATTCAGGTAAATTCTGGAGGAGCATTATACAACACTGCTCCTTCTGTTACTTTAGGTCCTCCAAATCGTACTGGAGGAGTACAGGCAACTGCTTCAGCAATTGTAGCAAATGGTTCTGTCACCTTTATTACTGTTGATAATCCTGGCAATGGATATGACACTGCTCCAAGTGTAACTATAACTGCACAACCAGGAGATCCTGGAGCTGGTGCATCTGCTGTAGCATTTCTAGATACTGTAGATTTTGAACTTGATGTTAGTGGTGCAATTAGAACATCGACTTCAATTATTTCTGATACAGCAAGAGTTTTAAACTTAGACGTTGATAATTTTGTTACCCCTGATACTGCATTCAGGGGTCCAAATTTAAAAACATATGCAAATAATACAGGAGTACTTTGGGTTCCGAATACAATTATTGTTCATAGTGGGGATAATCCATATAGATATTATGGAGATAATATCTATCAAGCTTTAAATACTGGAGCAACTGGAACAACTCCTCCTACTCATGTAGATGGTATTGTATTAAATGGTGCGGTTCAATTAAAGCACATTGGTTTTAGGGTAAGCAGACCAACAGAACCATACTACAATACTTCTGGTAATTCTGGTTTATTTCCAAGATCTATCACTCCTTTGCAAGGAGACAGATCAGATAAAATTGCTACGACAGAATACGTACTAAATCTAGCAACAAATGATGTTGGCGGTCGTGTGTATGTTTCTGAACAAATTGGAGATGACGATAACGATGGTAGATCTGCAGTTGCTCCTGTAAGAACAATTAAAAGAGCATGTCAGATTGCTCAAGCAACTGTTGGAATAAAAGAAACTGTTATTATTGCTGGTGGAGAATATGTAGAAGATAACCCTATATCAATTCCTCCAGATTGTTCAATTATTGGTGATAACTTACGTCTCGTTATTGTACGTCCTGCAAACGCTAATAAGCACTTCTTTAAATTATCAGACAAAAATTATATCAATGGAATTACATTTAGAGATCTTGTAGATAGTAATAATGATCCAGTACATACTTGGAACTATGCAGTAGTATTTGATGATAAACAAAGAGTTTATTATGATCCAGCATCTGGTGGTGATTTTGGAAGATCATGGCCTATTGGTCATCAATTCTTTGGTGCAAACAAAGTAAGAATTCCTTTCAATTCAAATACTGGTGGATCTAATTTAACAGCAAATAGAGATTTATTTGGAACAAACAGTTTTGCTAGAGGTATAGTAACATCTGTAACTTTTAATGCTGTTAGTGGTCCAACTGCATACCAAAGTGGTGTTGTTGAAGCTACAGTAACTACTATTGATGGTTTTGATCAAAGTGAACCAATCAATTATTATGTTCCGACATTTTTTACTCCAACTAACGTTACTTACAATCCTTCAACTGGTATTGCAATTATTACTATTGCAAATCATGGATTTTCTAATGGTAGCTTAATTAAAGTTATTAATGATTCTTTATCATTTACACATGCTTCTGATGGAAATACTACTACTAGAACTTTCCCAAGACCAACAGATACAATTAGTGGAGTTTGGTTAGGTGTCAGTAACGTAAGTACAAATACTTTCCAAGTAAATCTAGGTGTATCTACAGATACTTCTGCTCGTACTTTTGTATCTGCCACTTCAAATGCGATTGCTTATGCAGCTGCAACATATGAATTTACAAGTATTGTTCCCGTTTCTATCAGAGCAGAAGGAGAAGTAACTTCAGAATTAAAAAATAGAACTACTAGTTATCCAATAACAATGGTAGATGGATCACAACAAGGAGATTTTAATGATGGTTTCCAAAGTACTTACTTTGGTAATAGTGAAAACTTGGGTGGTATTGTAGTTCAAACTGCTCAGTTAATTCCAGGAAGAATTGGATTTCATGAATTTAAAGAAGGAGAAATTGTAAGGATTGCTGGATTAACTGGATTACTTTCTCCTTTGAACGGTCTTCAAAGAATTTATAAAGTTATAAGAGATGCGGATGGTAGATCAAGAAGATTTGTAATTCCTAAAATTATAAGTGGATTTACAGGAACATCAGAACCTGTTGGTGCAACAGTAACTGCATATACAAATTATGTAACTCTAACTCTTCTAAATTCTCCAAACAAATTAGTACTTCCTAATCCAGTTTCTAGAAGATTTCAAGATGCATGTACTTACATTAGAAATAATTTAGATTTTATTTCTGATGAAACTGTAAAGCAAATTAATGACGAATTTGCACAAAAATGGTTTACTATAAGTAATGTAAGTGGAAATAGTTTTGACATCAATACTCAACCAAATGCTTTTGCTCATACTTATGTAAATGGTGGTACAGTAACTTTTAATAATAATACTTATACTGTTACTGCTTTTACGTACAATAATGTTACTGGTGTAGGAACAATAACCACTGCAAGTGCTATTGGAGCTGTTAATGGTAATGTTGTAAAAGTTGAAAATCTTTTAATATCTTGTTCTCAGGGGGAAAAATTATATCCAGGATTTAACATTCCAAATGGTGATGCAAAGTGCTATAGAGATGTTAAGCACTTTTTAAATTCTATAGTAATGGATTTAGAATTTGGAGGAAATTATAATGTCGTAGAAGCAGCAGAGAGATATAAAATTGGAACTCAAATTGGTTATATTTCAAATGAAATTACAGAAACAGTAAGAGCTTTTCAAATTGCAACAGAACTTGCAATTTTAGCAATGAGAAACTGGAGGACTGGAAATGGAACTGTAGGAAATCCAACTTATATTCCAAAATATTCTTCTATTGCCAGGTATTTTGATGATACTGTAATTACAGCAACTGCAGGTTCACCTGCATGTGCTAATGTTGCATCTGCTATTACTACTCTTTCCTATGCATTTGTTGATATTATTTCAAATAATTCTACTGGTACTTACTTAGATGCTGGGTATTTAATTGCGAAAAATATTGATTTGATTGCAGATGAGGCGCTAAGATTTGCTAAAACTTCATTCCCAACTTTAAGTTTAAGTTATCTTGATGAAAGCAAGTGTAAGAGAGATATTAAATATATTTTACGTTCTCTCAGAAGAGATTTAGTATTGGGTGGAAATGCTGGTATTGTAACAGCAGCAGAACTATATTTTACTGGTAGTTTACTAACTGGAATTCCTTCGGCAGAATTAGTTCCTACAATAACAGCATTTAATAAAGCTAGGGATCTTGCAATTCAATCAACCCGAAATTGGAGTAATGGAACAGTAGCAACAACAACTCCAATAGGTGCTACTTATAATTCTACTACTGGTGTTCTTAACGTAACTTTTGCAAATCCAACTACTCCAGTAACAACATCACACAGGATTGCATTTAAAGAGGGCGCTATTACATTTAGTTGCCCATCTAATGGTGGAGGAAACTTAGCAAGTCCAACAGTAACAGATCGCAATTATGGAAATAGTTTAACTATTACAAATGTAAGCATTGCTGGTGGGAATACTACTGTTACTGTTAATGTTGGGGATGCTGGTACTGCTACAGGAGTAACTCATACGTTTGTAAGTGCATTAGCAAATGGAACTATCATTGTCTACGATCCTGTTACTACATTTACATCTCCAGTTACAAAATATGAAAATTGGAATATTTTACTATCAGGAGGAACTCTTTGTGCTAACGTTGCTTCCACAATTACAAATTCATTTGCTTTATTAGAAGATATCTTAGATGGAACTATAGCACCTGGAGCTACAACAAAGACATATGGTACATCATATACTTTACAACCAACGTATCCTGACAATGTTGTTGGCGATGGTAGCGGCAAATTTATTACACCTCTGGGATTCTATGATGATTTGCCTGTAATTGAAGCATCTCCATATATTCAAAATTCTTCAATAATTTCTTTTGCTGGAGGAAGTGGTTGTGAAATTGATGGTGATAAGGTACAACAACCAAACTCTCCAAGACCAGGATTAGAAGATGATCCAAATAATCCAGGAGGAACTCCTAGAGCAGCTTTCCCAAATCAGGGTAAATCAATGGTTGCTTCTGCATTCACGATTGTATCATTTGGTGGTACTGGATATAGAGTAATCAACGATGGATATTGTCAATTAGTTTCTGTATTCGTTATTTTCTGTACTGATGGTGTACTATCAGAGAGTGGAGGATATGCTTCAATTACTAACTCTGCAACAAACTTTGGCATCTATGCTCTAAGAGCAATAGGATTTAGCAGAGATCCATATCAATTTGATATTGGAACTGTTTCTAATGTTTCTGCCACTGTAGGAACTGGAAGAACTATTCTTACGGTATCTGGTCTTGGAAGACCACCTCTAGAGCATTATATTGTTAAGTTTACTGATTATACAAATAATAATCCTGCAATTGAATATTTTATTGAATCCATTGATAAAAACAGTATTTCTGTTAGTGCTCCATATACTGCTACATTTACAGTAAATGAAGCAATGAGTTTGAAGAGGAAAAGCGATAATGTTGTAGTTGCTCCTTCGACCGCAGAACTAGGCGGTAAAGCAATTCAATTGCACAGACCTTCGATTGTTAACTCTTCAGGACATACTTGGGAATATGCTGGTTCTGGTACAAACTATAATGCTCTACCAGAAAACGGTGGTGTCAAGATTGAAGCATACGAACAGGTATCACAACAATATGGTCGTGTATATACCTCAGGTACTGATGAACTTGGGGACTTTAAAGTTGGTACATTTGCAAAGATTGAAAACAGAACTGGTGCCATCACATTTACTGGAACAGTTAGCATTTCTGAAGTTGAATTCTTAAAACTGAAAGGTGGTACTGTTGTTGTTACTGGATTTGATTCATCTCCAACGCTAGGTGGTGCTTTTTCATCGGATGAAAAACTTCCTACTCAAAAAGCAGTTAGAGATTATATTACAAATAATTTAGGACAGTATATTAACAAACCATTCTCAACAAATGCTGTTCCTAGAGCACTCGTAGAACTTACAGATAGTGGTAAAATTTCTATTGACCAAATCCCTGCTCTAAGACCATTTAGTGTTTATACCGTTGCAAATGTAACAGAAAGATTAGCAATTGAAGGTGCTCTTGCTGGAGATATTGCTATCCAACAAGATACATCAACGTCATATATTTTGAACAATGATCTTGATAGTTTATATTTTGCATATCCAATTACTCTAACTGATATTAATGGTAATCCTTTAGATTTCAATACTAACTCTATTTTAACTGGCAGTGGAACTACTGGTCAGTTGCAAGTTCTTGAACACAGAAGAGGTGTTGTATATACTATCAATATTACAAATCCAGGTAGTGGATACACTTCTGCGCCAGCAGTTGTAATTAGTGGAGGAAGTCCTGGCGCTGGATCAGTCGCTGCTTTTGCTACAACAACGATTGCAAATGGTCAAGTTGTAACAGTTAAACTTACATTATTTAATGGGTATGTTGGAGGAAAAGGATATACTGCTGTTCCTACAGTAACAATTGCAGCTCCAGGGGCTGGTGGTACACAGGCTACCGCAGGTGCTTTAGTTGAAAATAGAGTATACGGAAAAGTTGTCAACAACCTCAAGATAGAAGATACAGATACAATTCAATCAAATGATTCTCCAAGTGTTGCGGTTGATATTACAAGAGTAGTTAATACTTCAGCATCTAATGTTAATAACTGGGTATCATTATCTTCTCAGACTATTTCTGCAGATAATATTACAGAAGGTATTATTTCTCCTGCAAGACTTTCTTCTGACAGCACTGCGGCTAACTCATTTACTTTTTTAAGAGGAGATCAATCATTTGCTCCTGTAGTACAATCAGTTAAGGGAACAGAAACAAGATATTTTGAGATAACTAATACTGCTGCATCTTCTAGTAGCAATACATTAAGATTTGCATCGACTGGTCAACCTTTAGTTGGGCATACTGTTGTTGCTAATGTTGGTGGTATTCCTGCAAATACTACTATTCAAAGTATTGAGACTACTGGTGGTAATACCACTATAACTTTAAATAATCCATTAACTGCATCTATACCATCTGGTACAGTAATTGAATTTACACGACCAACATCACCACTTCTATTTGATACTTCATTCACTCAGGGAAGTTTTGTAGAAAGCGCAATCGTTCAAAATGGAGGATCAGGTTTCTCATCAAACGGAATTTATTATAATGTACAAGTAAATGGAGGAACTGGAACTGGTCTAAAAGCTAATTTTACAATTACAAGTGGATCTATTTCAAATGTTGTAATTACTAGTAGCGGTTCTGGATATACTTCAGATTTTGGTGTCAATGCAATACCTGCTGGACTTCCTTCTGGTGGTTCTGGTATTAATATTTTATTCAAAATTAATACAGTAAGTAAGAATTATGCTAATGTCGCTATGGACATTAGAAGAGTTGATGCACAAACAATCAATGCTGATCCTTATGGAAGAGCAGGTGTTGGAAGATTTGATAAGTCACAATTCTTTCTTGGTCTTGATGGCGATGGATCGGTAAGATTAAAGACTGGTCCTGGATCAAATTTAAATGCGGATAAATTAGATAATGAGGAAGGATCTTATTACTTAAATTCCGCAAACCAAAATGCTGGAATTTTACCAGTAGATAGATTGTCTGGAACTTATAGAATTTCTATTACTGGTAATGCAGAAGGTGGTGCTGATAGACTTACAACATTAACAACCAATAGTACTACAAGTCCTGTTCCTAGTGATATTAAAGAGGGCGTTACTGCAGCAACTAGAGATAATACAGCAGATGGTTTGAATGTCGCTGGAAGCAAGCATTTGGTTCTTTCTATTAGAAATGGTGGTGTTGGAACTGATGCTACTTATGGTGGTGTTAGACAATTAGCATTTGCTGATGATAATTCAATGTATCTTAGAGGTACAGGATCTGGAGTATCTAATTTTGGAAGTTGGGCAAAAATATGGTCTTCTGGAAATCATGGTCCTGGTAGTGGTTTGGACGCAGATCGTCTTGATGGAAGACAAGGAACTTGGTATAGAAATGGATTAAATTTAAATTATGGTACAATTATTGATAGACACCTACCCACTTTCCAAGAAGCAAAACAGTTTGAAGATTCTATTACAATTAGAGAGATTACTAGTCAACCAGTTTTTAACATTTATATTTCTGGTCAAGCACTTGTTACTGATCCATTTACTGCAACATCTGCTGTTAATCTTTATAATGATCTAGATCAAAATGTTGGTAATTTAACAATTAATAGTGTTACTGTTAATAATGTTACTGATCCAACAGAAGACTACACTATTTTAAATGTGGTCTTAACTAATGGAGGATTTAGTGGTGCTACTAGAGTTGGTACTACTGCTACTAGTGTTCCTTTTGATGATTATTGGTTAGATGTTGTTGGAACATTTGAAGTTGCAAAACTTGCAAGTGTATCTGGAGGAACTGCCAGATTAACAATGGGTAGAAACAATGGTGTTTCCACTGAACCAGCGATTTACTTTAGAACAAGTGCATTAGCTGCTTCAAATTATAACAGTGCAATCATTGCTCGTGGAGGAAATGCTGCTGATGGAAGTGGTATTTTAGAATTTAAAGTTGCAGATCCAAACTCTCTACTTGTAAATAACTTAACTATTTGGAACTCTGGCAATATTACTTTTGATAATGGGAATACTCCAAACACTGGAGTTAGAAGAGATACAAACGGCAATTTTACTGCTGGCACAATTACAGCAAATCTAACTGGTGCTGCTTCAGCAAACGTTCTAAAAGCAGGTGATACCATGACTGGTTCACTTACTTTAACTGGAGCATCTTCTAATTTAATTGTTGGAGGAACTTTAGGTGTTACTGGAAATGCTACATTAACTGGCAGTTTAACTGTTGACACAAATACCTTAATAGTCAATTCCACAAGTGATTTAGTTGGCGTTGGTTTAAATCCATCTACGGCAGCAACTACTAACAGCAAACTTCAAGTTTTCTCTGGAGCACTTGGAACTACTGCTGGTAATGCTACCTATATTGCTTCTTTTGAAAACACTTCATCTAATTATAGTAGATTATTAGTATGGCAAAGAAGACATACTAATGGTGCGGATTGGACTACTTCATCCACAAGAATTCAACAAAGAATTGATGTAACTGATCAAGCTTATATTGAATTCAACCCACCTGGATCAACATTTGGTCTTGCTCTTGGTACAAATTCTATTTCAAGAATTGTAGTTGATCAAACTGGATTGGTTGGAATTGGAAAATCTGCTGCTTCTGGATTTATATTTGATGCGGCAGGTAAAGGTAGATTTGAAGGAGGTTTAGAATTAGATACCGCTAATGATAATAGTGGAACATTTGTTACATTTTTAGGTGCTAGTACGTCTAAAAACTTTAGAATTGGTCATGAATTAACTAACGCTAATGTCTTTGAAATTAATCCTTCTACAACAAATGGAGGATCGACATTTACCGTTCCAGGATTAACAGTCAAAGCACCTGCTGGAGCAGTTACTGAAGTTAGAGTTGGTATTGGTGTTGCTAATCCACAGTACAGTTTGGATGTAAATGGTAATGTAAACTTTAGTGGCACAATTACAGCAAATGGTGCTACATTAACTAGTTCAAATTGGACAAAAGCAACTAATACTTTAGATATTTACAGAATGTCTAAAGTTGGTGTAAACAAAGTAAATCCACAATATACTCTTGATGTTGGTGGAGAAATCAATCTCACTGGCGTTCAAAGAGTAAATGGAGATCCTCTTTGGTTAGATGCATACGGAGTAATTAGAGTAACTAGAAATCTAATTTCTCAAAATGTAATTATTCCTTCTGGTACAAATGCTCAAAGTACTGGACCATTAATAATTCAATCTGGATTTTCAGTCACCGTTGAAACTGGTGGTGCGTGGACAATTGTTTAATTAATAAATAGTAAATAAAAAAGGGTTAAAAATGAGTACTTTAACTGTTGCAAGCATTTCTGGTCCAGCAAGTAATTCTTATATTATGGATGTAGCATCTCTTGCTATATTGAGATCTGCTGCTAATGATTTTAGAGTCACTGGAATTCAAACTACTGGTGGCACTAATATGATTGATTTCAATAATTCCACTAATCTTTGTACTTTAGAGGCGAGAACAAGAGTTGTAGCTGCATATTCAGAACCTATCAATATGAATAACTCTATGAGTGGCAATACTATTACTTGGAATTTAGATGCTAGTAATAATTTCTTTGTTAATGTTCCTGGAAGCACAACTTGGACGCTGGGAACTCCATCAAATATGGTTGATGGGAAATCGGGAATTATTATGGTAGCATTAAATGGAAGTTCTAATATGAATTTTGCTGGATCTACATTTGTTTTTAAAGACGGAACTGCTCCGTCATTTTCGGGAAGTACTTTGAATATATTAGCATATTATGTTCAAACAGATCCTAGAAATGGAAATCGCAGAATTGTAATTATTCCTACACTAAATATGGGTTAATAAAATATGTTAAACGCAGAAATTATTGCTACTCCTCCAGCTGGAGGAGGAAATTTTTTTGGAGATGGATCTAGTGGAAGTTACAACTCTGGAGGTAATGATAGTTTTGGAGTTTCTGGTGCCTCTGGATATAATGGTGAACTGGTGCATAGACAATTTACCAGTTTTTCTAAACCTGGAGGATCACTGACTACTAATAATTTTTGCAGGGGTCTTTTTATATTGTGCCAGGGTAATTTTTCAAACTCTGGAACTATTACTATGAAAAGTAGAGGTCCTTGTGCTAGTGCAAATGGTGATTTATTATGGACTTGCAGAGCTGCAGCTGGGCAAGGATTTAGTTCTACTCAAGGTTCAAATTTTAATGAAGCGAGTGGTAGTTTTCAAACAATTATTAATCAAAATAGTCAAAGACTTACTGGACAAGGAGCTGGGTGGAGAACTTTTAATTTAAACAGAATTGGAGCTGGAAACCAATCTAGTGGTGGAACAGGACAAACTGGTGGCGGTGGTAGAGGAGCAACTGCTTGGAATGGTGGTGGATCTGGCGGGTTTGGAAGTTATGGTGGACCATGGTCTGGTGGCGCTGGCGGCGGTGGTGCTCGTTCTAGTACTGGTGGTAACGGAGCTCCCTGGGGATGTGGCGGAGGAGGAAGTTCTGGAAACTGTGGAGGATGTGGAACTGGTGGAGGAGCTGGAAATGGTAACGGAGGCGGTGGAGGTCCTTATGGACAAAATTGTTCTGATAGTGGAGTAGGAGGATTAATTGTAATTGTTGTAGGAGGAAATTTTTTCAATAATGGAACTATAACTGTTCAAGGATCTAGAGGTTGTGATGCTGGTAATGGATGGGCAGGTGGTGAAAATGCTGGTGGGGGCGGATCTGGTGGAGGACAAATTTTAATTCTATACGCTGGCAGTTATACAAATAATGGAACTATTACTGCTGCTGGTGGTTCTGGTGGATGGGGCAATGGTCCATTTGGTGATAGTGGTGGCAATGGATCTGTTCAGATTGCACAAATTGGATTATAATGCTATAATAAAATTATTTAATTATAAAATGCATGAGTAAGATTGAAATCTTTTATTATCCAATATACAATTTTAATTGGATGGATAAAGAGATGTTGCATCATCCATTAGCAATGGATGATGTTTTTATACCTATACAAAAAGTATCTGAACTTGAAGACCATAAATCTTATGAATATTATAACTGTCCTGCATGGAAAAACTGGTCACAAAAAACATTTCTATTTCATATGCAATATGATATAGAAATAACTATTGATAAAAACGATCAAACTTGGTTTACAGATAAAAATCCAAATATGGTATTGTCTACTGAAGGATGGTATACAGGTGCAGAACCTGTAATTCAAGTAGCAAATTCTTTTTGTATGTGGACCAAATCAAAAAATATTATTTTTGAATGCATTCCATATCCAAGAACTTGTATAAAAAATAACATGGAAGTTATATCTGGTAACTTTCCTATTTCTGTGTGGGAGAGAACCACTTCTTTGGGATTTAGAATTTTAGATACTTCTAAATCAGTTCAATTGAGACGAGGAGATCCAATTTATTACGCCAGATTTCATACTCCTTCCTTCAAAGATACAGTAGTTATGACTAAAAAAATTCCTCCTGATGAAGTTATTACAAAAATAAATCAGCATCTACTGTTAAAAAATTATGGAAAAAATCTATCCTGGAAAACTATGTTAAATAGAAGGGAGCAGGAAGAAAAACTTTCCAAGTGTCCTTTTAGTTTTTTATATAAAAAATCATGACAAAAAAATTATGTGTCGTTGGCGGCGGAACTGCTGGCATTTTATCTGCTTTATCTCTTGTAAATTTAAAGTCTTCTGTGAAAGAAGAAGAAATACAAGATATACAAATTGATTTTTATACTGGAGATCCTGATAGTATTACCGCAGTAGGAGAATCAACAACTCATGATGTTATGTCTTTATTGTGGAAAACTTTAGGATTTAATCCAGTATTCAATAGTTTCAAAGAATGTGATGCTACTGTAAAGCACGCTGTTGAATTTATTGGATGGGGCAAATCTGGCAAAACAACATTTTCTCCATTTAGCGGTGAGAGAATTGCTTGTCATTTTAAAAATAGTAAGTTTCAAAAACTTGCTATGGAAATGCTAGATGAAAATAAACAAATCAATGTAATTAAAGAAACAGTAAATATTGATGATATTAAAAATCAGTACGAATTTGTTTATGACTGCACTGGATTTTCTGGCAACAAAGATGATTATATTGTATTTGAGGAAGTTCCAGTAAATCATGTTGCTGTAGTTCATATCCCATTTAAAAATCCTCATGCTGGAACTACAAAGCATGTTGCAACTCCAGATGGATGGTGTTTTGAAATTCCTTTGAAAAATGAAACTTCTATTGGATGGTTATTTAACCATGATATTACTTCCGTAGAAGAAGCAAAATCTAATATGATTGAGTATATAAAAGAAAAGTATGATCTGAATATGCTGGAATATGATATGACAGAATTTTCTTTTGTATCTGGAATGAAACAAAAACCTATAGAAGGAAATGTATGCGTCAATGGTAATGCATTATTTTTTATTGAACCAATGGAAGCAAATACTCTTCAATTGGTTAATTTTGCTCAACAAATGTATATTGAAATTTTAAATCCAAATAATCCTTCTCCATTGGATTATAAAATTGAAATGTATTCAAAAGAAGTTACTACAAGAATTAATCATACAAGAAAGGTTATTGCTTTGCATTACTTAAATGGATCGGTATATGATACTCCATTCTGGCAACATGCTAAAGAAAAAGCATATAATTTCTTAAAAAATGATTTACAGTTCATTAAGTATGTAATTAATATGCATAAAGGAGATACATTTTTTCCTATTGATAATGAGTATGGTAATTATGCTACTCATAATTTTCTTCTATGTGTTCGTGGATTAGAATTAGAAGAAACCTTAGAAAAAATGTTCTGGGATTACATCGAAGAAAATGAATATATATACGTAGAAGCAACTGACATGATCCTAAATAATTTAGGAGTACAAATGTTCAATACATTAGACAATCCTTTAATTAAAGGACCACTAGAAAATTCGCCAACCTTTAGGAAGAAATATGTCTACTAATTACAAAATTACGAATATTATTCCATTCGTAACTAATACAGAGTATCATACAAATGTAGTTTCAAAAATTGTTTATACTTATACAGCGCAAAAAAATGATGCTGAAGTATCTGCAACTAGAGAAATTGTAATGGATATTTCTCCTGAAATCCGTGGATTTATAGAATTTGAAAATCTTTCGGAAGAAGATATTCATAAAATCATTGAGGGTCATGTTTTCGATATTTCTCTTAAAAAATTCTTAGACGAAGAATTTGATAAGATTGCATCACAACCAGAGCAAGCAGCATTCTCATTTCAACTTTCTACAGAACCATCAGCAGAAACTGTCTTAGATAAAGCTCCAGATTATGTTTTATCTCAAAAAGAAACTGAATGTATTGAAATTTTTAATGCTTTGAGACCCATTTGTACAAAACCAATTGATAGTACTTTTGTAATGAGTGTACATGCTCAAATGAAAAAGAATGGTAGCACACTTGAAGAAATTAAAAATTTTATTGTTGAGCATAAAGACAATATTCCAGAACCAGGATTATATCTTTCTATCTCTAGAGGAAATGATGCTCACAATCTAATCGGTGCTATTGAAGATGTTCCTGCAGATGTCTTACTGGTAAATCCAGATCCTGATGCTGAAAATTATTATAAAGTATGATTGTTCAATTAGATTATATATCATGTCCCATACTAGTATCTAAATTTAAAGAGCATGAATTAATTAAGGATAAATTATTATCATCAATTAATTCTCAAAATTTTTCATCTGTAAACTATTCTAATTCATATATTACTAGATCTGACTGGAATGAAGCAAAGCATTCCCGCAGTGAATATATGAATATTCTTTTTCCTTCATTGGGATACCACATGGAAGAAGTTTATTCTTATTATGGATATAAAAGAATAAACATTCACAACTGCTGGTTTCAGCAGTATACTAAAGGCAGTGGACATATGTGGCACATCCATATGGATTGTCAATGGACAAATGTTTATTATCTTGAAATGCCAGAGGATGCTCCATTCTTAGAAGTAAAAGATCCTCTAAAAAATAAAATATCTCAAGTAAAAGTCAAGGAAGGTGATATTATTTCTTTTCCTAGTTTTGTTATGCACCGATCTCCAGAGATTACGTGCGACACTAGAAAAACTATAATATCATTTAACTCATGTGGAGATATAGACTAAATAAAGTATACTTCATTAATATCGATAATCATGGACATTGAAACTCTTAGAAAAAATTTTAATGATCAACTTGCAACTGCTGAAAAGCAGATCAATGATCTAAGAGAAAATCTTAAAAAAGCAGAAGAGTATAAAACTAAATTGCTTGGTGGATTAGAAACTCTAGAACTACTAGAAGGTCAATCAGAAGAAGCAGAAGAACTGCCTACTGAATGACTTAAATCCCTACTTCATAAATAGAAGTAGGGATTTTTTGTATCTAATTAAATGGCGCAGCCATCAACTAGACAGGGGTTAATTGACTTTTGTAAACGTCAATTAGGTGCTCCAGTATTACAGATTAATATAGATGATAGTCAGATAGATGACATCATTGATACTGCTATTCAATTTTATCAGGAATGGCATTACGATGGTGTAGAAACCATGTATCTAAAACATGAGATTACAGCAGATGATGTAACAAGATTTAATTCATCTGATGAAACTACAAATACAGCAGCACCAGATGCTGCTGTTTGGACAAATAGAAATAACTTTATTGAAGTTCCTGATCATGTCATTGGTATTACAAAAGTATTTGGTGTTTCTTCTAACTGGGTAAGAAACGATTTATTTGGATTAAGCAACCAATATTTCTTAATGGATATTTTTGGTTTTTCTTCTGGATTTACTTTTGGTAATTTTGATATGAGTAATTATTATATGATCCGCCAATATTTTGAAACCTTAGATATGGTTGTTAATACTGGTGCTTTAGTACAATTTAGATTTAACAAGCGTCAAGATCGTTTATATATTGACGTAGATAAATCAAGAATGGTAGAAGGACATTATTTACTTATTGAATGCCATCGTGCTCTTGATCCTGGATCTTGGTCTCAAGTATACAACGATGGTTTCTTAAAGCGTTATGCAACATCACTAATGAAAAAACAGTGGGGTATGAATTTAACGAAGTTTAATAATGTTCAATTGCCTGGCGGTATTACTTTAAATGGTAGACAGATTTATGAAGATGCTCTAGCAGAATTGGAGCAGTTAGAAAATGATATGCCTACAAAATATACTCTTCCACCAATCGACATGATCGGATAAGATGCCTACTAGTCCTCATTTTCCCACTTATTATAGCGGATATTCTGGAGAACAAAATCTCTATCAAGATCTAGCGGACGAACAAATTAAGTTGTTCGGATCTGATATTTACTATCTTCCTAGAACTATTTTGAAAGAAAATACTTTAGATGATATCATTTATTCAAAGTATCAATCACAATTTCAAATAGAAATGCTTTTAGAAAATGTGACTGGGTTTGGAGATACATCAGAATTTATTAGTAAATTTGGATTACGTTTGACTGATGAAGTTAAATTTAGAGTATCAACTCGTAGATGGGATCAATCTGTCACTCAATATTCTCCCGCTTTAAACGTTCCTGGAAGACCTAACGAGGGAGATCTATTATATTTTCCTCTCACTCAAGATTTATATGAAATAAAATTTGTAGAACGAGAAAGTCCTTTTTATCAATTTGGTAGAATTCAATTCTACACAATGACTGCAGAAATTTATGAACTCGGTGATGATGAAATAGATACTGGAGTTCCTACAATTGATGAGATTGAAACCCAATACTCTGCTGCCATCAAGCTGGTTATGGATCCTGGTGGTATTGGTAACTTCACAGTTGGTGAAGAGATTGTTGGTGATGAGTTCCTCGCAAGGGCAACATCAGCAATTACTGGTGGTGCTGTGAGTGGCACTACAATCAGCGATGGTGGAGCATTCTACAATCCAGCAATTCCTCCAGTCGTCACGTTCTCGGCACCTCCTGCGGGTGGTACACAAGCTACAGGAACTGCTGTAGTATCTGCGAATGGTATTGTAACTGGTATCACGCTAACCAATCCTGGAACTGGTTACGTCTCTGCTCCTACAGTTACGATTGACTACTCACCAAAAGATAACAGAGCAGAGGTCAAGTCTTGGAATCCTGCAACTCGTACTTTAGAGGTTATTAATAGAACTGGAATATTCACTACTGCCGAGACGATTACTGGTATTACATCTAGTGCGAAGTGGAGCCCATTTACTTTTGACACTCTAAATAATACTAACAGCAACTACGATCAAAACAGAGATATTGAAGATAATGCTGATGATATTCTAGATTGGACTGAAAGAAATCCATTTGGTGAATATGGAAATTACACAGGTAGCATCTAATGTTAAGATCACATTTTTATCACGAGATATTAAGAAAAAATATTATTGCATTTGGAACTCTATTCAATAATATAGAACTGCAAAAAAGAAATCCGCAGACTGGGGATATTATTGAAACTGAAAAAGTTCCTCTAGCTTATGGACCCAGACAAAAGTTTTTAACTAGATTGGAACAAAATCCAAATGCTGGGGCTGGTAAAAACATTGCTATTCAATTACCACGATTATATTTTGAAATGACAGGTGTTTCATATGACGGCGCAAGAAAAACAAGTCCTATTCAAAAATATAAAAAAATTATTGAAAATAATGGAACAGAATTGAGAGTGCAATATGTACCTGTTCCATACAATATTGATTTTGAATTAGGCATTATTGCTAAAAATCAAGATGATGGATTGCAAATTCTTGAACAGATTTTACCATATTTTCAACCATCATTTAATATAACTCTTAACATGATACCTGATATGGATGAAAAGAAAGATATTGCTATTGTTTTAAATAACATCAATTATGAAGATGATTGGGATGAAAGTTTTCTTAATAGAAGAAGTATTATTTGGTCTCTTAGCTTCACAGCAAAATCATACGTTTATGGACCATTTAATCAAGCAGATGTTATCAAGAAAGCAATTATTCATGAAACTGTTGGCGATCTAAATGTTTCGAGAAGAAATGCTACATATCAGTATACACCAAAAGCACTTACGGATCAAGATGGTGATGGTGATGTAGATGCAGCAGATACAAATCTATTGACTGGTGAAGATGATTTTGGATTTAATGAAGGTATAGAATTCTATTAATTATGAGCTTAGAAGAAAACATGAAAGAAATATTAAATATTGATATTGAACTTGTCGAGCAAGAAAAACCTGCTCTAATAAAGCATGGTGATAAGGATGACCGCACAGAAGATTATGAATATACCAGAGGGGAGTTATACAACCTCATCAGCAAGGGTCAGGAGGCGGTACAAGGCGCCTTGGAGGTCGCACAGGAGAGCGGACACCCTAGAGCGTATGAAGTCGCTGTGAACGCCATGAAGCAGGTAGCAGATATGACTGACAAGCTTGTAGATCTTCAGAAGAAGATGAAGGATCTAGATGCCGAGAATAAGAAGGTCACCAACGTCACGAATAATTCTTTGTTCGTTGGTTCTACAGCTGACCTTCAAAAGATGATCAAGGAGATGGGTAAAAATGACGGTTGAGATAAATATAAAATAAATGGTAAAAAATGTCTTATATTAGACACGATAAAGATAACAATCTAGTTGTCCCACAACCAACATCCAATACTATAACACTTTACGGTGGAACTGAAGGTTGGTCTGCAATTACATACAAAGCATGGAATGGGAATTACGTTGCTAGAAATTTAGATAATACAGTAAGAACCCCTGGAACATATCAAGCAAGAAAATCTGATAATACAGTCAGAACTCCTGCTGCGTATCAACGTCACGATAAAGATAATAATCCTATCTTAAGTTAGATTCTATAATGAAAGACTTTAAAGAAATCAAAGATCTTGCTGAACTTGCAAGAAATCTTATTGCCGAAAAAGCAAAAGAGAAAAAGGAAGAAGAAGTTCGTTTCTGTAAGCTCTGCCAAAAACCAGAGACAAGAAAAGAATGCTGCTATGGTGAGAAAGCATGGGATCGTTTTGCTGTTCCCATTCAATCAGTTAAGAGAGAAGAATTAGACCTATCCGTAGACCTATCAGATCATTTTGAACTGGAGGAAGGTGCTGCTTGGACTCGTAAAGCAGGACAGAATAAAAAAGGAGGTCTGAATGAGAAGGGGCGTAAATCTTATGAAAAAGAAAATCCTGGAAGCGACCTTAAAGCACCTTCAAAGAAGGTTGGAAATCCCCGCAGGGCGTCATTTTGTGCCAGAATGAAAGGCATGAAATCAAAGCTAACCTCCAAGAAAACTGCCAGCGATCCAGATAGTAGGATCAACAAATCGCTTCGTGCGTGGAATTGCTAGAAAATACAGTATAATTACTTCTAGAGTGTCAAAAAATTATGAGACTAAAAGAAGAAGATATCGCACGTCTTATTATTGCGTGCGAATATTATAAAGAAAATACTGGTTCCGAGTGGATGTGGGAACAGTATGACGATATTGTACAGAGATTGAAAGTTTATAGAGAACAATACTCTATGAAAGAGTAGTATTTCTTAATATTACTCTGAACCTAAAATCTCTTTGTAATACTTATCTTATATTTAATATAAGATATTTTAAACAATTTGTAACCAAACGTAACATTATTTTTTGCTACATAGCTTATAATATTTGTAGCAGAGAGTTACAATATGTACGGTTCTTATTTTATTATCGTGTTCTTCGCAATCCTAGTGGCATACGCTGGGGTTGATGAAACTTTGAAACTCTTTGCTTACGCTGACCTTCAGGTACGCTATGCGTTCGTTAGAGTTCAGATGAAATGGATGGGGTGGAAACTTAAGAGGCAACTGATTAAGGATACCACCGACTTCCAAAAGTTCCTTGAAAAATACAATAATGAACACAAAAACTTGTCCTAAATGTGGTGCTATGTGGATTGGTGAACAGCACTACTGGACTGGCACAAATAAACTTGGCAACGAATTAGATCTTGCTGGGTTGGTCTGTAATAATCTTGGAGATGATACATGTATCAATCCCAAACGTGGTGAGGAAGGTGGTGATACTTGGAGGAAGAGATACAAAGACTTGGAAAAAGAACGCCTGGTATAAATACTAGGTAGTGACTAAATTTTGTTGTGGCAGCTGGTACTGATGTCTATTTGGGCAATCCTAATCTAAAGAAGGCAGGAACCCAAATATCGTTCACTAAAAAACAAATCAATGAATGGATCAAGTGTAAGAGTGATCCAGTTTATTTTGCTGAAAATTATATTAAGATTATCTCACTAGATGAAGGTTTAGTGCCATTTCAGATGTATGATTTTCAGAAGAAGATTTTGCAAGACTTCCATGAAAACAGATTCAACATCGCAAAACTCCCAAGGCAAACAGGAAAGTCCACTACGGTTGTTGCTTACTTGCTTTATTATGCAATATTCTTTGATAGCGTTAATATTGGCATTCTGGCTAATAAGGCTTCCACATCGAGGGAACTTCTAAGTAGACTTCAACTTGCTTATGAAAATCTACCAAAGTGGATGCAGCATGGTGTCGTTGTTTGGAACAAAGGTAATGTCGAACTTGAAAACGGATCAAAAATTCTGGCATCTTCTACATCTGCGTCTGCTGTCAGAGGCATGTCGTTCAATATCTTGTTCCTCGACGAATTCGCTTTCGTTCCAAACCATGTTGCAGAGCAATTCTTTGCCTCTGTTTATCCTACTATTACTTCTGGTAAAAGCACGAAAGTCATGATCATTTCAACGCCGAATGGCATGAACCACTTCTACAAGATGTGGATCGATGCTAAGAACGGCAAGAATGGTTATGTAATGAATGAGGTACACTGGTCGCAAGTTCCTGGTAGAGATGCGAAGTGGAAAGAAGAGACGCTCAAGAATACTTCCAAACGACAATTCGCACAAGAATTTGAATGCGACTTTCTTGGATCTGCTGATACACTTATCAGTCCAGCGAAGCTTCAAAACATACCATTTTCAGACCCAATTACATCCAATGCAGGACTTGATATTCACGAAAGAGTACAAAAAGATCACGAATATATTATTACTGTTGATGTTGCCAGAGGAATTGGTGGTGACTACAGTGCTTTTGTCGTGTTTGATATCACCACACTGCCGTATAAGGTCGTGGCAAAGTACAGAAATAATGAAGTTAAACCTGTATTGTTTCCCTCGATCATCCTCCAGGTAGCAAAAGAATATAACCTACCATATATTCTGGTAGAAGTAAATGATATTGGTGACAGTATTGCTGCCACTCTCAACTATGATCTTGAGTATCCTAACGTGTTGATGTGTGCGATGCGTGGTAGAGCAGGACAAATTGTTGGTACAGGTTTCTCTGGAACCAAAACTCAACTGGGCGTCAAGATGAGCGTGACTGTCAAGAAACTTGGTTGCGCTAATCTCAAAGCAATTATTGAAGAAGACAAGTTGATGTTTGGAGATTTTGAGATCCTCCAAGAACTCACTACCTTCATTCAGAAAAAGATGGCGTGGGAAGCTGACGAAGGATATCACGATGACTTGGTAATGTGTCTTGTATTATTCTCTTGGTTAGTGATGCAAGAGTATTTCAAAGAGATGACGGATCAGGATGTCAGGCGTCGTATCTATGAAGAACAAAGAAATCAAATTGAACAAGACATGGCACCATTTGGTTTTATTGATGATGGAATGGGAGATGATAGTTTTGTAGATGCTGATGGATCACTCTGGGAGTATGGTAATACTCAAGAAGAAGTATCATATATGTGGAACTACTGATGGATTTAGAAGATCAGTTTTCTTTAGAGCATCTTATTTTTACAGAGAGAAAATGTAGAACATGTGGAAAGGTAAAAGATTTACTGACAGATTTTTACTTGACAAGAAAAAATAAAAGACCATTTCCATCAGCATATTCTTACGAATGTAAGTCTTGTACAGTCAAAAGAATTCTAGGAAGCAGAAAAAAAGATACTGATGCCTGGTCTTATCCAGATTGGTAAGGTGTTCATGCATGGTTTCCCCGTCTGAACATTACTAATTTCTAAATAGATTTAGATAAATTTGATATCTAAGAGGTAAAAAAATGGCAAGTCAAGTCTCGCCTGGTGTCGTTATTAAGGAGCGTGATTTATCCAATGCCGTTGTTGTAGGAGCGTTGCAAATTACTGCAGCGTTTGCTTCAAGTTTTAGCACTGGACCAGTAGGCAAAATTACAGTCATCAATTCTGAAAGAGAGTTAATTGATGTTTTTGGAGCTCCATCTGAGGATAATGCTGAAGATTGGTTAGTAGCAGCAGAGTATTTGAAATATGGCGGAACTCTTGCTGTAGTACGTGCATCAACAGGTGTAAAAAATGCTACTGCTTCTGGAACTGGAGTTCTAGTTGCAACCAAAGATGCATTTGATGCTGGTGTGTCTTCAGAAAAACTACTAGCAAGATATGCTGGATCACTCGGCAACAATTATAAAGTAGTTGTTGTTGACAGTGGTGCTGATCAAATCGCTACAGTTACAGCACACGGTTTGACAGTAGGAGCAACATATACTGATTCTGCTAGTAAGACTCATACAGTATATGAAGTCATCGATCCAAACACAATTGCAATTGTAAATACTGGTGGGTTTGCCGTTGCAGGTGTAACTGCAATTCCTTGGTATACAAATACAGAAATTGGATCAACTGGACTCAAACTTTCTGCGATTGGTCCTCGTCCTGGAACATCTGCTTTTGCAAAAGAGCGTCATATTTCACTCGATGAAGTACACGTTGCTATCATAGATGAAACAACAAATACAATTATTGAGAAGTTTACATATCTTTCAAAACTACTTGATGGTCAAGGTCCTCAGGGTGCCTCGTCATACTGGAGAGATTCTATCAATCTTTCATCAGCATACATTTATAGTGGTTCAGAACTAGCTGCCGCAGATCTTCAAACAACTGGATCAGCATGGGGAGCAGCAGTATCAACATATGCTGCAACTGCTGCTTCACCTGTAAAACTCAAGCTTGGTAAAACAAGAGTATTTGATCTTGCTGGTGGACTAGATGATTATGCATACACTACTGGAGAAATTACAGCAGCTTATAATGAATTTTTAGATACTGAGCAAAGCACCGTTGATTTTATCCTCATGGGAGGATCAATGTCAACAGAGGCAAATACCAAAGCTAAGGCAGAAGCAGTAGTTGGTGTTGCTACTACACGCAAAGATTGTATTGCTTTTGTTTCTCCTTTCAAAGGAAATCAAATCTCTACATCTGGTGGTGTTGCTTTAACTTCAACTAATCAAAGAGATAATACAATTGCCTTCCTTGGTTCTCTACCCTCAACTTCATACGCAGTTCTAGACAGCGGTATCAAGTATACCTATGATAGATTTGCTGATAAGTATCGTTATATTGGATGCAACGGAGATATTGCTGGTCTATGTGTTAGAACGTCTGCAACATTAGATGATTGGTTCTCACCAGCTGGTATCAATAGAGGAGCACTTAGAGGAGTTGTAAAACTAGCATACAATCCAAACAAAGCAGATAGAGACGAACTTTACCAGGCAAGAGTCAACCCAGTTGTCTCATTCCCAGGTCAAGGAACTGTACTCTTTGGCGATAAGACTGCACTTGCTTCTCCTTCAGCGTTTGATAGAATTAACGTTCGTCGTCTATTCCTCAACGTTGAAAAAAGAGCAGAGCAGCTTGCTAAGGGTGTTCTATTTGAACAAAATGATTTTGTAACAAGAAGTGGTTTTTCTTCTTCAATCGATTCTTACTTGTCTGAAGTTCAAGCAAGAAGAGGTCTAACAGATTACCTCGTTGTGTGTGACGAAACAAATAATACTGCTGATGTGATTGACAGAAACGAGTTTGTTGCGGAACTATACCTCAAGCCAACCCGTTCAATTAACTATGTAACCGTTACTGTTACTGCTACCAAGACTGGAGTATCATTCTCCGAAGTCGTAGGTAGATAATTATTCATAGAACAAATTACAAGAGGTAAGTAAAATGCAACCATCTAATGTTAGTAAGTTCTTAACTACTATCGGGCAAGGCGTAAAGCCAAATATGTTCCTAGTTGATATCTTCTTTCCAACTGACGTAAAGTTGGCAAGTGCTGATCAATCACTAGTCAATATTCTCTGCAAATCTGCAGCACTTCCTGGATCAAATCTGGGTGTTATTGAAGTTCCATTTCGTGGAAGAACAGTCAAGATCGCTGGTGATCGTACCTTCGATACTTGGTCTGTAACATTCTTCAACGACAAAGACTTCAAATCCCGTGCTTTCTTTGAGTTGTGGATGGATAACATCAACACTCATGAAGCAAACACCGCTCCACTATTCCGCCCACAATCAAGTGCTGGTGGATATATGGCAAATCTTGAAGTCAGGCAACTTGAAAAAACAAAAGCAGAAAACGGTGAAGTTATTAGAACATATAAATTATGGCACTGCTTCCCAACTTCTGTTGGTCAAATTGATCTTGCTTACGATAGCAACGATCAAATTGAAGAGTTTACAGTTGAGTTCCAAATGTCATACTGGACTGCAACTGGAGAAGGTGCTCGCACAGGATCCAGCAACGTGAAAGTTGGTGTAGTTTGACGATTTTTTTGAATCATAAATAACCTAGGAGTAATCTAGGTCAGTGAGATACTAAACTATGAGTCAATTATTTGGTTTCCAAATCAATCGCAAGGAGGGACAGAAAGGACAATCCCCTGTTCCTCCTTCTGCTGATGACCCGATTGCGGTTGCAGCAGGCGGTTATTATGGAACGTATGTAGAAACCGATAATGCATCTCAAGCTCGTAACGAGTTTGAGTTGATCCGTCGTTATCGTGATATGGCACTTCATCCAGAAGTGGATAGTGCTGTTGATGAAGTCGTAAATGAATTTATTGTTAGTGACGCAAATGATAGTCCAGTAGAAATAAATTTAGATAATTTAGAAGTAGGTTCTGGTGTAAAAATAAAAATCAGAAATGAATTTGATCACATCAAGAAACTTTTAAATTTTGATAATAGAGCACATGAGATTGTGCGTAATTGGTATATTGATGGAAGACTATATTATCACAAAGTAGTTGACCTAGACAATCCCAAAAAAGGAATTCTTGAGCTTCGCTATATTGATCCGATGAAGATCAAGAAGGTCCGTCAAAAAATTGATACTACACCTAAAGATTCTCTTTCTCGTCAAGCACTCAAAGGAACAGCGTTGGAGTATGAATATGGTACGTTTGTTGACTATTTTATTTTCAATCCGAAAGGATTTTACCAGGGAGGTGTTCTTGGACCAATTGGTGATATGTCTTTGTCACAAGGTGTAAAGATAGCACCCGACTCTATTACCTTTGTTCCATCTGGTTTACAAGATCTCAACAAAAGAATGGTGTTGAGTTTCCTTCATAAAGCAATCAAGTCTCTCAATCAACTTCGTATGATTGAAGATAGTTTGGTAATCTACAGGCTATCAAGAGCACCAGAACGTAGAATTTTCTATATTGATGTAGGTAACTTACCAAAGGTAAAAGCGGAGCAATACCTACGTGATGTAATGTCTCGCTATAGAAA
>Ga0194119_10000737_pt1 | contig 61534 bp, 57 predicted proteins | sample TA2MahC100mmetaG_FD_148620 | JGI IMG/M metagenome (GOLD analysis project Ga0194119, IMG submission 148620) | Freshwater microbial communities from Lake Tanganyika, Tanzania - TA2015018 Mahale Deep Cast 100m | ecosystem: Environmental > Aquatic > Freshwater > Lake | place: Tanzania: Lake... | reverse complement strand
ATGCCCAAGGTCGAGTGCATCTTCGTCGAGGAGTTTCAGCCCGAAGGACCTTACGGGGCCAAGGGGGTTGGGGAGATCGGCAACATCCCAACGGCCGCGGCGATCGCCGGCGCGCTGTGGTCTTACGACGGTGTACGCCGGACCCGGCTGCCGATGAAGGATTCTCCCGCGGCCCGAGGATTCGTGAGATGGGCCTTGCCCTGACCGGCGGCACCGTACTTGCATCGCTGGACGCGCCGGCGCTTCTCCAAGCCGACGTGCTGATCCAGGGAGGCCGCGTCACCGCTATCGGCCGGGCTCCGGAGGGTCTTCCACGCCGCGACTGCTCGGGCTGCCTGATCGTGCCGGGGAACGTCTGCGCGCACACCCATCTATACTCTGCGCTGGCGCGAGGCATGCCCTACGGCCTGGAGCCGCCGGCCAACTTCACGCAGATCCTACAGCGCGTCTGGTGGCGGCTGGACCGTGCCCTGGACGAGGAGACGGTCCGCGCGTCGGCGCGCTCCGGCGCCATGAGCGCGCTGCTCTCGGGCACGACCACGGTTGTTGATCACCACGCCTCTCCCAACGCCATCGCGGGCTCACTCGACGTCATCGCAGACGCGCTCGGCGAGATCGGCCTGCGTTCGGTCCTCTGCTACGAGGTCACCGATCGCGATGGGCCCGCGCGGGCGCGCGCCGGGGTCGAGGAGAACCGGCGTTTCCTGGCCGCGCAGCGGCCCATGGCAGGGGGGCTGGTGGGCGCGCACGCGTCGTTCACCCTCTCGACGGACACGCTGGCCGCCTGCGTAGAGGTCGCGCGCCGGGCAGGCGCGGGCGTTCACGTACACGTGGCCGAGGACATGGCAGATCAGCGCGATGCCATGGCCCGCTTCGGCCGGCGCGTGGTGGGCCGGCTGGCCGATGCCGGCGCCCTGGACGAGCGGGCGGTCCTGGTTCACTGCGTGCACGTGGACGACGGCGAGATCGCCGCGATTCTCGGCTCTGGAGCGACCGTGGCGCACAACGCGCGATCCAACATGAACAACTCGGTCGGCCGCGCGCGGGTGGGCCGCCTCGGAGAGCGCGTGGTGCTCGGCACCGACGGTATCGGCGCCGACATGTTCGCCGAGTCGGCGGCCGCGTACTGGCGGGCCCGGGAGGACGATCTCTTCCTCGGCTTCGCCTGGCCGCTCCAGCGCATGGCCGCGGGCGCGCGCATGGCCGGGAGGATCCTGGGTGAGCCCGCGCTGGGCCGGATCGAGCCCGGCGCGCCCGCCGACATCACGGTGCTGGACTACCCTACCCCGACGCCGCTGCACGAAGGCAACCTGGCCGGGCACTGGCTCTTCGGCCTCTCGGCGCGTCACGTGCGCGACGTGCTGGTGCAAGGCGAGCTCGTCGTAGCCGACCGGCGGCTGAAGCGGGTGGACCAGGACGAGCTCGCCGCGCAGGCGCGCACGCAGACAGAGCGGCTGTGGCGCCGCCTCGAGGAGATCGGACCCCACGAGTTCGAGCCAGCAGGAGGAACGAGGCCATGACGCCAGGCGGCGGACGCGTTGCGCTGTACCTGCAGGACAAGCATCCCATCCGTCAGGGGATGGAGTACGTGCGGTACGCTGAGGAGCGCGGGTTCGAGGCGGTGTGGCAGGCGGAGAGTCGCCTTGTCCGCGAGGCCACGATCCCGCTGGCCGCGTTCGCGGCGGTCACCCAGCGGATCAAGGTGGGTTCGGGTGTCGTCAGCTTGTGGACGCGCAACGTGGGGCTGCTGGCGGCGACGTTCTCCACCCTCGACGACCTGGCGCCGGGCCGGGTGATGCTCGGGATCGGCGCGTGGTGGGAACCGCTGGCTACCAAGGTCGGTGTGGACCGGCGCAGGCCGCTGCAGGCGATGCGCGAGGTGGTCGAGGTCACCCGGCGGCTGCTCGCCATGGAGAGGGTAACCTACCACGGCGAGTTCGTTCACGTCACCGACATCGAGCTCGACATCGTGCACGGCGACCGTTCGCCTAAGAAGGTGCCCATCTACATAGGCGCTACAGGCATGAAGATGATGGAGATGACCGGTGAGATCGCCGACGGCGTGCTGCTGAACTACCTGGTCAGCCCGGGCTACAACAAGACGGCGATGGAAGCGCTGGCCGCCGGCGCGGCCAGGGCCGGGCGAAGCGTCGAGGACCTCGATCGGCCCCAGCTCGTGGTCTGCTCCCTGGACGAGGACCGCTCGTTGGCGCTGGACCGCGCCCGCGAACTGGTGACGCAGTACCTCGGCCAGCAGCCCCACATCATGAAGGCCAGCGGCGTGGACCCGGCGCTGCTGGACGAGATCGGCAAAGAACTTACCTGGCCGGCCGGGCCGGAGGAGATCCGAAGGGCGATGCGCCTGGTGCCCGACGAGGTGGTCCAGATGATAACCGCCTCGGGCACCCCAGCGGAGTGCCGCGCCAAGGTGCGCGAGTACATTGCCGCCGGGTGCACCTGTCCCATCCTGTATCCCCTTGGAGACGACGTGCGCGCCATGATTGACGCCTTCGCAGAGGGACGGTTTTGACCAACCTCGCCGCTGAAGATACCTTCGTCCGCCTCGACAACGTCACGCTGGACTATCAACACGAAGGCCAGGCGGTCCGTGCCGTAGAGGACGTGAGTCTCACGGTGCGGCGGGGTGAGTTCGTAGTGGTGGCAGGGCCCAGCGGCTGCGGTAAGACCACGCTGCTCAAGGTTCTCTCCGGCCTGGTCGTGCCCGGGAAGGGCAGCGCAAGCGTGGGGAACGCGCAGGTGCGCGGCCCACAGAAGAACGTGGGAATGGCGTTTCAGAACCCCATCCTCCTCCCCTGGCGCAAGGTCATGGACAACGTCCTGCTCCCGATGGAGGTCGTCACCCCGCACAAGGAGCGGTTCCGCCGCCACCGCTCGGAGTACGTGGCCCAGGCGCGGGAGTTGCTCGCCTCGGTCGGGCTGAGTGGGTTCGACGATCGCCACCCCTGGCAGATCTCCGGAGGGCAGCAGCAGCGGGCCAGCCTGTGCCGCGCCCTGATCCACAATCCGGAGATCCTGCTGCTGGACGAGCCCTTTGGCGCGCTGGACGCCTTCACCCGAGAGGAACTCTGGCAGGTCCTGCAGGACCTGTGGATGCAGCGGCGGTTCACCGTGCTGCTGGTGACCCATGACCTGCGTGAGGCGGTGTTCCTAGCGGACACCGTGTACGTGATGAGCACGCGCCCTGGGCGGATCGTGTCCCGGACCACCGTGGACGTTCCGCGCCCGCGCACGCTGGAGGATACTTTCAGCGCGCAATTCACGGAGACGTATCACGAGATCAGGCGCCAGATCGGTGAGGTGCTGGGACGATGAAATCGGAAAGCCACGGCAGGGTGGGCGGACGATGAAGCGCTCAAACTGGTTGACCGAATGGCTGCCCCCGCTGGTGGTGATCGTGTCCGCCTTCGCCATCTGGGAGGCAGGGGTCGCCCTGCTGCGCGTGCCCGAGTTCATCCTGCCCGGGCCCAGCGCGGTGTGGGTAGCGCTGGTGAAGTGGCGCGAGGCCATCTGGTTCAACGCCTCGCAGACGCTGTACACGACCCTTGTGGGATTCGCCATGGCTCTCGCCGGAGGAATGGGGCTGGGGCTGGCCATCGGCTACTCCACGCTGGTGTACCGGGCGCTCTATCCCCTGCTGGTGGCTTTCAACAGCGTGCCCAAGGCGGCGATCGTGCCCGTGCTCGTAATCTGGTTTGGAATCGGCACGATCCCGGCGATCCTCACCGCGTTCCTCATCTCGTTCTTCCCGATCGTCGTGAACGTGGCCACCGGGCTGGCCACGATGGAGCCAGAGCTGCAGGACGTGCTGCGGTCGCTGGGAGCGTCCAAGCGCGAGATCTTCCTCAAGGTCGGCATCCCACGATCGCTGCCTTACTTCTTCGCGTCGCTCAAGGTCGCGGTAACGCTGGCATTCGTGGGCGCCGTGATCTCTGAGACCGTGGCATCGAACAAGGGCATCGGCTATCTGATGATCGCGGCCAGCTCGCGCTTCGAGGTGCCGCTCGTGTTCGCCGGGTTGATCGTGGTCGCCGCCATGGGCGTGGCGCTGTTCGCGTTCTTCGCGGTCATCGAGCACCGCCTGACGAGTTGGGCATACCGGGGACCGGCTCTGACCGTCTGAGGGGAGGAACCATGGGGAAGCCAGCCCTGCTCATCATTGACATGCAGAACGACTCCTGCCAGCCCGGAGCGGCATTCGAGGTGCGCGGCGCCCTGGGCGTGCTCCCCAACGTCAAGAGACTGCTGGACGCCTTCCGGACGAACGGCCTGCCCGTCGTGCATGTCATGCGGGAGTACCGTGCGGACGGCGCGGACATAGAGATCACGCGGCGCGACCGGTTCATCCGTGCAGGCGGCGCGTTCGTGCCGGGCACGAGCGGGCATGCGCCGGTCGAGGGGCTGGGGCCGGTCTCCGGCGAGGCGGTAGTACCCAGGCAGCGGTGGAGCGCCTTCCACAAGACCGACCTGGAAGCCGTGCTGCAGGCCCAGGAGGTCGAGCTCGTGGTGCTGGCCGGGGTGGAGACCCTGGGCAGCATCCGGTGCAGCGCGTACGACGCGCTCGCCCTCGACCTCGAGGTCGTGGTCGCGTCGGATGCGACCATGGCCGGCGATGCCGAAGCGCACAAGGCCAACCTGCGCGACATGGAGACCGTCGGCATCGAGGTCTCCTCGGCCGACCACATAGTCTGGGCGCTGCCCAAGCGGCTGGGCCGGCGACTCAGGACCCGGCGCGACGAGGCGAAGACCCGCCAGTCCTGACCCGGCGCACATCGGCGGCCGGACAGCTATAGGGTCAGCGCGCCCGCCCGAACCTCCTGAGGGCCTCCAGGATCGCCCGCGTGCCGAACTCGACGGCCTCAGAGGGAATCCGCTCGTCGGCCGCGTGCACCAGGCGCGAAAAGTTCATCCCTTCGGGCAGGCGCATCGGCAGGAAGCCGTAGGTCTGGATTCCCAGCCGTGCGAAGAACCGCCCGTCGGTGGCGCCGGGCATCAGATACGGCACCGGGATGCCCCCAGGGTCCTGGTCGCGCAGAATCCCGGCCAGCAGATCGAACATCCCCATATCTGGTGACGCCGGACCAGGATCGTGGCGGATCACGCCCGCATCACCGGCCTCGCTCAGGGCGACGTCCGGCCCCAGGATCGGGCGCAGATCGGTGATCAGGTCTCCGGGACCGCACCCCGGCAGCAGTCGCCCGTCCATGTCGAGAACGATCTCGCTGGGGATGACGTTGACCTTCTCGCCGCCGCGCACGATGGTGGCGTTGACGGTGTTGCGCAACAGCGGGGAGAACATCCGGCCGCGCTCGCCCATCAACGCCAGCACGGCGTCCGTGCTGTGCGTGTCCAGCAGCGTGCGCAGGATCCAACTGGACGGCGGCCGCAGCGCGCCGGCGACTGCCTCGATCATCTGCCGGGCCACAGGAGTCACGCGCACCGGCAGATGGCGCCTATCCAGTGCCCTCAGTACGCGTCCGAGCGACGCCATGGCGCCGCCCTGCATCGGCAGGGCGCCGTGCCCGCCGGGCCCGCGGACGGTCGCCCTCAACCAGCAGCTCCGCTTCTCGGCGACCTGTATGGGATAGAACGTCCGGCCGCCGACCGGCATGCTGAACCCGCCGAACTCGCCGATGGCGTAGCGGATCCCGTCGAACAAACCTGCGTGGTCTTCGACTAGGAAGCGGGCGCCGTGCTCACCGTTGGCTTCCTCGTCGCACAGGATCGCCAGCACAACGCCGCCGGCCGGCCGCAGGCCCTCGGCCCGTGCGCGCAGGAGCGCGGCCAGCATCATCGCCACGCCGCCCTTCATGTCGAGAGCCCCGCGCCCCCAGACGAAGCCGTCTACCAGGCGGCCTTCGAACGGTGGGTGTTGCCAGACCTGCCCAGCGGTGGTCACGACGTCCACGTGCCCATAGAGCAACAGCGGCGGCGCACTGCCCTCCCCGGCCAGGCGCGCGATCAGGTTGGGTCGCTCGGGATCGCGGGCCAGAAGCGTGGTCTCGAACCCGGCCGCGGTCAGCAGGTCGTTGATGTAACCGACGCAGGCGACTTCGCACCCAGGCGGGTTGGTGGTGTCGAACTGGATCAGGCGCCGAAGCAGTTCGGCGGGATGTTCGTGAACGGACACGGGATCCTCCGGGGCTCTGGCCTACTCTGGCTCCATCAGCGTACCCTGCCCGTGGGTCAGGCCCCAGTAGTGCGGGACCGCCTTCGGGCCCGGCACGTCGGGCGCAGGCGGCGGGCCGGCCGAGGTGGCCGGCCGGGTGAGGCCGATCAGGTCGTCGGGCCGGACCGGAACGCGGTTCAGCGCCCGGCCGGTGGCGTCGCGCAGCGCGGCCACGATTGCGGCGGTCGAGACCACGGTGGGCGGCTCGCCCACGCCCTTGACGCCGAACGGCGATCCAGGTTCGGGCTCCTCGACCAGCACCGCCTCTACCGGCGGCATGTCCAGGATCGTGGGTATCAGGTAGTCGGTGAAGGAGGCGTTCAGGATGCGACCTTCCCGCACCTGAACCTCTTCCATCAGGGCAAACCCCAGCCCCATGGCCGTGCCGCCCTCGATCTGCCCGTAGACGGCCTGAGGATTGATCGCGCGTCCCACGTCCTGCGCCGTGGCGATCTGCACCACCCTGACGAGCCCCAGATCCTCGTCCACCTCCACCACCGCGCGCTGCGCCGCGAAGGCGAAGCTGACGTGCGGGTCGCCCTGCCCCATGGCGTCCATCTCGCGCGTCGCGCGGTGGTGGTAGACGCGCGTGCGCTCGATCGGCTCATCGAGGTACATCTCAATCGGACCCTCCAGGACATCGCCTGTCTCAGCGCTGAGGCCGGCGCGCCGGAACAACTCTTCCCTGATCGCCCGGCAGGCCAGTTGCACTGCTCCGCCCGACATCATTGTTTGACGCGATGCCGATGTGGACCCGGCCGAACCCACAAGCGTGTCCGAGGGGTGCAGCACCACGTGCTCAACCCCCAGCTCGGTGCGCGCTATCTGGGCCAGGACGGTGTGCACTCCCTGCCCTACCTCGGCCGCGGCGGAGTGTACCTCGGCGATCGCCCCGGACGGCCCGGCAAACAGCCGCACGCGCGCCTCCGACGAGTCGTCGAAGCCGTCGCTGTAGGCGATGTTCTTGTAGCCAACGGCGAACCCGACCCCACGGCGCAGCGTCTCGCCCCGCGACACGTTCCCGGCGCCGCCCGGGGAGAGTTGATCACGCCGCCCCTTTTCCTCTTCCGGCATCGGGATCGCGGCGCAACGCTCGATCACCTCGCGCACCGGCGCGCTACCCCGGATGACCTGGCCTGTCGGCAGGACCGAACCGGCCCCAAGCGCGTTCTTAAGACGGAGCGCCACCGGGTCCATCCCCAGCGCTTTGGCGAGTTTGTCCATCTGCGCCTCGTACGCGAGGCAGACCTGCACCGCCCCGAAGCCGCGCATTGCCCCGGCGGGCGGGTTGTTGGTGAAGACCCGCGTGCCCTCGATGAGCGCATTGGGCACCTCGTAGGGACCGGCCGCAAACGTGGAGGCGTTGCCGATTACCGCCGATCCCGACGACGAGTACGCGCCGCCGTCCAGCAGGAGCCGGGCGCGCACGTTAACGAGCCGGCCGTCGCGCGTGGCGTCGTGACGCATCCAGATCCGGGATGGATGCCTGTGAACGTGGCCGAAGAACGACTCCTCCCGGCCGTAGACCATCTTCACGGGCTTCCCGGTGCATAGCGCCAGCAGGCATGCGTGGATGTGCATGCTGACGTCCTCTCTCGCGCCGAACGCGCCGCCCACGCCGGCCAGGTGCAGCCGCACCTTCTCTGAGGGCAGGTTCAGGCAGGGCGCCACCTGTTCGCGGTCCACGTGTAGCCACTGCGTGGCGACGTAGAGATCTACCCCACCGTCGGAGTCGGGTATCGCCATGCCGGACTCCGGGCCCAGAAACGCCTGGTCCTGCATCGCGGTCTCGTAGTACCCTTCGACCCACACCTCGGCCTCGGCCTCGGGATCGCCGTGCACGATGCGGATGTGCCGGAGCACGTTGCCGTACTCGTGCAGCCGGGGCGCCTCAGGCCGCAGGGCCTCCTCCATGTCGGTGACCGCGGCCAGGACCTCGTAGTCCACCACGATCTGCGCTGCTGCTCGCCGGGCCGTCTCCTGATCCACCGCGGCCAGGATAGCCACCGGCTCGCCTACGTACCTGACGCGATCCCCTGCCAGCACCGGCTGATCGGCGAACTCCAGTCCGAAGTTCTTCTTACCGGGCACGTCGGCAGCCAGGAGCACGGCGTGTACGCCGGGTAGGTCCAGGGCACCGGCGATGTTGACCGAGCGGATCAACGCGTGCGGGTGCGGGCTGCGCAGGGTGTGCCCCCACAGCATCCCTTCGGCCCAGAGATCGCTCCCGAACTGAAACGCGCCCTTGACCTTGGGGACGCCGTCCACACGGCGGACGCTCTCGCCAACTCCGCCCCGCGTCCTTGTCAGGGTCCTGATGCTCATGCCTGAGCGCTCCCCCAGGGCCGGCCGGAGATCCGAAGCGTGGCCCTGCGGCCATCCGAGGCGATCGCGACCTCGTCGGCGCCGACCAGGCGCGCGTCCCTGACCACGGCCCGGCCTTCCACGAACAGGTGCCGCACGCGCTGCGGGCTGCAGTGCACGAGCGCGGCAACGGGATCTGCATCCGCGCCGGCGTGCTCCAGCCCGCCGACCGAGAACAGCGCCACGTCCGCGCGCTTCCCGGCCTGCAGCGAGCCGATGTCATCGCGGCCCAGGCAGGCCGCCCCACCTCGCGTGGCCACGCGCAGCGCCTCTCGCGCGCTCATCGCACCGGCGCCGCCGGAACGCGCGGCCAGCAGCCCTGTGCGCGCCTCGGCCAGCAGGTGCCCGCCGTCGTTGGAGGCGGATCCGTCCACGCCCAAGCCTACCCGCGCGCCGGCGTCGAGGAGCAGGCGCACCGGCGCGATGCCCGATCCCAGCCGGAGGTTCGAGGTCGGGCACCAGGCCACGCCGGTCGCGCTGTGTGCGATCTGGTGGACGTTGCTCTCTGACAGATGCACGCAATGCGCCAGCCATACATCGTCCCCCAACCACCCGAGGTCGTCGAGCAGCTCCACAGGCCGTCTTCCGTAAGTAGCTTTGCAGTAGGCGTCCTCGTCTAGGGTCTCGGCGATGTGGGTGTGCAGGCGGACTCCTAGGCGGCGGGCCAGCGCCGCGGACTCCCGCATCAGTCGCTCGGTCACGGAGAACGGCGAGCAGGGCGCCACCGCTATCCGCAGCATCGCCCCGGGCGCAGGGTCGTGGAATCGAGAAACCGCCTCCTCGGTCTGCGCCAGGATCGTGTCGGTCTGCTGCACTATCGAGTCGGGCGGCAAGCCGCCATCGGACTCGCCCAAATCCATCGAGCCGCGGCAGGGATGGAACCGCAGGCCGATCTCGCGTGCAGCGGAGATCTCCGCCTCCAGCAGGTCCAGCCCGTTGCTGGACTTTGGAAAGACATAATGGTGGTCCGTTGTCGCAGAGCAGCCCGAGAGCACCAGTTCGGCCAGGCCCACGCGGGCAGCGGCGAACACCCACTCCTGATCTACGCCGGCCCAGGTCGGATACAACGCGCGCAGCCAGCCGAAGAGGCCCTGGTCGAGAGCTCGCACGCGCGTCAGCGTCTGGTACAGGTGGTGGTGCGTGTTGATCAGGCCTGGCAACGCGACCATGCCGCGGCCGTCCAGGCGCTCGAGATGGCTGGGGGCGGCGCCCTGCGCCGGCCCCGGCGGGGAACCTTGCCCAACCCATGCAATCTTCCCGTCTTCGAGCAGGAGCGACCCGCCGGGGATCTCGGTGCCGGCGTCGTCCATCGTGGCGACGACGTCGCACGATTCGATCAGAACCCTGCTCATGCGGTTCGCCCGCGCAGGCGCTGGGCCGCCAGATGCACCGCGCCGAGGATCTTCACGTAGCCGGTGCACCGGCACAGGTTGCCGGAGAGCGCCTCACGCACCTCTGCCTCGCTGGGCGAGGGGTTGCGCGCCAGCAGGTCGGCTGTGGCGACGACGAGCCCAGGCGTGCAATAACCGCACTGCACGGCCCCTGCTTCGAGATACGCCTCCTGCACCGGATGGAGACCATCAGGACCGGCAAGCGCCTCGACGGTGCGCACCTCGCGCTCGTGCGCCTGCGCCGCCAGCACGAGACAGGAGCACACCAGTTCGCCGTCCAGCCACACCGAGCACGAGCCACACTCGCCCTGCTCGCACCCGTTCTTCGTTCCGAGCAGGCCCAGTTGCTCGCGCAGCACATGGAGCAGACTGGCACCAGGCCCAGCATCGGCTGTTCGCCACTCGTCGTTGACCTTCAAGCGGATCAGCATCGCGCTCCTCTGCTTGCCGGGCCTCCGCCTCCCGGGCCTGGCAGCCGATCCTCGAGCGCCCAGCGCAGTGCCCGACGCGCGAGCACGGCGCAGGCGTGGCGTCTGTAGGCCGCGGTGCCACGGATGTCGTCAATGGGCCTGGCCGCGGCGGCCACGCGCTCGCCGAAGGCCTCGAGCACCTGGGGCGGCACGTGCGCAGCCGGATCGCCCCAGGCGCCTGCCCCGGCCAGCGCGTCCGCCGCGAAGGCCTCGGCCTCGGGCGCCCGGAGGACCGTGGGGCCCACCGACCCAAGCGCGACCCGCACTGCGTGCCGGTCCTCGTCCAGCACCAGGCAGAGACTAGCAATCGCGATCACCATCGCGTTGCGCCTGCCGACCTTGGAGAACGAGCCGGGGCCGCGCGTGACATGCCAGCGCGCGCCGAGGATCAACTCGTCGGGCTCGATCGCGGTCTTCTTGGGACCGACCAGGAACCGGTGCCAAGGGAGCGTCCTGGTGCGGTCGCCGTCCCTGGCGAGCACGACCTCGGCGTCGCAGGCGGCCAGCACGGGCAGCGCGTCTCCTGCCGGAGATGCGGTGCCCAGATTGCCGCCGATGGTGCCCCGGTTGCGGATCTGCGGCGAACCCACCGAACGCGACGCCTGAGCCAGCGCGGTGAATTCGGGCAGTTCCCGGATGATCCGGCTGTATGTCATCCCTGCGCCGAGGAAGAGCGTACCGTCCTGGATATACCATTGCCGCAGTTCGGGAAGCCGGTAGATGTCCAAAGCCATCCGGGGCAGGCGGCGGCCGAGGTTCAGCTCGACCATCAGGTCGGTCCCGCCGGCAAAGGCAATGGCCTCGGGATGCTTCGACTTCAAGCCGAGGGCCTCGTCGAGCGTGCGTGGGAGCAGAATGTCCATCTGCTTTCACGGTTCAACGAGCATCGGACCGCTTTCCTGCCTGCCCTCCCCGTCGGCCTTCCCTGCCGGCCTTTCCTGCCTGCAGGCGGCGACCCGCCCGCTGCGCAGGAACCCTGAACCGACCCGGTGAACCCCGCTACAATGGACCTCGCACGGCTCATCCAGGTCGCCAGGGGCAGGGAGCCCGCCGACCTTCTGCTGACCAACGCACGCGTCATAGACCTGTACGACCAGGCCGTTGTGGGGTCCGACGTCGCCATACTCGGCGAGCGGATAGCCGGGATCGCCGCTGGTCCGGACCGCGGCGCGTATCAAGCCCGCGAGGTCTGCGACCTGGGGGGATCGTTCCTGGCTCCCGGGTTCATTGACGGACACGTGCACATCGAGAGCGCGCTGGTGAGCGTCCCGGAGTTCGCGCGCGCGGTCGTGCCGAGAGGCACCACCACGGTGATCGCCGATCCGCACGAGATCGCCAACGTGCTGGGCATGAGTGGCATACGTTACATGCTGCAGGCGGCCAAGTACAACCCGCTCAGCGTGTTCCTGATGGCCTCGTCCTGCGTGCCTGCCAGCTCCTTGGAGAGCGCGGGCGCGGAGGTCTCTGCCTATGACCTCGAGGTCTTGATGCAGGACAAGTGGGTGCTGGGCCTGGCGGAGATGATGAACTCCCCGGGCCTGCTGGACTCAAACGAGGAAGTGGTGGCCAAGATCCGCTCGGCCGCCGGCCGCCCGATTGACGGCCACGCGCCCGGGATCAGGGGCATGGACCTGAACGCCCTCACGGCGGCCGGGATCGGCTCGGACCACGAGTGCACGACCGTGGACGAAGCCCGGGAGAAGATGCAGCGGGGAATGGTCATCATGCTGCGCGAGGCCACCGGCGCGCGCAACCTCCAGGATCTGCTGCCGCTGGTTACGCCCGGGAACGCCTGGCGCTGCGCCTTCGTGACCGACGATCGCAACCCGAAGCACCTGCTGGAGGAGGGGCACATTGACTCGATGGTCCGGCAGGCGATCGGGCTTGGGCTCGATCCCTTCCTGGCCCTCCAGCTCGCCAGCATGAACACCGCCGAGCACTTCGGGCTGCGCGACCGCGGAGCCGTTGCGCCGGGACGGCTCGCCGACCTGATCGTCTTCGACGACCTCCGGTCGCCGCGCCCCCGGTTGGTCTTCCGTCACGGCCGCCTTGTGGCGCGCGACGACGAGCTTCTGCCCTACCAGCGGCCTGAGAAGCTGCCGATGCTCCGCGGCTCGGTCAACGTGCTGCGCAGCAGCCTCCGGTTCGGCATACCAGCGCGCAGCCGCCGCGCGCGGGTGATCGAGGTCGTCCCGAATCAGCTGATAACCGGAGCCGGTGAGGCAGAGATCACCATAGTCAACGGCGAGGCGGTCGCCGATCCCGACAGGGACCTGATCAAGATGGCGGTGATCGAGCGGCACACCGGAAGCGGCCGGGTCGGCATGGGATTCGTGCGTGGCTTCGGGTTGAAGCGCGGCGCGCTGGCCTCGACGATCGCCCACGACGCGCACAACCTGATCGTCCTGGGCGCGTCCGACGAAGCCATGCGCGCGGCGGTGGAACGCGTACTCGAGATGCAGGGCGGGCTGGTGGTCGTTGACGGTGGCGAGACCACATCACTGCCCCTACCCATAGCAGGCCTCATGTCGGACCAACCGCTCGCCGGCGTCGCCAGAGGGCAGAGGGCGGTGTTGGCGGCGGCCCAACGCCTCGGGGTGCCCCTGGCGGATCCTTTCATGACGCTGTCGTTCATGTCGCTTTCGGTGATCCCGGACCTGAAGCTCACCGACCGCGGACTGGTGGACGTAAAGAGGTTCGAGCTGGTTCCGCTTTTTCTCGACTGACATCCGCGCGCGTAGTATGATCCCGGCATGACCGGCTCAACTCACACGACATATCCCTCGCTGGCCGCGGTGATCTTCGACCTCGGCGGTACGCTCATCTACCCTTCTACGACCGAGGCGGACAACTCCGCGCACCTGACGGCGTGGCTGCGGTCGTCGGGCATTCCGGCGGAGCTGGGTGCCGCGATCCGTGAAGCCCGCCGCTGGATGTGGGAGATGACCTCGATCACCGGCCGCCAGCACACCATGCAGGAGGCGATCCACCGGGCGGCCGCACAACTGAACCTGGGGACAACCGACGGCGAGTTCGTCGAGGCCGCCGAGCGCGTGTTCTTCGCGCCCGAAATGGATGGATACCGTGCCTTCCCTGGCGCGGTGGGGATGCTGGAGCGATTGAGCAGAGCCGGCCTCCGGCTGGGGTGCATCTCGAACGCCTCCTCTCACTGGCTGATCGAGCAGATCGTCGAGCGGATGGGCTTCGGTCCGTACCTGGATCCCGTGGTGTCATCTGCGGGATTCGGAAGGACCAAACCCGACCCTACGATCTTCCGCTCGGTGCTCGAGCGGTGGGGGGTCGAGCCGGCGCGCGCCGCGATGGTGGGCGACACGCTGGAGGCCGACATGGGCGGCGGGCAAGGGGTCGGGATGCGTACGCTCTACGTCACGATGACGCCCAACCCGGACAACGTCAACCATCGCCACATAAGGCCCGATGCGGAAGCGGCGTCGCTGGAAGAGGCGACAAAGATCCTGCTGGCCTGGCAGGGAGGCGGAGCCGCGGCTTGCCCTGCCCGGAGCGCCTGAGGGAGCAGGAGCCGCGGCCTAGACGGAGCGCAGGGCCTGATCGAAGTCCGCGATCAGGTCCTCGACGTCTTCCAGCCCGACCGAGACGCGGATCAGCCCGTCGGTTATCCCAGACCGCTCGCGGTCTTCCCGGGGAATCCCCACGCTGCTCGTGGAGGCCGGATGCGTCACCAGTGTCTCGTGGCCGCCCAAACTGACCGCCAAACTGGCGATCCGCAGATTCTCAACCGTTCGCACGCCGGCCTCGAACCCCCCGCGTGCTTCGAACGAGAGCATCCCGCCAAATCCGCGCATCTGCCGCACTGCCACGGCGTAATCGGGATGTGACGGCAGCCCCGGGTAGTGGACCCGTTCCACCCGCGGGTGGCCTGCCAGGAACTCGGCCAACCGCGCCGCGTTGTGATTGTGTCGTTCCACCCGCAGACCCAGCGTCCGCAGCCCGCGCACCAGCAGCCACGCCGCGAACGGATCAAGCACCGGGCCGAGAACCCGGAGCAGGCGCGTGGCCCGCTTGATCAGTTCGCGCCTTCCCACAATCACCCCGGCGGTGAGGTCATGGTGACCGCCCAGGTACTTCGTCGCGCTGTGCACGACCATGTCCGCGCCCATCGCTAGCGGCGTCTGATTGAACGGTGACGCGAAGGTGTTGTCGGCAATCGTGGCGGCGCCGACCTTCCGAGCCAGGTCAGTGATGGCCGCGATGTCGGTCACCTGCATCAAGGGATTGTTGGGCGTCTCGATATACAGCAGCTTCGTATTGGGTCGCATCGCCCGCTCGTATTCCGCGGGATCAACCGCGTCAATGAACGTCACCTCGACGCCGCGCTCCGGCGCCAACTCGCGGAACAGCGTGAACGTGGCCTGGTACACCGCGCGCGGGGAGACGACGTGCGCGCCGGGATGGAGCACCGCCAGCACCGCCGTGGAAATAGCGCCCATGCCCGACGCCGTGGCAAGCGCGTCCTCGCCGCCTTCGAGTTCGGCCATCAGCTCTTCGAAGAGCCGCGTAGTTGGATTGCCCCAGCGCGTGTAGTACCAGCCGCTGCCCGCATCTGCCCCCAGCCGGGCGCCCTCGGCCATCGAGTCGAACTGGAAGGTGGAGGTCTGGTAGATGGGCGGGCTCACCGACTTGAGTGGATCGCGAACCGTACCGCCGTGAATCGCGCGCGTCTGAAAACCCGGGAACTTGCTCATCGTCTGGCCTCCACCGGGATCTCCGCCCGGCCCGTATTGAGTTCGGCGATCACGATCCCGATGAAGATCAGCGCGGCGCCCCACGCCTGGCGGCCCACCAGGACCTCGCCCAGGATGAGGAACGCGGCGATCGCCGCGGCAACCGGCTCGAAGGCGAACATCAGCCCAGTATGGGCAGGGGTCGTGAACCGCTGGGCCCACGCCTGCACCAGCAGCGCCGCCAGCGTGCCGGTGGAAGCCATGAACAGGATCATGCCCCAGATAAGGGCGCTCGCGGTAGCCACCCCGGGGAGAGATCCCTCCATCAGCGCGGTCAGCACGCTCAGGACGGCGGCCACCACAACCTGCACCGTGGTTAGGGTGATCGCGTCCAGGCGGGGCGCCAGCCTCCCCATGATGGCGATGTGCATCGCAAAGCACACCGCGCACGCGAGCACAAACAGGTCGCCAACGTTGACCGCGAGCGTTCCGTTCAGGGTCAGCAGTGCAAGCCCCGTCGTGGCCGCGGCGATGCCCAGCATCACGCGCTGGTGCGGCACCCGCCGCATCCATACCGCCCAGATTACAGGCACCATGACCACGGACAGCCCGGTGATGAACCCGGCCTTCGACGCGGTGGTTATTCTCAGCCCTATCTTCTGGAGGGCAAACCCGAGGAACAGCACTACGCCCAGGAGGGCCGCCGCCGTCAAGTCGCGCCTGGCCAACGGCGTAGTGCAGCGTAACATCAAGGGGAGGAGCACCAGCGCCGAGAAGCTGAACCTGACCGCCATGTATGCAAACGGCGTCAGGGTCTCCAGAACTATCTTGCCCAGCGGGAAGGTCAGGCCCCAGAGCGCGGCGATGGCCAGCAGGGAAAGATCGGCGGAAAGTCGGCGCAGGGTTGACGGTCCACCGGCGGATGTGACGCTCATGATCTTAGCATCATAGGAAGGGGGGTTACTTGCCTCGAAACGCCTTCGCGAACGCCTTGTGCTCGATTCCAGCGTGTGTCAGCTCTGCAGCCAGAAGCTCGCGCTTCACCTTTCGGTGGTCGGGAATCACAACGAGAACGGGAGGGTTTCTGCCCTCCCGCCTGAGAATGAAGTGGTTCCGACCGCCTCGCCTACTGTATGTGAACCCGAAACGCTCGCAGAGGCACCGGACGATCTCCCGGCCAGAAGCTTCGGGGAGATCGCTGGCACCCATGTTCTAGGCGTGAACAAGCTCCACGGGGCGGACACGGTAGGTCTTCCGCTGGACCACTTTGCCAATGGTCTGACAGGTCTGCTTCTCGCGGGATTCCATAACGAGTGCTTCGATGAAGGATGGAATCAGGTCCCGCATGTTCTCTTGGAGTTCCTCCATGGTCTCGCCTTGAGTGGCGCACCCCGGTAATTCCTCCACATACCCTACGTAGCCGCCGTCTGCAGACTCTGCCACGATCACGGTCAGCTTGAGTTCCTTTCTTCGCTTCGCCATGATGTGTCTGCCCTCCGAGAATACTAACGCCCTGTCTGTCGCCTCTGTTCCCTACACAGCACGGGTCCGGCCGTGCGGTTCAGGATGACTTACCTGTATCCCGACCGGTACGACATACCCCTCTCCTCCTCCTGCTACTGTTGCTACTACTACCATCGCCACCTATGGGCGTTTCTAACAGGTCTGGGTCGGAATTGCGCGAATGACGGCAGGCATCGCACCGCCCCGAACGGAAACAGTCAGCAGCGATGCTGACTCCCGACGGCTGGACCGTGCTCTTCATCCTCGCCGGAGCCCTGGCGGCCTTTGCCTGGGGGCGCCCACGGCCCGAGATCGTGTCCATGTCGGTCGTCCTGGCCCTGGGCATATCCGGGGTCGTCTCTCCTGCCGCAGCGTTCGCCGGGTTCGGCGATCCGGTGGTGGTCACCATCGCCTGCCTCCTCATCGTCAGCGCGGCCCTGGAGCGCACCGGGGTGGCGGCGCTCTCAGCACGCCTGCTCCTCCGCGCCGTGGGCTCGCGCGAGGTGGCGCTCATCGTTGCCTTGATGGCGGTGGCCGGCGGGCTGTCGGGGTTCATGAACCTCGTCGGCGCCACGGCCATACTCCTGCCTGTAGCGCTCGCCGTCTGCCATCAGACAGGGATCAGCCCGTCCCGGCTGCTGATGCCCCTGGCGATTGCCGCCCGTCAGGGAGGTTCCCTCACGCTCATAGGCAAGGCCTCGAACCTCATCGTCAGCGGGCTCCTCGTTCAGGCGGGACACGCGCCGCTCTCGTTCTTCTCGTTCTTTCCTGTCGGCATCGCGATGCTGGCGGCCTCCATCATCTTCATGGCCACACTGGGACGCCGCCTCCTTCCGGCGCGGATGCCCGTGGGGGCGATGCCGCCGGCGGGTCCCCGCCGGGATCTGCTGGAGACCTACAGACTCCCCGAGCGCCTGTTCCGGATCCGGGTCGAGCGCGGAGATGCTCTTGATGGAAAGACGATCGCGCAGGCCTCGTTGGGCGAGTCATTTGGAATGACCGTGCTGGCGGTCGAACGGGATAGGAAACACACCCCATCGCCACCGCCAGGGGAACTGCTGCAGCCGGGGGACATGCTGGTGGTGGAGGCGCGACCCGAGGAAATCGAACGGCTTCGGAGTCTCGGGCCTATAGCGGTTGAGCCCGAATGGGCCCGCGACCGCGGCGCGTTGGAGACCGACACCGTAGGCCTTGCCGAGGTAGTCGTAGCCCCTCGCTCCGATCTGGCCGGGAAGAGTCTCAAGGAGCTGGAGTTCCGGCAGAGGTACGGCGTCAACGTGGTGGCGGTGTGGCGCGCGGGACAGCCGCGCCGGGCCTGGCTGGCAGACCTGCCCCTCCAGCACGGCGACGCCCTGCTGCTCCAGGGACCGCACGAACGCATCCGGTCCATCGAGCATGATCCGGATTTCGCCTCGCTCGACGAGTCACCACCGCTCCGCACCGCGCAGGTCCCGTACGCTCTGCTCGCGCTGGGAGCGGTGATTCTCTCCGGGGCCACTGGCGTCGTGCCGGTGAGCCTGGCAGCGGTACTGGCGGCAGGCATCGTGATTATCGGCGGCTGCGTGAGCGTGACCGAAGCGCCCCAGGTGGTAGACTGGCCCACGATCATCGTCGTTGGGAGCCTGCTGCCGCTGGGAGCCGCGCTGCACACAACTGGGGCTGCGGCGGCGGTCGCAGGCGCGGTGCTGCCACTGGCCGGAGACGCGCCATTCACGGTTCTTGCGGCGACCTGCCTGGCCACTTTCGTGGTCGGGCAGTTCGTGCCCGCCATCCCCACGACAATCCTGATGGCGCCGATTGCGCTGGGCGCCGCCACTGAGATGGGCGTCAACCCGGCACCCTTCATGATCACGGTCGCGGCGGCGACGTCGGTCACCCTGCTTACGCCAATCAGTCATCCGGTCAGCATGATGGTCATGGTTCCTGGCGGGTACCGGTTCGGCGACTACGCGCGGGTCGGCGCGCCGCTGGCGTTGCTGCTGGGAGTGACGCTGCTGGCGGTGGTTGTGGCGGTTTGGCAGTTCTAGAGCCGGGAGGTGCCCCTACCATCCGCAGGGCTCCGCCTCTCCTCCAGAGAAGAACGAAGCGGCCATGCGTCTGGGAGCCCACGTCTCCATCAGCGGATCTCTGGATCTGGCCATTGACCGCGCGGTGGCAATGGGCTGCGACTGCCTGCAGATCTTCTACGGATCGCCGCGGCAGTGGCGGAAGAGCGTCTATCCCGATGACGTGATCGAGCGGTTCATCCAGAAGCGGCGCGCCGCAGGCCTCGATCCGCTGGTCGCGCACGCCGCCTACCTGGTGAATCCGGGTACGCCGGACCGCGATCTCCGGCGCCGGTCCGTCGCATCGCTGCTGGCCACGCTGCGCGGTGTCGAGCGGCTCGGGGGCCTGGGCGTGATCACGCACCTGGGCAGCCGCCTGTCCTCTCCAAAGGGCGCGGCGCTGCGCCGGATAGCCACCGCAGTGCGGCAGATCCTCGGCGCCACCGAGCGCGCGGTGGTGCTGATCGAGAACAGCGCGGGTTCCGGCGGCACGCTGGGCGCCACGTTTGACGATCTGGCCGCGGTGCTGGACGGAGTGCACGGAGACGCCAGGGTCGGCGTGTGCCTGGACACCGCGCACCTGTTCGCCTCGGGCTGGGACCTGCGGACGCCGGCGGGGATCGAGGAGATGATCGCCGCGGCGGACCGGGCGGTGGGATGGGATCGGGTGCGCGTGCTCCACCTGAACGACTCGCAGGGCGCCTTGGGGTCGCGTCGCGATCGCCACGCCAACATCGGCGAAGGCCTGATTGGGTCGGGAGGGTTTCGTGCGCTCCTCGCGCACCCGCGCCTCCGGGCCCTGCCGGGTATCATTGAGACGCCTGGGTTCAACCATGCGGGCCCGGACGCCAAGAACCTAGCGCGCCTCAGACGCTTAGGAGGTCAGCGATGGAAACCGACCGGTTCGTTGAGGTGATGGGGGCACGCATCCGTTACCGCGTCGAGGGCAGCGGTCCGCCCGCGGTCCTTATCCACGGCATCGGGGCATCGCTAGAGTTCTGGCAGTGGACGGTTCCGGCGCTGCGCGAGCGATACACCACGATTGCGCTCGACTTCCCTGGGTTTGGGCTGTCAGACCCGATCGCCGCCGCGTCCACACCCGAGGGCGCGGCTGTGGCCACCCTGGCATTCATGGACGCCGTGGGGGTACCCAGGGCGGCGATCATCGGCTCGTCGCTCGGCGGCGCGATTGCCGCGCTGGCAGCCGGAACCGCGCCCGAGCGCTGCGCGGCACTGGTGCTGGCCGCGCCCGCCGGCTTCGGCACCGGGCTGAGCACTACGCTGCGGCTGATGACGATCCGCTGGATGGGAGAGGGATTCCTGGCGCTCACCCGCCGCTTCCCCCGGCTGGGACTCCGGGAGGCGTTTGCCGACCAGCGCCGCATCCCTGATGCGCTGGTCGAGATCACCCGGCGCAACGCAGCGCGACCCGTAACCGGAGAGACCTTCATGAAGACGCTGCGGGCCTCGGTGACCCTGCGGGGCGTACGCCCTGAGATCGTGGAGCAGGCCAGGGCCGTGGCGGCGCGCATCACGGCGCCCACGCTGGTCGTCTGGGGTACCCGCGACCATGTCATCCCTCCGGATCAGGCCGACGTCGCGGGCCGGACGATCCCGGGCGCGCAGGTGCACATCATGCACGGGATGGGACACGTCCCGTTCATCGAGGACGCCGGCGCCTTCAACGCGGCGCTGTCCGCCTTCTTGGGAGGGGGCGCGTGAGCGGCATCCCCTGCTCCAATCACGCCGACCGGCTGGCGCTGGCCTACTGCTCGGGCTGCGGCAGGGCGTTGTGCGGAAGCTGCGTGGTCCGGCTCGGGGCTGGAAACTACTGCGCGGCTTGCGCCGAGACGCCCGACCTCCGGCCGCGTAAGGCCCGCGGCCGGAGCGGCCGAACATGGCTCTGGGCAGGGATCGCGGTGCTGGTCCTAGTTGCCTACGTGGTCTCTAGACTCTTCTAAAGGAGAAAGCCGTGTTCACGACAATTCTCTACCCTACGGACGGATCCGAGCACGCGCGCAAGGCGCTGACCATCGTCGCAGGCATCGCCCGGCGCTACGGCGCGACCGTGGTCGTGCTGACGGCCTTTGAGCCCCTGCCCAGGGATCTGGGGTCGCCGTACCTCGAAGAGCTCATGGCCAAACGGCTGGCTGCAAGCGAAGCGCTTGTTCGAGGGGCGGCGAAGGTCCTGGAGGAAGAGGGCGTGGCATACGAGGAGTCGGTGCTGGAAGGCCCTGCCGCTCACGCCATCCTGGACGTGGCGCGCGCCCGCGGGTGCGACCTGATCGTGATGGGCTCGCGCGGGCTCGGCAGGGTGGGTGTTGCGCTGCTGGGGTCGGTCAGCACGCGTGTGATCCACGAGGCCCACTGTCCTGTACTGGTTGTCCGGTAGTCGCACGCCAGGTAATCGCATACGAGGAGGAGGCAGGCATATGACGCGGTGGAACGCCCTTCCGGTTCTTCTGGTAGTGGTGGTGCTGTTGGCCATAACCGCCGGCAGCGGCGGCGCGGCCCCGGCCCCGGCGCGAGGTGGTACGCTGACGATGGTGATCGGCTCGGATCCTCCCTCGCTAGACCCGCACCGCACGCCGTCGGTCAACATCGCGCACGCGGTGATGTACGAAACCCTGGTGACCGTGGACCGGCGCACCGGCGAGTTCATCCCTGGGCTGGCCGAGTCCTGGGAGATCTCCCAGGACGGCACGGCAATCACCTTCAAGCTCAAGCGGGGAGTGAAGTTCCACGACGGCACCCCGTTCAACGCGGCCGCGGTCAAGACCACGTTCGACCGCCTGGTGAGCAAGGAGACGAATGCGCCCGGGGCATCGTGGGTCGGCACGCTGACGCGCACCGACGTGGTGGACGACCTCACCGTGCGCCTGGTCTTCTCCAAGCCGTACGCGCCGATCTTCTCGTCGCTGCGCATATCGTTCCTGGCGATCCTCTCCCCGACGGCCATCGCGAAGATGGGCGCCGACTACGGGCAGAACCCGGTTGGAACCGGACCGTTCCGTTTCAAGCAGTGGATCCCGAACGACCGGATCGTCTACGAGCGAAATCCCGACTACGCCTGGGGACCCGCGCACTACAAGAACCGCGGCGCGCCCAACTTTGACCAGCTCATCATCCGGATTGTGCCGGACGAGTCCACGAGGGTGATCGCGTTCGAGAGGGGCGACATTGACATCCTGCCGGGTGCTCCTGCTCGAGACGCCAGGCGCATGATGCGCGATGGCAAGTTCCCGTTCATCCAGATCCCGACCACCAGCGGGACTTACCTCGGGCTCAACGTCAAGAAGCCGCCCATCAACGACGTGCGCGTGCGTCGGGCCATCGGGCACGCGACCAATACAGACGAGGTGGCGCGCATCGCGCTGGAGGGCCTGGCGGTACCGATGCTCAGTCCGATCGCGCCGACGATCTGGGGTTACTGGGATGGGGTGAAGCAGTTCGCGCTCAACCACGACCCCGATCGAGCCAGGGCGCTCCTGGCGGAGGCCGGCTACCGGCCGGGGCCGGGCGGGGCGATGATGAAGGACGGCAGGCCGCTTGAGTTCACGGTCTGGACCTACGCCCGCATGACCAACGTGCGTGTGGCCGTTGTCCTGCAGTCGCAACTGCGGACGGCCGGCATCAAGCTGAACATCGAGCAGATGGAGCCCGCCACGCTCCTGGCCTCAACCCAGCGAGGGGAGCACGACGCGATTCTGATCTCGTACGGGTGGCCGGACGCCGACATCCTTTACTATTTCTTCCACAGCAGCCGGCTGGCGACGACCAACCGCGTGCACTACGTCAACACTCAGGTGGACAAGCTGCTCGAAGACGGGCAGACGACCGTGGACACGGCCAAGCGGCTGGAAGTCTACAAGCAGCTCCAGCGGATTCTGCTGGCGGAAGTGCCCTGGGTTCCGCTGGCTTCGGAACTCTCGGTCAACTTCAATCAGCCGTACGTGCAGGACATCTACTACGACAAGTTCGGGAACCTGTTGTTGCTGGACGCCTACAGGACGCGCTAGGTGATCGGGTGGCAGGCAGTCCGCGGCGGGACCGCGTGAATTGAGCCGTGTTTCGCTACGTTGCCCGGCGGCTGCTGCATTTGATCCCGGTCCTGCTGGGAATCTCGTTCCTGGTGTTCTTGCTCGTCCACCTGGTGCCCGGGGATCCGGTCCGCGTCATGCTGGCGGACGCCGGATCCCCGGAGCAGGTGGAGAGGATGCGCAGGCAGCTCGGCCTGGACCGGCCGATCTACGTTCAGTACGCCTCGTTCGTGGTGCGCGCCGCGCAGGGGGATTTCGGACGGTCCATCCACACGCGCCGGCCGGTGGCGCAGGAGATAGCGTTCCGGATTCCATACACGGTGCACATGGCGGTAGCGGCCACGCTCGTCGCGGTTGCGATGGGCGTCGTGTTGGGCGCGATCGCGGCGATGCACCACCAATCGGCGCTCGACTACGGCACCATGGTGGTCGCGCTGGCAGGAGTCTCGCTTCCGAACTTCTGGCTCGGACTGGTGCTCATCCTCGTGTTCTCCCTCCACCTCCGTTGGCTGCCGCCGGCCGGCGCGGACAGTCTGGCGCACCTGATCCTTCCGGCGATCACGCTGGGCACAAGCTCCTCCGCCATCATCGCCCGCCTGACGCGCTCGTCCATGCTGGAGGTGCTGCGCCAGGACTACATCCGTACAGCGCGCGCCAAGGGCGTGGGCCCCCGACGGCTCGTGTACCGGCACGCGCTCAAGAACGCCATGATACCGGTGGTCTCGATCGTTGGGATGCAGTTCGCCAGCCTGTTGGGCGGCGCCGTGATCGTAGAGACGGTGTTCGGGTGGCCGGGGATTGGCCGGCTGGCGGTGGACGCAATCTTCACCCGCGACATCCCCGTGATTCAGGCGGTGGTGCTGGTAGCGGCGGTGATCTTCGTCTTCATGAACCTGCTGGTGGACCTGCTCTACGGCCTGTTGGATCCCCGCATCCGGTACGGATGATGGACGCCGGGCGGTCGCACTGGGCAATCGGGTTCAGCCGGATGCGCCGCAACCGCGGCGCCGCTGCCGGCGCGATAATCGTGCTGCTCTTCATCGCCGCTTCTGCGCTGGCGCCGTGGCTGACCGACGACGACCCCATCCAAGTGCAATTCGACCAGCGCTTCGCGCCGCCGTCGGTGCGGCACCCCCTGGGAACCGACTCCTTCGGCCGGGACCTGCTGAGCCGGGTGCTATACGGCGGACGGCTCTCGCTCTCGGTGGGACTGATCGCCATCGCCATCTCGGACGTGATCGGCATCCCGCTCGGGCTCATCACCGGGTATCGCGGGGGGCGGTTCGACGACGTGGTGATGCGGATCGTGGACCTATGGCTGGCGTTTCCCGGCCTGCTGGTTGCGATCGCGATCGTGGCCGTCCTCGGCCCGGGCCTGCAGAACGTCATGATAGCCATCGGGATCGGCGGCATCCCGGGGCTGGTGCGGCTGGTGCGTGGAAACGTTCTGTCGGTGAGGGAGCAGGAGTTCGTGGACGCGGCGCGCGCGACCGGCGGCGGCGACGCGCACATCGTGCGCGTGCACATCTTCCCAAACGTGCTCGCCCCTATCGTCGTGCTGACCACGCTGCGCCTGGCCGGCGCGATCCTCTCGGGCGTGGGGCTCAGCTTCCTGGGCCTGGGCGCGCAGCCGCCGTCCCCTGAGTGGGGCGCCATCGTGGCCGAGGGCAGGGCCTACCTGCGGGAGGCTTGGTGGGTCTCCACGCTGCCCGGCGTGGCGATCTTCATGACGGTAATGGGGTTCAACCTGCTCGGCGACGGCCTGCGCGACGCCTTCGACCCACGGCTTAGGTAGGCCGGCGGTACCCCAGCGTCTTGCCTGTGTGCAGCCCGGCTGATGCCAGCGCGCACGCCACCAGGTAGCCGGCCACGACAGGATCCACAACCGGCAGGCCGAGCGCGTCCTGGAGCCTGGAGGCGGTCCCCGCAAGCGCCGCACAACCGAGTATGACTGCCCCAGCGCGGTCCTCATCCCTGGCCAGGAGCGCCTCACTGTGGATCGCCCGGTAGCAGCCCTCCGGGTCGTCCTGTATCGCCTGCACAGATCGCTCGATGGATCTCCAGGCGCAGACGCGTTGCAACATCCCGGTCTTGCGGGCGTTCTGCTCCATCTTCGGCAGCCACTTCCAGTCGCCTATCAGGACCGCCAGGCGCGGGGAGAGGAAGCCGCCCAGCACCAGGCTCGCCTCTGCGATCCCGACGACCGGCACCTCCAGCGCCTCGCGCAGCGCCCACATGCCGGGATCGTAGAAGCAGCCGATGCTGACCGCATCTATTGAGTGGGCGCGCACGTAGCCGGGCAGGACCTCGAGCATCTCCCCTATGGCGGCGTGCTCATCGGTGAAGTGCTCGAGATCCGCCGGCCCGCGTGGAAGGTCAATCACGTGCGCGCGCATCCCCGGGACAAGGTCCGCCAGGTATGCCCTCACCTGCTCGACCCGTCCCGGGCGGGCGCATACCGGCACCACATGCAGGACAGCGGGCATCGCTCTAGTACCCCGACACCCGCAGCGCCCGGCAGGCGGATGCGACGTCAGGATGCACGTACCTGCCGTCCACCTGAAGCGGCTCTCCATCCAGGTGGATGGTGGGCGCGGGCAGCACGCAGTCGGTGTGCGCGGCCGCCTTCCACACGGTCGCCTTCATCTGTGCGCCCTGCGTCCCGATCCCCATGGTGAAGCAGCCGAACATGCGCTCGTCCTCTACGATGCGCCCGGTGGGCCTCCTCACGCCCGGGTTGAAGCCCAGCGAGTAGTGCGCCACGCGGTACATGTTGGGGTCGCCGAAGGCGGCCAGCCACCGCTCGTATGTGCGCGCCTCACTCCCGCCGTCTACGCCACGCACGATCCCCGACTCGATGGTCAGGGTAACCGGGGAGCGCACCAGCCCCACATCCGCGGGCGGCCATATGGTGCCGTCAACCACCACGTGCCCGTTGATCGTGCCCTCCAGCGGGCACCAGGATATCTGGCCTCCCAGCATGATCGGCTCGCCCGGCGTATCGGCCAGCTTGCCGGAGTGCCGGATGAAGCGGCCGCCGTTGTCCGCGGACAGGTCCGTCCCGGCCGAGTTGGTCAGCCGGACGATCCTGGCTTTGCCCATCAGGGCGAGCAGCGTCTCTCCCAGCGCGATCACGCCGGGGTAGTCAACCTGCCCGACCGACCTCACCAGCAGGTCCGCGTCCACGCCCGAGAGGCAGATATAGCGCGCCCCCTGCTGCATGGCGGTGTGATACGCGTTCGAGTAGAGCAGGTAGCCTACCGCGTACTCGATCCACACGTCGGCTGAGGCTATCGCGGCGGCGACAGGCCGCGGCGGCTCATGGCCGCCGCCCAGCCGGGTTGGATACCACACGATCACCGGCACGGCTCCCGCCGCGTGCGCCGCGGCCGCCGTGGCCTCCACCACGCGGGGATCGCTGCTCGTGTCGGCGGTGACGGCCACGGTCTCGCCCGGCTTGGCCAGCGCGACCTGCTCCACCAGCTTGCGGGCCGCTCCCGCAACCTCGAACGATAGGTACTCCCTCAGCCCCTCGGTTCCCAGCGCGAACTCCATCTCTGAACCCTCCTCTCCAAGCTTGGAGCAATCGCCCCGCTATCAATCCACTCCATCTGCCCCTTCTGTTGGACCTGCCCTGGGGATACCGCGCAGTCCGCCTCTGCCGTAAGCGGGATCATAGAGGATGCACCTGACGCTGTGGCCCTGTGCGATGGAGATCGCGTCGGGAACGACCCGATCGCACGGCTCGATGCGCGCGTAGCACCGCGGATGAAACGGACATCCCGACGGCACGCGTGCGGGACTCGGAACCTCCCCGGTCAGCACGATCTTCTCAGGAATCAGCGCGCTCTCCTCGTCGGAGACCGTGGGAATGGCGGAGAGCAGGGCCCGCGTGTAGGGGTGGGCTGAATGGTGGAACAGGTCGGCCATCGGAGCCGCCTCCACAACCCTGCCCAGGTACATGACCGCAATCACATCGGCAAAGTTCCGCATCAGGCTGAGATCGTGAGAGATGACCAGGTAGGCCAGGCGCATCTCACACTGCAGCCGTCGCAGCAGCCCTATGATCTTGGCCTGGACGGACACATCGAGCGCGGCCGTGGGCTCGTCCAGGACGATGAACCGGGGCTCCAGCGCGAGCGCGCGGGCTACGGCCACGCGCTGGCGCTGCCCGCCGCTCAGTGAGTGGGAATAGCGGAGCACGAAGTCCCTGGGCGGCAGCTCCACGGTTTCGAGCAGCTCCTCCACCCTGCGCCAGCGCTTCGGGGGAGTGCCGATGCGGTGGATCAGCAGGGGCTCCTCAAGGATCTCCTTCACGCGGTGGCGAGGGTTAAGCGAGGAAGCGGGGTTCTGGAAGACGATCTGCGCCTGCCTCCTGAAGGGTCGCAGCGCCTCATCGTTGAGCCCTGTGATCTCACTGCCATCGAAGAAGATCCGGCCCGCGGTCGGCGGCAGCAGCCGAACCACTATCCTGGCCAGTGTCGTCTTCCCCGATCCGGTCTCGCCTACCAGGGCCAGCGTTGTGCCTGCCTCCACGGAAATGCTGACGCCGTCAACCGCCTTCACGTCACCCACCTTGCGGTGCAGGAGTCCCGCGGTGATCGGGAAGTGCTTGACGATGTCCCTGGCCTCGACGAGGGCCACTACCCGCCTCCTGCGTGCTGGCCGTAGAGGTGGCACGCCACCCGCCGGCCCGGCCCGATGTCCACCGCCGGCGGAACCTGCCCGTCACACACCTCCATGCGGGCAGAACAGCGTGGTGAGAAGCGGCAGCCCGGAGGCGGCGCGATGTAGTCGGGAATGCGACCCTCTATGCCGCTGCCTATGGTACCGGTCAGACGGGGCACCGCCGCGAGCAGGCCCTGTGAGTACGGGTGGTACTGCCGGCTGAACATCTCCCCTGTGGGAGCCACCTCGGCTATCTCTCCCCCGTACATCACGTAGATCCGGTCTGATACCATACGGGCGACGCCCAGGTTGTGGGTTATGTAGAGGACCGAGAGGTCCTGGCCGCGCACGAGCTCGGTCAGCTCACCGAGGATCTGATCCTGGACCGACACGTCGAGCGCGGTTCCCAGCTCATCGGCGATCAGCAGCTCCGGCCGACCGGCCAGGGCCAGCGCGATGAGCACGCGCTGGCGCATACCGCCGGATAGCTCCACCGGAAACCGGCTGAGCATCCCTTCGGGATCCGGGATCCGCACGAGCCGGAGCAGCTCAACGCACCGCGCGCGGACCCCGCCGTCCCTCCGGCGGCCAGGAACAGCGCGGCTCGCGCCCTGCCAGACGAGCACGTCGCTGAGTTGCTCGCCCACCGTGAACACGGGGTTCAGGGCCGTGGAGGGATCCTGGAACACCATGGCGATCTGGCGACCGCGTATCGTGCGGCTCTCCGACTCAGGCAGGCGCAGCAGGTCCCGGCCCTTGAACTTCACGGTCCCTGAGACGACCTCGGCGTTGGGCGGCAGCAGGCCCATTATCGCCTTGGCCGTCACCGACTTGCCGCAGCCGGTCTCTCCCACCAGAGCCACGCTCTCGCCCCTGGCCACGGCAAGGTCAACGCCGTTGATGGTGCGGGCGCGCCCCTCGTAGGTGAGGAGGTGGATCCGTAGACCGCGAACGTCCAGCAGCGCGCGGTCCATCGCTACGACCCCGCCCGCCACTGCTCTATGTGGACGTCGAATACGTCGCGCAGCCCGTCACCGAGCAGGTTGAAGCCCAACACTGCTGCGAAGATCGCAAGACCCGGAAATGTCGCGGTCCACCAGTGGCCGGGAAGGTAGCTACGCCCCTCGGCGATCATCGTGCCCCATTCGGGCGTCGGAGGCTGGGCGCCCAGTCCCAGGAAGCTCAACCCAGAGGCGGTCAGGATGACGAACCCCATGTCGAGGGTGGCCTTTATCAGTATTGGCGACCAGACGTTGGGGAGTATCTCATGAAAGGCAGTCCGCATCGGCCCCGCGCCCAACCCGCGGCTCGCCTCCACGAACTGCTCTTCGCGGAGTGAGAGCACCTGCCCGTAGACGAGCCGAGTGTACCAGGGCCACCAGGCAAAGGAGATGGCAAGCATCGCGTTCGTCAGGTTGGGGCGGAGGGCCACGGTCACGGCCAGCGCCAGCGCTATCGGCGGCACGGCCAAAAAGACGTCGGTGATCCGCATGATCACGCCGCCCAATCGGCCCCCCCAATAGCCGGCCACAAGCCCCAGCGGCACCCCGATCAACACCGACAGGAGCAGGACGGCCACCCCGAGCGTCATCGAGATCCGGGCCCCGAAGAAGACCCTGGATAGGATGTCACGCCCCGCGTCATCGGTTCCCATGATGTGGGTCCGCGACGGCGGCTTGAGACTGGCCTCGAAGTTCACGAACGATCCGGCGTGTCTTGGGTGGGGGGCGATGTAGGGGGCGAGAATCGCCGCACCGACTATAAGGACCACTATCGCCAGCCCGATGACCGACAGGGTTGATTGGCGGAAGCGGAACCACATCTTCCGCCACTCGTCTGCCCGCACCATCATCTCTCCCCGTACCGTACCCTCGGGTCGATATACCCGTAGAGGATGTCAACCAGCAGGTTGACAAGCGCGAACGCCATGCCTATGACCAGTGTCACCGCGATGACACCGTTGAAGTCCTTGAAGAGCAGCGCATCCACCCCGTAGAAAGCCAGGCCCGGCCAAGCGAAGACGTATTCGACGAGAAATGCGTTGCCCAGCAGGAAACCATAGCTCAGGCCGATGATGGTAAGCGTCGCCGTGAAGGCGTTCTTCAACATATACTTGTAGACTATCAGGTTGGCCGGCAGGCCGTAGGATCGGGCGGCGAGCGCATAGTCTCTTCGCGTCTCGTCTATCATGCTGGCTCGGATCAGGCGCATGATCTGCGCCAGCGTGCCCACCGACAGCGCGAAGGCCGGCATCGCGATGTGCTTCGCGGAGACCAGAAAGGATCGGATATCGAGCACAAGCAGGCTGTCCACCAGGTAGAACCCGGTGATCGCCACGGGCGGCGCGGGTCCTCGCCCTATCGTCGGCAGGAGCCCCAACTTGTAGGCAAACACGATCTGGAGGAGGATCGCCAGCCAGAACCGCGGCAGCGCAACCCCCGCCAGGGCGACGAGCCTGCTGGCGTGGTCTCCCATCGAGTCCTTCCGCACGGCGGAGATGATCCCCAGGGGCACGCCGACCGCGATCGATATCGCCATCGCGACCGTCGTCAGCTCCAGGGTTGCCGGGAAGAAGTCGATGAGGTCCTTCGTCACGTTCCGGTGGGTGCGCAGTGAGTAGCCGAAATCCCCGCGCAGGAGCCCTCCGACGTAGTTGAGATACTGCACGTGCAGCGGCCGGTCCAGCCCCATCTGGTGGCGGAGCTGCTCCACCTGCTCGACCGTCGCCTCGGGTCCCAGGGCCAGGCGCACGGGGTCGCCCGGGATGACGCGGGAGATGGTGAAGATGAGGATCGAGAGCCCCACCATCACCGGGATGATGTGGAGTATGCGCCGCAGAAGGTACGTGCGAAAGCTCATCCTCGCGCACTCTGATGGGGGGTGGCCGGCGGCCACCCCCCGGTTACCTATCGGGCTATGGTGAAGTCATAGAAAGCGGTGTCGAATCCCAGCAGCCCCACGTAGCGGTATCCCTTGACGTAGTCCCGGAAGGCGATCCTGTGCAGCGGGTTCGCGATGTAGAGGCTCGGCGCGTCCCTTCCTATCACGACCTGCGCCTCCATGTAGAGCCGCATCTGCTCCTTGGTGTCCACCGACCGCCGGGCCTGCTCAAGCAGCCTCGTCGCCGTTGGGTTCTCGTAGAAGCTCATGCACCTGAACGTACCCCAGCAGCTCGGGTGGTACATGCCGTATGTGTGGCTGTCCACGTGCGGGTACTTCAGCGTGTCGAAGATCGCCGTGAGGTGCGGGGTGGTCTCGACCTTAACGGCGCGCTCCACAACCCTGGCCCATGGCTCTGAGATCATGTCCAGCTTGATCCCGATCTCCTCGAGGTTGCTCTTGAGCAGCAGCCCGATGAGCCGCTGCATCGGGATCGCGGGCAGCCACAGGTACTCCAGCGTGATGTCACCCGGCCTGATACCGGACTCGGCCATCAGCTGCTTTGCCCTGGCTACATTTCGACCGTATGTGGGCACCTGCGGGTTCCAGCCCGGTACCCGAACCGGCACCGGCCCCTTTGCCTTCGTGGCCCCGATGAAGATCTGCTGGATGGCGATGTCGTAGTTGAAGACGTGCGAGATCGCCTGGCGAACCTTGACGTTGTCCAGCGGCGCCTTCTTCGTGTTCATCGGCAGGTGGAACAGCTGTACGCTGGGATCCTCCTTGACGACGATCCCGGGCACTTTGAGCTCCTGGAAGCTGATGGGGGAGAGCCACTGGTTTACCATGTCGGCCTGCCCCGCCATGATCAGGGTCTTGACCGTGGCTTCCTCCATGACCGTCTTGTAGAAAACCTTCGTTATCTGGCCGGGCTTCCAGCCGCGCCAGTAGTCGTCGAAGCGTGCCATGACCATCTCTGTGGCGCGCTCCCATCGCTCCATGCGGTAGGGACCGGAGCCGGCGTCCGTTCGCTCCAGCATGGCCGCGCCGTAGTCCCCGAACTCGCCGTGAGGACCGGGACGGAGGTTCGCCATGATCAGGTCCTTGTCCATGACGAAGAAGACGAGTAGCGTTCCGAGGAAGGGCGCGTAGGCATCTTTGAGCTCGAACCGCACGGTGTGCCTGTCAACCGCCTTGGTCCGCCCAACATCGAGCACGGGTGTCCAGGTCCAGGAGAAGCCGCGCTTCAGCCGAAGCGCGCGGTCCATCGAGAAGACCACGTCCTCGGCGCTCATCTCGCGGCCGCTGTGGAACTTCACGCCACGGCGGAGCTTGAAGGTGTATGTCTTCCCGTCGGGCGAGATGGTCCATGACTCCGCCAAGTGCGCCCGCGGCTCCATCGAACCCTTCTCCACGTCTGGATAGAGAAGAGGATCATACAGGTTGATCGCCGAGTGAAGGCTGCTCTCATCCACAGCTGCCTGCGGGTCGATAGCCGTGACGATCTGCTGCTCGATGTGAGTGAACGGAACCTCCCGAACCTGGGAGGACACCGAGACGGGGACGGCGCACAGAGCCAGTATCACCCACGCCGCCACGACCGTGCCTGGCACTCTCTGCCTTGCTACCTCGCTGACCACCTCGTCCTCACCTCGCTTCCCTGCGATTTCACTGCAGTCCGGACGGCCTATCGTTTCAACGGCCCTGCGGGACGACGGGACTACCAAGCATCCGCTTCGAGACCTCGTCGGCGGCCCGCCGCACTTCCCCGATCAGGTAGGGCACACGGTCGTCACCGAACCTGAAGGCCGGGCCGCCGATGCTTAGGGCGGCGACGACCTCCCTCCGTGAGTCCACGATGGGAGCGCTGATTGCGGCAACCCCGTCGTCGAACTCCCCCACCGTGAACGCGTATCCGTCGTGGCGAATCCGTGCGAGGTCTCGGAGCAACCTGCTCTTGTTCGTAACCGTACGCGCGGTGTGCCGTGGGAGTCCTCTGGCGATCACCTGCCGGATCGCGATGTCGGGTTGATGCGCCAGGTGGATCTTTCCGGCGGCGCCCGCGTGCCAGGGAGTGATCCTTCCCAGCCGAAAGCTCACCCTGATCTGCTGCGGGCCGTCTACCGTGTCGAGGCAGATCACCCCGTCCCGGCTGGGAGCCGTCAGCACCACCGACTCGCCGGTGCGCTCGGCAAGATCCAGCATCGTTGAGCGTGCGACCTGGCGGACGTCAAAACGGTGGAGCACGACGCTTGCAAGCTCGAGCGGCTTGGTCCCGAGCGCGTACCGGCGGTCTTCGGACTGCGTCACGTAGCCGTGCCGTTCCAGCGTCCGCACGAGACGGAACACGACGGCCTTGCTCAGGCCCGTTGCCCTCGAGAACTCGCTGATGCCCAAACTGGCGTTCCCGTTTCCGAGAAGATCCAGCAGCGAAAGCGCCCGGTCTACCGATTGAACCAGGTGCCACGCGTTGGGGCGCTTCTCCCGGGCCCGGCCCGTGTTTCGCATTGTGAAACCTCGTTTCTATTCCAGCAGACCCTTCGGCGCCGGAAGGGTAAACCCTCCCACCATGGAACTCCACCAGCCATGGTGCGCCACCGGACGCAGGAGGCAGTGTGACGGGGGAGCGCGTAACCGGACGGGTGCTGCTGCGCGGCGGCCGCGAGGAGCGGATCGAAACCGGCCACCTCTGGGTCTATGGGGGAGAGATCGGCCTGGTCGAAGGCCGGCCGGAGGCCGGTGACATCGTGGACGTCTGCACGCCGCGCGGGTGGTTCCTCGGCCGCGGCTACTTCAACCCGCAGTCCAAGATCCGGGTCCGGATCTTGACCCACCAGGAGGAGCCCATAGACGACAGGTTCCTGGGGCGCCGTCTGGAAGCCGCGATCGCCCTCCGGGGGAGGGTCGTCTCCGGGACCAGCGCCTACCGGCTGGTCTTCGGAGAGGGAGACCTGCTACCCGGGTTGATCGTGGACCGCTACGGCGATGTGCTGGTGATGCAGACGCTCACTGCGGGGATGGAGCGCCGCCGGGAGGTACTGGCAGACCTGCTGGTGGCGCTGATGGAAGATCGGACCGGCGCCGGGACGGTCTACCTCCGCAACGACGCCCGAAGCCGCACCCTGGAAGGACTCCCTCTCTACCGGCAGTTCGCCCGTGGTGAGTCCGCGACGCAGATCGAGATCCAGGAAGGCCCGGCCCGATTCCTGGTGGATATTGCGACGGGCCAGAAGACCGGATGGTTCTGCGATCAGCGGGAGAACCGGCTTGCCATCGGTCCCTTTGCGCACGGCGCACGGGTCCTGGACGCGTTCTGCTACGCCGGCGCCTTCGGGATCCACTCCGCCCTGGGAGGCGCCGGTTCCGTGCTCGGTCTGGATGCCAGCGCCGAGGCCGTTGCCGCGGCCAGTGCCCACGCCGAGATGAACGGTGTGGGCGGGCGCTGTCTCTATAGGGAGGCCGATGCCTTCGACGCGATGCGGGACCTGGCGCAGTCAGGGGAGCGCTACGACCTGGTCATCCTCGATCCCCCGGCGTTCGCCCGCAGCAGGCACGCCGTGCCCAAGGCGCTCGCCGGATACAAGGAGATCAACCTCAGCGGTCTCCGCCTGCTTCGACCCGAGGGGTTTCTGGTGAGCTGCTCGTGCTCGTGGCACGTGGACGAGCAGACGATGTGGTTGACGCTGCTGGAGGCCGCACGGGACGCGGGGCGGGAGATGCGCCTGGTGGAGTTCAGATCCCAGGCGCGGGATCATCCCATGCTGGCCACGATGCCCGAGACCCGCTACCTCAAGTGCTTCCTGCTGCAGGTGTTCTAGGGCGCCGCCACCGGGGCCGGCCCGAACGAAAGGAACAGCTTCTCCAGCGCAAGCCGCGCGTTCACGTTCCGCCGCAGCGACTCCTTCGCCGCCTCGACCGCTTCGATGCGCGCGCCCAGCATCGCCTCGCCGTACTCCACGGCCAATCTCGCGATTTGGGACTGCCGGTCGCGGTTGACAAGCAGCGCGGGCTCCTGGAGCTGCTTCCAGACCAGCAGGTCCCGGTACCACAGCACGGCCAGGTCTAGTAACTGGGGCAGCAGGTCGCCTTCCTTGCCCTGCGTCTCCTTCACCAGCGCCTCGGCCGCGTCGAGCCGGACAAGCAGGTCGCCCTCCTCCAGCGCGGGCAGCAGATCCAGCAGCCGGTCCCTCGCTGCCAGCCGTTCCTCGGAATCCACCCATTCCCGCGCGCGGCCCAGCCGGCCGTCGGCCAGCGCGGAGATCACGCCGGCCCGTCCCTCGTCAACCTTCCACCGCTCGACCAGCGCCCGCTCGATCTGGTCGGCCCTCAGGTAGGTACACCGCACGAGCTGGCAGCGGGACACGATCGTAGGCAGCAGGGCCACGGCCGACTCGGCGATCAGGATGAAGGTGATCCGCTCCGGCGGCTCCTCCAGGATCTTGAGCAGGCTGTTGGACGAGTTCGGGTTCAGCCGCTCGGCGTCGGCGATGATGTAGACCTTGCGCCGGCCCTGGTAGGGCGCGTACGCGGCATCCTGCCGTAGGGCGCGGATCTGATCGATCGGGATCTCCTTGCCCCGGTAGTCCTTCTCTGGCGCCTCGAAGAACTTGTCGTGCGCCACGTCGAGGATCCGCACGTCGGGGTGGTTGCCCGAGACGATTCGCCGGCACGGATCGCACTCGCCGCACGCGTCGCCGTCCGGCCGATCGCAGTTGAGGAACTGCGCGAACGCCAGCGCCAGCGTCCTCCGCCCCACGCCCTTGGGACCTACCAGAAGGTAGGCATGCCCAACTTTTCCGGCGCGGACCGCGGACCGGAACAAGAGGATGGCGTGATCCTGGTTGACGACGTCGCGAAATGCCACGCGGCTCCCCCGGTTCTTAGACGCGTTCCATGCGCTCGACGTTCAACACGAAGACGATCGCGCCTCCGACCTCCACCTTCACTGGATACGTAACGTACGAGTCCACCGGTTCCACGACCGGTGGAATGGGCGTCATCAACTGCTCGCGCCGCTGACAGACGCGCCGGACCACCTCCAGCACGGCCTCAACCTGGCCGTCGTCTACGCCCGTGAGGATCGTGGCGTTCCCCGCGCGGAGAAACCCACCGGTGCTGGCCAGCATCGTTGCCTGCACCTCCACCTCGGTGAGCGCATCAATGAGCCGGCCGGCGTCCTGCTCCTGGGCGATCACGAGCACCAGCTTCATGCACACCACCCCCGGCGGTCCAGCAGCCGCCGGACCGCGTCCACCAACGCGGCGTGAACTTCCTCGGCGGGCAGTGTACCGTCCACGACCACGAATCTCGATGGCTCTTCGCGCGCCAGTTGAAGGAATCCTGCGCGCACCCGCCGGTGGAACTCCAGCGTCTCCTGCTCGAGGCGGTCGCCGCGGCCGCGTGGGCCTTCCTTGCCATCGGCGCCCCGGGCGCGGGGCAGGCCGACCGATGGATCCACGTCCAGAAGCAGGGTGAGGTCGGGGACCAAGCCCCGCGTCGCGACCTCGTTCACCCGGCGCACTACCTCTGCGGGAAGGCCCCTGCCGTAGGCCTGGTACGCGATGGACGCGTCCACGAACCTCTCGGAAAGGACGCAGGTGCCCGCTTCCAGCGCCGGCAGCACCACCTCGCCGACGTGCTGCGCCCGGCTCGCGGCAAACAGCAGCATCTCGGTCTCGGCGGACATCTCTCTGCGGCGCTCGTCGAGGAGAACCGCGCGGATGGCCTCGCCGATCGCGGTCCCGCCGGGCTCTCGTGCCAGCACGAGGGGGATGACCCCTCGGAACCGCTCGTACAGCCGGTGGGCATGGGTGCTCTTGCCCGCGCCTTCCGGGCCCTCGATCGTGATGAAGAGGCCGCGTTCGCGAGTGGGGTTGGTCGGATTCGTCACGGTGGCTCCGCCTACTTGGGATAGATGACCACGCGCCGGTGCGGCTCTTCCCCCTGGCTCTCCGATGGAAGGCCGTAACGCTGGACGAGCTGGTGCTGTAGCCGCCGGATGTACGAGTTTTGCGGAGACAGCTCCACGGAACGGGTGGACTCGAACACCTGGGCGATTGCCTCCTCGACCTCGGTCAGCGCCGCCTCGTGCTCGGCCTGCTCCTCCGGCACGCCGAAGACCCCTCGGAGGAACTGTTGGATCTGCGTGACGGTGTTGCTGCGCAGGACGTGCACCGGCATCCCCCGCACCGCCGCGTCCCTCAGCCGTTTGGGCTGCCGCTTCTCCTGTGACTTCAGCGTCAGCACCATGTCCGCCTCTCCAAGCGACCCTACGATGTACGCCGGGACATGAAGCTCCCGGATCGCGCGTTCCAGCCGGTTCTGGCTGACCGCGTACGGAAAGATGCGCACAATCTGACGCCCGGACCGCGCCGCGAACGGGCCCTCTGGCGTCCAGGATGGGGCAGGGGCCGAAGTGGGTGGGGATATCTCCACCTCGCCGCCGGCGGTCCGCGCTCGCAGCTCCGGATGGGGCACCGCGCCCCGCAGGTACCTGTCTACAACCATCGCGACGTCGCGGTGCACGGCCAGGCGGTCTTTGTCCTGGATCTCGATCAGCACGTCGAAGGTCGGCGGGGCCTTGCGCTCGAGCACCGTCTTCTGGGTGCCGCGCCGGCGGGCTTCCTCGTCCGAAAGGGTCACCGCCTGGATGCCGCCCACAAGGTCGCAGAGGGTCGGGTTCTGCAGCAGGTTGTCCAGGGTGTTGCCGTGCGCGGTGGCGATCAACTGGACGCCTCTCTCGGCGATCGTCCGGGCCGCCAGCGCCTCGGCCTCGGTACCGATCTCGTCAATGACCACCACCTCGGGCATGTGATTCTCGACCGCCTCTATCATCACGGCATGCTGAAGCGCCGGTACCGGGACCTGCATCCGGCGGGCGGCGCCGATGCCCGGATGAGGGATGTCGCCGTCGCCGGCGATCTCATTGGAGGTGTCCACCACGACCACGCGCTTGCGCAGTTCGTCCGCCAGCACCCGGGCGGCCTCGCGCAGCAGCGTGGTCTTGCCCACGCCCGGCCGGCCCAGGAGCAGGATCGAGTGCCCGGACTCGATCACGTCGCGGACGATGTCCACCGTGCCGATCACAGCCCGGCCCACCCTGCAGGTCAGGCCGATGATCTCGCCCTGGCGGTTGCGGATGGCGCTGATCCGGTGCAGGGTCCGCTCGATGCCGGCGCGGTTGTCCTTGCCGAAAGATCCTACGCGCTCGGTGACGTATCGGAGCGTCTCGCGCTCGACGAATGCCTCGTCCAGCGCCAGGACCTCGTTGGGAAAGCGGGCCTCGGGCCGCCGCCCCAGGTCCAGCACTACCTCCAGGAGCTGGTCGAGGTCAGGACGCTGCTCCAGCGCGGCCCGCAACTGGGGCGTGAGGACTTGAAGGAGCAAGTCGAGGTTGTCGGTGATGCGGGTCTGGCGGCCGGTCACGGAGGCTCCATCATTGATCGATTCTCATTATAGGAGCGCAGGGCACGCTAGAACAAGGTCGTCTGCGATGGCGGTTCGATCACCTCCTGGACCTCCTCGCCGTCATCGAAGATGCCTATCTCACCGAAGACGCCGTCGTAGCCCGGCGCGATGCGCACCCGGCCCTCACGCACCCGCCGGAGACCCTCTGCGACGCGCAGCGTGGTGTGCCTGCGCACCTCCTCGACCGGCGCGTCCAGCAGGACGTTGAACTCGCTCCCGAAGGCGCTGCAGAGCTTGTAGTACTCCTCCCGCACCCCAACGGTCCCGGGCCTGGCGCCGACGGCCTCGGCGATGATCTCCTCCAGCGGGACCAGGTTGCGGTACGGCACCGCGCCTTCGGGCACGAAGCCCTCCTCGCGATCGGCCAGGCGCTCCACGCGGTGCAGCACCCCGACGGTCGGCGGCTTCCCGCACACCGGACACTTGCCGCCGGCGGCGATGGTCTCCTTGGGCGCCATGCGGTGGTTGCACAGCCGGTGGCCGTCGTAGTGGTACTTGCCCTCTTCCGGGAAGAACTCAATGGTGTACAGCAGGCGCGAGAGGTCCTTCTCGCGGAGGACGCGCATGATCTCGAAGTAGTCGGGGTCGCAGGCGAAGACGTTGGCCTCGCGCCCCAGTTTGGCCGGGGAGTGCGCGTCGGAGTTGCTCAGAAGAACAACGCGGTCCAGCTCGGACAGGCGCCAGTTCATAGCCGGGTCGCTGGATAGCCCGGTCTCCACTGCGGCGATGTGCTTGAGCTGGTCACCGAAGCACTCGGCCATCGAATCGAACCCGGACATGCTGCCGTACAGCGAGAACCAGGGCGTCCACGCATGGGCGGGGGAGACCATGCAGTCGGGTGAGATCTCCATCAGGTACTCCACCATGCGGTCGGACGGCAGCGTGAGCGTCGGCCTGCCGTCGGCCATCAGGTTGCCGAAGCGGCCCAGCACCGCGTTGATCCGTTCCACCACGTCGAAGGACGGCGCGAAGAGGATATTGTGGATCTTGCGCAGACGGCCCCCGGCGGAGTAGATGCTCGACACCTCAGCGGTCAGCATGAAGTGCACGCCGTCGTGAACGTACAGCCCGCGAGCGTTGGGCTCGAGCTTGTCGCGCAGCTCGCGCAACCAGACAGGATGGGTGAAGTCACCGGTACCCAGCACGGCTATGCCCTTGAGCTTGGCCCAGCGCGACATGTTCTCCACGTCCATGTCACGGCTGGTGGCCCGGCTGTAGTGGGAGTGCAGGTGAAGGTCGGCAATCAGGCGCATCGGCGGCTAGGAAGCGCTCCAGGTCTGGGCGGGCGACGGCGCGCCGCCGTCGGACCACACCGAAAGCATTGCCGCGCCAATCGCCGCCAGGACCGTGGGCGCTAATCCTAGGTCGCGCAGGCACGCGCGGACGGCCGAAACGAGCACGGGCCGCAACAGGCGCGACTGGTGCTGCGTGTCGCCGTGCTCCTCCACGGCGCGGCGCAGTCCACCGTCCCCGGCCAGCGCGCGGATGATCGTGCTGATGTGTCGGTCAGAAAGGCGGTTGAGCGCCCCCCTGGCAATGGTTGTGAACGCCGCCTCGCGGCCGAACGCGGCGCGCCACTCGCGTTCGTATCCCGCCAGCGCCCGCCGGGCTCCGCCCAGGTAGCGGGCCGCGGCCCGGCCGGCGATCTCTCCTGCCTGCATCGCGAAGTAGATTCCTCCGCCGCTGGTGGATTTGACCTGCCCCGCAGCGTCGCCTATCACGAGCATCCCGTCGGTGAAGGTCGGGCGGCGCTGGCCCAGGATGGGTATCCGACCGGCGATCCTGCGCACGATCCTGGCGTTCCGCAAACGCGGTGAGGCAGAAGGATGCATCGTTCTCAAACCTTCGAGGTAGTGAGCCGGAGGCCTGGCTGCCCAACGCGGGTCCACTGCCACGCCGAGGCGGCCCCTTCCGCCGCCTGTAGGCATGAACCAGCCAAAGAAGCCCGGGGCGACGTTCCAGCCGAAGTACAGATCTGGCGCGTCCTCCTGCTCGATCGCGGCGCCCTCGACATCGTACTGGAGGCCGTGGACGAGAGCCCGTCGGGGCGTGAGCCCGAGCTGCGGCGGCAGGATCGGCACGGCACCCTCGGCGTCAATGACAAGTGGCGTTGTGATGGCGAGCCGCGCTCTGCCGCGATCCACCTCGACCCTCAGTCCACCGGCGGCCGCACCAGGTGTGGCGCCACCGGCAGCGGGCCCATGGCCCTGGTTGCGCACCACGGTGCGGGCACGCGCCCCCACGAGCACCTCTGCCCCCGACGACAATACCTGCTCTGCCAGGTACCGGTCGAGCGCGGCGCGGTCCACCAGATAGGAGTCCACCGAGGCCCGGCGCACCCTGGCCACCCAGCCGTCAGGAGCATGGAGCGCTGCGCCGCGCAGCGCGTTTTGAGCCATGGACGAAGGCAGACCGAACCGCTCGAAGGCGTGCACCGACAGCTTGCCGGTGCAGTGGACCGGATGCCCGACCTCCGCGTGCTCTTCCAGCATGACCGTGCGCAGGCCGAGCGCGGCGCAGGTCCGTGCCGCGGTCGAGCCCGCGGGTCCGGCCCCGACGACAAGAACGTCACAGATCATGCCGCGCCACCTTCAGTCTTCATCGGCCTCTCCGGCGGGTTCGAGTCGCCGTTTGGGCTCTCCTGCCGGCAGGGCCGCGCCGCGCCGCGCCGAACCTGCATCCCTACGGAGGTTCACCACGAGATGAGACGCGTCCTGTGGCTGTTGGTCCTCATCGTTGTCGCCGCCGCCCTACCGTTGCGCGTAAGCAGCGCGCCGGCCACGCCGGCTCCTCCGGGCGCGGCCCCAGGCGACGGCCGCGGTACGCTCCGCGTCTACCAGAACGGCCTCCGGGCGACGCTGCAGGTGGAGATCGTCGCCAGCATCGAGACCCGGTCCAGGGGCCTGATGTTCAGGAAGTCGCTGCCCGAGGATGCCGGCATGCTGTTCGTCTTCGAGGTGGACGGGCGCTGGGGCTTCTGGATGAAGAACACCCTGATCCCGCTGTCCATCGGGTTCATTGACAGCAGGTGGCGCCTGCTGGAGGTCATGGACATGCAGGTAGCGCCCGACCCCTCCAACGGACCCTTCACGATCTACGAGCCGAGCTCGCCCTACCGCTACGCGCTGGAGGTGAACCAGGGCTACTTCAAGCGCAAGGGCATCGCGCCTGGAGCGCGCACGGAGTTAGTCCCCGCGAGGTAGAACGGCCGCCGCCCCCAGCAGCGCCAGCGCCACCAGCACGATCGCCCCGCCCGCGGCCACATCCAGGTAGAACGCCGCCACCAGCCCCAGCACAACCGCGGCAACCGCGAAGGTGATCGCCGCGGCCAGCGTCCCCCGGAACGACGACGCTACCTGCATCGCCGCGAGCGTCGGCAGCACCAGCAGCGCGCCCACCAGCAGTATGCCCACGATTCGCATCGCCAAAACTACCACCAGCGCCGTGAGCACCGTGAACAGGAGGTTAAGCGCAGGGACCGGCAGCCCGCTCGTGCGCGCCGTCTCCTCGTCAAAGGTGATGGCAAACAGCTCTTTGTAGAGCCCTAGCACGGTTGCGGCGGTCAGCCCGCCGAGCGCGGCTATCACCCACACGTCCAGAGGCGTCACCGTGGTGATGCTGCCGAACAGATAGCCAAAGAGGTCCACCGTGAAACCGCGCGCCAGCCCGATCAGCACGATCGCCACCGCGAGCCCTCCGTAGAGAAACACCGCGAGCGCGGCTTCCCCGAACATACGGCCGCGCGCGCGCAGTGCCTCGATCCCCACCCCGCCGGCGATGGCAACCACGAGCGCCGACAGGATCGGGGGCACACCGGCGAACAACCCGACCGCTATTCCGGCCAGCGACACGTGCGCGAGCGTATCGGCGATCAGCGATAGGCGGCGCAACACAAGGAAGACCCCTATCAGGGGACAGACAACACCCACTATCACCCCGGCGAGCAGGGCGCGCTGCATGAACGAGTGCTGCAGGATCTCCGGCATCTGGCGAAGCGCGACCGGGTCCGGTCCTCCTCCTGTCTAGTGCACGTGCGACACTACGCGCACGCCGGTGTGGTAGACCGCGCGCAGCGCATCGCTCTCCAGGAACGCGTGCGGCTCGCCGTGGTAGACGAGCGTGCGGTTCATGCAGGCCAGCGTAGTGACCTCCGAGGCGATCACGCCGACATCGTGGGAGATCATGACCAGCGTGACGTTGAGGTCGCGGTGCAGGTGGCGGAGCAGGTCGTAGAACCTTTCCTGCGCCCCGGTGTCCACGCCGACGAGGGGCTCATCAAGCACAAGCAACTCGGGCTCGCTGACCAGCGCTCGCGCGATGAAGGCGCGCTGCTGCTGGCCGCTGGAGAGGTGGCCTATCATCCGTCCGCTCAGATCCGCGACGCCGGTCACCTCCAGCGCGCGCTCGACCGCGCGCCGGTCCTCCTTGCCCGGGGCCCGCAGCAGACCGGTCCGCCCGGCGCGACCGCTGGCCACGACTTCCCTGACCATGGCAGGAAACCGGGGATCGAACGCGGTAACGCGCTGGGGCACGTAGCCGATGCGCCGCCACTCGGTGAATCGCTTCAGCTCGGTGCCAAACAGGAGCACCTCGCCGCACGAGGGACGCAGCAGCCCGACGAGGATCTTCAGCAGCGTGGTCTTCCCAGAACCGTTGGGGCCTATTATGCCGAGGAAGTCCCCTGCGTGGACGGTCAGAGAAATGTCCTCGATCACGCGCTCGTGGGCGTACGCGTAGCAGACGCCGCGAACCTCGACGACCGGTGTACGCGCCCCGCGGTCCATCAGCGACCCCTCATCGCGCGCCCCACCGGCGGACCTCACTGGCGGCACCCGAGCCCTTCGCGCAGGACGCGCAGGTTCTCGTCCATGATCGTGACGTAGTTGGCACCGGCGGCGATCTCCTCGGGCGTCAGCCCCTCGACCGGGTGCAGCATCATGGTGCGCGCCCCGATCTCGCGGGCGAGGGTCTCCGCGGCACGCGGCGACGCCGGACGCTCGACGAACACCACGCGCACTCCTCTCGCGCGCAGCGTTCTTGCCAGGCGGGCGAGCGCGGCAGGCGTCGGATCGGCCTCGGGCGCCAGCCCGGCCAGCCCGATGTGCTCGAGACCGTAGCGCCGGGCCAGGTATGCAAACGCGGTGTGCGTGCTCACCACCAGCCGTTGCTCGCAACGCGCCAGGCCCTGGCTGAAGCGGGCGTGCAGTCCGGCGAGCTCTCCGCGGGCAACGGTGGCGGCCTGCCGGTACGCCTCCTCGCCCGCCGGATCGGTGGCCGCAAATGCGATCAGAATCGTTTCCAGCATCTGCGCCGCCAGCAGGGGATCCAGCCATGCGTGGGGATCGGGAACACCGGCGGTCGCGGGCTTGCCGGGAACACCGGCGGTCGCGGGCTTGCCGGAGGCGCTCGTACCCTGCGACGTCCTGATCAGAGGCAGGCCGGCGGTGGCTCGAACCACGCCCACCGTGGTTGGGAGAGTCGGCAGCAACCGCTCGACCCACGGCTCGAATCCCGCGCCGTTGTAGATGAGCAACCGCGCCCGGCTAATCGCGGCCACGTCCTGCGGGCCGGGCTCGAAGTCGTGGGCCTCCGTACCCGCGGGCACGAGCGTCCGCACCTCGACGCGATCGCCGCCGATCCTGCTCGCGAACTCCGCCAGCGGGTAGATCGTGGCAAGGACCACCGGCCGCGCCGGGGACACCCGGACGCCGCGGGATCGGGCGGCCACAAGGCCCAGCAGCGGGATGGCGACGAGGAGGAGCACGAAGGCGATGCGCCGGTTCATCGTAGGCGCCTCATCGTACGCGCCTCATCTGCACTCCCCGCAGTAGCCGAAGAACTCCAGCCGATGCCCGGTTACCCGAAATCCAGGAGCAGCGTCCCTGGGTGCGCGCGGGGCCGGGCAGCGCCTCAGCGGCTGCCACCGCCCGCACTCAAGGCAGACCACGTGGTCGTGGTGCTCGGCCGCCAGGCCGTAGCGGGTCGCTCTGCCGCCGAGGGACACGGACTCCACCAGGCCCGCGCGCGCGAATGCTGCGAGCGCCCGATAAACCGTGGCGAGCCCGATCGCCAGTCCGTCTCGGCCGACGCGCCGGCGGATCTCTCCCGCGGTCAGGTGGCATCCCGCGGCCTGGATCGCCCGCAGGATGCGCTGTCGCTTATGGGTATTGCGCGTCCGCTTTGGGTCTGCCATCGCCTGCCGCCGCGTACAGAAGTGAGAATCTTTCTCATTTCGCGCAACGATTGTACGGCCTGGGGGCCTGGTCGTCAACGGAGGTGGACGGGAAAGAACGAATGGCGACGGCCGGGACGGGGAGAGCTGCGGTGAGAAAGCGTTGCGCGCGAAGTGGCGCCGGATCGCCGTGCCGGATTCGGCGACCGGCGTGCTCCCCCCGGTATCCCGGCCGCGCCACGGTGAGGTCTGGGTTGATGCGGCGCGCCGTCCGACGGGCAATCCCGAAAAAGAAAACGCGAGCGCGAATGGAAGCACTCGCCTCGCCGGTGCTTCCTCTTCGGCAACCCAGCCGGCCACCGCCGTGGCCCTGTGGCTTTGCGTCCCCGGATTGCTCCGGGTTTGCCCGTTCGGAGGTCTGACCCGTATTCGGTTGACTTGAGGATACCGCGTCCGCCCTCTGTTGACAAGCCCCGGAAGGAGGTTTGCCCGGCCGCTGCGAAACGGCCTAACCATGAAACGCATCTCCCTGCTCGTGTTGCTGGTGGGCATCTCCGCCGTCGCCGCGTCCTGCCGGGCGCCCGGCCAGAGGGGGGGCGGCATCGAGCCCCTCATACCGCAGCCGAGCCCGCGGCCGGCGATCCCGGTGGTGGTCGAGGTCTTCGGCACGTCAGGGTTGCGGTTCGAGGGTTCCTATGGAGAACTCGGCGAGTCGAAGCGCGCGGGCGGCGCCGTACCGGCCAGCATTGCGTTCCAGACGGTGGAGGGGTTCTCGGTCACGCTGCAGAAGCGCACGGACACCGGCGAACTCGGCATCCAGGTAACGGTTGCCGGCAAGCCGGTGCACCGGTCCTCCACCACGCGAGAGTTCGGCCTGGTCACCTATACCCACCGCGTGTCATCACCGTAGATGCCGCAGAGGTCTCCACGAGAGGTTTCAGAGCGCCTGATCGCCTGGCTGCGCGAGCGGGCGGGCGAGGCCGGAACGCTGGGCGCGGTGGTAGGCATCTCAGGAGGCGTAGACTCCGCGGTCGTTGCCGCGCTCTGCCTGCGCGCGTTCCCGGAAACAACGCTGGGCGTCATAATCCCCTGCCACAGCGACCCGCGCGACATAGAAGATGCCGAAGGGGTCTGCGCGGCGCTGGGCCTGCCGCACACCACGGTCGTACTCGATGCGGCCTTTGATGCGCTGACCGCGGCGCTGCGGGATGCGGGGCAGCCCGCGGACCACCGCATGGCGCTGGCCAACCTGCGACCCCGGCTGCGGATGAGCGCGCTCTACTACTTCGCCAATCGTCTCAACCGGCTGGTGGTCGGCACCGGCAACCGCAGCGAGGCCTACGTCGGCTACTTCACCAAGTACGGTGACGGCGGCGTGGACGTGCAGCCCATCGGTGGGCTTGTGAAGTCCGAGGTGCGCGAGCTGGCCGCCTACCTGGGGGTTCCGCAGGCGATCGTGGACCGCACGCCGAGCGCCGGCCTGTGGCCCGGCCAGACCGACGAAGGCGAGATGGGGCTTACCTACGCAGCCCTCGACGCGTACCTCCTCACCGGGACGGCACCGCCTGCGATACGGACGCGCATCGAGCGCATGCACGCCGCGAGCGAGCACAAGCGGCGCCCGCCACCGATCCCCTGACTCCGGCATTTGACCGCCCCCCGCGCAAGGTGATAGAGTCCTGCGCAAACCCGCAGCCGAACGCTGTGTGAGCGTTGGAGGATGAAGGCAATGCGCGTCAGCGTCACCGTGCCGGCAACCAGCGCCAACCTGGGGTCGGGTTTCGACGTCTTGGGATTAGCCCTGGAACTCTACAACGAGATCGCGGCCGAGGTCATCCCCGAGGGCCTGGTGGTTACGGTGGAGGGCGAAGGCGCCGATGCCCTGCCCCGTGACGGCTCCAACCTGGTGGTCCAGGCCATGAACATGGTGTTCGACCGCGCCGGAGTACACCCACCCGGACTGCGCGTCCATTGCCAGAACCGCATCCCCCTCGGACGGGGTCTGGGATCAAGCGCCGCTGCCATCGTCGGCGGGCTGCTGGCTGCCAACTACCTCATCGGCGAGCCGCTCGACCGCGAGCAACTGATGGTGATGGCCGTGGAGCGAGAAGGCCACCCGGACAACGTGGTCCCTGCCTTCCTGGGCGGGCTGGTGGTCTCGGTGCCCCACGCCGGGCGTGTGGAGCACGTCCGCATCAACCCGTCCTTCGGACTGAACATCCTGGTCGTCGTGCCGGACTTCCAGGTTCCCACGGCCTTTGCGCGCAAGGTCCTTCCTTCCGTGGTGCCCCTGGACGACGCGGTCTTCAATATCGGCCGCGTGGCGCTGTTCCTGGCCGGGATCTCCAGTGGCGAGCACGCTCACCTGGCAACTGCAATGGACGACCGGCTGCACCAGAACTACCGGGCAGAACTCGTTCCCGGGATGGCGGAAGCCATTGCCGCGGCCCGTGCAGCCGGCGCGGCAGGCGTGGCCCTGAGCGGCTCCGGACCCTCCCTGCTGGCCTTCGTCCCCGAGCGTGTGGAAACGGCAGTGGCCGATGCCATGCAGGCCGCCTTCTCCCGCGCCGGCGTAACGACTGAAGTACACGCGGTCATGGCCGATCTGTTCGGCGCCGAGGCCTCCACGACCGACCGTCCTGTGCGCTCCCTGGTGATCCAGAAGTACGGGGGCAGCACGGTGGCCGATGCGGATCGCATCAGGAAGGCGGCCGACCGCGTGGCACAAACCCGCAGGACCGGCGACGACGTTGTGGTGGTGGTCTCCGCCATGGGGAATACCACCGACGAGTTGATTGCCCTGGCCAACTCCATCAACCCCGCGCCGCCGCCGCGGGAGATGGACATGCTCCTCTCCACCGGCGAGCAGACATCCATCGCCCTGCTGTCTATGGCGCTTGGCCGTCAGGGGGTGGAAGCCGTCTCCCTGACCGGATCTCAGGTTGGGATCATCACCGACCGTGCCCACCGCCGGGCCCGCATTCGCCGGATTGACCGGGAGAAGATCATGAGCCACCTCAGGGCCGGTCGGGTCGTGGTGGTGGCCGGCTTCCAGGGCCGGGAGTCCGGTGGAGACCTAACCACGCTGGGCCCGGGTGGAGCGGATACCACCGCCGTCGCCGTGGCCGCCGCGCTGCGGGCCGACCGTTGCGAGGTCTACACCCATGTCGAAGGCGTGTTCACGGCCGACCCGCGGGTGATCCCCGAGGCCAGGCTCATTCGGCGGATCCCCTACGACGAGATGCTGGAGATGGCGGACCTGGGAACCCGGGTCCTCCAGCCGCGCGCAGTGGAGGTCGCAAAGCGGTTCGGGGTCACGCTGGTGGTTCGATCCAGTTTCAGCCACGATCCGGGCACGCAGGTGGGAGGAGGAGACGATATGGAGGAAGTCATCATCAGGGCGGTCACCCACAGCTGCGACGAGATCAAGCTGGTGTTGGAGGCCGTGCCCGACGTACCGGGGGTAGCGGCCCGGGTGTTCCGGGCCCTGGCAGACGCCGGGGTAAAGGTGGACATGATCCTGCAGGGCATGCACCACGAAGGACGGAACGACATCGCCTTCACCGTGGTCAGGGAGAACCTGGATGACGCGCGCCGCGTCTGCCAGGAGCTGGCGGTTGAGTTGGGCGCCCGCCGTGTGGGCGAGGACGCGGGGATCGCCAAGGTGTCCGTGGTCGGCGCCGGCATCTCGCAGGATGCCGGGGTCGCCGCCTCCATGTTCGAGGCCCTGGCAGAGGAAGGGATCAACATTGACATGATCAGCACGTCCCCCCTGCGCATCTCCTGCGTCATCGCCAGGGACAGGGCCGAGGACGCGGTAGGGGCCCTCCATCGCCGCTTCAACCTGTCAGGCTGACGTTACCGAAGGCTGATTCCCCCCTGCTTCCCGTTTCGATACAATAGAGGTTACGGTTTCTCGATATGGCCATGCTGCTGCAGGGCCTCGTGGCGCTTCTCCGCGGTGCGCCTGCCTACAAAGAGATCCGCCATGCCCTGATCGAGGGCGCTGTGCAGCCGTCCGTCCTCGGGCCGGGCGGCAGCGCGGCGGCGTGCCTGCTGGCGGCGATCGTCGCCGACCCCAAGATAGCCGGCACGACCCCCGATGGGACGGGCGCCCCAGCGGCCACCCTGGTCATCACCCCGAACCGCGAGGCCGCAGAGCGCTTGACAGACGACCTGCGGGCGGCGCTCTCTGGCGCGGAGATCCAGGTCGTTCTCTTCCCGGACGACCCAACCGCGGTGCGCGATCGCCTGGGGGTGTTGGACGCGCTCACCGCCGGGAGGGGTGCCGCGGGCGGTCCCGCCGCCGGCCCCACCACCGAATCGCAGGTGGTCGTTGTCGCGTCCGCGGCCGCGTGCGCCGAGCCGCTCCCTTCCCCCGAAGCCCTGGCCGCCGCGACGCTCCACCTGCGCCCCGAACAGACGCTGCCGCGCGATCGCCTCGTGGCCGGCCTGGAGTCCGGCGGCTACCAGCGCGTCGGGTTGGTGGCGAATCCGGGCGAGTTCGCGGTGCGCGGCGGCGTCGTGGACCTGTTTCCTCCGGACGCGGACGCGCCTGTCCGCCTCGACCTCTGGGGGGACGAGGTGGACTCACTGCGCGCGTTCGATCCGCTCTCTCAGCGCGGCCTGAAAGCGCTGCCCGAGGTCACGGTGCGGCCGGCATGGCTGCGCGCGGAAGGTGACGCTGCCGCCTCACTCGCGGCGCACCTTCCCTCCGGCGGGCTGCTGGTGTTCGTGGAGCCGGCCGAGACCATGGCGCGGATCGCTGGCCCGGCCCCCGGACGCCGGCGTCTGGCGATATCCGCCGCGCGACCGCCCGAGGGACGCTGGCACGAGGTCCGTTTGGACACCGGTGGTCTTGAAGCCCACGGCGGTCAGACGCACCTGTTCGCCAGGATGCTGACAGGCATGGCAGATGAAGGGCTGAGCGTCGTGATCGCCTCTGCACAGGCCGATCGCCTCGCGCACATCCTGGCAGACTCCGGCATCGAGGTGTCGCTGGCCGACCGCCTCGACGCGATGCCCCCCCGCGGCCGCATCGTGGCCGTCCCCGTTCCCCTTGCGCGGGGATTCCGCCTCGACTCGGCAGGCCTAGCGGTGGCAACCGACGCCGAGATCGTCGGGTGGAGACGGCGCCGGCCCCGGATGCGGTTCCTGCGTGAGGGCGAGCGATTGGCGTCGTGGGTTGACCTATCCCCAGGTGATCTGGTCGTGCACCTGCACCACGGCATCGGTCGCTACAAGGGCCTGGTCCGGCTGCAACACGGCGGCGCGGAACGAGAGTACCTGATGATCGAGTACGCGGCGGAAGACCGTCTCTACGTGCCCACCGACCAGATCGGACTGGTCCAGCGCTACATCGGCGCCGAGGGCGCACAGGTCAGGATCCACCGCCTGAGTGGCGCGGAGTGGGAGCGCGAGAAGCGCCAGGTAAAGGAAGCCACGCGCGAGATGGCGGCCTCGCTGCTGACGCTCTACGCGGCGAGGGCCACGGCGGCCGGGCACGCCTTCGGTCCCGACACTCCCTGGCAGCACGAGATGGAGGCCGCGTTTCCCTACGAGGAAACCCCGCACCAGCGCGTGGCCATTGAAGCGGTCAAGCGCGACATGGAGGCGCCGCGGCCCATGGACCGGCTGGTGGCAGGCGACGTCGGCTACGGAAAGACCGAGGTGGCGCTGCGCGCGGCGTTCAAGGCGGTGATGGACGGCAGGCAGGTGGCAGTGGTGGTCCCGACCACTGTTCTGGCGCAGCAGCACTTCAACGTGTTCTGCGAGCGGTTCGCGCCCTACCCCGTGACCGTGGAGTTGCTCAGCCGCTTCCGCTCGCCCGGCGAGCAGAAGACGGTGCTGGCCGGCCTTGCGGCCGGCACCGTGGATGTGGTAATCGGCACCCACCGGCTTCTGGGCAAAGACGTGCGGTTTGCCAACCTGGGGCTGGTGATCGTGGACGAGGAGCAGCGCTTCGGCGTCGGGCACAAAGAGCACCTCAAGACGCTGCGGCGGAGCGTGGACGTGCTCACCCTCACCGCCACGCCCATCCCGCGCACGCTGCACATGTCGCTGGCAGGCCTGCGTGACCTCACGGTCATGGAAACGCCGCCGGAGGCCCGGCTGCCCATCCACACGGAGATCCGGCCCCAGGACGACGATCTGGTGCGCGACGTGATCCGGCGCGAGATCGCGCGCGGCGGGCAGGTGTACGTGGTGCACAACCGGGTCGAGACAATCGGGCGCGCCGCTCGGCGCATCCGCCACCTGGTGCCCGAGGCGCGCGTCGGGATCGGACACGGACGGATGAGCGAGGAGCGGCTGGAGACCACAATGCTCGACTTCCTGGGCGGGCGTCTCGACGTGCTCGTCTGCACAACCATCGTGGAGATCGGCCTGGACATCCAGCAGGTCAACACGATCCTGATCGAGGACGCGCAGCTGATGGGCCTGGCGCAGCTCTACCAGTTGCGCGGCCGCGTGGGCCGCGCCGACCGGCAGGCGTATTGCTACCTGCTCTACCCGCCCAGGACACCGCTGACGGCCGAGGCCGAGCAGCGGCTGCGGGCGATGGCCGAGTTCGTCGAGTTGGGCTCGGGAATGGGCCTGGCGATGCGGGACCTCGAAATCAGGGGGGCCGGCAACATCCTGGGCCCTGAGCAGCACGGCCACGTGGCGGCTGTGGGCTTCGACCTGTACTGCCGGCTGCTCGACGAGGCGATCCGCGAGGCGCGCGGTGAGATCATCGAGGACGTGCGCGATCCGGCGCTCGAGCTCGGCGTGGACGCGCACCTGCCCGTGGCGTACCTGCCCGACGAGAACGAGCGCATGGCCTGCTACCGGCGCCTGGCAGCGGCGCGGACCACCGAGGAGACAGAAACCGTCGCCGCCGAGATGGAGGAACGCTACGGTCCACCTCCGCCTGCTGCGCGTGCGCTGCTCGAAGTGGTGCGCCTGCGGATCGCGGCACGCGGCGCCGGCGTCACCTCGATTGCGCGCCAGGACGGCCGATTCGCCGTGCGCCTGAACGAGAGCAGTCACCTCGACGCGGCCGTCCAGGATCGGCTGCGTCTGGCGCTGGGCAGTCGGGCCCAGGTCACGGCGGCCGGCCTTACGGTGCGCGCCTCGGGCCGGACCTTCGCCGAGCAGGTCGGACCGCTGATCGAGACACTGGATCTGCTTGGAAGGCTGGCGGCACGCGGCGCGCTGCGGTATGCTGGTTCCGTTCGCACAGAGGAGGGAGTTCCTAGATGAAGCTACGCAATGTCATTATCGCGGTCGCCGTGGTGGTCGTCGTGGCAGCCGCCGGCGTCGGGGCATGGTTCCTGACGAAGGGCGCTCAGAAGGGCTCGGCCGTGGCCGCCCGGGTGAACGGCGACGCGATCTACTGGTCACAGGTGGACGCCGAGGTAGCCAGGGCCGCGGCGCAGTTCGGCCTGGATCCGGCCGGCGAGGAGTTCGCAAAGCAGCGGAACGAGATCTCAAAGGCAGTGATAGACCAGCTCGTCGCGCAGCGCCTGGTGGTTCAGGAAGGGCGCAAGCGCAACATCGCAGCCGGCGACAAGGAGATCGAGGAGCAGCTTGCCTCGATCAAGCAGCGGTTCCCCGGCGAAGCCGAGTTCACCAGCGCCCTGGCCCGGAACGGCCTGACGCTCGCGGGCCTGCGCGAGATGATCGGCATCAACCTCACCCAGCGGAAGGTGGCGGAGGCCGTGGCGGTGGCAGGCGTGTCGGACGACGAGGTGCGCAAGCAGTATGACACCAACCCTGCGCTCTACGACAAGCCCGCCCAGATCAAGACCAGCCACATCCTGCTGCGCATTGCCGAGAAGGGCGCCGAGTCGGTGGCGGCGGCCAAGGTCAAGATCATTCAGGCCAAGCTGGCCGACGGCGCGAAGTTCGAGGACCTGGCCAAGCAGTACTCAGAGGACCCGGGCAGCGCCGAGCGCGGCGGCGACCTGGGGTTCGTGACAAAGGGCACGCTCGTGAAGGAGTTCGAGACCGTCGCGTGGGCGCTCAAGCCCGGGCAGACCAGCGGCCCGGTGCGGACGCAGTACGGTCTGCACATCATCCGGGTCCACGAAACGAAGATCGCCGAGAAGGGCTCGTTCGAGAAGGTCAAGGAAGAGATCCGCGCGCAACTGCTCGGCTCCAAGCGCGAGAAGGCGTTCGACGCCTGGCTCACGGAGCAGCGAAAGGTGGCCAAGGTCGAGCGGTTCGAGCGCAAGTAGCGCGCCGGCGGAAGCGGGATGACGGACGGAGCAGTTGACAGGATCGTCCTGGAGGCCAGGGCAGACCCCTCGGTGCTGGCCGTCGTGCTGTTCGGAAGCGCTGCGCGCGGTCAGGCAGAAGTGGGATCGGATCTAGATGTGTGCCTGGTCCTCGACCCCGCCCGCGGTGCCGATTCACTGGAGCGCCGCCTGCACTACCTGAGCCGGCATGATGCGGACATCCAGGTGTTCCAATCTCTCCCGTTGGCGATGCGCTCGCGAATCCTCAAGGAGGGCAGGGTGCTCTTTGTGCGGGACGAGGACGCGCTCTACGCGCTCGCCCGGCGTACCATCGCGGCCTTCGAGGACTTCCGTCACATCCACAAGATGTACCTGGACGCGGTGCTCCATGCTGGATCGTGAGCGCATCCTCGGGCGCCTGGACGACCTGGAACAGTATCTGCGCGAGCTCCGGCAGGTCGCGCCGGATAGCGTCGAGGAGTACCGGCATGTGGCGACGCGCCGGGCCTGTGAGCGCCTCCTTCAGATCGCCGTCGAAGCAGTCGTGGATGTTTGCGCTATGCTGGTGGCCGGCCTCCGGCTTGGGCTGCCAAGCGAGGAGGACGACCTCTTCGAGAAGCTCCACGCGACCGGGGTACTGCCGGCAGGACTCAAGGAGCGGCTGCGCCGCATGAAGGCCTTCCGCAACATCCTTGTACACGAGTATGCGCGCGTGGACGACCGTAGGGTATTTGAAGTCTTGCAGACAGGCCCGGGGGACTTCGAGGAGTTCAGGCAAGAGGTCCTGCGCACGCTCAGGCAGGACGCGCCGGGCAGCTAACCTACACGCATGCGCCACACCTTCGAGGACCTGGTCGCGGTGATGGCCCGCCTGCGCGGGCCTGACGGCTGCCCGTGGGACCGCGAGCAGACGCACGCCTCGCTGGCGCCGTACCTGCTGGAAGAGGCCCACGAGACCCTCGAGGCGATCTCGCGCGGTGATTCCGCCGCGCTGTGCGACGAGTTGGGCGACCTGCTGCTTCAAGTTGTCTTCCACGGCCAGATGGCGAAGGAAACCGGCGCCTTCGATGCGGGTGACATCGTGGACGGCCTGGTGCGCAAGCTGATCTCCCGCCACCCGCACGTCTTCGGGGGGACGGCTCTTGGAACTCCCGGCGAGGTCCTGGCCCAGTGGCACGAGATCAAACGGCGCGAGGCCCCACAGCGGGGGGTCTTCGACGGAATCCCGGCGTCGCTACCGGCGCTGGCCCGCGCGCAGAAGATTGTCGAGCGGGCTGCGCGGCAGGGAGAGGAGAATGCGGAGCCGGATTTCAGGTTGGCGCTGGAGGGAGTCCGGCAGGCCCTCGATGCGACGACGGTCGGTGCGGCACCGGCCGATGCGACGTCGGCCGAGCAGGTGCCGAGCGAGCTGGTCGAGGAACTGCTCCTCTCGGTCGTTGCCTTGGCCCAAGCCGCAGGGGTAGACGCCGAAACGACCCTGCGCGCGGCGTGCGACCGGTTCTTGGAGAAGAACGAGTTCCGAGGAGAGCGGCCCTAGCAGCAGGGACCGGTCGCCGTCAAGGACCTCCTCGGACGCCGTCACCTACCCACCTGACCTGAGGGAAGCCGGCGCTCGTGCTCTCTCGGTGGGAGCACGATGGGGCTGGGCGTCACCTCCAGCGGGAGATCGAGGAAGGCCGCGATCAAAGCCTCCCCATCTTCAGCCCTCACATGGGCCGCGGAGACCCGCTTCCATACCGTATTCGCGAACTCGGCATAGATCAGGTCCGGGGCCAGGGGTCTAAGCCGACCCTGCTCGAACGCCTCGAGCAGGTGCAGGGCCTCGCGAGAGTACGGCTCATCGAAAGACCATTTGACCGCGACGCTTGTGTCCACTACCACCGCGGGTACAGCGGTCACCGCCGGCGATCCTCTCGGATGAACGCGGCGCTGTCAGGAAACGCTCCGTACCTGGCCTGGACAGCCTCCCGTACTCGGCGGGCGTGACGCCAGAACTCCTGAGGACCTTGGGCTTGAGCCACGGCTTCCTGCGTGATGGACCCACGGCGGCACCTAGTCTCGTTCTTGCGACGAATCGTATTCGAATCGATGGCAAGCTGCAATCATGATGCTCTTCTGCGGCGCATCATGGGCCGCTGTCCCAGGACCTCGGCCCCACGACAGGAGTATGCGGACTGGACAGCCGCGTGGGCAGGATGGATGATAGGTCCCGAAGGATGAGATGTGCATGGGCCGAGAGACTGAGCTCGCTGGAGAACTGAAGCGGTTCTTCGCCCAGGAGGCCGAGGACCTGGGTATCACGCTGGTCTATCTCTTTGGCTCGCGGGCACAAGGAGCGGCAGGCCCGCAGAGCGACTGCGACGTTGCCATCCTGTTCTTGAAAGAACCCCCTGCCAGCGGTAGATACGCCCTCGAGCACCGGCTCGGCGGGCTCCTGGGAGCCGGCCGCGTGGATCTCGTCGTGCTGAACAGGGCGCCGGTCGAGCTCCAGTACAACGTGATAGCCACGGGCAGGCTTGTCTACGAAACCGATCGCGCAAGCCGCGTGGAGTTCGAGGCCCGGACGCTGGGTCTCTACGGCGACTTCCTGCCCGTGTTGCGCCGCCAGCGAAGAGAACTCCTTGAAGAGGGCGATTATGAAACCGGAATTCAGCGGTATCGAGCGGCGCTTGGAGCGGCTGTTGACGTGCTTGCAGAAGCTCGAGCCTCTTCGGGGAAAGGCTAAAGACGAGTTCCTGCGGGACTCCTACCTGCGGGATGTCGACTGGGACGAGGTATACTGGATACGCCTCGTCTCCTTTGCCCCGATTGCACGATCGCATACGATTGTCAGCACGCGTGGCCGACGAAGGATTTCGTAACCGCACGACGAACTAATCACCACCTCTCCTAAACAGGGTGCGACTTGGACGCAGGCTCCGGCAGCCCCAACACCCGGGTCATCCAACCCCCCAGCGGCAAGGGGGTTTGTTTCCTCAGGACCGAAGGCGCCGCCTGGTACGTCGCACACCTGAAGCCGCGTCAGGAGACGCGCGTGCTCTCCCACCTCCGGCTGCGGGCCGAGGGGATCGAGCACTACTCCCCCCGCATCGAGACCGTGCGGCGCCGCTGGGGCCGTCGCCTGGCGATGGTCGAGCCCATGTTCCCAAACTACATGTTCCTGCGGATGAGCCTGACTCCGCAGCTCTGGGATGCCGTGCGCTGGACCCCTGGAGTGCGGCGCATCCTCGGGGAAGGTGATCGGCCCACCCCGGTGCCCGACCAGGTTGTCGAGGCGATCCACGAGCGGGCCGACCCGATGGGGTTCGTTCGTGTGGGCGCGACCTGGACGCCGGGACAGCGCGTGAGAGTGCTGTACGGCCCGCTCAGCGATCTAGAAGGCATATTCGAGAGGCCCACCTCGCGCGAAGGCCGTGTGAGGATACTGCTGCACATCCTGGGCCATGACACGCCCGTGGAAGTGGGCGAGCTGGATCTGGAGACGCTCTAGACAGGCAGAGGCAAGACAGAAGGCTGACAGGCAGTATTGAGGCATCCCAACTCGACCATCCCCCGGCGGTGGGGCGCGCGGATCACGCCCCATTTGCGGCGGAGCCATGCACGCCTGAACCCGCGCCACCATCCCAAGGCGGTGATCAGATGACCCCTGCACAACGCCGCGCCGCGGCTGCGCTGCTTGCCATCGTCGCCGCGACGATGCTCCCTGCCGCGTTCCCTGCGCAGAGCGCCGGAGCGCAGCAGCCGTACGTGCTCGGCCCCGAGGACGTGATAGAGGTCTCCGTCTACGGCAACGACGACCTGTCACGCGTCGTCACGGTCCGCCCGGACGGGATGATCTCGCTCCCGCTGGTGGGCGAGATCAGGGCCGCCGGGCTGACCCCTGACCAGCTCCGTGAGCGGCTGGCCCCCATCTATGCGCGCTACATCAAGAACCCGCAGGTCGCGGTGATAGTGCGCGAGTTCCGCCGCGTGCGCATCACCGTGCTGGGGCATGTCACGCGCCCCGGCGTGTACGAGCTGCGCATGGGCTCGACCGTGCTGGACGCCCTGGCCGCCTCCGGAGGCCTGGCCGAGACCGCGGGCCTGGGCGAGGTGCGCCTGATCCGCGGCGGCTCCCCCCAGATCACGATAGATCTCGAGCGGCTCCTGCTCCAGGGCGACCTCAACCTCAACCGCGGCCTCGAGACAGGCGACACCCTGGTTGTCCCCGAGGACCTGACCTCCCGCGTCTACGTCCTGGGCGAGGTCGCGCGGCCCGGGGTCTTCCCACTGAGGGGGACGATGACCGCCCTGCAGGCCATCGGCCTTGCCGGCGGTCCCACGCGCCGGGCGATGCTCGGAAGGGCCCATGTGATCCGCCGCACCGGCGAGGCCGCCGGTGAGCCGCTGCCGCTGGCCACGGTGACCGTGGCCAGGCAGGCGGGCCCGCCCCTGCGCCTGATCCCGCTGGACCTGCACAAGATCCTGCGCGAAGGCGACGCGGCGCGTGACGTGCCGTTGCGGCGGGGCGATGTGATCTACGTACCCGACAACCCGCTGGCCTTCGAGAACATAGTCGCGATCCTTGGGGGCCTAGCCGATCTGCGGACGCTCTTGCGGTGATGGTCGCGCCGCGCAACCGGCGGCGCGCGGTGCTCGCGGCCGGCATGTCAGCAGCGCTCCTAGGAGCGCTGCTCCCGGTACACCCGGCCGCCTCGCACCCCCTGGAGATCGTTCCCGCGCAGCACTGGACCTACCAGACCCTCTACCGCCTGGCCTCCTGGGGCGTGGCGCCGCTGTGGGCGGCCTCAACCCGCCCCCAGACCCGAATGGAGCTGGCCAAGATGGTGGCCTGGGGCCTGGAGCGCCTTGCCATGGAGCGGGGCGCGGCAGCGCCCAGAACATCCCGCCCCCGCTTTGTGCTGGAAGATCTCGAAGCACTGGTGCTCGAGTTCGCCGACGAGCTCGCGCTGCTCGGCTACCGGATCACCGATCCCCCAATGGCGCCCTCCGCGAAGGCGCTCACCGGTTGGGGTGTGCGCCTGGCCCGCGCCACGGTCGCCCGGATCGAGTCGGGCGAGCCCCACTGGATGGAGCGCGCCGAGGGGAGCAGCCTTCGCCTGCAGGTGCAGGGCACCCTCGGCTTCGGCCCCACTCTTGCCGCCGGCGCCGACATCCTCAAGGGCCTGACATGGGGCGACGACCCCACCGCCGGCGTGCGCCGCGCATATCTCAGCGCCGAGTCGATGGGGCTTCTAGGCCAGGCCGGCAGGGACTATCTGTGGTGGGGCCCGGGCTGGCGTGGCGCCTTCCTGCTTTCGGACAACGCCGGCCCGCTCGACTTCGTCCGCGCCTCGATAACATGGGACAGGCTAAGATACACGAAGATCGTCGCCTCTCTCGACCACCAGGGCCAGTATCTCTATGGAATCCGGCTCGACTGGTTGGCGCGGGACAACTTGAGAATGGGGCTCGGCGAAACAGTCGTCGCGCGTGGCGGCCTCTACTTCCCATACATGGCCAACCCCTTTCCGCTTCTGAGCAACGGCATCCAGCTCTGGGTGCGCTGGCGCGGGATGGGCTACGACGACAACTACAACATCGCCCTGGACTTCGACTGGGCGCCCCGCCCGGGCGCGCTGTTCTACGGCGAGCTGTACGTGGATGATGTCACGATGCATGGGAATCCCTTTCCAAGCCGCCTCGGGGGGACGCTGGGCCTGTTCCTGAGTGACCCGTTTCGCGACGGCCGCACCACCGTGCGCTTCGAGCACGCGCGCACGAGCAACTGGGTCTACACAACGGTGGACCGCTCCAATGACTATGTGCGCGGCGGGCGCACGCTCGGGCACTGGTGCGCACCGGACTGCGAGCTGTATTCGGCCAACATCGCGCATCGCCTCGGGGCCGGGGCCAGCGTGGAGATCGGCTTCGATCTCGTGCGCAAGGGCGAAGGCCGGCTCGGCGATACATGGGCCGACCCGGACGACGCGTGGCGGCGGATATTCCTCTTTGGTGTGGTGGAGACCACCCACGCCCTGCGACTTGCCTACACGTGGACGCGGGTGCTCAGCCAGTCGGTGAGCCTGACCCTTTCCTCCACCTCGAATGCGGGGCACATCATCGGGCAGAACCGGCAGGACTGGTTCTTGAAGTGGGAGGCGCGGTATGAGTTCTGATTTGCGCGCAAGCATGGTGGAGCGCGAGCCGGACCTCCACGACTACCTGGACGTCCTACGGCGGCGCTGGTGGGTCGTGGCGGCATCCATCACCCTGGCCCTACCAGCAGCGCTGGGGATCAGCCTGCTGTCGCCGCCGGTCTACCGCGGCACGACCACGATAGTTGTGGACCGCTCGGGCGCGAGTTTGGGCCTGCTGCCCGATCTGACCGGCTTCAGCCAGCAGACCTACGTCGATACCCTGGCCGAGATCATCAGGAGCCGCGCAGTCGCGGAGCGCGCGCTGGACCGCCTGCCCGCCCCGACGAGCTCCGACCGCGAGAGGGTGCTGGAGCGCTTCCGCAAGAGCCTGCGGGTGCAGCGCGTGCGCGGCGCCGACCTGATCAAGATCGAGGCCGAGGGCCGGACCCCAGAGGGCGCATCAGACGCAACGAACGCCGTGGCTTCGGCCTTCGTCTCCTGGCACGTGGAGGCGCGCAGGTCGCAGGCCCAGGCCGGGCGGCAGTTCATCGAAGGACAGCTCGCCGGACTCACGAGAGAGCTGCGCTTCGCCGAGGACTCCCTGGCCAGGCACAAGACCCAGGGAGGCCAGGTGGCGCTCTCCGAGCAGACGCGCCTGGCAGTGGACAAGCTGGCCGAGTTCGAGGCGCAGCGGCGTGTGGCCGGCGCCGAGCGCCAGGGGGTCGAGGCCAGCCTGAGGCAGGCCAGGGCCGTGCTCGGGCAGCAGCATCCCACCGTGCCTTCCTCGTTCGTCACGGCCGAGGACCCGGTGGTCGAGGGCCTGCGCGCAGAACTCGCAAAGCTCGAGACAGAGCTGGCAGGGCTCCGGGAGCAGTTCACCGACAGGCACCCGCGCGTGCTGGCCACCCAGGCGCGCATAGGCGAGGTGAAGGATAAACTGCGCCAGCAGGCGGCCCGGACCCTGGCCGCCCAGACGGCCACACTCAATCCACTGCATCAGGACCTCGCCGGCCAGATCATCAAGCTGGAGGTCGAGCAGCACGCCCTCCAGGCCCGCGAGGCCGCCCTGGCGCTGGCAGTACGCAGGTACGCCGGCGACATTCAGACCCTGCCTCCCAAGGAGATCGCCCTGGCCCGGCTCACGCGCGACCTGAAGGTGGCGGAAGAGACATATCTGCTGCTCTCGCAGAAGCTGCAGGAGGCGCGCATCGCCGAGGCCTCGGTGGTGGGTGACGCGCGAATCGTTGACCGCGCCGTTCCCCCCACCACCCCTGTGAGGCCCCGCACCAGCATGAACACGCTGTTGGGCGCCCTGCTCGGCCTCATGCTCGGCCTGGGCGCCGTCTACATGCTCGAGGCGCTCGACGTCACCTTCCGGACGCCCGAGGAGGTCGGCCAGGCCCTGGGCCTGCCGGTCCTGGCAGCGGTGCCTTTCTGGAAGAACGCCGGGAAGCCGCAGACCCCGGACGAGATGCAACTCGTCATGCACCGGCACCGGCGCTCGCCCTTCGCCGAGGCGTTTCGTCACCTGCGAACGAACCTGCTCTACCTGAGCCCCGACCGGCCGCTGCGCGCCCTCCAGGTGGCCAGCCCGGGGCCGGGTGAGGGCAAGACCACCGTATCCTCGAATCTGGCCATCGCCCTCACCCAGACGGGCCAGAAGGTATGGCTCGTCGAGTGCGACCTCCGCAAGGGGGGCATGCACTGGGCCTTTCAGCCTGCCGGAACCGGGGGCCTGACCGAGCTGCTCGTCGACGGTCTGCCGGTGGATCGGGCTCTGCACCGCACCGAGATCGAAGGCCTTTGGTTCCTGCCCGGTGGAACCCCCCCTCCCAACCCCGCCGAACTGCTGGGCAGCCAGAAGATGCGCGCCTTCCTCGAGCACGGCCGCGGCCAGGCAGACATGCTGGTCATCGACTCACCCCCCCTCCTCCCTGTCACCGACGCCGCCGTCCTCGCGCCCATGGTAGACGGCATACTACTGGTGATCAACCTCCCCACCACCCCCCGCGACGCCGCCCTCCGCGCCCGCCACCATCTCGACGCGGTGGGCGCCAAGGTGTTGGGCGTGGTGGTTGTAGGCGTACCAACCGGCCGGCGCGGCTATGGCTACTACTATCGCGGGTACTACGGGGCTGAGTCGGAGGGCAAGGACAACCTCAAGTGAGCCAAAGGCAGCACAGGCAACGGACAAACAGGAGGAGTTGATGAAAGTGCCCGAACCTCGGGTGGCAATAATCGGCTACGGTCGCGTGGGCAAGGCCATGGAACGCTTCTTCTCGCGCATGTATGAGACGCACGCATTCGATCCCCCAAACGGCCTTGGTGATCGCGACATTGTGGACGACTGCGATCTCGCCGTGGTCTGCGTACCAACCCCGATGCGAAGTGACGGGTCCTGCGACACTTCCTTCGTTGAGGATGTCGTCAGCCACCTTAAGGCCCGTTTGATCCTGATACGGTCGACAGTCCCTCCGGGAACGACCGACAAGTTGAAGGCATCCACAGGCAAACGTGTTGTCTTCAGCCCCGAGTACGTGGGTGAGCCGGACTACTGGGTTCCTTACGGGATGATGCACGAAGAGGTCGAGAGCCCCTTCTACATATTCGGCGGCGCCCCGGATGACTGCCAGGAGATGGTAGATATCTTCGCTCGGATTGCGGGACCGACCAAGAAGTACAGGATCACGAGCGCGCGGGCGGCAGAGGCCGTCAAGGCCTTCGCGAACGAGTACATCGCATGGAAAGTCATCTGGGCCGCAGAGATGCGAGAGGCATGTGAGGCCCTCGGAGTCCCCTACTGGGAGGTCCGCGACCTATGGGCCCTCGACCCGCGCGTCGACCCCATGCACACCGCCGCATGGTCGGGCTCGCCCGGTTTCGGGGGAAAGTGCTTGCCAAAAGACACTTCATCCCTCTACACAACGCTGCGAAGCGTGGGCTATGAGAAGACCGTTCTCAAAGCGGTCATCGCGAAGAACATGTCGCTCCAACCGGATGCTTACTGCAGCGAGATCTTCTGGGGGTGTGAAGAACAACCTGGCGTTACCGAAGCGCCTGAAGGTCACTAGGGTCGCATGAGAACACGGACGAAATCCAGGTCATAGATGTCTGCAAGGGTGACCAGCTTCGGATTGACATGTATGGTCAAGTGCGGCCACGAGATCGGCTCGCTCCGAACCTTGGACCATGGGTCATCTCCGTGTGCTCGATCGCGCCGGTAGGCCCGCCAGGTTGGCACGGATGCCTTTCTCGCAATCAGGAAGCGTCAGATCAACTTGCCGGGTCGGGCAAGAGGGCTGCTGT
>Ga0194119_10000735_pt1 | contig 61944 bp, 39 predicted proteins | sample TA2MahC100mmetaG_FD_148620 | JGI IMG/M metagenome (GOLD analysis project Ga0194119, IMG submission 148620) | Freshwater microbial communities from Lake Tanganyika, Tanzania - TA2015018 Mahale Deep Cast 100m | ecosystem: Environmental > Aquatic > Freshwater > Lake | place: Tanzania: Lake... | reverse complement strand
TCGTGTCGCTGACCACCTGCCGCCAGAACGGCGGCACGTCGCGACCTTCGCCGGTCAGGATCGCCAGCACGTCGTCCTGCAGGCCCTGCCGGCGCAGCTCGTCGCCGAGTTCGCCGTCGGCGAGCGCGGCGCGGAAGCGCTCGGGCCGGTCGTGGCGCGGCAATAGCCCGGTCTGGTCCTCGATGTTGTGGCCGAACGGGATGTGCGTGACGTCGTGCAGCAGCGCGGCGGCGCGCAACAGCCGCCGTTCGTCGTCGCCGACCGGCCGGCAGGCGGGATCGCGCGCGGCGTTGCGGTTGCACGCGGCGAGCAGCTGGTCGCAGACGTGCAGCGTGCCGATCGAGTGCTCGAAGCGCGTGTGCGTCGCCCCCGGATAGACGAACGACGCGCTGCCGAGCTGCTTGACGCCGCGCAGACGCTGCACGGCGGCGGTGTCGACGAGGCGCAGTTCGTCGCGCGACAGCTCGATGTCGCCGTGGACGGGATCGCGCAGGATGCTCACGCGCGCGACCGTAGCGCCGGCGACGCGGGGCGGAAAGAAAAGTGGGGACCGAGCGACGAGCCCGGTCCCCCCACCACACAACGAAGCCACACGAGGCGTGCCGGGCGCTCGCGCGTCCGACACCACCGAAAGATATCCCACGGCGGGCGATGCGGTCGGCGGCGACGCCGGCCAGCGGCGCACCTGGCACGGCAACCCCGATGGCAACGGCTCATCCGCGGTCCGAAACTGGGAAAACCGCGTGCGGCGGTCCAGGCGTATCGCCGTGCCGACGACCCGACCTGGCGCCACCAGCGCACGGATGGCCGCCGCGTCATGGTCATGGCGCGGACGACCGGACGGACGCCCGCAGTCAGCGCGGCGGCTGCGGCGCCAGCGTCGCCGGACCGGTCACGACGACATCGGCGAGGACGTGGCGGATCGGTTCGCGGCCCGGCTCCGTCGTCGTGCAGACGAAGTCGTAGCGCCCCGGCTCGGGCAGGCTGACGGCCCACGGCGCATCGGCCGCGAGTTCGGCAGCGATGCCACCGGCGAGATCGGCCTGGGCCGCCCACGCCACGCCGGCGCGCGGCGGCAGCAGCACGAAGCGCGGTTCGCCGCCGCGCCACGGCGGCAGCGCGATCGCCGCGCCGTCGACGAGTTCGCGCATCGGCACAGCGCGGCCGGCGTGGCCGGCGGCGCGCACGCGCACGACGAGGTCGTCGCCGGCGGACACGCCGACGAGGAAGCCGCCGTCCGCCGCGCTCGTCGCCGCGACGACTCCACGCGCGACGGCCGCGTCGGGCGCGAGCCGCGGGGCCAGCGCGCGCGACCGCGGCGAGGCAGCGCCAACCTCGACCTCGGCGCCGGCGAGCGGCTGGCCATCGGCGTCGACGACGCGGCCCGCGAGGCGACGCGGCAGGAACGCCGGCAGCGCGACGACGGCGCGCGGCCGGTCGCCCTTGAGTCGCGTCGTCTGCGGCGCCATGCGCGGCGCCAGCGGATGCGCGACGACGACGGCGATCTCGGCGTTCCGCGGCAAGCCGTCGATCACAGCGCCTTCGGCGGCGACCACCGCGCCGCCGGCGAGCGCCTGCAGCCAGAACGGCCACTGGGCCACGTCGCTGCCGACCTCGGCCGTGGGCAGCACGAAGACGCGCGCGGCATCCATCGCCTCGGCAATGGCGACGACCTGCACCGTCAGGGCGCAACCGGCGGCGAGCCGCGCGTCGGCGACCGCGCCTTCGCCGATGTCGAGCACGCGCGCCTGCGTGGCGCAGCCCGGCGCCTGCACGACGAACGGCACGCCGTAGCCCGACGGCACGTCGGCCTCATAGCGGCCATCCGCGTCGGTGACGAACTCGCGGCGACCCTCGGCGTTCGACTCGCCGAGCCAGACGTGCGCGCCGAACGCCGGCGCGCCGTCCGGGCCGAGCACGCGGCCGCGCACGAGCCGCCGGCCGCCGACGCGCAGCTGCGCCGTGCCGCCCGCGGGCACGTTGGCTTGGCGCAGCAGTTCGCCTGGGATCGTGTGGGCGACGGCGACGAGCGCGGCGCCGGCGGCGGACGCGTCATCAGCGGCGCCCACGCCAACGCCAGCGAGCACGCGCGCCGGCAACGGCATGCCGTGGTCGACGACGTCGAGAACCTCGACGCGCGGCGACGGCGGGGGCAGCAAGCGCTCGCGCAGGCGGACCTCGACCTGCACGCGCAGGTCGGCCGCCGTCGGCGCGTCGGCCGGCCGCGGCGACGGCGCCGGCGCCACGACCGGCGTTGGCGCGACCTCGATCGGCGCGACGGCCGGCGGCCGCAGCGTCGCGACGGCGAGGGCCGCGGCGCCGACGACGGCGAGCGTCAGGATCACGGCGGTGCGGCGTTGCATGCGCAGGGCCAAAGGAAGCAGGATAGCCCGCTTCCCGTCCCACCGCCGCATGCGCTTGCCGATCGCCCTCGACTACCGACCCGCTGTGCTCTCGGGGTCGGGCATCGGCCGCGCCGTGCGCGAACTGGCGGCGGCGCTCGCGCGGCGCGACGACGTCGCCGTGCGGTTGTTCGCGCACAGCCTCGCGCCAGCGCGACAGCCGACGCCGCCGCCAACGGCGGCGCGTTTCTGCCGCTTGCCGATCCCCGGCCGCGCGTTGCCGCTGCTGGCCCGCGCCGGGCTCGGCGCCGATCGGCTGGTTGGCGGCGCCCGCGTGTTCCATTGGACCGACTACGTGCATCCGCCGGTCTCGTCGGCGCGCGTCACGCTGACCGTGCACGACCTCGCGTTCGTGCGCGACCCGCGCTGGCACGGCGCCGACGCCGCGCGGCTCTGCGAACGCACGCGCGCCGCCATCGCCGCGGCCGCTGTGGTCGTCGTGCCGTCGCAGGCGACCGCCGACGACGTGCGCGCCTTCGCCCCCGACGTGCGCCGGCTCGCCGTGATCCCGTTCGGCAGCGACCACGCGCCGACGACGCCGCTGCCGACGGGCGACCACGTGCTGTGCCTGGGCACCATCGAGCCGCGCAAGAACCACCTCGCGCTGCTGCGCGCGTGGGAGCTGCTGCCGACGCCCCGGCCGCGCCTCGTCGTCGTCGGCCGCGCTGGCTGGGAATGCGCCGAGACCGTGCGCGCGCTGCGCGCCGCCGCGGCGGCGGGCTGGCTGACGTGGCGACCCGACGTGAGCGACGACGAGCTGTGGGCGCTGCTGCGCTCCGCCCGCGCGCTCGCCTTCCCGTCGCTGTGGGAAGGCTTCGGCTTCCCGCCGCTCGAAGCGATGGCGTGCGGCGTGCCGGTGGTCGCGCACGACTGCGCGCCGATGCGCGAACTCGGCGACGGCGTGTTCGCGTTCGCCGACGCGCGCGAGCCGGCAGCGCTGGCTGCCGCACTACAGCGCGCGCTCGCCGACGCGGCCTTCCGCGCGCAGGCGACGACGGCGGGACCGGCGCGCGCGGCCCGCTACCGCTGGGACGCCTGCGCCAAAGCACACGCGGCGCTCTACCGCGAGGTGGCGACGTGCTGATCGCCTTCGACGGCGTCTGCCTCGGCGACGGCCCGCCCACCGGCGTGGCACGCGCGTTCCTCACCGGCCTGCAGGCGTACGCCGCACGCGGCGAACACGCAGCCGTGCTGCTGCTGCCGCCGGGCGCGCCGGATCCGCAGTTGCCCGGCGTGCGCGTCGTCGCCGCGCCGCGCGGTCGGTTGCGCCGGCAGCTGGCGTTGCCGCGCCTGCTTCGGCGACTGCACGCCGACCTGCTGCACAGCTCGGTCGCCGCCGTGCCGCTGCGCGCATACGTGCCGACGATCGCCAGCGCGCACGACCTGCCGTGGCGCCATCCCGAGGCAGGCGAAGCCACGACGCCGTGGCGGCGCTTTGCCACCGCGCAGGCGCTGCGCGCCGCCGCCGCCGTGCTGGCGCCGTCGACGATGACCGCCGACGACGTGCGCGCGCTGCTCGGCGCTGGCGCGCGCGTGCGCGTCGTGCCGCACGGCTGCGCGCTCGATCCGACGCCTACCGCAGCGGCGACGGCGGCGCGGCGCGGGCCCTTCCTAGCGCTCGGTGACGACCGGCCGCGCAAGAACCGCGACCTGCTGCGCCGCGCGCACGCGCGCGCCAGCGCGCAGGACGCGACGCTGCCGCCGCTGCGCTTCGTCGGCCCGCCCGCCGACTTCGTCGACGAGGCGCAGAAGCGCGAACTGCTGCGCGATTGCCGCGCGCTCGTGCACGCATCCCGCTTCGAGGGTTTCGGCCTGCCAGTGCTCGAGGGCTTGGCACACGGCGCGCCGGTCGTGTGCAGCGACCTGACGCCACACCGCGAGATCGCCGGTGACGCGGCGATCGTGTGCGCCAGCGACGACGAGGCCGCGTTCGCGCACGCGCTGCTCGCCGTGCACCGCGACGAGACGCTGCGCTGGCGGCTCGCGCGCGACGGCCACGCGCGCGCCGCGCGCTTCACGCCGGTGGCCGTCGCGGTGGCTTGGGCCGCGCTGCACCGCGAGGTGGCGCGATGAGCCTGCACGTCGCCATGTCGGGCTGGCTGCTCGGCCAGCCGTCAGGCGCCAATCGCCGATTGCTGGCGCTGTTGCGCGCAGTCGGCCCGCAACTCGCGCCTGGCGAACGGGTGACCGTGCTGTGCCGGCCGGACTTTGCGCCGCCGGCGCTATCGGGCATCGGCTGGCAGCCGGTCGCGATCCCGACCGGTCCGACGCTGCGACGCGCGTTCGTCGAGCGGCGCACGCTGCGCGCGACGCTGCGGCGGCTCGACGTCGACGTGCTCGACCACGGCTTCCTGCCGCTGCCGACAGTCGACGCGCCGGTCTGCCTGCTGGTCCACGACCTGCGCGCCGTCGACGGCCTGACCCGCTGGCCGCGCGCCCTCGCCCGCGCCGTGCTGCGGCGCGCGTGCGCTCGCGCCGCCGCCGTGGTGACCCCGAGCCGCTGGACCGCCGCGCGGCTGCAGCAACTCGCGCCGCGCATGCCGGCGGCCGTGGTCGTGCCCAACGCCGTCGCGCCGCCGCCAGCGTCGCAAGGCGCGCTGCCCGCGCCGCTGCCGCCGCACGGCTTCGTGCTGCACGTCGGCCATGTCGAGGCGCGCAAGAATCTCGCCGTGCTCGCCGCCGCGCTGCAGCGCCTGCCAGCCACCGCGCGGCCCGAGCTGTGGCTCGCCGGCCGCGACGCCGGCGCGCTCGCGGATGTGCGCGCCACCGCCGGCGACGCCATCGTGCGCGCGCTCGGCGTCGTCGACGACGCAACGCTCGCTGCGCTGTACGCGCACGCGCGCTGCGTCGCCGTGCCATCGCGTCACGAAGGCTTCGGCATGACGGCGCTCGAAGCGTTCGCGCACGGCGCGCCGGTGATCGCGAGCGCCTGCGCGGCGCTGCCCGAGATCGTCGGCACGCACGGCGTTCTGCTGCCGCCCGACGACGTCGCCGCGTGGGCCGCGGCGCTCGCCGCCACGCGGCGCGACGACGGCTGCGGCGCGGCGCGGCGCGCGCACGCGATGGCGCACGACTGGACGGCGAGCGCGGCGGCGCTGCTGGCGACCTGGCGGCGCCTCGGCGCGCGCTAGCCCACCAGCTCCATCATCAGCCAGACGATGCCGGCGCCGAGCGCGAGGATCAGCAACAGCGCGGTCCAGCGCGTGCCGCCGGCAAGCTGGTCGAAGTCGTCGCCGAGCGGGCCACCCGCGCCGCGCGCTTGCTTGTTGTACTGCAAGATGCGGCCAGACGCGGTGGCCGTGGCGCCACCGGACGCCGCCGCAGCGGGCGCCTTGGCGGCCGGCGTCGCCGCGGACTTGCGGACTTCGACAACTTCGTCGGCAAACTCGACGACGCTTGGCGGCGGCGCAGTCGGCTTCGGCGGCACGCTCGGCGACGCTGCGCTCGGCGGCGGCGTACGTGAAGGTGGCGGTGACGCGACCGGCTGAGGCGGGGCAGCCGCCGGCTTGTCGGCGAAGAGATCGTCGTCGCCGCCCAGCAGGTCGTCGTCGCTGACCACAGGATTGTGCGCCGCCGCGGGCGCTGCGCCCGGCGCCGTGCCTTCGCGGTAGACCAGCACCGTGGCGCCGATCTGGATGCGATCGCCGTCGCGCAGCATGCGGCGCGTCACCGGCTTGTCGTTCAGCCGCGTGCCGTTGCTGCTCGCCAGGTCTTCAACCTCGGCAACGCCGCCCGCGACGACGATGCGCGCGTGCCGGCGCGACGCCTTGCTGTCTTGGATCACCAGATCGCAACTACCGACGCGACCGATCACGAAGCCGTCGCGCACGGGCACGTGCTCGCCGCTGGCCGTCGTCAGGTAGCCGCTCATCGTCCGTCCGCCGCGTGGCGGCAGCGCATGACAGGAAACCGCATCGGCGCACATATACCATCGCGCCGCCATGGCGACCGCCATCTCGGTGCGGCAACTCGCAGTGACCTACCCCGCGCGCGGCCGGCAGGCCGCGGTCGCGGCGCTGCGGCCCGTCGACCTCGAGGTCGCGCCTGGCCGCATCGTCGGCGTGCTCGGCCCGAACGGCGCCGGCAAGTCGACGCTGCTGCGCGTGCTGGCCGGCCGCCAGCGGCCGACCGCCGGCGCGGTCGAAGTGCTCGGTCTCGATCCCGCCGCGCCCGCGCTGCGCCGCCGCGTGGCATGGCAACCCGAGGGTCCGCTGCCGCTCGATGTGCTGTCGGCGCGCGAGTTCCTGCAGTGGATCGGCGCGGAACTCGGCCTCGCCAACGCCGACGCCGACGCGCGCGCCGAGCGCTGGCTCGACCGCCTCGACCTGCGGCGCGCCGGCGCGCGCTGGATCCGCACGTTCAGCACCGGCATGCACAAGCGCCTCGCGCTCGCCGCAGCACTGCTCGCCGATCCCGACGTGTTGCTCCTCGACGAGCCGACCGCCGGCCTCGATCCGTTCGGCAGCGAAGCGGTGATGCAGATCCTGCGCGAACGCGCCGCCGCCGGCGCCGCGGTGTTGATGGCCTCGCACCACTTGCTGGAGGTCGAAGAGATCTGCGACGAGGTCGTGGTGCTGCAGGACGGCGCCATCCAGGCGCGCGGCCGGCTCGACGACCTGCTCGGCGGCGACGCGCACGCGCTCGTCGTGCGCGGCCTCGACGCGCGCGGGCTCGACGGCCTCGCCGCTGACGCGCGCGCCCGCGGCGGCCAGGTGCTGCGCGTCGAACGCCCGCGCGACCACCTGTTCGCGTTGTTCCGCCGGCTGCGCCAACGGCCGCCGGAGTCGCGATGAGCGCATTCGGCGGCCGCGGGCCGTTCGGCCTGACGCTGCGGCGGTGCCTCGCGCTGGCCGCGCCGGCGACGGCGCTCGGCGTCGCCGCCGCGCTGCTGCTGCACGCGCGCTGGCGCGACGAAGCCGCCGTCGAAGCCGCGCCCGGCGCAGCGTCGCCGTGGCTGGCGCTGCCGTTGTGCGCCGCCGCGTTCGCCGTCGTCGTCACCACGATGCGCTTCTGGCCGGCGTTCGGCCGTGGCCGCGCTGGCCGCGATTGGATCGATCGCCTGCAGCGCGGACGCCTCGGCGGCTGCGGCTGCGCGCTTGCTGGCGCGCTGGTGGCGTACGCGCTGCTCGCCCTGCCCGTGCTGCTCGCGCTGCCGCCGGGGCTCGGCGCGCCCGCCGAGGCGTTCGCCGCGCACGCGCTGCAACCGCAGGGTGGCGGCCTGCTCGCCGCCGCGGCGCCGCGGCTCGAACTGCGCTGCCCCTCCGGCGAGCCCGTGCGCGAACTGCGGCTGCGGCCGCTGGTCGGCCTGCCGACCGGCGCATGGCAGGGCGCCGTGGTGCGCGCCTACGCGGACGGCGAAGCATTGCCGCCGCTGCCGGCGGCGTTCGGCGACAACCGCCAACCGGTGCGCCTCGCCTTTCCACCGCGGCCGGTCCGCGCCTTCACGCTCGTCTACGAAAGCGGCGCCGTGCCGCTCGGCTTCGACGCGAGCGCCGCCGAGGCGATCGGCAGCGCGCCGCGGCCGCGCTGGGGCAACGCCCTGGCCGCGCTGCTGCTCACCGCCGTGCCGGCGTTCGTCGCACTCGCGCTCGGCGCGCTCGTCGGCCAAGTCAGCCGGCCGGCGACGGCGCTGGCCACCGCCGCCGCCGCCCTGTTCCTCGGCGCCATCGGCGGCCAGGGCCCTTTCCTGCCCGCCGTGCTCGGCGTGCTGCGCGGCGAGTGGCTGGCCACCACCGCGCTTTTCCGCGCCGGCGCGCCTTCCCTCACCCTGGGGGCCGCGGCCATGATCGTCGCGATGTTCGTGCGCGCGAAGGTGCAGCGATGACGGCCGGCGTCCTCGGCGTGACCCTGATGGTCGTCGCCGCCGCCGCCGCTGCCGCGCTCGCCGCCCCGACGCCGGCCGACGTCGGCACGGTCGCGCAATGGGCCGCGCGGCCGGCGGCCCTGCCGTTCGCGTGGCGCGGCGTGCGCGCCGCCGAGCGCCACGGCGACCCGGTGGAGGCCTTCGTGCGCGCCCGCAGCCTGATGCGCCTGCTGCCGGAGTGGGCCGATGGCTTCGCCGCCTTCGCCTACCGCTACACGCTCGCCCCCGACCTCGCCGACGGCGCCCCCGAAGCGCGAGCCGAGCGCACTCGCGCCCGCCTGCTGCTGGCGCTCGGCTGGATGGACGCCGCGCGCGCCGACGCCGGCCGCCACGAGCCGTCGTTGCTGCAGGCGATGGCCTTCCTGCCGGAGGTCGCCGCGCGCGGCCAACCGGGACTCGCCGACGCGCTGCGGGCCGAAGGCGGCCCGGCGGCGCTCGCCGACCGCTGGCTCGCCGTCGCCGAGGCGCGCTTCCCGTCGCCCGAGGCCGGCGAGCAGCGCACGTTCTACGCCGCGCGGCTGGCGGCCGGGCTGCTGGCTGCTGGCGACCGCAACGCCGCGCTGGCGGTGCTGCAGACCGCGAGCGAACGCAGCCGCGCCGTGCGCGACCAGCAACTCGCGACGACGTGGCGCGCGCACGTCGACCTCGCGGCGCGCGCCCTGCGCGGCGAAGCCGTCGACCTCGGCCCGGTGTTCGCCGACCCGCGCTTCGCCGACCTCTACCCCCACTTGCGCTGAGCGACGAGCCGTGTTCGACCAGATCGTCGCCCTGATCGCGCAGTACCCGTACCTGTCGGTGGCGACGCTGTGCGTGCTGTGCGGGCTCGGCCTGCCGCTGCCGGAGGAGATCATCCTGCTGGCCGCTGGCTACGTCTGCGCGACGTTTCCCGAGCACGCCGAGCTGCCGGTGATGATGGCGTGGAGCGCGGGCGCCATCCTGACCGGCGACCTGTTGCCGTACCTGCTCGGCCGGATCTTCGGCGTGCGGTTGCTGCGGCTGCGCTGGCTGCGCTACGTCGTGACGCGCAAGCGGTTGGCCCGGTTCGACCGCTGGTTCCGCCGGCGCGGCGATTGGGTGGTGTTCATCGCCCGCTTCATCCCCGGCATCCGCGTTGTCGCGTTCTTCACCGGCGGCACGATGAAGCTGCCCTGGCAGCGCTTCCTGTTCCTCGACGCGCTCGGCATCGCCCTGACGGTGCCGCTGTTGTCGTGGCTGGGCTTCCACGGCGCCGGCGTGATCGAGGAGGTCATCACCACGGTGAAGCGGGTCGAACGCGGCATCCTGTGGGCGGCGCTCGGCGGCGGCGCGGCGGTGGCGCTGGTCTGGTGGCTGCGCCGCCGCCGTCGCCAGCGCCTACTGCGGCTGACGCGGCCGACCGAGGCGATCGTGCACCCGCAGCGCGCCGGCACGGACAACGCCGCGCCGGCGGACGGCGAACCGCCATTGGCGCCCTGAATCAAAGCCGTCGCGGCGCTCAAGGTCGCGCTTGCCCGAGGCGTAGGGCCGCGGCTACCTTCGTCGCCCGACAAACCGACCCCGTCCCTCTCCCGGGCGGCGGAACCCACTCCATGTCCTACCAGTTCTGGAACATCCTCTCCCTGGTCATCGCCGCAGCCGGCATGCTCTACGCCTTCAGCCTCTTCCAGCAGATCATGCGGAAGGACGCTGGCGACGAGAAGATGCAGAAGATCGCGAAGGCCGTCCAGGAGGGCGGTCGCGCCTTCCTGCACGCCGAGTACAAGTGGCTCGCGGTCTTCGTCGCCGTGGTCTTCGTCGCCCTCTGCATGGGGCCTGACGACGGCAAGACCCAGTTCCTCGGCTGGAAGACCGCCGTGGCGTTCCTGATGGGTTCGACCGCGTCGGCCGCCGCCGGTTACTTCGGCATGCACTGTGCCACGCGCGCGGCCGTGCGCACGACGCAAGCCGCCAAGACCAGCCTCGGCGCGGCGCTCGACGTCGCCTTCAAGTCCGGCACGGTCATGGGCATGACGGTCGTCGGCGTCGGCCTGCTCGGCATCACGGCGCTGATGCTCGCCTACCAGCAGGAGGGCGTGAACTTCGTCAACTACGTGCTGGGCTTCAGCTTCGGCGCGTCCTCGATCGCGCTGTTCGCGCGCGTCGGCGGCGGCATCTACACCAAGGCGGCCGACGTCGGCGGCGACCTCGTCGGCAAGGTCGAGGCCGGCATCCCCGAGGACGACCCGCGCAACCCGGCGGTCATCGCCGACAACGTCGGTGACAACGTCGGCGACGTCGCCGGCATGGGTGCTGACCTGTTCGAGAGCTACGTCGGCGCGATCCTGTCGACGGCCATCATCGGCTGGTCGCTGGTCAACCCGGCCGCCGCGGACAAGGGCGCCGAGATGTCGGCCCTGCTGATGTACCCGGTCGTGCTGTCGGCGGTCGGCGTCGTCGCCAGCTTCCTCGGCACGTTCCGCGTCAAGGCGGACGACGAGAGCAAGCTGTCGTCGGCGCTGTTCGGCGGCCTGATCGCCGCGTCGGTGTTCCTCGTGCTGGGCGGCGCCGTCGTCACCATGGTGATGAAGCCGGCCCCGCTGTTCTTCGAGGGCGGCAAGAACGTCGTGCCGCACTGGAACGTCTACTTCGCGATGGTCGTCGGCCTCGTCGTCGGCGTCATCATCGGCAAGGTCACCGAGTACTACACCTCGGAGAAGATGGCCCCGGCGCAGACGATCGCGCAGCAGTCGCAGACCGGCGCCGCGACCAACATCATCTACGGCCTCGCCACCGGCATGGCCTCGACCTGGATCCCGACCGTCCTGCTGGCGCTCGCGATCTACCTCTGCAACGACCTCGCCGGCATGTACGGCATCTGCATCGCGGCGGTCGGCATGCTGAGCACGCTCGGCATCTCGCTCGGCGTCGACGCCTACGGCCCGGTCGCCGACAACGCCGGCGGCCTCGCCGAGATGTCGCACCAGCCGCCGGAAGTGCGCAAGCGCACCGACTCGCTCGACGCCACGGGCAACACCACGGCGGCGATCGGCAAGGGCTTCGCCATCGGTTCGGCGGCGCTCACCGCGCTCGCGCTGTTCTCGGCCTACAAGGTCGCGGCCGGCGTCAACCTCGGCCTCGAAGACGCCAACGTCGTCATGGGCCTGCTGATCGGCGGCATGCTGCCGTTCGTGTTCAGCTCGATGGCGATGAAGGCCGTCGGCAAGGCCGCCAACGCGATGGTCGAGGAAGTGCGCCGCCAGTTCCGCACCATCCCGGGCCTCAAGGAAGGCACCGGCGGCGAGGCCGACTACGCCCGGTGCGTCGCGATCTCGACCGAGGGCGCGCTGCGCGAGATGGTCGTCCCCGGCCTGCTCGCCGTCGTCGCGCCGGTCGCGATGGGCATGATCTTCGGCAAGGCCGCCGTCGGCGGCCTGCTCGCCGGTTCGACCGCGGGCGGCGTGATGATGGCGCTGTTCATGGCCAACGCCGGCGGCGCGTGGGACAACGCCAAGAAGTACATCGAGGCTGGCCACCTGGGCGGCAAGGGCAGCGACACGCACAAGGCCGCGGTCACCGGCGACACGGTCGGCGACCCGTTCAAGGACACGGCCGGCCCGTCGATCAACATCCTGATGAAGCTGATGACGATCGCCGCGCTGATCGCGCTGCCGCTGTTCAAGTGATGTAGCGTCGGCCTGAGCCGACCACCGCCGGGTCCGACGGCCCGGCCCACCGGACCCCGCCCCCGCGCCCGCCGCGGTGGCGGGGTCCGGTCGTTTCCGTCGCCCCGCGCCGGCGCAGCCTTTCGGCGCCGTGCGCCGGACGGGGCTTCTGCCCTGCTCCCCCGCCGCTATCCTCGGCGGCCTTCCGTGGCCTCCCAACCGACCCCCAAGCCTGATTCGTTGACCGTTCCTGCCCGCGCCGCCGCCCGCCCCCACCGCGTTCCCGATGCGGCCACCCGCGAACTCGCCCTGCGCATCGCGCAGATGCTCGACGAACGGCAAGCCAAGGACGTCGTCGTGCTCGACGTGTCGGGCCCACTGGTCATCGCCGACTACTTCGTCATCGCCACGGTGACCAGCACGCGCCAGGGCCAGGCCCTGGCCACGGACCTCGACGTCGAGCACAAGGCGCTGCGCGGCAAGCGCCGCACCAACACCGGCGGCATGGAGACCGAGGAGAGCAACTGGGTGCTGCTCGACTTCGACGACATCGTCGTGCACCTGTTCCTGCCCGAGGCGCGCGCCTACTACGACCTCGAGACGATGTGGGCCGACGCGACGCGCCTGCCGTTCACGCCGGCGCCGAAGCCCGCCACCGCGCCTACCGAGCGACGCCAACCGACGCTGGACGGATTTGGCGCGTTCCAGCCGGGCGGCGACGACGCGCTGAAGGACGACGCGTAGCGCGCGTCGCCGCGGCGCTGCCAAGGCGCAGCCGGCGGCGACCGCGAGGGGCCGCAGGCGGCGAACGCCTGCGGCAAGAGGGCCAGCCAGCGCCCCGCGCCAGGCCGACCGGAGCCGCCGCGCGGGCGGCTCGGGATCCAGTTCCTCAGATCTCCAGCTTGGTCGGGCCGGTCTGCTCCTCGTCGGGCACCAGCTCGATGAGGCCGCGCTTCAGCTCCTCGGCCGCGATCTTGATGTAGTTGCGCTCACGGGTCTCGAACAAGGGGCGCTGGCCGCGAACAAGTTCGCGAACGCGCTTCTGCAACAAGGCGGTGAGGCGGAACGAACCGCCGACCTGCTTGACGAGCTCCTGGGGGAGGCTCTGGTCCATGGGGGGCTGCTGCGGTTAGGGGGCCGAAAGGGGCGGAGGAGTCTAGGCACCTCCCCTACCCGGCGCAATCCCCGAGCCGCACCGGACTCACAGGTCGCGAGCGTCGATGACCACCTGGGCGTCGCTCCAGGCGCGCTGGCCGCGGCTGTTCGTGCTGGTGACGAGCAGGTGGAACAGCGTCTGGCGGCCATTCGACGGGCCGACGATCTGGACCTCGAACCCGTGCGGGAAGCCGCCGCCGGCCTGGTTCATCACCGAGTAACGGCTGACGCCCTGGCTCGCCGGTCCGAAGTTGGTCACGACCGAGTGGTAGCGGAAGCTCAGCAGTCCGCGGAGCACGCCGCCGGAGGGCAGGATCGACCAGCCGCCGCGTCCATCCGTCGGCGCGGACGACAAGGCGCCCGCGGCGGTGATGCCCCGCAGCGTGCCCGCGACCGCCGGCAGCACGCCACGCCGCCAAGCAACGTAGCTGCGGTCGCGGCTGACGCCCGTCGCGTCCGGCGTGCCGGCGCGCAGGTGCAAAAGGACCTGGGCGCGGTCGCTGGTGTCGGTGATGCGGTCGATCGACTCGGCGCTGACCAGCGGCTCGCTCTCGAAGCGGACGAGGTTGAGGCCGATCGAGGACCCGGGCGTCGGTCCGACGCCCTCGGTCGTCAGGTAGTAGTAGTTCCAGCGGTAGACGTCGACGAGGTAGCTGTCGCCGCTCGTGGCCTCGAAGTGAGCGGACCAAGCCAATCGCGCGAAGAACAGCGAGTTGCCGGTGATCTCGTCGTCGGCCGTGTCGGCGCGGATCGACAAGTCCGAACGGATCGTCGGCAGGCGCGTGCCGGCGAGCCGCGGCGGTTGCCCGTCGAGGTCGACGAGCGCGAGGTTGGCCTCACCCTCGGCGTCGTCGCCGAACAGGCGGACCGACGAGACGAGCTCGCCGCGCACCTCGTCGATGATCTCCTGCGTCAGCTCCGTGGCGCGGTTGATTCGGTTGGCGTACTGCTGCGCGTCGCCGCCGTGCATCGACAGAGTCGCCAGCGAGTAGATCAGCATGCCGAGCAGGCCCGCGACGATGACCAGTTCGACGATCGTGGAGCCGTCCTGGCGAGATCTGTTGCGGTTGCTCATGGTGGCACTCAGCGTTGGATGAACAACTGCGTCAGGTGGTCGGCGCAGTGCCGCGAGAAGCCGGACGGAATGCGATCACGTTGGATCTCCATTGCTGGCGTCTCCGTGCGCGAGTGCGTCGACGTGCTCCCAGAGGTATCGGCGGCCGGCCCCTCCGGGCGTGATGCGGCACCAACGATTCGTCCCATGCCTGAACCCGCCGATGGCGCCGCGACTTGGGGTCACCGCTGCACGAACACGCGGGTCTGGTGGGCGGCGTGATGACAGGCGGAGCCGACCCGGAAGCACTCGACGCGCAGCAGGTAGACGCCCTCGGGGTAGCCTGACGACACGTCCCAGGCGAAGGTCTCGTCTCCGGGCCCCTGGTCGAGGAACTCGTGTGCCGGACCGGGAGGAACGCCGGGCGTCGCTGGCGCGCCATCCGCGACATGGACCCACGACCGGCCGCCGTCGCGCGAGCACATGACGGCGTAGCGCAGTAGGGACTCGCTCTCGCCGAACGTACCAGTGGCCGTGTAGGGCCGACCGTCCCAGCGCCGCCACTCCGTCGCGACGACGACGTTGATGCTTGACGGGTTGTCGAGTTCGGAGACCGAGGTCGGCGACTCGATCTCAATGCGGGGCTGCGGCTGGATCCGGAACGAGTTCGTCGACCGACCGGCTTCGAGCATCGTGTGCAGCATCGAGAGGATGCTCCACTCGGCGATGAACGATGTGCCGTTGGTGACCGTGTTGGCGATGCCGTTCACGGCGACGTACGCCGCGGCCGTGTTGGCCGGATCGAACAGCTTGACGACGCCGGCGCCCGTGCCGCCGGAGTGCGTGATGTACGTCTGGAAGGCCGCGGCGGTGCCCTTGGCGGCGTGCGGGACCAGCGACCAGTGCTCGCCGACCGTCGTCGACGCATTGAGCCGATAGGGCCGTGCGACCGGGATCGACGCCGGCGCCGTCGTGCCATAGTTGGCGGCGAGTTCCTGCCCGATCGAGGACAGCGTGCCGTCGGATGTCGACGTCGAATGCTGGAAGGTCGAAGCGCTCGTGCCGATGTTGAAGAAGGTCGTGCAGCCGTAGGCCGCCGAACGGTGCCCGGTGTCGACGAGCGCCGTGCCGAACGCCTGGCGCGCGCTGGCCGCGTAGGCCGCGTTGCACGCCTGCTGATGGAACTGCCCGGCGGCCAGGCCGGCGGGCAGGTTGCCGCGCGCCGCGCCGCTCGTCGTGTCGAGCCACGCGGCAGCCGCCGCGTCGGGGTACAACTCGCCGAGCCACGGTATGCCCCACCAGAAGCCGCTGCCGGACGCGCGCACGAAGCGGCGGGCGCCGGTGATGGTGTTCACGAAGCCGGACGTCGCCGGCGAGCCGAACGGCGTCAGGTCGGTCGGGATCGAGTTGGGGTAGCCGTTCGCGGCGTCGTACCCGATCTCGCCGCCGAGGCCGACGTAGTAGTTCGACCAGCCCGTGATCGACGTGTAGACGCTACCGCTGCGCACCAGGCCCTCGCGGAACAGCTGCAGGCAGCGCGGCACGTCGAAGCCCATCGTGCCGGCGGCCCAGCCGTCGCGCAGCATGGAGGCGTCGATGGACGGGAAGTCGGCGACCGCGCTCTCGGCCCAAGCGCCCGAGCCGCTGGTCAGGTCGGTCAGGTACCAGTTGTAGGAGTTGGGGAAGTCGCCGCCGTTGCGGAAGCAGTCCCGGTACGGCAGATGCCGCGGGTCGCCCTGGATCTGGGCGCGCTCGGTCACCGGCACGTCCTGCGCGCTGTTGGTCCACCACGCGTAGGTGACGCTCAGGTTGTCGGGGTCGTTCGGCGTCGGCCACATCACGCCGCCGTCGCGCCACGAGTCATCGCCCGCCGAATGACCCCGCGCGATGCGGGTGCGCACTGCCAGCACGACGTCGCCCGCCGGGTCGTAGGGCGCGCCGGACGGCTGCACGAAGCGACTGCCGGTCAACACCTGCGCGCCGATCGCGAGCGTCCAGCGCGCGGTGTTCTTCGGGCCAGCGCCCGACGACGTCAGGTCCGGCGTGAACGTCGGCATGGCGGCCGCGGGCGCCGACAGCGGGCAGGGCACGTAGGCCATGCCGTACAGGCGCGCGCGCTTCGTCGCCGCGAGGCCGTACTGCTGCCCGCCCTGCGTCACCGGCGGTGCGCCGACTGGCGTGTTGTGCAGGAACACGCGCGTGAAGCCCTCCTGGCCGAGGGTCGGCGGCACCCACTGCGCCACGTAGTGCATCTCGCCCGTCGCCGGCGTGTCGGAGACGTGCTTTGCCGTCTGCCACGCCAGCGCGTAGTTGGAGGAACCCGACACCGGCACGCCGCCGGGCGCGTTCTGTAGCGCGCAGAACGCCGCCAGCCGCGTCGGATCGCCGTTGTCGGTCAGGTTGACGCCAACGAACTCGACGACCATCGGGTCGGCCATGCGCGACGGACCCGCGTACGGCGCCGAGAGCGTCTCGTGCGCGTATGCGTACATGCGGAACCGCAGCGCGTCGGTCTGGCCACCGTCCTTGTTGCGGGTGCGCAGCTCCTCGGGATGCGTGACGACGCGCAGATCCGGATGAGCGATCGGGCTCTTCGCCGCGTCGCTGTAGTTGCGAACCGGCGGCATGGGTAGCAGTTCGCCGTGCAGGTTGATGACGAGCGCATGTCGGTACTTGTCCGGCGACGACCAGAGGTCCTCGAGGAACAGCCGCAGCGTCGGCTCCTTGGACATGTCGGCGAGCTCTTCGGGCGCCTCGAAGCCGCCGGCGTTCGCCTGGGCGATCAAGGCTTCGCGCTGCTCGATCGCCGCAACCCGCCGCGTCCACGCCGCCAGTTCGTCCGGCAACCGCGCCGCATGGTTGAACCCGTCGGCGAGCGCGTAGGGATGCGGATTGCGGTTGGCGTCGTAGCCGTTGGTGTCGACGCCGTCGAGGTCGATGCGGCCCGTCAAGTTGTCGGGCACGTAGTAGAACTGCGAAGCCGATCCGGTCGGCATGCGGCCGGGGTAGCAGTAGACGAACGGCGCGAGGTCGGTGCTCGGCGTCGCGTCGTTCGTGCGCGGGCGGTACGCCGCATTGCGGCCGATGCTCGACTTGGTGATCCAGTGCGTGCGGAACTGCAGGCCTGGATTGCGCGCCTCCAGGCTGTCGAGCCTCGACTCGACGAAGGGACGCAGCGAGTCCATGTGCACCCACCAGCCCGGCACGTTCTCCAGCGCCAGCAGGAAGACGTCGTACACCTGCGTCGTGGGATAGGCGTCGCCGGCGGAGCTGACGACGGCCGACAGGTCGGCCAGCGAGCGCTCCGTGCCGTCCGCGTCGCGCCGCAGCACGCGCACCGTCACGTACCGCAGGTTGCGCCCGCCGATGCCGGGCATCGGCTGGACGGTGATGTTCCGCGACCACAGCCACTGGCCGCCTCGCAGCAAATTGCCGGACAGCGCATGGTCGGCGGGCAGCGGCAGCCCGCTTTCGGCGCGCTGCACGGTCAGCTGCGGCCGCGTCGTGACGCCATCGTCGAACTCGTCGACCTCCGCGGCGTCGAGGCCCGTTCGGTCGCAGTGGTTCTGGATCTCGGCGAGCATCGCCTGCGCCTTGCTGAACGCGAACACGCGATCACGCTCGCTCGCCGTCGTCTGATAATTGATGGTGAGGTGGTTCAGCAGCGCCGTCGAACTGATCACGAGGATCACCAAGCCGATCAGGAACTCGACAAGCGAGAAGCCAGCCGCGCGGCCGACGGTTGCCGCGGCGGACAGCGACTGCAGCCTGGCGGACGATGACATGGTCCCAGCAGAATCGGCACCGGGCAGGCTCTAGCGTGACGCCAGACCAGCGAATCGTCCCACGTTGGAACCGACCGTCGGCATCGGCGGTTCCGGTCAGCGCTGGCTATGAAGTCGGGGCTGGCGGGCCGCATGGTGGCAGGTGGCGCCGACCCGGAAGCACTCGACGCACAGCAAGCAGGAGCCTGCCGAATAGCCGCTCAACACGTTCCACTCGATGGTCTCGTCGCCGAGGCCCTGGTCGACGAAGGATGGATCTCGGCGAGGATCGCCTGCGCGCGACCGAACGCGAACACGCGGCCCTTCTGGGTCGCGGTGACGCGACAGTTGATCGCGAGGTGACTGAGCAAGACCGCGCCGCTGAGCACGATCAGGGTTGGATTGCCGTGGTGGCGCGCTCGGTCAGGCGCGTCGGTGCGGCCGTTGTCGATCGACGCGAGCGAAATGATCGGCGATAGGCGACGTTCTATCGCCAGTTCGGGATGACCCCGGCGAGCCGCGCCGGGCCAAGCCGGATTGCATCCCCAAGGCACCCGACCGATGCTGGCCGCCCTTGTCCTGGCTTCGCCCGCTCCGCCGCGCCTTCGGCCGCCCCACCAAGCTGCTCGTCCGCCACTGGCGGCGGGTCGCCATCGGCTGCGCGCTCGTGCCGGTCCACGCCGCCGTGATGCTGTGGATGCCGCGCCTGCTCGGCGACGCGCTCGACGCGATGGCCGCCGGCGGCGACCCGGCGGGCCTGGCGGCGACCTGCAAGCTGCTGCTGCTGCTCGCCGTCGCCGAGGCGGCGTCGCGCTACGTCTCGCGCCAGACGCTGGTCGACGCCTCGCGCTACGTCGAGCGCGACCTCAAGGACGCCCTGGTCGCGCACCTGCAGCGCCTGCCGATGGCGTGGTACGACCGCGCCCGCACCGGCGACGTCACCAGCCGCCTGACGCAGGACGTCGAGCTGGTGCGCTTCGTCATGGGGCCGCTGCTGCTGCACGGCGGCAGCGCTCTGTGCCTGCTGCCGGCGGGTCTGTGGCTGATGCTCGGCATGGACGTGCCGGTGACGCTCGCCAGCCTCGGCGGCTTCGCCGTGCTGTTCCTGACGATGCGACTGCTGGTGCCGCGGCTGCATGGCTGGAGCAAGAAGTCGCAGGAAGCGATCGCCGAGGTTTCGCAGCGCGCGCAGGAGGACTTCGCCGGCGTCCGCGTGGTGCGGCAGTTCGGCCTCGTCGACCGCGAACGCGCGGCGATGGCGACGCGCAACCGCCGCTACCTGCTCGCCAACCTGCGGCAGACGCGCCTGCGCGCGTTGATGCACGCGCTGACGCACTCGACCAGCGGCCTCGTGATGCTCGGCGTGCTCGCAGTCGGCGGCTGGCAGGTGATCGACGGCGCGCTCACCGTCGGCCAGCTGTTCCAGTTCACCGGCTACCTCGGGCTGATGACGTTCCCGCTGGAGATCCTCGGTTGGACCGTCGCGACGCTGCCGCGCGCCTACGCCGCCGGCATGAGAATCGCCGAACTTTTCGAGGAGCAGGCGGAGCCCGACGTCGGCGACGACGCGTCGCTGCGCGCCGGACTGCGCGCCGCCGGCCTGACGTTCACCTACCCGGGCAGCGCCGAGCCCGCGCTCGCGGACATCGCGTTCGAACTGCCCGTCGGCGGCAAGCTCGGCCTCGTCGGCGGCGTCGGCAGCGGCAAATCGACGCTGCTGGCGCTGCTGCTGCGGTACTACGACGCGCCGCGCGGCGCGCTGCAGGTCGACGGCCGCGACGTGCTCGACCTGCGGCCGTCGGCGCTGCGGCGGCTGTTCGCCTACGCGCCGCAGGAACCGTTCCTGTTCAGCGACACCGTCGCCGCCAACGTCGCCTTCGCGCGCGACGGCGCCAGCGCCGCCGATGTCGACGCCGCCGTCGCCGCGGCCGCGCTCGACCAGGACCTGCCGGCGCTGAAGGACGGCCTTGCGACCATCGTCGGCGAACGCGGCGTGACGTTGTCCGGCGGCCAGAAGCAGCGCGTCGCGCTCGCCCGCGCGCTGCTCAGCGACCGTCCGGCGCTGCTGCTCGACGACACGCTGTCGGCGGTCGATCCGGCGACCGAGGCGCGCATCCTGCGCGGCCTCGCCGCGCGGCGCGGCGACCGCACGATGGTCGTCGCCACCCACCGCCTGTCGGTCGTCGCTGACGCCGACTTGATCCTCGTGCTCGACCGCGGCCGCGTCGTCGAGCGCGGCACGCACGGCGAGCTGCTGGCGCATGGCGGCCGCTACGCCGCCGCGTGGCGGCTGCAGACCGAGGCCGAAGCGCTCGGCGGCGACACGGAGGGCGCGGCGTGAGCGATCCGTACGCCGACGACGCGCCAGAAGGGCGCATCCAGCTGGGCTTCCTGCGGCAACTGTGGCCGTTCGCGCGCCCCTACCGGCGCGGCTTCGCCGCGTGCCTTTGCATCCTGCTCGTCTCGTTCGCGCTGGAGCTGCTCGGTCCGTGGGTGCTGCGCCACGCCATCGACGGCCCGATGCGCGGCTCCGGCCCGGCCGACGAGCGGCTGCGCGCGCTCGGCTGGCACGGCCTCGCCTTCCTCGGCGTCACGCTCGCCGGCGCCGGGCTGGGCTACGTCTACGGCCTGCTGACCGCGTGGAACGGCCAGCGCGTGATCCGCGACGTGCGGCGCGCGCTGTTCGACCGGCTGCTGCGCGCAGGGCTGTCGTTCCACGAGAAGCAGACGGCCGGCAAGCTGACGACGCGCGTCACCAGCGACGTCGAGAACCTCAACGAACTGATCGCCACCGGCGTGCTGCAGTCGGTGTTCGACCTCTTGAAGATCGGCGGCGTGCTCGTCGTGCTGTTCTGGCTCGACGTCGGGCTCGCGCTGTTCACCGTGGCGACGACGCCGGTGGTGATCGCGCTGAGCCTGCTGTTCCGCCGCAACGCCCAGCGCGCCTACCGCGCCGTGCGCGGCCGGCTGGCGCTGCAGAACGCCTACACCGCCGAGCTGATCGGCGGCGTGCGCACGACGCGCGCCTACGGCCGCGAGGACGGCGTCGCGCTGCACTACGGCGAGCGCAACGGCGCCACCAACACCGCGTGGCTGGCAACGGTGTTCCACTTCTCGGTGTTCTTCTCGCTCGTCGACCTCGCGCTGCGCGCGACCACGGTCGGTCTGCTGTGGTTCGGCGGCACGGCGGTGCTGGATGGCTCGCTGCAGCCCGGTCAGTTCGTGCAGTTCTGGCTCTACTACGGCCTGCTGTCCGGGCCGGTGAAGGAACTCGGCGAGAAGTACAACGTGCTGCAGGCGGCGTTCGCCAGCTGCGAGCGCGTGTTCGGCCTGCTCGCCGAGCCGGCGTTCCCGCCGCCGCGCCCGGATGGCACGCCGAGTCGACCGAGCCCAAGGCGCGGCGCGGCGCGCGTCGAGTTCGACGCCGTCGACTTCGCCTACGGCCCGCACGCCGAGGTGCTGCGCGGCGTGTCGTTCACCGCCGAGCCGGGCCAGACGATCGCCGTCGTCGGCCCGACGGGCGCGGGCAAGACCACGCTGCTCGGCCTCGTCGGCCGTCTGCGCGACGCCAGTGGCGGCAGCGTGCGCGTCGACGGCGTCGACGTGCGCGACCTCGACCCGGCGCAACTGCGCGCGCGCGTCGCCTACGTCGCGCAGGACCTGTTCCTGTTCACCGGCACGGTGCTCGACAACGTGCGGCTGTTCGATCCGACGGTCAAAGAAGCCAAGGTCTGGTCGGCGCTCGAAACCGTTGGCGCCGCCGAGTTCGTGCGCAGCCTGCCGCAGGGCCTGCAGTCGCCGGTCGCCGAGCGCGGCGGCACGTTTTCGCAGGGCCAGCGGCAGTTGCTCGCGTTCGCGCGCGCGCTGGTCGTCGATCCCGACGTGCTGGCGCTCGACGAGGCGACCGCGAGCATCGACAGCGAGGCCGAGGCGCGCCTGCAGCAGGCGCTGGCGGCGGCGTTGCGCGGTCGCACCGCGCTGGTCGTCGCGCATCGGCTGTCCACCGTGCGCGCCGCCGACCGCATCCTCGTGCTCGAGGACGGCCGCGTGGTCGAGGCGGGCGACCACCGCCAGCTCGTGGCCCGCGGCGGCCGCTACGCCGCCATGCTGGCGCACGCGGCAGCGCGCGCCTGATCCGGCCACTCCCGGGCTGGGCTCACTTCGCCGCGGCGTGCTCTTCCGGCAGCTTGCCCGTCAGCGCCTTCATGAAGGCGACCAGCCCGCGCAGCTCCTCGTCGGTCAGCGTCTTGCCGAGCTGGATGTCGGCCATCATCTTGATGGCCTCCTCCAGCGTCGCGACCTTGCCGTCGTGGCAGTACGGCGCGGTCTTCTCGACGTTGAGCAGCGACGGGACCTTGAAGAAGTGCTTGTCGGCCTCGCTCTTGGTCACCTGCATGCGGCCGGTGTCCTCGAGGTGCGCGTACGGCTTCAGCAGGCCGTTCTTCTGGTACATGTTGCCGCCGAGCAGGCGGGTCATGTGGCAGGTCGTGCAGCCGACCGTGATGAACGTCTTGAGGCCGTAGAGCTCGTCGTTGTTCAGCGCGCGCTGGTTGCCGTCGAGGTACTCGTCCCACTTCGACCTGGTGACGAGCGTGCGCTCGAAGGCGCCGACCGCGAGGCGGAAGTTGGCGACGCTGACCGGGTCGGCGTCGGCCGGGAACGCCTTCTTGAAGCCGTCGACGAGCTCCGCCTTCTCCTTCATCTTGGCGACGAGTTGCGCCTCGTCGGCGACGCCGTGCTCGACCGGGTTCATCACCGGCATCGAGGACTGCTCCTCGACCGTGCTGGCGCGACCGTCCCAGAACTGGCGGAAGTGGCGGAAGGCGTTCCAGGTCGTCGGCGTGTTGCGGTCGCCGTTCTTGCCATCGGTGCCCGGCGACGTCGGCTTGCCGTCGACGCCGTAGTTGGCGAGGTCGTGGCAGGACGCGCAACTCAGGTTGCCGTTCTTCGACAGGTGCTTCTCGTGGTACAGCGCCTTGCCCAGCGCGACCTCCTCGGCCGTGCTCGCGCGCGCCTGCCCGAGCCCGAACGGCCCCGCCTTCTCGTCGGACGCCGGGTCCTTGCCGAACAGCGTCTTGACCATGGTGTAGTCGATGCGCACCTTCGGCAGGGGCTTGGGATCCTGCGCGACGGCGACCGGCGCGACGGCCGACAGCAAGGCGTTGGCGGGAACGGGGTCGCCGCCGAGGGTCAGGGACAGCAGCGCAAGCGCGCCGCACGAACCGACGATGTGGGTCAGCATTTGGAAGGCAAACAGGTTAGGCCGGGGCGAGCCGGTAGCCAGGATGGGTTCGCGCGAAGCTCCGCTCCGGATGCGCTCCCACGCCGCCGAGTCGACACAACACCGTGCCAACTAAAGGATTGACGCGCCGTGGCCGGCGCGAGCCGACCGCGGCGGTCGCGGCGCGCGCCGCAGCAATCCGATCACCGGCCAGGAAACCGTCGAACCGATCACGCGCTGGCGCGACGTGCCGAAGACGCTGGCGAACGGCGCGATCGCATGGCCGCAGCGGCGCAGTACCCTGCCCTGCCATGCCGCCGCCGTTGGTCCTCGCCAGCACGTCCCGGTATCGCCGCGAGTTGTTGGCGCGACTGCGCCTGCCGTTCGCGTGCGAGAAGCCAGGCGTCGACGAAGACGCGGTCAAGCAGGCGCTCGGCGAGCCGCTGGCGATCGTGCGCGAACTCGCGCGCACGAAGGCGCTCGCCGTCGCCGTCCGCCATCCCGGCGCCGTGGTGATCGGCGGCGACCAAGGCGCTGCAATCGACGGCGCGCTGCTCGACAAGCCCGGCGACGCGACGCGCGCGACGGCGCAGTTGCAGCGCCTGCGCGGCCGCGAGCACCGCTTGCTGACGGCCGTCGCGCTGGCGCATCCGGGCGGCGTCGTCGAATGGGTCGAAACGACGCGCCTCTCAATGCGTGCGCTCGACGATGACGAGATCGTGCGCTACATCGCCGCCGAGCAGCCGTTCGACTGCGCGGGCAGCTACAAGATCGAAGGCCAGGGCATCGGCCTGTTCGACGCGATCACCGGCGACGACCAGACCGCGATCATCGGCCTGCCGCTGCTGCGGCTTGGTCGCGAGCTGCGCGCGCTCGGCTTCGCCGTGCCGTGAGCAGGAGCGGCTGCTGCGAGCGCGCGTCCACCGGCTACGAATGGCGCGTTCATGGCGCCGTCGCCGCAGCGTGATCGCGATCGCAGGCAGCCCGAGACTGCCAGCACGCCGAAGGGGTTCCTCGTGTTGCGGTCGGTCGGCGCCGCCCACCACCGCGCCCCACACCCCGCCCTCACCCGCCCAACCACGCCTCCCAACACGCCATCACCCGCGCCGCCACTTCGCGCCCTTGATTCCGCAACATGGTCCCGGCCGAGTACTCGAACCCGTACGGCGCCTCGACGCCGTGCGCTTCCAGCCCGACGCCGCGCGCGAGGAACACCGACCGATGCACATGGAACGGGTTGGTGACCACGACCACGCGCCGCAGGCCGAACGTATCGCGACAACGGCGCATGGTATCGATCGTCCGCAAGCCCAGCGGGTCATCGATCATCGCCGTGTCCGGCACGCCGCGCGCCGCCAGAAAACGCCGCATCGCCGCGACCTCGTCCTCGGCGACGCCGCCGCCGCCGCGTCCCGACAGCAGCAGCACGGGCGCCGTGCCGCGTCGCCACAGGGCCTCGGCAGCGACCAACCGGTCGACGAGCAGCGAGTACGGCCGGCCGTCGGCGTGGATGCGCGCGCCGGGCACGACGACTGCGTCGGCCGCCGGCGCATCGGCTGCCGCGCGTACGAATGGCGTCGCGGCGCGCACAACGCGCAGGTTGGCGGCGACGACGACCGCGAACTGCGCGACTGCGAGCGCCAGCAGAACGCGCCGCCAAGCGCGCCGGCTCGCCGGACGCGCCGGGGCTGCCACCGCCGACGCTTCATCGTTGCGCACGTTCGTCACGGATACGGCCTCCCTGGCCGGCGCGGGAGTTGACCGTTCGCGCAGGGCCGGCACAATCCTCGCCCCCCATTCCCGGCCGTCGCCACGACCGCCGCGAGCCCGGGCTCCCCACGCCCGCACGACACCATGGCCCAGAACATCCGCAACGTCGCCATCATCGCCCACGTCGACCACGGCAAGACCACGCTCGTCGACGGACTCCTGCGCCAGACGGGCACGTTCCGCGACAACCAGACGGTCAACGAGTGCGTGATGGACAGCAACGAGCTCGAGAAGGAGCGCGGCATCACCATCCTCGCGAAGAACACGGTGGTGAACTACAGGGGGACGCGCATCAATATCATCGACACCCCCGGCCACGCCGACTTCGGCGGCGAGGTCGAGCGCGTGCTGTCGATGGCCGACGGCGTGCTGCTGCTGGTCGACGCCGCCGAGGGCCCGATGCCGCAGACGCGGTTCGTGCTGCAGAAGGCGTTCAGCCACCACCTCAAGCCGATCGTCGTCGTCAACAAGATCGACAAGCCGGAGGCGCGCCCGCAGGAAGTCGTCAACGAGGTCTTCGACCTGTTCATCGACCTAGACGCCGACGAGGCGGCGCTCGAGTTCCCGGTGTTCTACGGCTCGGGCCGCCAGGGCTGGATGACGCCCGACCTCGAAGCCGCCAGGCGGGGCGGCGAAGGCAAGGATCTGCAGTCCTTGTTCGAGGCGATCGTCGGCCACATCCCGCCGCCGAAGGACGACCCACAGGCGCCGCTACAGTTCCGCGTCACGTCGCTCGACTGGAGCGATTACGTCGGCCGCATCGCCATCGGCCGAGTGCACCGCGGCACCATGAAGGGCGGTGAGCGCGTCGTCCACCTGTCGCGCAACGGCGCGCAGAAGGAAGTCGGCGTGCGCGGCGTCTACCGCTTCGTCGGCCTGTCGCGCGAGGAGACCAAGGCCATCGAGGCCGGCGACCTGTGCGGCATCTACGGCATCGAGAACATCGAGATCGGCGACACGGTCGCGGCTCTCGACAAGCCGGAGGCGATGCCGGTGATCGCCATCGACGAGCCGACGATGACCATCGTCATGCGCGTCAACGACTCGCCGTTCGCCGGCAAGGACGGCGGCAAGTTCATGACGTCGCGCCACCTGCGCGACCGCCTCGAGAAGGAACTGCGCGTCAACGTCGCGCTGCGCGTCGAGCCGAGTGACGGCGCCGACAGCTTCAAGCTGTCGGGCCGTGGCGTCATGCACCTCGGCTTCCTGCTCGAGACGATGCGCCGCGAGGGCTACGAGTTCGCGGTCGCCAAGCCCCAGGTGCTGCTCAAGACGATCGACGGCGAACGGCAGGAGCCGATCGAGTACCTGACCGTCGACGCCCCGGCCGACGCGGTCGGCAAGGTCATCGAGATCCTCGGCACCCGCAAGGCGGAGCTGCTGAAGATGGACCGCAAGGGCACGTTCACGCGCGTCGAGTTCACCGTGCCGGCGCGCGGTCTGATCGGCGTGCGCAGCCGCCTACTCAACGCCACGGCCGGCCAGGCGACGATGCACCACGTCTTCCATGGCTACGGCCCGTACCGCGGCGCCATCGAGGAGCGCATCGCCGGCGTGCTGGTGTCGATGGCGCAAGGCCAGACGACCTTCTACGCGCTGGACGGCCTGCGCGATCGCGGCTCGTTCTTCGTCGCCGAGGGTGCTGAGGTGTACGAGGGCATGCTGGTCGGCGAGCACTGCAAGGACAACGACCTCGTCGTCAACTGCGTGCGCGAGAAGAAGGCCACCAACGTGCGCAGCTCGACGAAGGAGACGTTCGTCAAGCTGCCGCCGCCGCGCCAGTTCTCGGTCGAAGACGCGCTCGAGTACGTCGGCGAGGACGAACTCGTCGAGGTGACCTCCAAGGCCATTCGCCTGCGCAAGTTCTACCTGAAGGAGACCGACCGCAAGCGCCTCGAGCGCCGCGCCGAAGCCGGCACGTGACGGCTGGAGGCTTTCCGGCGCGCGGCCGTGCGCTAGCCTTGGCGCGCCTGCCATGCCCTCGTCCCAGGACCTACCGACCGCGGCGCGCCAACGCACGCTGCGCGAGCTGAGCAAACGCCTCGGCCACGTTTTCGAGGACCTCGGCCTGCTCGATCGCGCGCTGACGCACGCTTCGACCGGCAACGAGGGCAAGGCCAGCTACGAACGGCTCGAGTTCCTCGGCGACGCGTTCCTGAACTTCGCCGTCGCCGATGTGCTGTTCTGCGCTGACGCCGAAGTCGCCGAGGGCCACCTGACCGAGACCCGTGCGCGCATCGTCAGCCGCAAGCCGCTGGCCGAGGCGGCGCGCCGGCTGGACCTCGTCACCCACCTCGCCTCGGGCAAGGGCCTGCGCGACGCCGAGCGCAACAGCGAGCGCATCCTCGCCGACCTCGTCGAGGCGGTGCTGGGCGCCGTGCTGATCGACGGTGGCGTCGCGGCGGCACGCAAATTCGTTCGCCGCCACGTGCTCCCCAAGGGCGAACTCGGGGACAACCCTCACAACGGCACCGACAGCAAGACCGCGCTGCTGCATTGGTGCCAGCACCACAAGCTCGGCCAGCCGCGGTACGAGTTGGTCGAGACCAACGGCCTGCAGCATGAGCAGGAATTCGTGGTCGCTGCCAAGGTCATCGACGGCCGCGACGCGGTGGGCCGCGCGCGCACCAAGCGCGCCGCCGAGAAGCTCGCCGCGGCCGCGTTGCTGTCGACGCTTCGCCGCGATTGAGAGCGGCAGACCGCGCGGAACACAACCCTCGCCCGTCGGCGCCGTCGAGCGCAGGGACTTCCCCGGCTCGATGCGCTCGCCGGCATCCCGGATGACCGGCGCGCGCGACGCGTTGCGCGCGCAAGCAGCGCCGTATGCGCCGCGCCGTGGGCGTTGTGGAATCGCGCCGGCCCCGGTTCGTAGCGGGTAACTCCTCATCATTCGGCCCAGAGCGCACGCCAACCTTCCCTTTGCGCGCAGCAGCGCGCCCGTCCGGCAAGAAGCGAGACGACTTGAGGAAGCGTGGCCTACGGCGCCGTTCAGCGCCGACACGCGGCTCGCCGCAAGGCGGCCCCCCCAGTCCTCGCGGAAGCGGACGGTGACCCCATGAGCGAGGCAACGGGATGGAACAGCGTCACCACGGCTGGCAACTCACGACTGCCGTCACCACCCGCTTCGGCGCGGCAATCGACTGCCGGGCGCGCACAGCTGGTCGTCGAGCTACAACCAGCTCTTCCCGCTGCTGCCGCTGTTCGCCGCGCCCGGCCTCGTGCAGCAACTGGACCTACGCCAGGACGGCAGCATGGACCTGGTCGTGCTCGGCATGCGCGGAGCCGGCGGCACGGCCGCGACGACCTGCGTCGCGACGCTGATCAACATGACGCCGGGCCAGTTCGGCGACGCGCGCATGGCGAAGGTCGGCGAGCCGAGCGGCGGCCTGCCGAAACCGGGCAATCTCGGCTTCGCGTGCACGCTGCAGAACATCCAGGGCGGCAGCCTGTGCGGGCTGGCCTGGGGCCCGCTGGGCTACGAGCGCCTGTTCACGTCCTACGGCATCGATGTGCACATGGTTCCGGTCGAGTACAGCGCCGCAGCCCTGGCCTCGGGCGCCGGCATCAACGATGGCTTCTTCAGCGTCGCGCTGCCGATCCCGAACGTCCCGGCGCTGGTCGGCGACGCCGGCTACTTCCAGTTCGCCTACTACGACCACGTATCGGGCACATTCGGCGGCACGCAAGCAACCGGCCTGTCGATCGGTCACTGACTCGGACAACCGGCACGCGGAGCTACCGCGCTCCGCCCATGCCATGGCGGCCCGCCTTAACCGTGTTCGCCCGACCGCACGCGACGCGCACGGGCGCGCGTCCCGCGACGCAACGCCCCTACCCCAACGTACACGGACGTGGTACCATGCGTGCGTAGGGGAACGTTGCACCGTGGCACTTTGGGACTGCCCACCACCAGCGCCGCGATCGACGACCCGCTCGTTTTACTCTTTGCTCGCCACTTTTCTCGCAAGCCGTCACGGCACTAAACACCCATGCACAAGATTCTCGCCGCCTTCGTTGGCACTGCGACCCTCGTCGCCACCGCCCAGGCTCAGGTCAACTACCCGCTGCAGACATTCAACGCGAACTCCGCCGGCTGGACCATCACCGGCGGCTACCTGCCGGCGTGGAACGGCACGATGTCCGTCTGCAGCGGCGGCCACCTGCGCACCAACCTCTACGTGCCCGGCACGCAGGGCAACTTCACGTCGCCGCTGCTCGGCGCGTCGAACGGCGGCTCGACGACGCTGACGTTCGACTACCGCATCCACGATTACGTCAGCAACACCTCGATCGGACCGCCCTCGGCGCCGCCGTTCGGCACCACCAACATCCAGATCGGCGCGTCCGCGGCCGGCCCGTGGACGACGGTGTCGACCTTCTCCGACGAGGCGCAGTCCGCGACCTGCATCAACAAGTCCATCACGTTCGCGCCGCCGGCCGGCGCGCTGTTCGTCCGCCTGAACAACGTCTACTCGGGCGGTGACAACTGGTGGTGCTTCGACAACATCTCGGTCGTCGAATCGGCGGGCGGCTGCTCCGGCACGCCGGCGCCCGGCAACACGACCGGTCCGGCCGCCGCCGTCTGCCCCGGCCAGTCGTTCACGCTCGGCCTGCAGAACTCGACGTCGGGCAACGGCGTGACCTACCAGTGGTTCGAGAGCGCCGTCGGCGCGACGGGTCCGTGGACCGCGGTCGGCACGAGCTCCGCGTCCTACACGACGTCGCAGGCGGTCGACACGTGGTACTACTGCGCGGTGACCTGCGCCGCCTCCACGGCGACGGGCAACAGCGCCGTCCTGGCGGTCCCGATGGCGGCTGCCGTCGCGGCGTTCCCGCGTGACTTCGAAGGCGGCTGCGGTGGCATCAGCGCGGCCGGCTGGTCGGTCAGCGGCGCCAACCTGCCGTTCCTCGCGCCGGTCAGCGCCTTCGGCATCGGCAACAACGCGGCGAAGTTCGACTTCTGGAACTGGGCCGCCGGCACGTCGGCGATCCTTACCAGCCCGACCTTCCCGGCCACGGCCGCCGGCACGAAGTGCTTCTTCGACGTCGCCGGCACGCAGTACCTGCCGGACCTGACCCTGATCGACCAGATCACGCTGGAAGCGTCGAACGACGGCGGCGTCACCTGGGCCGCGGTCGCGGTCATGAACAACGCGGCGACGGGCGTGCTCCGCACGGCCAACCCGGTCAACCCGAACTTCGCGCCGACGGCTGGCGACTGGGCGAGCCTCGACTATGTGCTGCCGGCCGGCACCACCACGATCCGCTTCAACGCGCTGTGCGGCTACGGCAACACGGTCGTGCTGGACAACATCTCGGTCGGCATCCTGCCGTCGTCGCGTCACACCAAGTACGGCGCCGCGTGCCAGGCGGGCTTCGCGCTGGGCGCGTCGCCGGCGCCGGTTGCAGGCACGACGTACGCCTACAACCAGGCGGGCATCCCCGAGGCCGCGACGGGCTCGAGCATCTACTTCGGCGTGATGATCCTGAGCTTCGGCCAGGACTTCGTCGGCACGCCGCTGAACGTCCTCACCGCCGGCGTCGTCGACTCGCCGTGCAGAACGCACGTCACGTCGTTCGACGCGCTGCTGACCTACGTCAGCCCGACGCCAATCAACAACTCGGTCACGCTGGCGATCCCCGGCGGCGTCTCGGGCGTGCTGCTGTACGCGCAGTCGGCCGCCCTGGTCGTGCCGGTCGCCCCGAACAACGCGGGCATCGTCACCAGCAACGCCATCCGCACGTTCATCAACACGTTCTGACGTGCTGACTGCAGGCCCGGCCGACGCCGGACCCGCCGCCGCCGGCCCGCCGTCGCCCTGCGCGATGGCGGGCCGGCGGCGTTTCCGGCCGACGCCTCGCGCGGCCCCTGCCGTGCCGGCCGCTCGTGCCAGTGCGGATTGTTCGCTGATCGCGCCGAGGCCTGCGGCGCGGAACGCTGCCTCGCGCGCACCCCAAGCTTATGCATTTCGCGGGTTTGCGCCCTTCCGGCACGCGTCTGCGCACATCGGCCCACAGGAAAATCCCCCTTCAGGTCCGCCGCCGCGCACGCCGACTTCCTTGCTGAACAAGCATGCGCCGCGTCCGGCAGGAACCGTGACGAGGCGATGCGATCCGGGCCGCGACGGCACACCGCCGCGACCAGACCCCCGCGGACCGCATCCCCCGCCTTCGGCTGCCGTCGCGCACGCACCGAGGTGCAGCGATGGGCAAGCAAGGGAAGCATCGTGGCCGTGGTGATCATCGCGCCGCACTGCGCGGCACGACGTGGTTGGCGTTCGCGGCTTCGGCCGTCGGGCAGGTCCCAGCGCCGTTCCTGCCGCCGGTCCCCGTCCTCGCGAACAGCCGCAGCGCCATCGCGGCGATCGCCGAGTGCAATCGCGACAGCAGCCCGGACATCCTGGCGCTCGGCGAGAACGCGATGACGAGCGGCTCGGCCGTGCCGGCCAGCGGCGGCGTGTCGCTGCCCGGCATGCTGGTGACGTCGCTCGACGAATCGGGCCGCGCGCTCGCCGTCGACGCGCCCGGCCCGCTGCTGCCGGTGTTGCCCGACGACGGCACGACGGGCGCTGCGGCGCTCGCCGCCGGCGACCTCGACGGCGACGGCCGCGACGACCTCGTCGTCGTCGGCCTCGACGGCGCGATCGAGTGGCGGCGCAATCGCGGCGCCACGACGCTCGGCGGCTCGGACTTCGGCGTCGGCGGCGCGCTCGCCGACCTGACGTGGCTCGGCGAGGTCGCGCCGCCGCATGCGCGGTACCGCGTGCCCGCGGCGCGCGTGCTCGACGTCGACCGCGACGGCGACCACGACGTGTTCGTCGCCGGCACGGTGCACGAGCGCGGCACGAACCACCCGCTGGCGTCGTTCGTGCTGCTGTGTCGCAACCAGGGCAATGGCGCGTTCACGACCTTGCGGCGCAAGTTCGCCGGCAACGTCGTCGACGCCGCGTTCGCCGACTTCGATCGCGACGGTGACTTCGAGCAGATCGCCGTCCTCGTCGAGGTCGGCGCGCCGGGCGCGTTCGCCGACGAACTGCGCCACTTCGCCTTCGGCGGCAGTTCGCTGCTGCCGGTCGGCAGCCCGCTGCCGCTCGGCCCCGGTCGCGCGACCGCGCTCGCGCTCGCCGACGTCGACGGCGACGGGCAGATGGACTACGTCGTCGCGCAGAACGACTGGTCGCCCGCAGGCCCGATCGGCGCGCTGGCGTGGTACGGCGGCAATGGCCAAGGCCAGCTGCTCGCCGGCTCGTGGGGCGCGATCCCGCTGCCGGCGAACGGCACGGGCCTCGGCGATCCGATCGTCGCGCTCATAGCGGGCGACTGGAACAATGACGGCGTCGACGACGTCGCCGCGATCCGCGCGTACGCGACTTCAACGATCACGCCGAACGGCATCGCCACGGCAAGCGCGCCAAGCGATCTCTTGATCGCGTGCGGACCCGGCTTGCCGTTCTACACGGCGATCGCGCTGCCGCTGCCGGGCGCGCACAACGCCACAACCATCGCGCTGCCGCCGTCGGTAGCGATGCCACTCGATGCGCTGCCCGCGCTACTCCGGCCGATCGACCTCAAGGGCGACGGCGCGCCCGACCTGCTGGTGCTCGCCCTCGACGCCAGCGACGGCGTTGGCGCCATGGCGATCGCCGTCAATGACGCGCCGCTCGCCCCGGGCGCGCCACGCCTCGCGGCGCTCGGCCAGGGCACTGGCGGCAATCCGCTGCACGAAGCGCGCCTGGGCTTCGACGGTGGCGCGCCGCGCATCGGCAACGCCGCCTTCCGCTGCACGCTGCAGAACGTGCAGGGCGGCTGCCTCGCCGGCCTGATCTGGGGCTGGTTCGGCTACGCCGACCTGTTCCCGGTCCACGGCTTCATGATGCACCTGATGCCGTCCGAGTTCGGCGTCGCGTCGCTGACCAGCGGCACAGCCGCCGGCGAAGGCTTCGCGACCTTCGCCTTGCCGATCCCGAACGACCCCGCGCTGGTCGGCGAGTTCGGCGCGTTCCAGTACGCGTACTACGACCATGTCGTCGGCGCGTTCGGCGGCTCGCAGGGCACGAGCCTCTGGATCGGCCAGTAGGCCGCGCCGCGCCGTTGCGCGCGTCGCGTCGGCCCACCACCATGGTCCGACGATGACGACGATCGCATTGCTCGGGACTGGCCTGCTCGGGTCGGCCATGGTCGAGAACCTGCTGCAGAAGGGCTGCGCCGTGCGCGTGTGGAACCGTACGCGCGACAAACTGGCGCCCCTGGTGGCGAAGGGCGCCATCGCCACCGCCGACCCCGCCGACTGCGTCCGCGGCGCCGACCGCGCGCACCTCGTGCTGACCGACGACGCTGTCGTCGACGCGGTGCTGGCGCAGGCGCTGCCGGGCCTCGGCCGCAGCGTGCCAGTCTACGACCACAGCACCAACCTGCCGGCCAAGGTCGCCGCGCGCTTCGCCGCGCTGCGCGCGCAGGGCGTTCGCTACGTCTCGGCGCCGGCCTTCATGTCGCCGACCAACGCGCGCGAAGCGTCGGGCCTGCTGGTCTACGCCGCGCCGGCCGCCGAGCACGCGGGCATCGAGGCCGACCTCGCGCCGATGACCGGCAAGGTGTGGCACGCTGGCGAACGGCCCGATCTTGCCGCCGTGCACAAGCTCGCCGGCAACTCGGTGTTCTTCGCGCTCGCTTCCGCGATGGCCGACGTGCTGGCGATCGGCGCCGGCAGCGGCGTGCCGGCCGAGCAGATGCTCGCCTTCTACGACGTGTTCAAGCCGGGCATGGCGCTCGGCTACCTCGGCCACCGCGTCGCGCGGGGCGGCGCTGGTCGCGCCAGCTTCGAACTGCAGATGGCGCGCAAGGACGTGCGGCTGTGCCACGAGGCGGCCGGCAAGGAACCCTTGCTGGTGCTGCCCGCGGTGGCGGCGGCGATGGATCGCGCGCTGGCGCAGGGCCAGGCGCAGAACGACTACGCGGTGTTCACGCGCGCGTGAGCGATCGTCTGAGGTCGGCCTTCGGAAATCAGCCGACGGAATCTGCTTGCGGCGCCCCGCGCCGCGCCGCCGGGACCTCCCGCGCTCGCTTGCGCCCGGCCGTCCCGGCATCATCTCGCCGCTGCACATCCAGGGAGGCGGCGGGGCGGGGCGTGAATCGCGCAGCGCAGGCGGTCTCTCCTTCGCAATGACCGGACCGACGCGATCGGCCCACCGTCGCGATCGCCTGAGCGGGCACCGACGCGGACCCTGCGAACACGGCAACAGCAGGATGGCGCCTCGCCGCTCCGGCCGCCTAACCTCTCCGCCCCGCAACGTGCCGCCCTCCCCCGCCCAACGCCTCGTCGACGCCTTCGCCGGCCTGCCGGTGACGCGCACGCTGTGCGAACAGGTCGCCCTGGGCAGCCAGCGCAAGGCCGGCGGGCTGTGGGGCGCTTCGGCCGGCCTGCTGGTCGCCGTGCTGCAGCAACGCCACAAGGGTGCTTCGCTGATCCTGACCGCCGACGACGTCGACAGCCTGCAGCTGCAGACCGATCTCGCGGCCTTCGGCGTGCCGTCGCACGTGCTGCTGCGGCAGGAGCAGAGCGACGACGGCCAGCCCGATCCGACGACGCGCAGCGAGCGGCAGAAGGCGCTGCAGCGGCACGCCGCCGACAAGGCGCCGCTCTTGTGCGGCATCGAGGCCTTGCTGCAGCCGGTGGCGACGCCGAAGGCGCTAGCGCGCGCGCAGCTCGGGCTGCACGCCGGCCAGACGATCGACCGCGTGCAGGTGCTGCAGAAAGCGCAAGCTGCCGGCCTGCGGCAGGTGCCGCTGGTGCTCGCACCCGGCGAGTGCAGCGTGCGCGGCGACGTCGTCGACCTGTTCCCGATGGCGGCCGAGCAGGCCGTGCGCCTGGAGTTCTTCGACCGCACGCTGGAGTCAATCCGCACGTTCGACCCGAGCACGCAGCGCACGCTCGTCGTGCACGAGCGCTACGCGCTGGCGCTCGGCGGCAAGGACGCCGACGAGGATGGGGCGGTGCTGCGCCACTTGACGCCGTCGCGCACGCTGGTGCTCGCCTACGAGCCGCTGCGCATCGAGGAGCGCATCGCGCGCCTCGCCGCGTTCGCGCCCGACCTGCGCGCCGCCGTGCAGGAGATCCAGGACACGCTACGGCCGTGCGCGCGCGTCGACATCAGCTCGCTGCCGAGCCACGACCTCGACTACAAGGTGCTCTCGGCCGGCAGCGCCGTCGGCTCCGGCGAGGCCGATCCCGCCGGCCGGCTGCGCAGCATCCGCGGCGTGCTGGGCCGCGTGCTGCTGTTCTGCCGCAGTGACGACGAACGCGACCGCTTGCAGGAGATCTTCGCGCACAAGGGCGTCGACCTCGCGGCCGAGAAGGTCGAGCTGCTGCCCGGCGCGATCAGTCGCGGCTTCCGCGTCCCCGACCTGCAGACAACGGCGCTGAGCAATGTCGAGTTCGCCGGCGTGCCGCAGCAGGCGCGCGTGCGCGAGCGGCAGGTGATGCCGAGCCGCGCCATCCAGAGCTTCTTCGAGCTCGGCCCCGGCGACCTCGTCGTGCACGCGGTGCACGGCATCGCGCGCTTCGAGGGCACCGAGCTGGTGACGCGCGGCCAGGGCGCCGAGGAACACCTGCGGCTGTGCTTCCAGGACGAGGTCAAGCTGCTCGTGCCGGCGAGCAAGATCCACCTCGTCCAGAAGTACGTCGGTAGCGGCGGCAAGGCGCCGCTCGACAAGCTCGGCGGCAAGGGCTTCCAGAAGCGCAAGGAGCAGGTGCAGGAGGCCCTGTTCGACCTCGCCGCCGAACTGCTGGATGTGCAGAGCAAGCGCGCGCTGGTCAAGCGCCCGCCGTACCCGCAGGACGCGCTCGAACGCGACTTCCTCGACGCCTTCGCCTTCCGCGACACACAGGACCAGGCGCGCGCGTGGACCGAGATCCAGGCCGACCTCGCCAAGGAATCGCCAATGGACCGGCTGCTGTGCGGCGACGTCGGCTTCGGCAAGACCGAGATTGCGTTGCGCACGGCCTTCCGCGTGGCGCTCAGCGGCCGACAGGTCGCCGTGCTGTGCCCGACGACGATTCTCGCCGAGCAGCACGCGCGCACGTTCGCGCGCCGCTGCGAGCCCTTCGGCCTGTCGGTCGAGATGCTGTCGCGCTACCGCACCGGCGCCGACCGGCGCGCGATCGAGGACAAGCTCGGCAGGGGCAACGTCGACATCGTCATCGGCACCCACCAGCTGCTCGGCAACGACGTCGCCTTCCACGACCTGGCGCTGGTCGTCGTCGACGAGGAGCAGCGCTTCGGCGTGCGGCAGAAGGAGCGGCTCAAGCAGTTGCGCGCCGAGGTCGACGTGCTGACGCTGTCGGCGACGCCGATCCCACGCACGCTGCACGGCTCGCTGCTCGGCATCCGCGGCATCAGCACGCTCGACAACCCGCCACCAGGCCGCCAGGAGGTCGAGACGCGCGTGCTGTTCCGCGACGACCGCGTGCTGCAGGACGCGATCGCGCGCGAGCTCGCGCGCCAGGGGCAGGTGTTCGTGCTGCACAACCGCATCAGCGAGCTGGAGCCGCTGGCGGTCCGCGTCCGTCAGCTGTGCCCCGGCGCGCGCGTCGCCATCGGCCACGGCCAGATGACCGAGGCCGAGATCGAGAAGACCGTGCGCGCGTTCGTGCGCGGCGACTTCGACGTGCTGGTCAGCACCACCATCGTCGAAAACGGGCTCGACATCGGTCGTGCCAACACCATCTTGATCGACAAGGCCGACCTCTTCGGCCTCGCCGAACTGCACCAACTGCGCGGCCGCGTCGGCCGCAGCAGCGAGAAAGCCTACTGCTACCTGCTGCTCGACCGCGACGAGCCGCCGGGCATGGAGGCGAAGGCCCGGCTGAAGGCGCTCGAGGAGTTCTCGCACCTGGGAGCTGGCTTCGCGATCGCGATGAAGGACCTGGAGATCCGCGGCGCTGGCAACCTGCTCGGCCCGCAGCAGTCCGGCCACATCGCCTCGGTCGGCTACGACATGTACTGCCAGCTGCTGCGCGCCGCCGTCGACACGGCGAAGACACAGCGGCCGAACGCGGCGCAGGTGGTCGAGGTCGACGTCGACCTGCGCGTGCAGGCGTTCCTGCCGCAGGACTTCCTCGCCGACCCGCGCCAGCGCCTCGAACTGCTGCGCGAGATGGACGAGGCGACCGACGACGACAAGCTGCGCGAGCTCGAGGCCGAGCTCAAGGACCGCTACGGCAAGCTGCCGACGCCAGTGCGCACGCTGCTGCGCGTGTTCCGCCTCAAGCACGGCCTGATGGCGCTCGGCGCGCACGGCGTGCAGTGGGTCGAGAACGACCGCGTCGTCGTCCGCCACGCGCCGGGCGTGCCGCTCGGCGGCAGCTGGCTCGACTGCTGCCAGGACGTGCGCCCGGTCGAGGCCGGCAAGACCCACCTGATCCTGCCCAAGCAGCGCGGCGGCAAGGCCTGGGAGGCCGACGACGTGCTCGAGTTCCTGCTCGCCGCGGTCACCGGCCGCCTCGCCCCCGCCATCCGCGCGGCCAAGCCCCTGCCGACCACCGCCCCGCCGCCGCGGCCGACGCGCCGGCCGACCAGCCGCAGCAAGCCGCTGCCGTGGGAGTAGCGAACGCATCGGTGGCAGAAAGCCGTGGGGCATACCGCCACAGCCAAGGCAGCATGCGCGCTTGCGACTCGCCGCAGCGAAACCGGGTCGGACACCGGCGCCGCGCGCTTGGGCGCGGGCCGAACGCGACGCCGCTGTAGGTGGCTTCCTCGCCCACTCCGCCCGACCGCAACCCCTTCGCCCGCCGAGACGAACGCTTGCGAGCCCGGTACGTCACCGCGGGCAAAATCCGTTAGTGTCCCCCTAACCTGACTGCCTGCAAACATCGCCGTTCGCGACCCCTTCGTCGGCATTCCGACTTCGCCTCATGCGGATTCCACGCTCGCCGTCCTTCCTTGGCGCGTCGTTGTGCGCCCTCGTCCTGCTGCTCGCAGCGCCCCACGGCCGCGCGCAGGAGCCGCCAGTCCCTACGCCTGTCCCCGCCGAGCGTCCGGCCGAGACGCCAGCAGGGGAAGCGCCGCAAGGTGAGCAGCCCCGCCGGCCGCGCCGCCAAGGCCGCCTGCCGCCGGGCTTCGCGCCGGTCGTCATCGAGGCCGGCTCCGTGCATCCGGTCACCGGCCCCGCGATCGAGAACGGCGTCGTCGTGATCCGTGGCGAGCGCATCGTCGCCGTCGGCAAGAAGGGCGAAATCGACGTGCCGCAGGGCGCGGTCGTGCGCAGCTTCCCGACCGGACACGTCTATCCCGGCCTGATCGACGCCGCGACCGACGCCTACACCGACCCATCGCTGCGCGGTGACGGCAGCAGCGACGGCGGCACGGCGTTCGTCGACGACCTGCGCAAACAGGACAGCCGCGTCCACGACCTCGCGGCCCAGGGCATCACTACGGCGTACGTCACGGTGCGCTCGCCGGCGTTCGTGCGCGGCCAGGGCGCGATCGTGCGGCCGAAAAAGGACGGCGGCTTCGAGCCGTGGTCCGGCAAGGACAAGGCGGCGCTACAGGTGCGCATGACCAACGGCCCCGGCAGGTCGCACGCGCTCGAGCGCCAGCAGCAACTGCAACAAGCCGACGGTTTGTTCGAAGGCCTCGACGAGTATCGCAAGGCGCTGACCGACCACGAGGACGCGCTCAAGAAGTACGACAAGGAGTTCGCCGACTACCTCGCCTTCCACCAGAAGAAGAAGGACGGCGACAAGAAGCCCGAGGGCGACAAGCCAACCGGCAGCAACAAGCCGGCGGGCGACGGCAAGCCCGCGGACGCGCCCGCCGGCGCGGGCCAAGGCGGCGGCGGCAACGACCCGCCCAAGGATGAACCGCCGAAGAAGGACCCGCCGAAGCAACTCGACGGCGAACAGGCCGCCGCGTTCGAAGCGGCGCTGCTGACGCTGCTCGAAGCGATCGCGCAGGACCCCAAGCCCAAAGAGCCGCCGAAGCCGGACGCGCCAAAGCCGGACGGCCAACAGCCCGCCCCCGCCGGCGGCGCACCCGCGGCCGAGAAGAAGGACGAAGGCCCCAAGCGCCCGACCTACCCCAAGGCGCCGTCGAAGGAGCCCCAGCGCGACGCGCTGCTCAAGGTCCTCGACGGCGAACTGCCGCTGCGCGTCGAGGCCCACCGCCCCGACGAACTGCGCGCGGCGCTCGCGCTGCAGCAGGCGCGCAAGGTGCCGGTGCTCGTGCTGGAGCAGGCCTACGGCGCCGCCGCGCTCGCCGACGAGATCGCCAAGGCCGGCGCGGCGGTGGTCCTGACCGAGTGCCTGCCGATCCCGTTCGAGCCGCCGTACGACCGCTTCGACGCCACCAAGCTGCCGGCGAGGCTCGCTGCTGCCGGCGTGCCGTTCGCGATCGCGACCGGCCGCGCCTCGTGGTCGTCGCTGCTGCCGCTGCAGGCCGCGGCTGCCGTCGGCGGCGGCCTCGCGCCGGCGGAAGCGCTGCGCGCGATCACGCTGACGCCCGCCGAGATCCTCGGCGTCGCCAAGGACGCCGGCTCGCTGCAGCCGGGCAAGTACGCCGACGTGCTGGTCACCGACCGGCCGCTGTTCTTGACCGATAGCCGGGTGCTGCTCGTGCTGGGCAAGGGCAACGCCGAATACGAGGTGAAGTGATGTTGCGCTGCACGCTGCTGCCGACCGCTCTCGTCGGGCTCGCCGCGACGCTGTCCGCGCAGGACCTGCTGGTCCGCGCCAAGACGGTCGTCATCGCCCCCGACGCCGTGCTCGCCGACGGCCGTTTCCTCGTGCGCGCCGGCAAGGTCGCGTACGTCGGCCAGGACGTGCCCGCCGACGCCGCCGCGAAGGCGACCGCGATCGACTGCGGCGACGCCCTGGTCGTGCCCGGCTTCGTGCTGCCGCCGACGACGCTGGGCCGCGACCGCGACCTCGCCGAGGCGGCGCTGCCGTTCACGCCGGACCTGCGCGCTGTCGAGGCCTTCGATCCGTGGCACGAAGAGCTCGCCAAGCTGCCGCACGGCGGCTTCACCTCGGCGATCCTGTCGCCGTCGCCGCGCAATATCGCCGGCGGCCTCGGCGCGCTGGTCAAGCCGGGCGCTGGCGGCGGCAGCGTCGCCGCGCCGGATCTGCACCTCGCGCTGTCGCTGAATGCCGCGGCCCGCAACCCCGAGCGGCCGCCGACCTCGCTGATGGGCGCCGTCGACCTGCTGCGCAGCGCCTTCGCGCAGGCAAAGTCGTCGGCCGCCGCCGGCCCGGACGTCGCCGTGCTGCACAGCGCGCTGCAGGGCAACCGCAAGATCGCCATCGCCGCCGACACGCTGAGCGAGATCCAGCAGGCGCTCGACCTCGCGCGCGACTTCGGCTTCGACGCGGTGATCGTCGGCGCCCGCGACGCTGACAAGGCGCTCGACCGCCTCGTCGCCCAGCGCGCCGCGGTGGTCATCGGCGGCCTCGCGCCGGAGATGCGACTCGCCCAACTGCAGTTCCCCGCCCGCCTCGCCGAGGCCGGCGTGCCGTTCTGCTTCACCGGTCGGCCCGATCAGGCCCGACTGTCGGCCGCGCTCGCGGTGCGCCACGGCCTCGACCGCAAGTCGGCGTGGGCCGCGCTCAGCCGCGCGCCAGCGCAGATGTTCGGCGTCGCCGGCCAGGTCGGCGCGCTGCGCCAAGGCTGCGCCGCCGACTTCGCCGTCTGGAGCGGCGACCCGCTCGACCTCGGCTCGGCCCTGCGCGCCGTCTACGTCGACGGCGCGCGCGTTCATGGCGAACTGCCATCGGCCGCCGCCAACCCCGCTTCGTCCCCCGCCGCCGGAGTCCGCTGATGATCCGTTCGCTTCCCCTCGGCGCCATCGCGCTCGCGCTCGCCGCGCTGCTGCCAGCACAGGACGGCGTCACTGTCTATCGCAACGCCCGCATCCTGCCAGGCGGCGCGCCCGCCATCGACAACGGCGTGCTCGTCGTCGGCGGCGGCAAGATCCTCGCCATTGGCGGCGCCGACACAAAGGCGCCGAACGGCGCCGCAGTCGTCGACTGCGCCGGCAAGACCATCACGCCGGGCCTGATCGACGCGTCGTTCCGCGCCGGCAATACGCCGGACATGAACGAGAACGGCGACGAGGTCACGCCGCACCTGCGCGTGCTCGACAGCCTCGAACCCGCGGACCCGTCGTTCGTGCGCGCGCGCAGCGCCGGCGTCACCGCCGTGCACGTCATGCCCGGCGCGCGCAGTGTCATCGGCGGCCTCGGCGTCGTGCTCAAGACGCACGCCAAGGACCCGCAGGCGATGGTCGTCAAGCACGATGCGAGCCTGCGCATCGTCATGGGCGCCGAGCCGTCGATGGGCAACCGCGCGATCCGCGGCGGCAGCGTCGACTCGATCTACTACCGCCGCCCGACGACGCGCATGGGCGTGGTGTGGGCCGCGCGCAAGGCCTTCTACGACGCCAAGGAAGCGCTCGAGAAGTCGGCCGACGCGCCACCGGCGACGCCGAGCCCCGGCGTCGAGGTGCTGACGCGCGTGCTGCGCGGTCAGGTGACCGCGGTCACCACCGCGCGCTCCGAGCAGGACCTGCGCACCGCCCTGCGGCTCGCCGCCGAGTTCGGCTACCGCACGGTGCTCGATGACGCGCAGGACGCGCACATGCTGGTCGACGAGCTGAAGGCGGCGCAGACCACCGTGATGCTCGGCGCGCCGAGCGCGACCGCGATCGCCGGCAGCGCTGGCGCCGACGGCGCCGACCCGCGCAGCGTGACCGCCCGCCTGCTCGCCGACGCCGGCGTGCCGTTCGTCATCACGACCGGCAGCAACGCCGCGTCGCTCGACCTCGTGCGCGAGGCGATGTTCGCCGCGCGCAACGGCATCTCCTCCGCCCGGGCGCTCGACGCGGTGACGATCGAGCCCGCCAGGCTCCTGGGCATCGACCAACGGACCGGCAGCCTGCAGAAGGGCAAGGACGCCGACTTCGTGGTCTGGTCCACCGATCCCCTCGACCCGGCCGCTGCGGCCGAGTCGGTCTTTGTCGACGGCATCGCCGTGCAGGTCCTCCGATGAACGCCATGTCGCTCTCCGCTCCGTTGCTCCGCAGCATCCTCCGTTGCGCCGTCGCCGCCGCGATCGCGGCATCGCCCGTGTTCGCCCAGGACCTGCTCGCCGTCAAGGCGGGCCGCATCCTGACCGTGAGCGGCCCCGTGGTCGAAGACGGCGTCGTGCTGATCCAGAACGGCCGCATCACCAAGATCGGCAAGCAGGCCGAGGTCGAGATCCCGTGGGCCGCGAAGGTCATCGACGCGACCGGCAAGACCGTCATGCCGACGTGGGTCGTCGCCCACTCGCAGGGCGGCATGCGCAACTTCAACGAGAACATGCAGAACGTGCCGTGGCTGACGGTCGGCGACGCCGTCGACCCCGCCTCGCCGTACTTCGAGGACTGCCTGCGCAACGGCGTCGGCGCGATCCACGTGATGCCCGGCAACCAGACGCTGCTCGCCGGCCAGGGCATGGTCGTCCGGCCGTTCGGTCGCACGGTCGAGGACATGACGATCGCCGCCAACACCGGCATCAAGATGTCGCTCGCCGCCGGCGGCAGCGGCCGCCTGCAGCAGATCCGCAAGCTGCGTCGCGCCATCGCCGACGTGCGCGAGTACCTCGCCGACTTCGACCGCCGCAAGGCCGAGTTCGACAAGGAGAAGGCGGCGGGCGCGATCCCGGCCGACAAGAAGTGGACCGAGGAGGTCGACCGCACCAAGAAGGGCGCCGTCGACCTTGTGCAGAAGAAGGCGAAGGGCTGGCTGTACGTGCCGAGCTTCGCCGAACTGGACGAGGCGCTGCGGCTGGCACAGGACCTCGACCTGCAGGTCGTGCTCGGCAACAACATCGACGAGGGCGTCGGCCTCGTGAAGAAGCTCGGCAAGCCGGTCGTGCTCGACGACGCCATCGAGTACTTCGAGACCGACGAGGAGACGCAGAAGGAGAAGCGTTTCTGCAGCGCCAAGCTGCTCGCCGACGCCGGCGTGCCGTTCGCGCTGACGCTCGGCCAGGGCGGCCCGACGGCCTACCCGTGGTGGCAGCTCGGCACGTGCGTCCGCCACGGCATCGCGCGCGACAAGGCGATCGAGGCGCTGACGATGGTCCCGGCGCAGCTGATCGGCATGGGCGACCAGCTCGGCTCGCTCAGCGAGGGCAAGCTCGGCAACCTGCAGATCTTGACCGGCGACCCGCTGCAGGCGACGTCGTGGGTCGAGACCGTCGTGCTCGAGGGCCAGGTGGTCTACGAGCGCAGCAAGGACCCGCGGCTGCAGTACCTGTTCGAGGCCGAGAAGGCCAAGGCCAGCAAGGCCGCCGGCCCGGAGAAGAAGGAGACCGAGAAGAAGGACGGCGCCGAGCCCGCCAAGGCCGAACCGGCGAAGGCCGAGGGCGGCAAGCAGGACGCGCCCAAGTCCGGCAACGGCAACGGCCGCGGAGTCCGCTGATGCGCGCCGCCGCCTTCGTCCGCCTGCTGCTCGCCGCCGCGGCGTTCGCCGCCGCGGCGCCAGCGCAGGATCCCGCCGTCCCGTCGCGCACGTTCGCCGTGCGCTGCGGCACGCTGTTGCTCGGCGACGGCAAGGCGCCGCTGCGCGACGCGTGGCTCGTCGTCGTCGACGGCAAGGTGCGCAGCGTCGGCATGGACGCGCCGCCGGCCGGCACGCCGGTCGTCGACGCGTCGGGCCGCGTGGTGATGCCCGGCATCGTCGCGGCCGACAGCGACCTCGCCAACGCCGCCGACTCCGAGTACCAGTTCGCGCCGGACGCGCTCGCCGTCGACCAGTTCGACTTCGAGCGCAGCCAGCTCGCCGCGCTGCAGGGCGGCGTGACCACCGCCTACCTGTCGCCGGGCCGCGCGCGGCTCGTCGGCGGCCAGGGCGCCGTCGTCAAGCTCGCCGGCAGCGACCTCGTCGCGCGCGTGCTCGACGACTCGGCCGCGCTGCGCGTCAACTTCGCCGAGGCCGCGCTCAACGCGCCGCGCGTGTTCGAGCCGACGCCGCACCCGACCGACGAGGATCCGTTGGAGGCCGCGCGCATCCAGACGCCGACCGCGCGCATCAGCGTGCTCGCCGAACTGCGCGCCGCGTTCGCCGCGGCGACCGACAAGGACCTGCGCGCTGGCGGCGAAGGCCCGGCCGAGCACCGCTTCGACGAACGGCCGCTCGCCGACGTCATCAAGGGCGCGCTGCCGCTGCGCGCCGGCGCCTTCCTCGCCAACGACATCCGCCGCGCGCTGTTGTTCCAGCAGGAACTCGGCGTGCGCATGGTGCTCGAGGACCCGCAGGAGATCGCCGAGGTGATCGACCTCGCCGCGGCACAGAAGGTCGCGGCGACGTTCCGCGTGCCGGTGCGCTTCGGCCGCGCCAATCCCGGCGGCGAGGACCGCCTCGACAAGTCGCCGGAGCCGCGCGCCGACGCCGCCGCCAAGGCCGCGGCCAAGGGCCTGCTGGTCGGGCTCGCGCCGGCCCCCGGCGTGCCGCTGCGCGACTACCTGATGGCGGTCGCCGTCGCCGTGCGCCACGGCCTGCCCGCCGCCACCGCGCTGCGCGCCGTCGGCGCCGATGCCGCGGCGATCCTCGGCGTCGACGGCCGCGTCGGCACGCTGCAGCCCGGCAAGGACGCCGACTTCATCGTGCTGAGCGGCGATCCGCTCGCGGTCGGCACGCTGGTCGAGCAGACCTGGGTCGACGGCGAGCGCGCGTACGCGCGCAAGGCGTCGTCGACGGCGCTGGCGATCCGCGCCGGCCTGATCCACGACGGCGTCGGCCGCTCGTTCCGCAACGGCGTCGTGCTGATGCAGGACGGCCGCGTCAAGGCGGTCGGCGAGGACCTCGCGATCCCGTACGGCGCGCAGGTCGTCGACCTGCCGACCGCGGTGGTCACGCCGGGCCTGATCGACGCGTTCTCGCACCTCGGCCTCGCCGGCGAAGGCATGTTCGTGCCGCCCGGCGCGCCCAACCAGCGCGTGCACGACGCGATCGCGCACGACGACCCGATGTTCGCGCCGGCGCTGCGCGAGGGCATCACCACGGTGCTCGTCGCCGGCAAGGACGGCGGCCCGGTCAGCGGCCGGCTCGCGGCGGTGAAGACCGGCGCCGCCGACCACGCGTCGATGACGGTGCGGCCGATCGCCGGCCTGCGCATGAGCCACGACGCCATCGGCCCCGACGCGATCCGCGGCTTCGCCGAGCAACTCAACCGCGGCAAGCAGTACGTCGAAGCCTGGAAGAAGCACGAGAAGGACCTCGCCGACTGGCAGGCCGGCAAGAAGGCCGAGAGCCAGCCCGCGCCGGCGCCGGCGCCGACCGAGGACAAGCCCGAGGCCGCGCCGGTCGATCCGGTGAGCGGCGTCTGGGAGGGCGACCTCGACGTGCAGGGCCAGATCCAACTGAAGTTCACGCTCGACCTGAAGCTCGACGGCACGAAGGTCGACGGCACCATCAAGATCAGCTTCGCCGGCCGTGAAGTGCCGGCGCAGCCGATCGCCGGCGGCTCGTTCGAGGGCGGCAAGCTCAAGATCGAGTTCCGCGGCATGGGTGGCTCGGCGACGCTCGAAGGCACGATCAAGGACGACGTGCTGACGTCGAAGATCACGCTCGGTCGCATGGGCGACCAGGACCTGATCGCGCGCCGCATCAGCAAGTCGTCGGGCGCGCCGGCGCCGCGTCGCGCGAGCGCCAGCAAGCCCGACGAGGACGGCAAGCCCAAGGCCCCGAAGGTCGACGAAGGCCTCGAACCGATGCGCGCCGCGATCGAGAAGAAGGCGGCGCTGGTCGTGCGCTGCAACCGCGGCGCCGCCATCGGCGACGTCGTCGAACTGCTGGAGAAGGAAGGCATCCCCTACGTGCTGACCGGCGTCGAGGACCTGTACGACGACGCCGCGCCGCTGAAGGGCCGCAAGCCCGCCGTGCTCGTCGGCCCGGAGACGGTGTTCGAGGACAAGGGCGAGCTGAAGAACGTCGCGTCGATGCTGGCCGACATGGACCTGCCGGTGCTGTTCGGCAGCGGCGAGTGCAAGAACGCCAAGCTGCTGCCGCTGCACGCCGCCTACTCGGTGCGCTACGGCCTCAGCCCGGCCGACGCGCTCGCCGGCATGTCGTCGGCGACCGCGCGCGCGTTCCGCCTCGACGACCGCGTCGGCTCGCTGCAGAAGGGCAAGGACGCCGACCTCGTGGCGTTCTCGGGCAATCCGTTCGAGCCGCAGAGCCGCGTGCTCGTCGTCGTGTGCAACGGGCGGATCGTCGTCGACCGCCGGGAGGAGAAGCAGTGAACGCCCCGTTCCGCCTCGTCGCCGCCGCAGCGCTCGCGGCCACCCTCGCCGCCCAGGACGGCGCGCCGGCCGCCGCGGCGCCCGCGCAAGCTCCGCAGTCCGGCCCCAACCTGCCGGCGAAGCCGTTCGAGCTGTGGCGGCCGCGCCGTCCCAAGGAGGAGAAGGACTACCAGGTGGCGAAGTGGGGTCCGCGCGGCCTGCCGAGCCCCGGCTACGCCTTCCGCGCCGCCAAGGTGCTGCCGATCACCGCGGCGCCGATCGTCGACGGCGTCGTGCTGACGAAGAACGGCCTCATCGAGGCCGTCGGCGCGGCGAAGGACGTCGCGATCCCCGCCGGCTACGAGGTCGTCGACTGCGGCGACGCCGTGATCGTGCCGGGCTTCATCGAGATGCACTGCCACATCGCGTCGGAGAGCTTCGACCTCAACGACACGGTGCACCCGACGAACCCCGAGTTCCGCACGCTCGACCTGATCAGCATGGAGCACGACCAGATCCGCGTCGGGCGCGCGGGCGGGATCAGCACCGCGCTGTACATCCCGGGCTCGGGCTCCAACATGGGCGGCTTCGGCACGCTGACCAAGACGTGGGCGAAGTCGCCGGAGGAGGCGCTCGTGCGCTTCCCGGGCAGCCTCAAGATCGCGCAGGCCGGCAACCCCGAGCGCGGCAGCGGCGACCTCGGCACCGACATGATGGGCATGAGCGAGGGCATCCGCATGACCCTGCTCGACGGCAAGCGCTACTGGGAGCAGCACGAGGCCTGGCAGGCGGGCAAGGGCGCGAAGCCGAAGTTCGACCCGACGCTCGAACTGCTGCGCGGCCTGTTCCGCCACGAGTACCTCGTGTCGGTGCACACGCAGATCTACCAGGTCGTGCTGCAGACGCTGCAGATGCTGCGCCACGAGATGGGCCTGTGGACCGTCGTCGTGCACGGCGAGTTCGACGCCTACCGGCTGTCGGGCAACGCCTACGAGTCGGGCATGGCGGTCGCCGCCGGCCCGCGCAACTACCACTTCGACCGCGCGACGTCGCAGTTCCTCGGCCTGATGCAGACCTGGCACGACGGCGGCAAGTACTACGCCTGGCGCGACCCGGTGCTCGGCCTCGGCCGCGACGGCGTCGGCGTCAACACCGACTCGCCGGTCGTGCCGCAGGAACAGCTGACGGTGCAGGCCGCCATCGGCGTGCGCCTCGGCCTGCCGCACGAGGTCGCGCTGCGCGCGCTGACGATCAACAACGCGCGCTTCGCCGGCATCGACCACCGCGTCGGCTCGCTGACCGTCGGCAAGGACGCCGACCTCGGCGTCTGGAGCGGCGACCCGATCGACCCGCGCAGCGCCGTGCAGGTCATGGTGATCAACGGCCAGATCTGCTACCGCCGCGATCCGTCGCGGCCGGTCTGGTGACCGCGAGCCGCTGACGTGACCTCCCCCGCCGCCATCGCCTGCGCGCTGCTCGCGTTCGCCGCCGCCGCCTCGGCGCAGGCGACCGCGCACCTCGCCGCGCGCATCGTCCCGGTCGACGCGGCGCCGATCGACGGCGGCGTGCTCGTCGAGGACGGCGGCCGCATCGTCGCGCTCGGCGCGAAGAAGGACGTGGCGATCCCGACGGGCGCGAACGTCGTCGACCACGGCGAGGCGTGGCTGTGCCCCGGCTTCGTCGACCTGCACCACCACGTCAGCGGCGGCGGCGGCGACATCAACGACATGGTGCTGCCGCTCAACGCCGAGCTGCGCACGCTCGACGTCGTCAAGCCGAGCGAGGAGGCCGTGCGGCGCACCGCCGCGGGCGGCGTGACGACGACGCTGTTCATCCCGGGCTCGGGCACCAACATCAGCGGCTTCGGCGTGCTGCTCAAGATGCGCTGGGGCGGCTCGCTCGACGCGATGGTGCTGCGCCAGCCGGGCGCGATGAAGGTGGCGCAGGGCTTCAACCCCGAGCGCGGCAGCGGCGACCTCGGCGCCACGCGCATGGGCAGCAAGGAGCTGCTGATGCGCCAGCTGGAGCGCGGCCAGGCCTACGAGGCGGCGTGGCGCGCGCACCGCGACGGCAAGGGCGCCAAGCCGAGGTTCGAGCCCGAGCTCGAACAGCTGCGCCAGGTCTTCGCCCGCGAAGTGCCGGTGCTGATCCACACCGCCGGCCTGCGCGACTGCATCGCCACCGCGCGCATGTTCCAGGACGTCTTCCCCGTGCAGATGGTGCTGTCGCACGGCTGCTTCGACGGCTGGCTCGCCGCCGAGTCGCTCGCGCGCCGCAAGACGCCCCTCAACCTCGGGCCGCGCATGTTCCAGTTCGATCCGTACGGCCGCATGCAGGGCATGTGCCAGGCCTACTGGGACGCCGGCTGCACCGACATGAGCATCAACACCGACGCGCCGGTCGTCGCCGCCGAGGAGTTCCAGCTCCAGGGCGCGATGGCGGCGCGGCTCGGGCTGCCGTGGAACGCCGCATTGATGGCGCTGACGCTCGCCCCCGCCCGCCAGATCGGCGTCGCGGATCGCGTCGGCTCGCTGACGGTCGGCAAGGACGCCGACTTCCAGGTCGTCGACGGCGACCCGCTCGACCCGCGCCACGCGCCGCGCGCGGTCTACATCGAAGGAACCTTGGTCCACCGACTCGGAGACGTGCGATGACCCCAGTTCGAACCGCCCTCTCGGCCCTGTTGGCGCTCGCCGCCGCGACCGCCTGCCTCGCGCAGGACGCGCGGCCGATCGCGTTCACCAACGCGCGGCTCCTGCCCGTCTCCGGCCCCGCCATCGAGCGCGGCACGCTGGTGATCCGCAACGGCAAGATCGAAACCATCGGCGCCGACGCTGTCGTGCCGCCGGGCGCGCGCGTCGTCGACTGCGCCGGCAAGACCGTGATGCCGGGCCTGGTCAGCGCGTGGTCGCGCGCCGGCCTCGCCGGCCAGAGCCAGCCGCGTGGCGACGCGCCGATGGGCGGCAGGCGCGGCGGCATGGAGCTCCCGATGCCGATGGGCGGCGGCGGCACGCAGAACAAGCCGGCGACCAAGGTCGTCGACGGCCTCTACGCCAAGCAGCCGGTGTTCGGCGAACTGCTGCGCGCCGGCGTCACGTCGCTGGCGCTCAATCCCAACGGCAGCGGCTTCCCCGGCCTCGGCGCGGTGCTGCGTCCGGACGGCAAGACCGTCGAGCAGTTGACCGTCGACGACGACGCGTTCGTGCAGGTCGGCATGGTGCGCGACAGCGGCACCAAGAAGCTGCTGAAGGAGCAGTTCGAGAAGGCGCAGAAGGTCGTCGACGAGCGCAAGAAGCCGCCAGCGCCGCCGACCCCGCCGCCCCAGCCGCAGCAACCGCCGGCGGAAGCCAAGCCGGGCGAAGCCAAGCAAGAACCGCCGAAGGGCAACGAACCGCCGAAGCCGGGCCCGAACCCGACCCCCACTCCCACGCCGCCGCCGACGCCGAATCCCACGCCCACCCCGCCGCCGACCCCCACTCCCACGCCGCCGACGCCGGCACCTGCGCCGCAGGGCCAGCCAGCGCCGCAGCAACCGCCGCAGCAGGCCCCGAAGGCGCCGCCGAAGGATCCCAACCTCGAGGTGCTCGCCGACCTGCTCGAAGGCAAGCGCCGCGCCATCGTGCAGATCGACTCGGCCGCCGACCTGCTGCACTGGCAGGACGCCGTCGGCGACAAGCTGACGTTCCCGCGCGCCGTCGCGGTCGCGCGCCACGATCCGACGTCAGGCACCCTCGACGTCGTGCTCGAGCAGGTCAAGGCGTGGAAGTGCCCGGTGCTGCTGCCGCCGGACCTGACGACGCTGCCGCGCTCGCGCTACCTCGTGCACCCCGCGCTGCAGTTCCACGACGCCGGCGTCGAGGTCGCGTTCGCCATCGGCGAGAGCGGCCAAGCCGTGCGCCAACTGTTCTTCAACCTGATGCAGGTCTGCCGCTACGGCTTGCCGCAGGACGTCGCGCTCAAGGGCGTCACGTTGCTGCCGGCGAAGATCCTCGGCATCGACAAGACGACCGGCTCGCTCGACGTCGGCAAGGACGCGAACCTGCTGGTGTTCACCGGCGACCCGATGTCGCCCGCCGGTGAACTGCACTCCGTCTGGCTGCGCGGCGTCGAGACCAAGAAGGAGCCGTGACCATGGCCACGCCGACGAACCAACCCCACCGCACCATGCGTCCGCACATCCTGATCGGCAGCGCGCTCGCGCTGCTCGCCGCCTGCGACCTTCCCGCCCAGGGCCGCGGCCGCCGCGGCCAGCGCCCCGACGGCGCGCCGCCAGCCGCCGCGCCGAGCGAGGCCGCGCCGACCGCAAAGACCGACGACAAGCCCAAGGCCTACACCGCCATCGCCGGCGGCGACGTCTACCTCGGCACCGGCCAGCGCCTCAGCGGCGCCACGGTGCTGATCGCGGACGACAAGATCGAAGCCGTCGGCCACAACCTGACGCTTCCCGACGGCGCCAAGGTGATCGACGCCAAGGGCAAGTGCGTCAGCCCCGGCTTCGTCTGCGTGCAGGGCAATGGCATGGGCGCTGGCCGCGGCGCGCCCTACGTCGACTCGGTCAATCCGTACGACCCGGAGATCAAGCAGGCCCTCGCGTCCGGCGTGACGACGTTCCTCGCCGGCGCGGTCGGCGGCGACGGCGGCATGCCCGGCGGCAGCAACGCCGTGATCAAGCTCGCCTACGGCGACGTGCGCGGCATGGTGCTCAAGGAAAATGCCGTCGTCGGCATGAGCGCGTCGATGTCGCTGGCCGAACGCGACAAGTTCGAGGACACGGTCAAGAAGTGCCGCGAGTACCTGACGGCGGTCGCCGAGTTCCCGGCAAAGAAGGCCGCCGACCCGCAGGCCAAGGAGCCGCAGCCGCCGCAGGGCGCCGAGAAACTGCTCGCCGTGCTCAAGGGTGAGATCCCGCTCTGGCTGAGCGTCGGCGGCATGGCGATGAACCCGTTCGGCGGCATGACCCAGCGCGGCAACGCCAAGGACAGCGACGTCGGCGGCATCCGCCAGGCCCTGGCGATCGCCAAGCTGCTCGGCCGCGGCGTCGTGCTGCAGAAGCCGACCAGTGCCTGGCTGGTCCCGGACGAGATCGCCGCCACCGGCTCGATGGTCTACCTGAGCCCGCGCGACCGCCTGCCGGCCAACCCGACCAACCCGGAAACGACCGGCAGCAACCTCGCTTCGGCAGCCATCCTTGCCAAGGCGGGCGTGCCGGTCGCCGTCACCTGTCCCGTTGGCATGTTCGGTGGCGCCGGTGTCGGCACCGGCGGCATCATGGGACAGGATCTGAACACCCCGCATCTCGACGCCGCGTTCGCCGTCCGCGGCGGCCTCGACAACCGCAAGGCGTTGCGCACCTTGACGTTGGACGCCGCCAAGATCCTCGGCGTCGACCGCCGGGTCGGCTCGCTGGAGCCGGGCAAGGACGCGGATGTCTTGATTCTACAAGGTGATCCGCTGCACTATGCGACCTTCGTGACGACGGCCATGGTCAATGGCAAGGTCGTCTACGAGATGGCCAAAGAGCCCCTCTACAAGCACCTCGCGCGGTGACCGGGACTTGGCTGCGGCAGGGTGGAGGCTTACGCCCCGCCCCCGTGGTGCCCCTAACCGCAAACGGATTGGCAAAGCATGAGCGTCGAAAGCCTGAAGGAATTGGACGACTTCTTCCGCAGCATGCGGCAGTCGTTCAACAGCCGTGACCTCAAGACCTTCCGCTCGCACTTCTGGACCGACAAGCGCTTCCAGAACCTCGACGCATCCGGCCGTCGCGACCGTGGTTGGGGCGCTTTCGAGGAGGTGCTCGACCAGGAGTTCCGCTACCTCGACACGGTCAGGCTCGAACTCAAGGATCTGGACTTCCAGGTCTTCGACGACCAGTTCGCCACCGTCATCGGCGGCTGGAAGCTCTCCCAGGTCGATCCCGAAGGCCGCAACCACGACCAGACCGGCCGCTGCACGTTCTCGCTGTGCCGGCTGAGCGACGACTGGAAGATCGTGGCGCAGCACTTCTCGCAGCACACCGAAGAAGGCGCCGAAACGACCTAACCGACAGCCGCGGGGCGGCTGCTTGGGCCGCGCTGGGAGCGCACCCGGCGACCCGCGGCGAAAGGCCGTAAACCGACCTCGGCAGCCCCCGGCATGGTCGATAGAGTGTTCGCCCTTCAGGCTTCACCGACCGCATGGCGACCCCCGCGCCCTCCGCTTCCCATCCGGCCCCGGCGACCGCGCCGGCGGGCGCCCCGCTCCAGCCGTTCCAGTCCAAGCACAAGATCCGGCTGGTGACCGCGACCAGCCTGTTCGACGGGCACGACGCCGCGATCCACATCTTCCGCCGCATCGCCCAGGCGACCGGCGCGGAGGTCGTCCACCTCGGCCACAACCGCTCGGTGCGCGAGATCGTCGACGCGGCGATCCAGGAGGACGCCCAGGGCATCGCGGTGACCTCCTACCAAGGCGGCCACAACGAGTTCTTCCGCTACATGCACGACGTGCTGCAGGAGCGGGGCGCTGGCCAAGTGCGCGTCTTCGGCGGCGGCGGCGGCGTGATCCTGCCCGAGGAGATCGCGGCGCTACAGGCCTACGGCATCGCCCGCATCTACTCGCCCGACGACGGCCGCGCGCTCGGCCTGCAGGGCATGATCGACGACATGCTCGGCCGGTGCGACTTCGCCACCGTCCGCGCCGACGAAGCGCTGCCGGCGTTCACCGCCGACGACCACCGCGCGCTCGCCAAGGCGATCACGCTGGTCGAGAACCACCCCGACAAGCACCGCGAGACGGTGCAGCAGCGCCTCGCCGCAGCGAGCAACGTGCCGCCCGTGCTGGGCATCACGGGCACCGGTGGCGCTGGCAAGAGCTCGCTGATCGACGGACTGCTGCGCCGCTTCCTGCTCGACTTCCCGGCGATCCGCATCGCCGTGCTGTGCGTCGACCCGACGCGCAAGAAGACCGGCGGCGCGCTGCTCGGCGACCGCATCCGCATGAACAGCGCGTCGGACCAGCGCGTGTTCGTGCGCTCGATGGCGACCCGCCGCGCCAACCTCGCGCTCTCCGAGAGCGTGCGCGACGCGCTGTCGGCGCTGAAGTGCGCCGGTTTCGACCTGATCGTGCTCGAGAGCAGTGGCATCGGCCAGAGCGACACCGAGATCGTCGAGCACGCCGACGTGTCGATGTACGTCATGACGCCTGAGTTCGGCGCGCAGAGCCAGCTCGAGAAGATCGACATGCTCGACTACGCGGACCTCGTCGCGATCAACAAGTTCGATCGCCGCGGCGCCCGCGACGCTTTGCGCGACGTGCAGAAGCAGTTCCAGCGCAACAAGAAGGCTTGGGACAAGGCGCCCGACCAGATGCCGGTCCACGGGACGATGGCGGCGATCTTCGCCGACCCGGGCACCAACCGCTTCTACAAGGCGGTGGCCAAGGCGCTCGACGGCAAGCGCCCTGGACGCTTCGCCAGCGCCCTGCAACTCGTCGAGGGCGAGCCCGAGACGGCGCACGTGATCCCCGGCGAGCGCGTGCGCTACCTCGCCGACATCGTCGAGCACAACCGCCGCTACAACCGCTGGTCGCAGGAGCAGGCCGACCTCGCCGAGCTTGCGTACGCGCTGCGCACGGCCGCGACGGCGCTGCCGGCGACGGCGGCCGCCGCCAAGACGACGCTGCTCGACGAGGCAGCGAAGGCCGCGGCAGCGATGGCTCCCGAGAGCCGCGAACTGCTCGCCAGCTACGACGAACTCGCGCGCGGCTACAAGGGCGAGCACTACGTCTTCAAGGTGCGCGACCGCGAGGTCCGCGTGCAAAATCACGTCGCCTCGCTGTCCGGCCTGCAGATCCCCAAGGTCGCGCTGCCGCGCTTCCGTGGCGACGGCGACCGCCTGCGCTGGCTGCTGCAGGAGAACGTCCCCGGTCGCTTCCCGTTCGCGGCAGGCGTGTACCCGTTCAAGCGCACCGCCGAGGACCCCACCCGCATGTTCGCCGGCGAGGGCGGCCCGGAGCGCACCAACAAGCGCTTCCACTACCTGTCGGCGGGCCAACCCTACAAGCGCCTGTCGACCGCGTTCGACAGCGTGACGCTGTACGGCGAGGACCCGGCGCGGCGGCCGGACATCCTCGGTAAGGTCGGCAACGCCGGCGTGTCGATCTGCACGCTCGACGACGCCAAGCGCTTGTACTCGGGCTTCGACCTGTGCGACGCGGTGACGTCGGTGTCGATGACGATCAACGGCCCAGCGCCCATGCTGCTCGCGTTCTTCCTCAACGCGGCCATCGACCAGCAGTGCGAGCGCTGGCTGGCGCAGAACGGCAAGACCGCCGCAACCGAGGCGGCGATCGCCACGCTCTGGCAGAAAAAGGGCCTGCCACGGCCGCGCTACCGCGGCGACCTGCCGCCCGGCCACGACGGTCTCGGCACGCTGCTGCTCGGCGCGACCGGCGACCAGGTGGTGCCCAAGGACGTCTACGAGCGCATCCGCCAGGAGACGCTGTCGGTCGTGCGTGGCACGGTGCAGGCCGACATCCTCAAGGAGGACCAGGCGCAGAACACGTGCATCTTCAGCACCGAGTTTGCCCTGCGCATGATGGGCGACGTGCAAGAGTTCTTCACCCGCAACAAGGTGCGGAACTTCTATTCGGTCTCGATCTCGGGCTACCACATCGCCGAGGCCGGCGCGAACCCGATCACGCAGCTCGCCTTCACGCTCGCCAACGGCTTCACGTATGTCGAGTACTACCTGTCACGCGGGCTGCACATCGACGAGTTCGCGCCCAACCTGAGCTTCTTCTTCAGCAACGGCGTCGACCCCGAGTACGCGGTGATCGGCCGGGTCGCGCGGCGCATCTGGGCCAAGGCGTTGAAGCATCGCTACGGCGGCAACGAGCGCAGCCAGATGCTGAAGTACCACATCCAGACGTCGGGTCGGTCGCTGCACGCGCAGGAGATCGACTTCAACGACATCCGGACGACGCTGCAGGCGCTGTACGCGATCTACGACAACTGCAACTCGCTGCACACCAACGCCTACGACGAGGCGATCACGACGCCGACCGAGGAGTCGGTGCGCCGCGCGATGGCGATCCAGCTGATCATCAACAAGGAGCTGGGGCAGGCGAAGAACGAGAACCCGCTGCAGGGCTCGTTCCTGATCGAGGAGCTGACCGACCTCGTCGAGGAGGCGGTCTACGCCGAGTTCCTGCGCCTCTCCGAGCGCGGCGGCGTGCTCGGCGCGATGGAGACGATGTACCAGCGCGGCCGCATCCAGGACGAGTCGCTGCTGTACGAGAGCCGCAAGTCGACCGGCGAGCTGCCGGTCGTCGGCGTCAACACGTTCCTCGGCCGCGACGGCTCGCCGATCCAGGTCGTGCGCGAGGTCATGCGCAGCACTGACGGCGAGAAGCAGGCGCAGATCGACGGGCTGGCGCAGTGGCAGACGGCCAACGCCGAGGCCAGCAAGCAGGCGCTCGGCGCGCTGCAACAAGCGGCACTGACCGGCGGCAACCTCTTCGTCGCGCTGATGGACGCGGCCAAGGTCTGCTCGCTCGGCCAGATGTCGGCGGCGCTGTACCAGGTCGGGGGCCAGTACCGGCGCAACATGTGAGGCGTGGGCGGCCCGCGCCGCCCCTCGTCACGCCCGCCGGGTCACTTGCCGGCGCCGACGGCCGCGCGCAGCGCCGCCTCGCCGCCCACCACCGGCACGATCAGCTTGCTGCCGTCGAGGTCGATGGTCAGCTTGGCGCCGGCCTTCGGGTGCAACGTGAATTCGTTGTCGCTCGCCATCACCATCAGCGCCAGTTGCTCGCCGGCGGCCAGCACCTGGTCGTCGGGCTGCAGGTCGAACGACACGTCGTAGAACGTGCCCGGGACCAGCGGCTCGCCCTTGGTCAGCGAGCTGCGGTTCTGCGGGTCGGCCCAGCCGCGCGTGACCACGTCGTCGGTGATCTTGCGGCCGCCCTGCCACGGCAGCGACACCAGCCAGACGCTCAGGTTGGTCGCCGGCTTGTTGCAGGCGAGGCGCAGCGTGATCCGCGGCGAGCCGGAGACGTGCACCGGCGCGGTGAACTTGGGCAGCGCGAACAGCAGGCGGTTGTCCGACTTCTCGGCCTGCGCCAGCGTCGCGCCGGCCTGCTTCGGGTCGTCGACGATCGTCTCCTTGCCCTGGCCCGTCGCCGCCGCGAAGGCCAGCGCGCCGACGGCGTTGCCGCCCTTTTGCGGCCACAGCGTCACCGGCGCGGCCTCGGGGTTGGGGTAGTCGGCGTACGGCGTGGCGCCGCTCGGCCGCGCGTCCTCGCGCACAATCCACGCCTTGGGGTCCTTCTCGACGCCGTTGTCGACGCCGCAGAGGAAGCGCGTGAACCAGCGGTTCTGCAGCTTGAACGGCACGTTGTCGACGTGGCCGCTCTGGTGGAAGAAGGCCATGCACGGGACGCCCTTCTGCTTGAGCATCGCGTAGATCGACACCGACTGCTCGGGCATCACGTTCCAGTCGTTGAAGCCGTGCGCCATCAGCGTCGCGGCCTGCCACTTGCCGAGCTGGTTCTTGTAGTCGCGCGCCGCCCAGAAGTCGTTGTAGTCGCCGCTGACGCGGTCGATGCCGTTCTTCAGCTCGCCGTCGCGCACCTTCTCGATGCACCACGAGCGGCGCTTGGGGTCGCCGCTGGCGACGAAGTCGAACAGCACGTCCATGTCCTCGCCGGGGTAGCCGCCGGGGCTGCGCACGAGGCCGTTGCTGCGGTAGTAGCCGTACCACGACGCCGCCGGCGCGATCGGGATCACCGCCGCGAGGCCCTCGACGCCGGTGGTCGCCGCGGCGATCGGCAGCGTGCCGTTGTACGACGTGCCGACCATGCCGACCTTGCCGCTGCACCAATCGGCCTTCACTTCCTCGTCGCCGTCGAGCGTCTTGTAGGCCTTGGCGCGGCCACACAGCCAGTCGATCACCGCCTTCGGCGCCTGCGCCTCGTTGGGGCCGCCGATCGTCGGGCAACCCTGCGAGAAGCCGGTGCCCGGCGAGCAGCTGTGCACGACCGCGAAGCCGCGCGGCAGCCACTTCTGCACCTCGCTCTGGCTGATCATGCCCGGCTTCTTGCCGAAGCCGATCGGCGCCATCGCCGGCCGCGGCTGCGGCGGCTTGCCGAGTTCCTGCTCGATGCTCCAGTAGTAGCTGGTGTCCATCGGGCCGGTGCCGGCGAAGTACGGGCTGGTCTCGTAGACGACCGGCACCTTGAGGCCCTCGGTCGCCGTCTGCTTGGGCCGCGTCACGTCGACGTGCAGGCGGTCGTTCTTGCCGTCGCCGTCGGAGTCGAAGTCGGCCTGCACGAACAGCCACTCGCGGATCCACTCCTTGCGGTCCTTGAAGGCCTCGACGACCTGCGCCTCGCCATCGGCGAACGCCGGCGCGGCCTTGGCAGCGGCGGCGGGCTGGTCGCCGCCACCCTGGGCGGCGAGCGCCGCGGCGAAGGCAACGACAACGAAAAACAGCCGGAAGAACGAAGGATCGCAGCGGCGCAACATGGCCGGGATGGTAGGACGCACCGCGCACCACGGCCAGCCGCGGGCAGGCTTCGGCGGGTCGCTCGAGCACGTCGCGTGAGTTCTGCCCGCTCTGTCCGCCGTTGACGACGTTCCAATCGGTCGCGCCGTGTTCGCGCAGCAACGCCTGCAGTCGGGCCGGATACGAGCCCGTCGCGCAATCGAGACTGCCCATGCCGTGCGTCCATGAATCGCCGACGCAGAGCACCGTCTTGCCGGTGGCCGGCAGGACCGGCTTGCGCTGCTGGGACCAGATCACGTAGGCCGCGACCTGCATCACGCCTTCGACCAGCAATGCCACCATGGCGATGGCCAGCAATGGCAGCCACCAACGGGCACGAAAGCGCCGCCGCGACGCGCCTGCGGAGGGTTTGGAGGGCATATAGCGGCAAATTACCGAGCCGATGCGTCAATCCACGTCGGCGGCGCGTAGTTACGTGCAAGCACCGGTCCCGGACCACCCGGGCAAACCGCCGCCAGCGCCGACCGGAGAAGGGGCCGCTGCCGACGAAGGCCACGCCGGGGTCAGCCCCAGCGCACCGAGCACCCGCGCGATCGCCGCGTCGGCCTCAGTGCAGTTGCGCGTGCACCGCGTTGCTGACCGCGGCCGGGCTGCCGAGCTCGGCGACCTGCTGGAACAGGTTGAAGCCGGCGAGCGCGGGCTCGTTCGGAATCGCCAGCGACCACTGCGCCAGGCCCGCCGCCTGCGGCAGCAACTCGATCGCGTCCGGCGTCAGGTACCCGGTGCAGCCCGGTCCAAAGCCAAGCCCGAGCAGCTGCAGCGGCACGGTCACCTGCTGCAGGCCGAGCACCATCACGGCGAGGCCGCCGGCGAGGTTGGACACGCTGACCATGTAGGGCCGGCCGATGGCCGGCAGTGACGTCGGCTGCAGGTTGGGCACGCCGTTGCCGCCCGCGCAGCCCGCACCGATCGTCAACACCCCCGGCGGTGCGGTGGTCACCGCGTCGTTGCTCGAGGTCACCTGTGCTGTACCCGGCGGCAGCACCACGCGCACCGTCACCAGCGCACCGGGCACGAAGCTGCCGCAGCACAGGTTGACGGTCGCCGTCTTCGCCTGGTAGTCGAGCGGGGCGGCGATCGTCGGCACCGGTGCCGTCGCGACCACGCTGCCGTTCTGCACGAGTTCCACCAGAGCACCCGTCACCGGCACGGTGCCGAGGTTGTGCACGACGACGGCTGCGGCACCGAGCAGGCCGAACGTCACGTCCGCGCGAGCGATTGCCGGATCGGGCAGTGCCGGCGGCAGGCCGGTGGCCGGCGTGAGCAGGCGGATCTCGACCTTCTGCAGCACCCCGTTCGGCACCGCCGGCAGCACCACCTGGGTGCCCGCCTGCAACAGCGGCAGCGGCACGATCGTGTGCGGCGGACCATCCATGGTGTCGTCGTGGTTGGCATCGTTGCCGATGCGCACCTCGTACTGGCCGAGCGGCAGCGCCCGCAGCAACCGCAGCCCGAACGCGCGCGGTGCTGCACCGTAGTGGAACAACAGGATGTCGAGCCCGGTCGGCTGCAGGTCGTTGAACAGCGCCGCGAAATCGAGTTCGCCAGCGGCCGGATCCGGGTTGAACCACGTCGCCACCGTCGGCGGCGCCAAGCCCCAGGTGCTGGCGCCGGTCAGGCTGCCGAACAACATCGCCTGCGAGCCGAACGGCGTGTTGTGATAGGTCATCGCATAGAGGCGATCGGTGTAGGCGACCGTGGTGGTCGCGATCGGCCAGAAGTTGCTGATCCAGGCGGCGGCACTCGTGAAGCCCTGGGTGAACGCCGTCTTCGACTTGGTGCCGACCACGGGCAGCGCGATGTGGCGCTCCATCGGTGCGGCGTAGGCCGCGATCACCGCATCGATCTGCTGCACCTGCACCGGCGTCACCGCGAGATTGGGATCGTTGAGCATGAGGCTGCGGTTGATCGCGATGGCGTTCGCCATCGGCGTTTTCAGCAGGTTCGCCGTCCAACCGCCGCTGCCCGGAGTCGTGCCGGTGATCGTGCCGGTGAGATAGCCGTACAAGAGGCCACTGCCCAGCAGCATCGGTCGCAGCAGCAGATGGCGGTCCGGTGCGCTGCTGCGCAGGTAGGCGGACTGCAGCAGCGAGTAGAGGTAGCTGTAGTAGATCGGGCCACCCTCGAGGTCGACGTAGCCGGCGTTCTCCCACCAGTTCCCGTTGGTGCCGAACACGTGCGGCGCCGCCGTCGACACCGCGGCGGGGAACACGCCGCGTGGCTTGCCTTGCGCCACGCTGACGGCGTGGCTGGCCCACGCGCGGGCCAGTTGGTCGAACACGGAGACCACGCCGGGGTGGGCGTTGTAGTCGGACACGAACAGGCCCGGCAGGCCCGCGCGCATGTTGAGCGGGATGTCGAGCGCCGCACCGCAGACGCCGAACGCGCCGATGTTGTAGGCGCGGAATTGTCGGCCACCGAGGCCGTCGGGCACGGTCCAGGGCGATGGGTCGAAGGCGTCGTCGAAGTTGCGCATCGTGCGCAGCGCGTACTCGACGTAGCGCGGGCTGCCGTAGCTGCTCGCCATCAGGATGTAGAGCGGGTTGGTGCTGTACTCGGCGGTGTGCTCGACGTCGGCGCACTGGGTGAAGAAGCCTTCGCTGACCGTCATCTCGGGGCCGAACAGCACCTTGTCGAGCACCAGTTCGACGCCGTTCTCGAGCGGGTGGCCCGGCTCTCTGGCCGCGACCGCCGGCAGCCCCAGCAGGCCGCCGCCTTCGACGTCGTCGCCGCCGCCGCCGCCGAGTTCGCCTGCGATCAGCCGCCGCGACATCCACCATTCGCCGCAGTTGCGGAACGCGCGGTGGTAGCGCCGCTGCGCGTTGGCCCACGCTGGTGCCGCGGCCTGGTCGGTGGCGGTGACGAACGGCGCCCACCACGTGTTTGCGGGCACCACCGGCGGCAGGCTGCCCGGCCCGCTCCAGTTCGAGGTGACGCCGCCCGGGATGCCGTAGTTGGCGCCGCTCCACGCCAGCACCAGCGCTTCGTGGCCCTTCGGGAACAGCGAGTTCCGTTGCCACAGTGCCACCAGTTTGGCGAGCCACGCCGCGGTGAACGGGTTGCCGACCGGATCGTTGACCCCGGTGTTGCGGCCCCACATGTTGCGCGCCGCTAGGTACTCGGCCTTCAGGTGCAGCGGGCTCGCCGGCAGGTGACTCACCGGTGTGGTGCTCAGCAGATCGCTGCGGAACTGGTCGCTGAGCAGCAGTGCGGCGTTGAGGTTCTTGAGGATGTCGTCGAGGCTGCCCGGCAGGGCGGCCGCCGAATAGCCGCGCGCGCGGTGGAAGAACACGGCGCGTTCGAACGCGGCGAGTTCCCAGCGCAAACCGCGCACGGTGATGTCGTCGGTCGGGCCGAGGCTGTCGAGCAACGCGATCGTCGACGCGAGCAGCGCATCGTCGATCTCGCTCTCTTCGTCGGTGAGCCAGCCCAGCAGCCAGGCCTGGCCCCAGGCGCGCACGCGCGCATCGGCGACGGTCGCGAGGGCGGTCTTCGCCGCGGGATAGTTGGCCGCTTGGAAGGCGGCGAGTGCGGGCGCCAACGCGGCCGCGTAGGCCGGTTGTGCGACGAGCGTGCTGGTGCCGTGGTCGAAGCGGATCGGTTCCGGCACCTCGGCATGCACCTCGATGCCGAGGATCGAGTTCTTGCTCTCGCCTGTGCCATTGCAGTGGAACAGCAGTTCGATGCGGCCGTTGCCGACCTGGGTGCGCGCGCAGATGCGCCGGTAGCCGCCGATCGCGTTGATGAACTGCGCCTTCATGGTCCCCGTGCGCACGTCGAGGTCGCTCGCGACGGGCGTGCCGTTCACGCTGACGTCGAGGCCGGTGCGCGGGGTCGGCGTCAACGTCGTGCCGAGGTTGCCGAGCCAGACGGTGACGTGGTAGCCGCCGTTCTGCACGTCGGCGCGGAAGGTGAGATCGCCGTAGCCGTCGACCCCGTCGCGCAGCAGCGCGAGGTCGCCGACCACCGGCACGCTGATCGGTGCCGCGGGCTGCACGAAGGCCGTGCCGACGCCGGCGGTCCAGCCGTAACCCTGGGCGGCGGAGTAGGCCGTGCTCGGGCCGATGGCCACGTAGCCGGTCGCGAGCGGGCCGCCGATCGGGCCGAGGTCGAAGCGCAGCGGCGATTGGGCGATGGGAGCGCCAGCCAGGAGCAGGCTGGCGACAGCGGTGGCGACGCGGCGGCAGTACATGGTGGAGGCTATAGTGAGGCCCGGTGCTGCGGTCACTGGCGGTGCGGCGCCCGGCGGCCGCCGCCAAGCCTAGTGTAGGAGTGGCGAAGCGGGAGGGGG